>Ga0181584_10001370_pt1 | contig 18456 bp, 21 predicted proteins | sample 071ome_30_FD_132462 | JGI IMG/M metagenome (GOLD analysis project Ga0181584, IMG submission 132462) | Coastal salt marsh microbial communities from the Groves Creek Marsh, Skidaway Island, Georgia - 071406AT metaG (megahit assembly) | ecosystem: Environmental > Aquatic > Marine > Intertidal... | reverse complement strand
CTCGAAGGCAGCGTCGGATAACGGAGAACAAGAACATGGCATTGCTTGAAATCAGGAATCTGCACGCCGAGGTCGAGGGCAAACCGATCATCAACGGTTTGAACCTCTCGGTCCACGCCGGCGAGGTGCACGCGATCATGGGGCCGAACGGGTCGGGCAAGAGCACGCTGTCCTATGTGCTCTCGGGCCGGGACGGCTACGAGGTGACCCAGGGCGACGTGCTGTTCGACGGCCAGTCCCTGCTGGAGATGGAGGCCGACGAGCGCGCCCGCGCGGGGCTGTTCCTCGCCTTCCAGTACCCGGTCGAGATTCCCGGCGTGACGGGCGTGACCTTCCTGCGCACGGCGGTGAACGCGGTGCGCGCCGAGCGCGGCCTGCCGCCCTTCGACGCGATGGACTTCGTGAAGTACGTCCGCGAGAAGGCGACTGGCCTCAACATCTCCGACGACATGCTCAAGCGTGCGGTGAACACCGGGTTTTCCGGCGGCGAGAAGAAGCGCATGGAAATCCTGCAGATGGCGGCGCTGGAGCCCAAGTTCGCCATCCTCGACGAGACGGATTCCGGCCTCGACATCGACGCGCTGAAGGTCGTCTCCGACGGCGTGAACGCCATGCGCGACGGCAAGATGGGCATGCTGGTCATCACCCATTACCAGCGCCTGCTGGACTACATCGTCCCGGACCATGTCCATGTGCTGGCCAAGGGCCGGATCGTGAAGTCAGGCGGCAAGGATCTGGCGCTCGAACTGGAAGAGCGCGGCTACGCCGAATTCCTGGAGGACGCGGCCTGATGCCCGACGGTTCCGGACAGTTGCAGCCGTTCCTCGAACAGGCGCTGGCGGGTGCGTCGTCCTTCGCGGGCGCAGGCACCGGATGGGTGGACGCGCTCCGCAAGGCGGGCGCGGACGCCTATGCGGCGCAAGGCCTGCCGCGCCGGCGCGATGAATACTGGCGCTATACCAACTTGAACGCACTGGCCGAGGGCGGTTTCACTCTTGCCGGTGATACCGGCGATATCATCATTCCCGATCTGCCCCTGGCGGGCGCCGAGACGCTGGCAGGTGCACGCATCGTCGTCGTCGATGGGCGCATGCGGCCCGACTTGAGTGATCTGGGCGATCTGCCGGACGGCGTGGACGTGGAAAGCCTGGGCGCCGTGCTGACAGGCGCGCCGGACCGTCTGGAGCCGTGGCTCGGGAGTGCGGTGCGGCTTGCCGATATGCCGATGGCTGCGCTCAACACAGCCTTCCTGCGCGACGGCGTGGTGATCACTATCGAAGACGGCATCCTGCTCAACGCGCCGATCCATCTGGTCTCCCTGACCACCTCGGGCGGCGGCATGGTCCAGCCGCGCCATCTGGTGGTGCTGGGCGCCGGGGCATCGGTGAAGCTGATCGAAACCTATATCGGCCTGTCCGATGAGGGCGGCTTCAACAACATCGTGTCAGAGGTGTTCCTCGGCGAAGGCGCGCGGCTCGACCATTTCGTCTTCCAGAATGAATCCATGGCGCGGATCCACCTGTCAGGCGCGGCGGTGGAGATCGCGCAAGGCGCGTCCTATGACAGTTTCGTGCTGCAATCGGGCGGGCTGATCGGGCGCAACGAGATCCGCGCCTATCTCAGCGGCCCCGGTGCCGACTGCAAGCTGGACGGCGTCTATATGGGCACGGACCGGCAGGTCCTCGACAACACAACCTATGTGGAGCATGCCGCGCCGGAATGCGTGTCGCGGCAGGTCTATAAGGGCGTGCTGGACGACCAGTCGCGCGGTGTCTTCCAGGGCAAGGTGCATGTGGTGCGCGATGCCCAGAAGACCGATGGCCATCAGCTGAGCCGGGCGCTGCTGCTGTCGTCCGGCGCGGAAATCGACGCGCGGCCCGAACTGGAAATCTACGCGGACGACGTGAAGTGTTCTCACGGCGCGACGGCGGGTGAGCTGGACGAAGACTGGCTGTTCTACCTGCTGAGCCGCGGCATCCCGCGTCCCCAGGCTCGTCAGATGCTGATCGGGGCGTTCCTTTCAGAAGCGATTGCCGAAATTCCCGTGGCCGAGGTGGCGGAGGACTTCACCACCCATGTCCACAACTGGCTGGAACGTCACATCGATGCGGCCCGGGAGGGGAATTGATCATGGCCGACACCGCAATGCATTCGCCCGCTGCCTACGACGTGGAGACGGTCCGCGGCGACTTCCCGATCCTGTCGCGCACCATGCACGGCAAGCCGCTGGCCTTTCTGGACAGCGCCGCATCGGCCCAGAAGCCGCGCGCGGTGATCGACACGGTGCGCGATGTCTATGAACGCGAATACGCCAACGTCCATCGCGGCCTCTACGAGATCAGCGAGGCGGTGACCGACCGCTACGAGGGTACGCGTGAGACCATCCGCGATTTCATCGGTGCGGCGAGCACGAAGGAAATCGTGTTCACCCGCAACGCGACGGAATCGGTGAACCTGGTGGCCCACAGCTTCGGACGAAATTTCCTTGAGGAAGGTGACGAGGTCGTCATCACTGAACTGGAGCACCATGCCAACATCGTGCCGTGGCAGATGCTGCGCGACGAGAAGGGCATCGTGCTCAAGGTCGCGCCGATCACCGATGACGGCGAACTCATCATGTCCGCCTTCGAGGATCTGCTGGGTCCGCGCACCAAACTGGTGGCCGTGGCGCACATGTCGAATGTGATGGGCACGATCCTGCCGGTGGAGGACATCATCCGCCGCGCCCATGCGGTCGGCGCGAAGGTGCTCATCGACGGCTGCCAGTCGGTCACGCACATTCCCATCGACGTTCAGGCGCTGGGCTGCGACTTTTTCGTGTTCTCCGGCCACAAGCTCTACGGCCCCAGCGGCATCGGCTTGCTGTACGGGCGCGAGGAACTGCTGGACGCCATGCCGCCGTTCATGGGCGGCGGGGACATGATCTCGTCGGTGACCTTCGAGAAATCGACCTGGGCGCGTCTGCCCCACAAGTTTGAGGCGGGCACCCCGGCCATCGCCCAGGCCATCGGTCTCGGCGCGGCCATCGACTATGTGAACGGGCTGGGTCTGGCGGCCATCGGCCAGCACGAGGCCGACATGCTGAACTACGCGACCCAACAGCTTTCGAGCTTTGACGGGTTGCGGATCATCGGCACCGCACCGAACAAGGCCAGTGTGGTGTCCTTCGTGCTGGACTATGCCCATCCCCACGACATCGCGACGATCATCGATCGCGCTGGCGTGGCCGTGCGGGCAGGGCATCACTGCGCCCAGCCGCTGATGGACCGTATGGACGTGCCCGCGACGGTGCGGGCCTCCATCGGGCTTTATACGAACAAGGCCGATATCGACGCGCTGGTGGGCGCACTCGGCGACGTACAGGAGTTTTTCGGCTGATGAGCGACGATCTGCGCGAACTCTACCAGGAGGTCATCCTGGACCACGGGAAACACCCGCGGAACTTCCACGCCTGCGAGGACGCGACCAACGAGGCGCGCGGCAACAACCCGCTGTGCGGCGACCAGCTCGTGATCTATCTGAAGATGGGCGAGGACGGGAAGGTCGCGGATGCGTCCTTTGTTGGCAAGGGCTGTGCGATTTCCATGGCGTCGGCCTCCATGATGACGGACTTGCTCAAGGGCCGGACCGCCGAGGAAGCGCAGGCGATGTTCGATGCGTTCCACAAGATGTGCACGGGCGAGGAAGAGGACGTGGATCTCGGTGAGGAAGCCGAGAAGCTGCGCGTTCTCTCCGGCGTGCGCGAATTTCCCACGCGCGTGAAGTGCGCAACCCTTCCGTGGCACACAATGGTGGCCGCGCTGGAAGGGCAAGACGAAATCTCGACCGAATAGGAAGGCGGGAAGTTATGTCGTTTGAACACGGAATGGGAATGCCCAACGGGATGTATGCCCCGGTTCCCGCAGGCGAAGAGATCACCGCACGGGCCGGTGCGCCCCTGCCGGAAGGTGCCGCGGTCGCCACCCGGGAACAGGTGATCGAGGCGCTGCGCACGGTCTATGACCCGGAAATCCCGGTGAACATCTATGACCTGGGCCTGATCTACGAGACGGAGATCCACTCAACGGGCTCCGTCCGGGTGGGCATGTCCCTGACGGCACCGGCCTGTCCCGTGGCGGGCGAGATCCCTTTCTGGGTCGCCAACGCGGTGGCCGATGTCGAGGGCGTGGGCGAGGTCGAGGTCAATCTGGTCTGGGATCCGCCGTGGTCGCCCGATCGCATGTCCGACGACGCCAAGCTGGCCCTTGGCTTCGATTGACCTATATGGATCGTCGAGGAGCGCATTATGCCTGATCCGATCATCAAGCTGACCGATGCCGCCGCCGAGCGGGTGCGCAAGCTCATGGAAGGGGCGGACGAGGGCGTGGCGGGTCTGCGTGTCGGCCTTTCGACGCGCGGCTGTTCCGGCCTGTCCTACGTTGTCGAGTACGCCGAGGAAGCCAGGCAGTTCGAAGAAGTGATCGAGGACAAGGGCGTGAAGGTCTTCATCGACCCCGCCGCGACCATGTTCCTGATCGGCGCGACGATGGACTACCGCGAAGGCAAGTTCGAATCCGGTTTCGTGTTCGACAATCCCAACGCCAAGGGCACCTGCGGCTGCGGCGAATCCTTCCACGTCTAGGACCCAGGAACACCCCCGGATATGCCGCGTATCACGTACATCGACCCCGACGGGTCGGCCCATGAGGTCAATGCGCCGGTCGGCCATTCCCTGTTGCAGATCGCGTGGGACAACGGCATCGACATCGAGGGTGCCTGCGAAGGCGCCATGGCGTGCTCGACCTGCCATGTGATCGTCGATCCGAAATGGTACGACCGGCTGGACGAACCCACCGAGGACGAGGAAGACATGCTCGACCTCGCCCCGGGCCTCAAGCCGACATCCCGGCTGGGCTGCCAGATCATTATCACCGAGGCGCTCGATGGGCTTGTGGTGCACCTGCCGGGTTCCACCCGAAACCTGATGCTGGCCTGATGGCCTATCTGGACGATCTGGATCTGTTCCCGCGCCTGCGGGACGCGGCGGGCGACGCCTGGACCGCGTATGTCGCGCATCCCTTCGTGGCGGGGCTGGCGGATGGCTCGCTGCCCGAAGCCGCGTTCCGGCACTATCTGGGACAGGATTACCTGTTCCTCATCCATTTCGCGCGCGCCTATGCGCTGGCGGCCTACAAGGCCGACACGCTGGCCGAGATACGCGATGCGTCAGCAGGCATGAGCGCCATCGTCGATACCGAGATGGCGCTCCACGTCGAATATTGCGCCGCGTGGGGGCTCGATGAGGCTGCCATGGAAGCCCTGCCGGAAGCCTCCGCAACCATGGCCTACACCCGTTATGTGCTGGAAAAGGGCGGGCAGGGCGACCTGCTGGACCTTTATGTGGCGCTGGCGCCCTGTGTCATCGGCTATGGGGAGATCGGTGCGCGGCTTGCCGCCGATCCGGCGACAATGCGGGACGGCAATCCCTATGCAAGCTGGATCGCGATGTATGCCGGGGACGAGTATCAGGAGGTGGCTCGCGCCCATGGCGTGGCGCTCGACCGGCTCTGGGCGTCCCGGGCGGGCGGCGCGCGTCTGGAGAGCCTGTCGCGCACCTTCGAGCAGGCCTCCCGGCTGGAAGCGGATTTCTGGCAGATGGGGCTCGACGCCGCCTAAGCCGTCCCTAACGGGTGGCCGCTGTTCCCAGCCCGACGATCTCGATATCGATATGCTCGTTGGCGCTGCGCACGCGACCGTCGTCCCACAAATCGGGTTCGGCGTCCGGGCCCCGGGTGATCGTGTAGCGATCTTTCGGTAGGCCGGAATTGGCCATGCCGGTTTTCGACTGTTCAAGCAGTTCTGCGCCGGAATAGGGGTGACCTCGGCTCAGGGACACCTGGCCGCCATGCACGGTGATCGACAGTTTCCACCCTTCGATCTCCCCCAGGGCCTTGGTGATTCGTCGTGCGGTTTTCTCGACCTCCCGGGCTGCTGCCGTCTCACGGCTCAGGACAAGGTTTCCGCTCACCTGGATGCGGAAGGAGAGCGGGCCGGTCATGGCATTGCGGTCGAAGCGGAACTCGCGCTTGAGCGTGGCGGCGGCCTCCTCGGCGGCCGCGTTGCGTTCGGCCTGCAGGCTGGCTGCGGCCGCGTCGAAGCAGGCCAGGCGCTGGGTATCGTCCAGGATTGCGGCACAGCGCGCGACTTCGTCCCGCGCATCGGCATGTGCGGCACCTGCCGAAAGGGGCAGGGCGGCCAGCGGCAGGGCGAGAAGGGCGGTGCGCAGGGTCATATTCAAAGGATGGGGGCTCGGGTCCTCTCGATCAACCCGGTGACGGTGTTTTGAATGGGCATTCTGAAGCTCTAGCGATCGCTTTGCCCTGCGTATCGCGCCGCCTATATTGCGCGCCATGAACGAAACAAAGAACAGCCTGGGCTTCGCGCGCCCGCCTTCGCAGACGAAGGTGGTTGTGGCCATGTCGGGCGGCGTGGACAGCTCCGTCACGGCCGCGCTGCTGCACGAGCAGGGCTACGACGTCGTCGGCATCACGCTGCAGCTCTACGATCACGGCGCGGCGACGGCGCGGGGCAAGACCTGCTGCGCGGGGCAGGACATCTACGATGCGCATCGGGTCTCCGACGCCATCGGCTTTCCGCACTACGTGCTCGACTACGAATCCCGGTTCCGGGAGGACGTGATCGAGAATTTCGCCGATGCCTATGTGCGCGGTGAGACGCCGATCCCGTGTGTGACCTGCAACCAGACCGTGAAGTTCCGCGACCTCGTGGCGACCGCGCGGGAACTGGGCGCCGATGCGCTGGCGACAGGGCACTACATCCGCCGGGTCGAGGGTGCGGCGGGGGCGGAACTGCGCCGCGCCGTCGATGCCGCGCGTGACCAGAGCTACTTCCTGTTTGCCACCACCCACGAGCAGCTCGAGTTCCTGCGCTTTCCGCTGGGCGACATGCCCAAGGAAGCGGTGCGAGAGCATGCCCGCCGTCTGGGCCTCGACATCGCGGACAAGCCCGACAGCCAGGACATCTGTTTCGTGCCCGACGGCAAGTACGCGTCGGTGGTCGAGCGCCTGCGTCCCGAGGCCGGTGAGCCGGGGGAGATCGTGCATCTCGACGGGACCGTCCTGGGCGCCCACAGGGGCATCGTGAATTACACCATCGGACAGCGCCGCGGCCTCGGGATCGGCGGCCGCAAGGATGCGCCGGAGGGCGAGGACGCGCTCTACGTGGTTCGGCTCGACCCGGATGCGCGCCGCGTGATTGTCGGCCCGCGCGAGGCCCTCGCGACGCGCACGGTCTCGCTGACCGGCGTCAACTGGCTCGGCGGAGGCGATGCGCCGCCGGCGGACGGGCGCGATGTCAGCGTGCGTATCCGCTCGACCATGGAGCCGGTGCCGGGCCGCGTGCTTGGGCGGGGCGAAGGGCGTGCCGAAATCGAACTGGCGGCCCCGGAATTCGGCGTGTCGCCGGGACAGGCCGCCGTGTTCTATGATGACAGCAAGATACTGGGCGGCGGATGGATCGTCCGGCAAGAAAACGGGAGAGAAGCCGCATGAGTGCGTATGTTCTGGTCCACGGGGCCTATCACGGGGGTTGGTGTTTCGACAAAGTCGTCCCACTTCTGGAGGCCGAAGGTAACAAGGTGATCGCCGTCGATCTGCCGGGCCACGGCAACAACCGGGTTCCGATGGAACAGGTGACGCTGGCCAATTACATCGACCATGTGTGCTCCGTCGTCGAGGCGCAGGACGAGCCCGTGATCCTGCTCGGCCACAGCCTGGGCGGCATGACGGTGACGCAGGTAACCGAGCGTCTGCCGGAGAAGATCGACTGGGTGGTCTATCTGACGGCGATGATGCCGAAGAACGGCCAGAACCGGACGGACCTCGCCGAGCATGAAGGGCCGGAGGACATGGCGTCGATGCGTATCCTTTCGGATGACGGCCTTTCCGTCACCATGTCGCGCGAGAACATCCCGCCGACCTTCTATGCCGAGTGCCCGCGCGAAGATGTCGAGCGGGCGTTCGAATTGCTGGTGCCGCAGGCGGTTGAGCCTTTCACGCAGAAGGCCCAGACGACGCCGGAGCGCTTCGGGTCCGTAAAGCGGGCCTACATCGAATGCCTGCGCGACCGGGCGATCCCCATCGCCATGCAGCGTTCGATGATTGCGGCGCAGCCCTGCGACAAGGTCTTCACCATCGATACCGATCACTCGCCCTTCTTCTCGGCGCCGGATGAACTGTCCCGGCACCTGCTGGAACTGGCGAACTGACATCACGCGCAAGGCTCGGCCGGGGGCAATCGCCTTCGCGCCGCTACCGAGGAGGAGAGAACATGCTGAAAACCCGTAATCCGTCCACCATCGCCCCGCCGGCGGCCATGTACAGCCACTCGGTCGAGGTGCCGCCGAATGCCCGCTGGCTGGTGACAGCCGGTCAGGTCGGCGTCCGTCCTGACGGCACGATCCCCGAGGGGTTCGAGGCGCAGCACGACCAGATCTGGCAGAACACGCTTGCGATCCTTGAGGACGCCGGGTTCGGTCCGGAGCACATCGTGCGGCTGAACGTGTATTCGACCGACCCGGCCGGACTTAAGTTCCTTAAGGCGCATCGCGAGAAGTATCTCGCCCCCGGTCATGTTCCGGCCTCGACCTGGGTTGTCATCAGCCAGCTCGCCAGCCCGCAATGGGTGGTCGAGATGGAGACCATCGCCGCGAAGCCGGAATAACCCGGCCTCGCCGCGCCGCGGCGTCGCGCGGTCGGAGACATGAATGACTGATGTGGCGCCAAGCCGGTTCCGTCAGGGTGCGTGGCCGTACGTCTTTATTCTGGCGGCGGCCTTCATCCTGGCGTCCAACCACATCATCGGACGCTGGATCGAAGGCCAGATGCCGCCCATGGGGATCGGTTTCTGGCGTTTGTTCATCGCGACCGTCGTGCTGCTGCCTTTCGTGGGGCGTTCGCTCTGGGAAAAACGGTCGGTGCTGCGTGCGCGGTGGAAGCTGTTTCTGGTGCTGGCCATCGCACTGGGCCCGTTCGGCAATGCCTCGGTCTATGTCGCCTACCACTTCACCACGGCGATCAACGGCGGCGTGGTCTCCACCGCGCAGCCGGTGGCGACAGTTCTGATTACCTTCCTGCTGTTCCGGGAATCGATCACGCGGCTGCAGACGCTCGGTATCGTGCTCGCTACCCTGGGCGTGCTGGTCATTGTTTTGCGTGGCGATCTGGCCATGCTGCTGTCGCTGGAGCCCAATATTGGCGACCTCATCATGCTGGGTGCGATGATCGGGTTCGCGGTGCACAACTCCCTGCTGCGCAAGATCCCGAAGGAGTTCACGACGGCGGAAATCCTGCTGTCGATCCAGCTTTTCGCGCTGGTCGTGATGTCCCCGATCTATGTGCTGGAAAGTATCATCTACATGCCCATGCCGGTGACCTGGGAATCGGTGGGAATCATGGCCTGGGTCGGCATCGTCGTGGCGATCTTCGCGGTCGGCTTCACCAACACCTCCGTGCTGGCGCTGGGAGCCAACAAGGCGACCATCGGCAACTATATCCGCGCCCTCATCACGGCCGTTCTTGCGATCCTGATCCTGGGCGAAACGCTGGAGACGTTCCACCCGGTGGCCTTCGCACTGGTGGTGGCGGGGGTGCTGCTGCTGGGCCGTGGGCGTCGCGCAAAGACGCCGCCGGCCGCACCGCAAGGCCCCGCGCCCGTCACGCCAGGTGCGGAATCGCCGCCCACGCGCGGCTGATCCCGCCCGGGCGGTCTTCGGCTTGACAGGTGGGGAGGGGTGCCCCTATATCCCCGACCGCGACACGGGGCGGAGTAGCTCAGTTGGTTAGAGCAGGGGAATCATAATCCTCGTGTCGGGGGTTCAAATCCCTCCTCCGCTACCAATCGCCCGCAAGCCCGCCGAAAGGCGGGTTTTGTGTTTCCGGCGTCAGTCTGCGATCAGCGCGGAAAGATGGGGAAGGACGGCGGCGCGCATGCGCTCATTCACGTTGTGGCCTGCCCCGGAAATCTCGACGAGCGACGCTTTCGCGCCCGTCGCCGAGACCTTTGAGATGTAGTCCCGGGACAGGGACACCGGCGTGTTGGTGTCCTGGGTTCCGACAAGCGCGACGACGGTCGTTGCCGGCGGGACTTGCGCGGCGAAATCCGACGGCGACAGCGAGTTCGGCCAGCTGCTTCCGGCACGGCGGTTCGCACGCCAGACAGGTATATTGCAAGGGCATGAAATGAGGGCGACGGCGTCCGCCAGGCCTGGGTGGCGGCCTGCGATCACCCCGGCGAAGGCCGCACCGCCCGAATGCCCGATCAGCACCGCCCGGCTTGCCTTGTAGTGCGCTTTGAGGTTTCCGATGGCCGCGGCAACGGCATCAATGTTGCGCGCCGTGTAGTGGTCGCGCCGGTTGTTGGTGTCGCCGTCCGATTTGTGCCCCTCGCCGTCGTCGTAGCCGGGGCGCAGCATCGCGACAACTGTGGCGTTGGGGTTTGCATCCGCCAGTTCCTGCGCCAGCTCGACGTGATACGTCGCCGGTCCGCCGCGCGAGAGGTCGCCATGCAGCAGGACCACCAGAAGTCCGCCGGGGTGGGCGGCCAGCGTCTTCACGACCAGGCAGTACGTCTGCCCCATGACGGCCTGCGATATATCCGAATCCCTGCACGTCTGTGCATGGGATGGAGCGGTCAGCGCGGCCATGCCGGCAAGGCTCAAAAGGAAGAAGCGAATAGCGAAGCGGATCATGCCTGGGTCCAGATATCAGGGCAGAAAATTGCCTTTATGCGAACACGAACAGCACTGTAGGCTGATTTTGCCCTAACGGAGGAGTGTTCCCATGAGCCTTTCCGAAATCGACCGTTTTGTCGCCGATTCCACGAGCCAATCCGTGTTGCGTGATGCACTTGCCGGAGTAACGCGTCTCGACGATGTCGTCGAAATCGCGCGTGAGCACGACTACCTGATCTCGATCGATGACGTGCGCGCTCATCTCGCTGCCGGGCCTGCGCTGCAGGTCTCGGATGAGCGCCTCGATGCAAAGCCGGTCACCACAGTTTCCCGGTGTGCACCTCCGCCGCCGGTCGTTCTGATCGCCTGAGCTTGCTGAATCTGTCCGGCCCTGCGCCGGAGTGAGCGGGCCGCCTTCATGGCGGCCCGTTTCCCTTATGAGGCGGCGTGTTCCTGCGGCGCAGGAAGGTCTGCTCACCCTGACCGCCGCCCCAATGGTCCTCTGTGTGTTCCCCGGCCAGCACGAATCCATGAGCCTCGTAAAGATGCCGCGCAGCGTCGAGCCCCGGAAACGTCGTCAGCCACACGCGCGCGAAGCCATTGTTGTCGGCAAAGGCCAGCGCGTGTGCGATCAGCTCGCGCCCGATTCCCGCGCTGCCGGTCTTGGCATCCACGATGAACCAGCGCAGCCGTCCCCCTTCGCCGTCCCGGTCGATGCCGTCCAGCGCGATCATGCCGACGACATTGCCGTGGCGGTTCCGCACATAGGCGAAGTAGTCGTGCGCGGGATCAAAGCGACTCTCGAATTCTCCGAAGCCGTCGATAAGGCCCGCCTCGAACCGTTCACCCAGCCCCCATTCCGGGCCGTAGTAATCCATATGCAGGCGCACGAGGTCTGTCAGGATGCCGGGTCGCAGTTCTTCGATGATCCTGTATCGCGTATCGTCCATCGTCGGCGGTGCTATAACGCCTGACCGGCGGAGACGGAAGGTCATGGTGCAATCCAGCGGGAGCCAAAAACAGAACATCGGCGCTATCCTTCGCGCCGGTCTGGCGCACCACCGTGCCGGGCGTCTGGATCAGGCCGAGGCGGCCTACCACGCGGTTCTCGAACGGCGGCCCGGGGAGGCAGATGCCCACAACCTGCTGTGCGCGCTCTACCAGCAGCGCGGCGACATCGCGCGTGCTCTGGAGCATGGCAAGTCGGCGGTGGCGGCGAACGGTAAAGCCGCTGATTTCTGGAATACCTACGCCGCCGCCCTGCGGCGGGCGGGGCAGCTTAACGAGGCGGTGGAGGCCTTCGAGGCGGCGCTGGCACGCGATCCCGGTCACCTGGATGCCCGCCAAAACCTTGCCGGGATTCTCGCGGAACGCGGAAAGTATGATGCGGCTGCCGAAGCGTATCGTGCCGTGATCGCGAACGCACCCGATGCGCTGCGGGCACATATCAATCTCGGCCATGTTCTGCGGATGGGCGGCGATCTCGACGGTGCCATAACGGCGTGGCGCGACGCGGTACAGGTCACCCCGGCCGCACCTGATGGGTGGATAAACCTCGTGGGTGTGTTGTCGGACGCCGGACGGTTCACGGAAGCCGAGGAGGCATTCGCCGGGGCGGAGAAAAACAACGCGCTTGTTCCTGCAATCTTTGCCAACCGTGCGCGCATGGAACTGTTGCGCGGTGCGGGTGATGCGGCCATCCGGTTCGCGGAACGTGGACTGTCGGCGGATCGGGGCCATATCGGTTGCGCTGTGGCGCTCGCGATGGCGCTGCTCGAAACCGGAGATGTCGATCGTGCCGAAACTCTGGCCCGCCAGATCACACAGAACGCCCCGGACGAGGCGGAGGGCTGGGCGGTGCTGGCCGCGACTCTGGACCGGTTGCGCCGGACAGACGAAGCGATCGCCGCCTATGAAGCCGTGCTTGCGCGCGTGCCCGGTGATGTGGAGGCGCGGGCCAACCTTGCGGACCTCGCGGAGCGTACGAACGATCTCGAGCATGCACGCGCGCTGATTGACCGGGTACTGGAAGCCGCACCGGGCCATCCGTTTGCGAACCGGGTAGCCGCAACGCTTTCGCGGCGGCGCGGCGATGCCGCAGCAGGTATTGCGCGGCTGGAGCCGGTTGCGGACGCCGCCGCCAGCCCGAGCATTCGTCAAGGCATCCGGTTCGAGCTTGGCCGCTTGCATGACCGCGAAGGCGATGCGGCGAAAGCGTTCGTGCATTTTGCCGAGGCGAACAGGATTCAGGCCGAAAGACCCGCCGCGCGCCGGTTCGAACCGGCGAACTATCGCCGTGACATTGCCGACATGCGTGCGGCCCTGTCGTCGGAATGGGTGGCGCAGTGGACGCCGCCGCTGGAAGATGCCGGCGATGCACCGGTGTTCCTGGTGGGTTTCCCTCGCTCGGGCACGACGCTGCTCGACCAGATCCTCGACAGCCATCCCGGCATTCAGGTGGCCGAGGAAAAGCCAATGATGGAGGATCTCAAGCGTATGGTCGCGGAGCGGGGCGGCTATCCGGCGGCCATGGCGTCACTGGGCGCGGACGATCTTCGCGCGCTGCGTGCGCGCTACTGGTCGCGTGCCGGTGATTTCGTGCCGCGAGAGGAGGGCACGCTGTTCGTCGATAAGCTGCCGCTTAACCTGGAAAAGGCGGCGCTGATCCATCGCGTGTTTCCTGACGCGCGTTTCATCCTGGCGCTGCGTCATCCCGCCGACTGCGTGCTGAGCTGTTTCATGCAGGCCTTCCGGCCGAACATCGCCATGAACAACTTCCACACCGTAGAGGATGCCGCGCGCCTTTACGATCAGGTCTTCTCCCTGTGGGAGGAGAGCCGGGCGGTGCTGCCATTGGATGTGCACGTCTCGCGCTACGAGGACCTCGTGGCAGATTTCCGGACACAGTTGGAAGGGCTGCTCGGGTTCCTGGGTTTACCGTGGGACGATGCGGTCCTCGATTATGCCGCAAACGCCCAGCGGCGCGGCCAGATCAACACGCCCAGCTACAACCAGGTGACCGAGCCGATCTACACCCGCGCCCGTGGCCGATGGACCAAATACCGGGAGGAGATGGCCGGGGCGCTGGACATTCTGCAGCCCTGGATCGAGCGGTACGGTTACGACACCTTCGAGTCCTTGTAGGTCTTTAAAACCGCCGCGTTTGCACTAAATAACAATCAGGCACTGTTATTTAGACGGAAGGACATGGCGCAAGATCCGTACAAGGTTCTGGGCGTGGAAAAGGGCGCGTCGGCGGACGATATCCGCAAGGCGTACCGCAAGCTTGCCAAGGAGAACCATCCCGACCTGAAGCCCGGCGACAAGAATGCCGAGGAGCGCTTCAAGGAGGTGCAGGCCGCCTACGATATCGTGGGCGACGCGGACAAGCGTGCGCGCTTCGACCGGGGCGAGATCGACGCGGACGGCAACGAGCGCGCGGAGCAGCCATTCTACCGCCACTACGCCGATGCGGGTGCCGACCATCCCTATCATTCCGCCGAGGGCTACGAGGACTTCGCAGACATGGGCGATATCTTCTCCGACCTGTTCGGCCATGCACGTCAGCCCGGCGGTGGCGGCGGTCATGGCAGCGGCGCGCGCACGATGCGCATGCGCGGCAGCGATGTGCGCTACGCCTATGAGGTGGAATTCCTCGACGCGGCACGGGGCGCCAAGCAGCGCATCACCATGCCGGACGGGCGCGATCTCGACCTGTCGATCCCGGCGGGTCTGCGCGACGGCCAGATGCTGCGCCTGAAAGGCAAGGGCATGCCCGGGCTGAACGGCGGCCCGGCGGGCGACGCGTTCGTCACCGTCCATGTGAAGCCGCACAAGCTGTTCCGACGTGAGGGCAACGACATCCATGTCGAGCTGCCCGTCGCACTGCACGAGGCCGTGCTGGGCGGCAAGGTGCGCGTACCGACCATCGACGGGCCTGTGACCATGACCGTGAAGCCCAGGGCCAACACCGGCGACCGGCTGCGGCTGCGCGGCAAGGGCGTGGCGGCCGGCAAGGGCGGCAAGCGCGGCGATCAGCACGTCACCCTGAAGGTTGTTCTGCCCGAGGCGCCCGATGAGGAACTGACGGCGTTCCTGACCGGCTGGGCCAAGGATCACGGCTACGATCCCCGCGCCGGGCTGGAGGGCTGACCATGCGCGAGGCGGACCTTCTGAAATTGATCTCCGGCCTTCGCCGGGCCGAATTGCGGCGCTGGGTGGAATACGGCTGGGTCGTGCCCGAGCGGCGCGGCGGGGATTACTGGTTCCGCGAAATCGACGTGGCCCGCGTGCGGCTCGTCGGCCAGATTCGCCGCGACATGTCGGTGAGCGAGGCCAACGTGGCGACCGTGCTTTCGCTGGTGGATCAGGTGTATGGTTTGCGCAATGAACTCCGGCGTCTGGCGCGGGCCGTGGAGGCTCAGCCCGAAGGCGTCCGGAAGTCGATTGCGGAGCGGTTGCACACGGAACGCTGACTCCCTCCGCGCATGCGGAGGAAGACGTGGTCCACAAGATCGGCACATTCGATCCGGCGGCATATGCGCCGCACCCCAAGTACGCGTTCCATGCGGACGGCCTGAACTGGGCGCCCTTCGTCGAGCACAGCGACGATACGGTCCATGTGTCCTACGGCATGATGGAACTCGCGCCCGGCGGCGCGAGCGAGGTGACGGTCCAGGCCCATGAGACGGGCCTCTATGTGACCGACGGCGAGGTCGAAATCCTGCGTGATGGGGTGGCACACCGGCTCGGGGCGGGTGACTTCATGCTGATCCCGACCGGCATTTCCCACGCCTATCGCAACACCTCGTCTGCGTCAGTGCACTGGGTCGAGATGTGCGCGCCCCAGCCCAAGGCCCCCGATGGCTGGCAGGACACCTGGTTCTCCGGCGCGGCCAATTGGCCGGACGATGTCCGCCCGGTCGATCCGCGCGACCGGCGCGCGCCGATGCTGGGCCATTACGACTATTCGCAGCATCTGGACCCCGCAGATGTGCTGCCGGACCTACGCGGGTTTTCGCTGTGCATGCTGATGGACCCGGCCTTTGGTGCGGTGCATTTCAACATGTTCGTTGTGAGTTTCCCGGATGGTGGCATCTGCAACCATCACGACCACCCGTTCGAGGAGGCGTATTTCATCCTGGGCGGAGAGGTCGATATCGTCTTCGACGGTCAGGAGTACACGTTGCGGGAAGGTGACTTCGCCTGGACCGGCGTCGGCGCATCTCACGCCTTTTTCCCGAAGCAAGGGCAGCCGGTACACTGGCTGGAGATTCAGGCGCCGCAGCCCCCCGTGCGTGACGGTGTTCGCTTTTACAGCCCGTGGGATTACATGACGGATGTTCTGAAGTTTTGATCCGCGACCGGGCTTGAGATTCGACCGCCAACTCGCCGACAATCCGGCCAACAATTTGCGTAAACCCGAACACGAGGGACGTCCATGTCCGACAACGCCACGCTTTCCATTCGCCTGAACGAGAACGACAACGTTGTTGTCGCGCGCGCCGAGATTCTGCCCGGCACGTCCATTCCGGGCGAAAATGTCCAGACCACCGCCGCCATTCCGCGTGGCCACAAGATCGCGACCCGCGCGATTCCCAAGGGCGAGACGGTCACCAAGTACGACCAGATCATCGGCTTCGCGATGGAAGACATTGCACCGGGCGATCATATCCACACGCACAATTGCGAATTCCGGATGGTGGACCGCGATTACCAGTTCGCGACAGACCTGCGTGAGACGAAAATGGTGCCGGAAGCCGAGCGCCGGACCTTCGAAGGCTATGTCCGCAAGAACGGATCGGTCGGTACGCGCAACTACATCGGCATCCTGACCTCGGTGAACTGTTCGGCGACTGTCGCCAAGTACATCGCAGATTCCTTTAACAGCACAGGCAAGCTGGCCGACTATCCGAACATCGATGGCGTGTCGGCCTTTGTCCATGCGACGGGTTGCGGGATGGCCGATTCCGGTGACGGCTACGCGAACCTGCAGCGCACCCTGTGGGGCTATGCCCGCCACCCGAACTTCGCGGGTGTGCTGATCGTCGGGCTGGGTTGCGAGGTGAACCAGATCCCGTTCCTGCTGGACGCCTATGGGCTGGAACTCAACGACACCTTCCAGACCATGACGATCCAGGAATCGGGCGGCACCCGCAAAACGGTCGATGAGGCCATCGAGCGCATCTCGGGAATGCTGGAGCCGGCCAACGCCGCGACACGTTCGACGGTGCCGGCGAGTGAGCTGACCGTCGCGCTCCAGTGCGGCGGTTCCGACGCCTATTCCGGGATCACGGCCAACCCGGCGCTGGGCAACGCGGTGGACCGCCTCGTGGCGAATGGCGGCACCGGCATCCTGGCGGAGACACCGGAGATTTACGGCGCCGAGCATTTGCTGACGCGCAGGGCGATCAACGCCGAGGTCGGCCAGAAGCTGGTGGATCGTATCAAGTGGTGGGAGGACTACACCGCGCGCAACCACGGCTCGATGGACAACAACCCCTCGCCGGGCAACAAGGCGGGCGGCCTGACCACCATCCTTGAGAAGTCGCTGGGCGCGGCGGCCAAGGGCGGTACAACCAACCTGACCGGCGTGTACAAATATGCCGAACCGGTCGATACGAAAGGCTTCGTGTTCATGGATTCGCCGGGCTTCGATCCGGCCTCCATCACCGGCGAAGTGGCCTCGGGCGCGAACCTGGTCTGCTTCACCACGGGCCGCGGCTCGGTCTATGGCTGCAAGCCCGCACCCTCGATCAAGCTGGCGACCAACACGCCGATGTACGAGAAGATGTCCGAGGACATGGACATCAACGCCGGCAAGATCGCCGACGGCGATGCCACCATTCAGGATGTGGGCGCGGAAATCTTCGACTACATGCTCGACGTGGCGAGCGGCAAGAAGTCGAAGTCCGAGGAGCTGGGCTTCGGCGACAACGAGTTCATTCCGTGGCAGGTCGGTGCGGTGATGTAGCCAAAGCCGCAATTGAAAGGCACTCATGCTTCGACAGGCTCAGCATGAGGCGTAACTTTGGACCTCATCCTGAGCCTGACGAAGGATGAGTTTGGATAGATGAATTCGTTTGATCTGACTGGGCGCGTTGCGCTGGTCACCGGCGGCAGCCGGGGGATTGGCGCCGCGATCGCCCTGACTCTGGCCGAACACGGTGCTGCCGTGGGGGTGAATTTCGTCTCCAATGAGGAAGCCGCGCTCAGGACCGTGGCCGCCATCGAGGAGCGGGGCGGCAGGGCCATCCCGGTGCGCGGTGATGTCTCCGACAAGGATGCGGTGGCGTGCTTTACCGGGGCGGTGAGCGAGCATTTCGGCCCCATCGATATTCTTGTCGCGAACGCCGGGGTCGGGAAGACCCTGGAGATCGAGGAGACGACCGAAGAGGATTTCACCGGTCTCCTGCACAACAACCTGACATCGGCATTTCTGTGTTCGCAGGCGGTCGTGCCCGGAATGCGTGCGCGCAAATGGGGGCGGCTGATCTATGTGAGTTCCGGTGCGGCCTATAACGGCGGCCGGGTGGGGCTGCACTATTCGGCGGCCAAGGGCGGCATGGAAGGGCTCGCACGCGCCTATGCGCGCCGCCTGATGGCGGAGGGGGTCACCGCCAATTGCGTCGCGCCGATCCGGATCGAGACCGACATGATCGCGTCGGTGAGCGCGGACGAACTCGGGCCGCCGCCGCCGATCGGCCGTGCGGGCCATGTCGATGAGG
>Ga0181584_10001366_pt1 | contig 18476 bp, 3 predicted proteins | sample 071ome_30_FD_132462 | JGI IMG/M metagenome (GOLD analysis project Ga0181584, IMG submission 132462) | Coastal salt marsh microbial communities from the Groves Creek Marsh, Skidaway Island, Georgia - 071406AT metaG (megahit assembly) | ecosystem: Environmental > Aquatic > Marine > Intertidal zone... | reverse complement strand
GCGTCGTCGTCGACGGACCGCACTCGTCGTCGCGCGCGCGTCCGTCCGACGCGTCGACGATCGACGAACGATGGCCACGGTGGCGATCGAAACGCCCACCGAGCGTCATCCGGCGACGACGGCGCTCACGCTCGGGTTTAAGGCGGCGCCGATCGCGACGTACATCACGTGCGAACTGTTTTCTACAGATTTCATCGGCAACTTTGTCGCGTGCGTCGTCGCGCTCGCGATGGATTTTTGGGTGACGAAAAATATCAGTGGACGGTTGCTCGTCGGGTTGAGGTATTGGAACGAGATCGACGAGGAGGGGAACTCGACGTGGAGGTTCGAGTCGAGGGACGACGAGGGCATGGCGCGCGTGAGCGCCGCGGAACGACGCGTCTTTTGGACCGCACTGTACGCGGGCGTCGGGGCGTGGACCGTCTTGCTCATCGGTGCGTTGGCGAGTTTTGAATTCAACTACGCGTTGATTCCGGTGGTGGGACTGTTACTCGCGGCGAGTAATCTGGTGGGGTATTTGAAGTGTTCGAAGGAGGCGAAGGACCAGTTGGCCGGCTTCGCGAGACAACAGATGACGAGAGCCGTCTTCTCCAGCGTCGCGGGGTGACGCTCGCCCGTTCGTCCGTCCGTCCACCTCGCTCGCTCGCTCGCGTTGATTTCATCATGTAGTTTCCCTAGTCTAGAGCGCGACGAAGACTGTAAAACCAAACCGAAACGCGCTCGTCCCGTCTCGTCGCGTCCCGAGTTGGCTGGACGTGGTCATCTCCGCGCGCGTTCCGCGCCGAGTCGGCACACCGCCGCGCGCGATCGCGCCGCGCGATCGCGTCGATCGCGCGGCGAACAAAGGAAAATGTCGACCGCGCACAGGGACGCGACGGCGCGACGCGCGTCCGGTGCGCCGTCGACGTCGACGACGGTTGTGCATTCCGGTTGGCTCACGAAGCGAGGTGGGAAGGATTTGTACGGGAAGGCTACGTGGCGGTTGCGATATTTCGTGTTGAGACGACCGAGACACGCGCGCGAGAGAGCGTGTGTGAGGTATTTCGCCAACGAACCCGCGGACGCGGCGGAGAGCGCGGCGAAGGCGGAGTTCGCCATCAACGGGAGGAGCGCGGTGAGAATCTTGGACACGGATGAGGCGTTCGCCGAGTACGGATTAAAGGCGCACAAGTACGCGGGGAAACGGATATTCGCGTTCCAGACGATGCCTGGAGATTACACCAAGGGGAACACCCTCGTGGTGGAGGCGGAAGATTTGCAGACGCTGCAGCGATGGGTCACGGCGCTGAGCGAAGCCATCGCGGCGGCGAGAAGCTTGGAAAATGAAGCCGCGGGGATAGGCGGACTCGCGTCGACCGCACCGGTCGATGAACTCGAAAATGACGTGTTGAGAGGGAAGAATTACCGCGGCACGCTCGAACGCGCCGGTCTGTGCGGACCTCTGGGTGGTGGGGCGTTGCCCGTGCACTTGGACGCGTGCTGGGAAAACATGACCTTCGTCGATCTCATGGCCGATTCGTGCCTGAACGCCACGATCGGCCGGTCGCGTCGGCCCAAGTACGTGCGCGAAACGTTGACGTCGTTGATCGATAGCGCGATCACGATCGGGAAATGTTTGGGAGCCTTGCCTCTCAAGATGAGCCCGGCGGAATCCAACGCCGTCAGCGTGATTCGACGCGCGCTCGAGGACATGTTATCGCTCGCTCGTCTGATGCCCGTGGGTGCGAAGGACAACAATCTTTTCGTATCGTTTCTCTCGGCTCTGTTGGATCGAGTGAAGCAGCTTCGGGCGGGGGAGATCATCATGATTCCTGGAGGATGGGCAAACGAAGAAGGCGGAGCAGCGGTAATTTTTACCATTCATCGACTGCCGCAGCACTTTGTCGTGAGTGTTACCAACTGCGGAGATGGCCTCGAATATCATCCGGTTCAAGCTGATCCGGCGAAGGATGCGTTTCGGTACATCAACACGATTCAGTTGATGGAAGTTCCGATCGCCACCGCGATGGATTCGGCGGCGTGGGCTTTGCTGTTTCGACCTTTGATTTTTCCCCAGGAAGCGGACAAGGCGAAGGATATGATTTACAACAAAGTGTTGCCGATGATGAACGGTCGTCCGCTGATGGCTTCCGTGACTCCGCGCCCGCTCCGTACCATGAAGTTTGCAAAGCCTCCTCGCGGACAAGACTCGAGCGGTGTTTTCACCGCGCTCGAAGCCGCGCGATGCGGGCTCGCGAGTCTAGGATGTCCCCCGGCTCGCGCGGACGCGCTCGTCAATCTCGGTGTCAGATACGTCATGCTCGAAGAAGCACGTCGTGATTTGGAACGTGTGGAAATGATCGGCGCCAGCGCACTCGTAACGTTACAAGCGGCGTGTCGAACAGTAGCAGAACACGCCGCAAATCACGCAGACATGTGCGTAGAAGCGGAGGAGGCGGCGAGCGGAGGTGAGGAACCCAAGAAGGCGGCGATAAGTCGCGACACCTTGTCTCAAATACTTCGAAGCGTCGAGGCAGTGATGGTGCGAACGAAATCGTTACACAGCACGACGACTCTTCCGCCCGCGCTGTCGCCACCGAAGGTTCCGATGAACGCGTGCGCGCTACCTCTGTTCAATCGTCTCGCAGTCGAAGGTAACGTCGATGCGCTCGCCGGTGCCGCGAGAATGCCACCCATCATCCGACCGGTGGAGCTTACGTCCGTGCCCGATGCGGTGGCAGATTTGAGCGAAGTTCCAAAGGCGTTACGAAACGCACTGCATTGCTGTACCATTCTGGCTAATCAAGCGGATTTGATGCCGAATTCGTACGCGCTGCGCGTCAGCTTGCTGAGTCATTTGTTTTTACACGTGTTACCGGCTCCGTTGCCGCTGACGCATCCCGAAAGGGATTCAAAATGTTTCTGGGCATCGGCTCAGACGACGTACGAAGTGCAGGCAGAGATTTTGAGAAGTTTGAACCTTCTCCTTCGACATTTTTCCGCAGCTTCCTTGTCGATCAGCGTGACGCAAACGTTCGACGCGGCGAGATTACTCACCGTGGCCAACTTCGCGGCGGTTGCAGACGCGACGCTTCGGCTCAAAGTGTTTGACGCGCCGTCGGCCTTCATGCAGCATTACGCGGGATACGCACAGGGTCCGATCACGGCGTTCGGATTTGAGATTGGTCCGTTCGCCGTTGAGGCTGAATACTTGCGTTTCCACTGTCCCGAGCGCACCATTAGGCTTACGCAGACGCTCGATTATTTCTATAGTTTGAAGAAGACGATCAAGGAAGATCACATGATCTACCGATGGGAAAATGAAAGAGCCGGTGGCATGTCTTTCGGCATCGGCGAGGCGCGTCTCATCGATCAAGTCTGTTTACAGATGGGCACGAATCGCAACGACCCAGAGTACTTGGCCAAGTATCACAGCGGTCAATTGCGCGAGTTCGTGGATGAATATCCCGAAATGAGCGCGTTGCGTGATATTATTTTCATGTTCAAGCTACTCATGGCGCCGACGTCTGATGATCTTCCGGAGCTCGCGCGTTGGAAACCCATCGACGCCGCCCTCGAGTGGAGCGTCACCAAACGCGACGGCTTCTTTGACTTGGAGGTGCACGCGTTTGGGCGCTCGTTAAAAATTCAACCTTGGAGCGAACCCGTCGAGGAAGGCATACCGGTAAAAACGGGGTGGCGTAACATCTTCGGTGGTGGTTTCTTTGCGCGCGCGCAAGATAGGCGACCAAGATGTCCACCATCAGGAGCGAATCCGAGTAACTTGGCGGGCACACGCATCGATACGGAAGAAGACGTGCTTCATCTCAGAGAAGTTCCGACGTTCGACAACTTGCTCAAACCGAGCGAATCCGAATTACTTCTCACGTATCTGACCGCGCCGATGATTCGTTTGCCGCTCGTGATGAAACTGTTTTCTGATCCTTCTCGAGTGCGTTCGTTGACGCACAACGACATTCAGAGCATCGTGGACGCTGTCATGTTCGAGCCGGGCCCGTGGGCTCCGCCCGAGCAAGCCATCGTGCCGCAAGAAATTCCAGCGCCGACTCGCGCGCACATGGCCGCGCCGTGTGGCTTGTTAGTGCACGAGCTCATCAACTGTCCGGCGCCGTTGGCAGATAGCGCCGAGGAATTGTTGACGCTGAGTCTCGAGCTCGACACTGGACGCCACGACGCGCCGAGCGCTCAGGGCGTCATGTTCGCGTGCAGAATGCTCACTCGATTACTCGCTTTCGTCGATCAGATACTCAAGGCGAACAGTCTGGACGCCGAGTTCACGACGTCGACGGGCGTCACCCGAGGCCTCGATTGTTCGCAATTGGCGGTGACGGCGCTCAAAGACGTGAAATCGCGCATCAACAAGGCGCTGAGCGAACGATGCCGACCGGTGCTTCAGCGATGGTTACGTCACGCGGTGAAGAAGAATGCGATCCGAGCGGCGTGTGCGCTTCACGCACATCTCGCATACATGTATTATTGGACTCCCAGAGCGGAGATTGACAAGCAAGCGGCGCTTACCATTCTCACCGCGCAGCAGTACATCTTCGTCAATTACAGCTTCGTGGACACTCCGGACGGGAGCGAGACGACTCGTAGAAAATTAGCGGACAACACGAGCATGAGCGGTGTCGACACCGGTTTGGGTTTCACGCCGACCGAGGTGTTCGATCTGTTCCAACGAAAGCGACGAGCGATTCTGGAGTGGGCGGCGGCGAATCCTCGAGACGCGAATAGCATTTTAGAGAGCGTCGTGAAGACTTTGACGACAAAGAAGTCTGACGGCACGCAGTCTCCGACGAATGTCTTAGATTCGGAGGACACGTTTAACGCGAAGAGATCTTGGAGACGAGCGCCGGGCGAAGGAGGCGCGGGTAGATTCGTGAGCTACGTTTCCGACATTCCATTTTCTGAAATCGTCGAGCAAGACAAACGAAACGCGGAATACTTGCTTCAGAACCATCAACACTACGGTGAATGGCTTCTCGAGACGACGCTTCAGTCGTTCGACATGGAGATCAACACGCAACTCGGTGAGTTCACTGTGCGGAAGAACAGATTGCGACACTTGGACGCGCACATTCGCGAGATGCCGGATTTCGTCGACGCCATGGGACCCGTTCTCGCGAAGCGCGGTATCGAGCCGTCGCATTTCCAGCAGCTCAGCAATAGCGACGAGCTGAACATAGGCGATTCAGGCGACGTGGTTCACTGTGCCGAAGTGAAGAACACCGAGCATCGAACGTGGATGCGTCTCGTCGGACTCAGTCACGACGTGCAACTCTGGGATCGCGACCCTCGTCCTCCGAGCAACGAGTTCACGCGACCGTTGACGAGCAAGGTGCAGACGAACGTGCAAGCGCTCGAGATTCTCGGACGCGCGGTGGGCGCGGGCGGACTCGAACCTTGCGAGCAGTGGATCTTGGCGTTGCTGGATCCGGTCGTGAAAGGTCCGGGCGCTGGATACCTGCACGGCGTCGAATTGTTTCTCCCGAAGCACACTATTCGAGGTCCCATCGCGCGACTCGCCGGGACGGGCGCGCCGGATAACGCGTCCAGCGAGCCTTGGAGTTTCTGGCGGAAACATAAGGAAAAACGCGACGACGACGACCAACGACGCGTGGAGGAAGCTAAACAACTGCTGACAGAAGTCGTGATAGTCAGGGAACCTCCGCTGGTGCAAGTCTTCCGAGTCGAATCGTACGGTAGACGCTGGAGACGATCCTTGGTTTTCGCTTCGAACTCATCCTTTTGTCTCGCGGACATCGATCCTGACGGTGAGCCCATTTTAAAGGATGAGAGCGAACGGTTCTTACTGTCCGCAGCGCGATTGGGTTCGCGTGCACCGAGTTTAGTCATCACTCGTCATTTGAACGGTTCCATCGGTCGAGAATCGTACGTACCGGCGAGACATTTGAGAGGTTTGTTGCCACAAGCTCTGCTCGGAGAGTATCAATTCTGGAGAAGTGAAACGACTGGGGACCTGTTCGGTAGTCCGAACGAGCACGCTTCAAGGCAGAATACGATGATCCACGTGCGCCTCGGATACGAGAATAACGGCCTTCTCGACGGCGGACACGCTGTAGACACTCGAGCCATCGTGAGAAGACTTCCAACGGTGGGCGCCGATGGGAGCCCGCAGTTACCTCCGCTCGACGGCTCGTACGTCGATGGACAGCTCACGTTGGTTGACCTTCTCTACTCGCCGGCGTTGTTGGGAGAACAAGCACAGTCGTTACTCTCGCTTACGAAGTCACTCGCCGCGGTGGAAGGATTGGCGCACTCTCTCGTCTGGTCCTCAAAGCGCGGGCTCGAAGACGCGCAACAACAGCCGTGCGTGGAAGTCTGTGATATTTCACGTATCGAGCTTCCAAGACTCGGTGTGTCGTTCAACGCGATCGAATCCGGAGGTTCGATTCGACTGGAGTGTGAAGAACACGCCGGTTTGTTTTTGGCGCAACGACGTAATGCAGCTCTTGAAAAACTTCTCACTGGTTTACCGCACGCGTTGCTGCTCGAAGCACGCGATGGTGCGCTTTCTGTTCTTTTATCCGCAAGTGCGATTCCAAGACCTGCGGCGACGACGGCCGACGCAGCGCACGGTGCGAGCACCGGACTCGGCTCTGATTTAATCATCGACCGTTGGAGCACGGAATGGGTGGAGAACATCGGTTCGACAAAACATTACGTGTACCCGGTACATCCGTCACACACGATCATAAGCGCCACGTCCATGGCCGCGGCTTTGTATCTCGGCACGTTGAGATTCATCGGTCGTGACTACCTAGCCGTGCTCAGGCTGGCTGAGCTCTGCGTTTCGGAAGCGCAGCCGACGGCGGAGGAGGCGCAGTTGTGGGACGCGCTCGTGCACGCGGCATCTTTAGATCCAAGTCCAGACGCGACCGCTGTTCGCGTGAAACTCGCGATCATGGTTAAGGATACACCGATCGAACCGCAAATCGCAGCTCACTGGCCGCCGGTGGCGGACGTGCTCGCGTACGTCAACGCCTGGCCGTACGTGAGCGCGAATTGCCGTCTCACGGGACACGAAGAACTATCCGCAATCGAGAGTTTGGGTCTTCCCGACAGCATCCAGAAGAAGAAACGCTCGGCGTTTAAGAGAGTCTTCAAGTTCATGTTCCCCGGTGCGCGCCAGGCGAGCCAGTCCGACATGCTCATGGATCCCAAGAAGACGCCGGCGTTGATGAATCGCGCGTCGTATCTCAGACAGCTCGTGAGCGGCATCGCCCGAATGAGCGCTGGGTCTACGCCGACGAGTTCGGGCTTCCCGATCGTGTTTCCACCGATGCCATCGTACAGCAAATACGACGACGTGGATGATTTGACGTGCTTGTCCGATAAAGTCACGGGCGAAGGACCGCTGGGCAAGCTGGCGGGATTGATTCAAACGTACAACCGTCCGGACGACGTGAGCGTGAACGGTTCCCAAGCGCTCGCGCTGATCGGTAAGTGGATCGATAAAGAAGAGTTCAATCTCGATGGAAACTTGGGCTTCCCGTTGTTTTTTGAGCTGCTGACCGGAACGCTCCCGATGCGCATTCTCCCCGGCGACACCCCGCATCGATGCGGCTGCGCGCTCTTGCGCTTCGTACCCGAAGAACAGTCCATGAAGCGCGGCACGCTGATGAGCACGCTTCGCGTGCTCGCGGCATGTCCTCAAATAGCGCAGGAATGTCCGAGAATGGAGGAACAAAGCGTTGGTCAACGATTCAGCGCGATGTTTACATCCGACGGCGCCATCGGACAATTGCTCAGAAAAGTGAGACCGTATCTGCAACGAAGAAAGGAAGAGTTCCCGGTGCACGTCAGCTGGACGGGTAAAGATTACGTCCCCGTGAGTATATACGAATCGGACGTGCAAACATGGGCGCGAACGATCGCCGCAGGTGGTCGCTGGGCGTTGACTCGATTCATGAACACTTCGTGCTCCGAGCGAGACTTTCCTCTGGAGATGGCGACAAACGAAATGGCAGGCGGAACGTCGTGGAGCGGACGCACGCTTCAACACGTCGACTTGGAGATGCTCGTGAAACGCCCGTTGGGCGTGCTCGATCTGAACAAGTTCGTCGTGCCGATGACCGAGGACAGAGAGGACGAACTCGCGCAGTCCGTCGCGCTCGGCGGCGTCGGCGGTTTGCCTTTCGATGTGACGCAACATCCGGCGGGCGCCACTCCGATCGCGCGACAAATGCTCAATCGTCTCCGCGCAGACGTCTCGGGCGCGGCTGAAAAGGCGCGCGAACGCAAAGCGAACGGTGATTTCAGCGCGGTGACGCTGAAAGGGTTCTGTCCGAGCGACACCGCCGCCATCGCCGCCGAGGCGGGCGCCGGTCGAGCAGGCGCCGCCGCCGCGACGGCGCGTTCGGTTCTTCGCGCATTGCTCGAAGGCATCCGTCGCGTCACCGCTGACGATAAGACGTCGGCCAACGAAGCCATGTCTGCCGCGCTCGCGACGGCGAACGGTCTTCGCAAGGATGTCGAATCCGGCACGAAGATGTTACGCTTGGGATTGCAGCGCCGCGCCGGCGCGTGGGCCGAGGTGACGTTTGAGGATTTGATCGAGTGTCTCACGTGCGAGGGCGGCGAACACATCCTATCGCGTCTCTCGCCGGACGTCAGTGCGAAGCAAATCGTCGATGCGTTACACTTGACATCGCAGGCGTTATTGCTCACACTTCGAGCGACGCTCGCCGCGAGAGCCGCCGCCATGGTGGCGGACGCGCTCATCGCGTTGACGAATTGCGCCAAAGCCGCCGCCGTCGACGGCATCGACTCGGTCGATCGAGACCTGCGTCTTCGAGCGTTGGCGATCGCGCAGTTGATTTCGGTCGAGAGACACTACTTCAACGCCGACACCGCGAATCCGTTTAGTAAGGCGAAGTCGTTGGTCTTTGATCCTCGATTGTTGGTGTACGAGTACAGTCAGAGCATCGTCTTGCGCAAGCGTCAAGTCGAGTTGACTCGTGATTTCATCGCCACCGCCGAGAACGGTGGCGGCCAGTGCGCGCAGATGCTCATGGGTGAAGGGAAGACAACTGTGGTCTGTCCGTTGCTCGGGTTTATCCTCGCAAAGAGCAGTTCGTTGGTCGTGCAGGTGGTGCCGCACGCGCTCTTGGAATTTTCTCGAAGCACGCAGCGCAAGGCGTACTCGGGCGTCATACGACGGTCGGTCGTCACGCTCGACTTCAACCGATACACTTCTCTCGCCGATGGCGCCATTTTAGGCGCACTTCGCAAGGCGAAGGAAAACAGAGCCATCGTCATCGCCTCGCCGACGAGTATCAAATCTCTCGCGCTCAAATTCCTCGAAGTGTGTCACCTCCTCGATCAGTCGTACATCGCGTTGCGCGACGGACAAGCCGGAGGCATGCTCGCCAGAGGAACAGAGTTGGTCGGACGCGTATTCACGGGGGCGAAGAGTCGCAGTGAACGCGTGGCCGAGGCCGGCGGCCTCACAGTAGAGGAGATGGATCATCTTCGAGCCGAGGCGCTCGCCGCGGCAGAAATTTTTGAAATTTTCCAAACCGGCACACTCATTCTGGATGAGGTCGATTTGATCCTCCACCCGCTCAAATCCGAGCTCAACTGGCCGATGGGTCGACGCATTCCGCTCGATTTCAGTCAATCCGAATCCGGAGAGGGTTTCAGATGGAAGTTGCCCTACTTCATTCTCGACGCCGTCTTTGCTGTGACGTACGGACGTTCGACGGCTTCCGAGGCGGAGGGTTCTCAAGAGGCGACGGATCTTTTGGAAGCCATTCGCGACGCAGTGAAGAGCGCGATCGCAGCGAAGCAGTTGCAAACATCGCCGCATCTCGTCTTGCTCGACAAGGGATGGTACGCCGAAGTTCTCCGTCCGCTCTTGGCGCAGTGGACGAGCATTTGGTTGCGCGCGCACGGCGGTTTGCGAGGCATGTCGGATGCGCACACGATCGCGTATCTCGTTCGAGGTCCAGGCGAAGCCGAGGCGAAGGCGCATCTCAATCGTGAATCCACGGACGAAGCCACCAAGATGACGAATCTCGCGCGAGATTGGTTGTGCTCTCTCTTGCCTCACATGCTCGCCAAGGTGGACAGAGTCACGTTCGGCTTGTTACAACCGGACGACGTGGAGTTGTTGGAGAAGACGACCGGACAAACGTTACCGAAGACGCGTAAACTGTTGGCTGTGCCGTTCGTGGGTAAGGACATTCCGAGCAGAACGAATGAATTTTCGCATCCGGACGTCGTGCTTGGCTTGACCATGTGCGCGTACCGTCTCGAAGGTTTGCGACGATCGGACTTCAAGCAGTTGCTTCGCATTTTGATGGAAGAGTACGACAACGAGGCGGGTCCTCCGGTGAAACGTCCATCATCTCGTCGATGGGCGGATTGGGTTCGAACGACGGGCAAACGCGTGCGAGGGGAAGCTCGCGCCGAGGCTGCGCTCAACGCCAGACGCCGAGGCGTGTCGCAGCAAGCCGGCGTGCGCGACGTCGGAGACATTCGAGGTCTCGCGTGGCTCGAAGAAGAATCCGGTGGATTGCACGAAGACGAAATCTGGCCGTTACAGTTGATCGATCTCAGAGACCACGATCAAATCGAAGAGCTGTATCAACTGCTGAAAAAGACGCCGCCGTGCGTCGAGTACTATCTGAATGAGTTCATCTTCCCGGAAACCGCGCAGCATCAAAACTTGAAATTGAGCGCCACGGGTCAAGAGCTTGGCGGCGACGTCTTGTTCCCGAACCGTTTGGGTTTCAGTGGAACGCCGAGTGATTTGCTTCCGCTCGAGCTCGGTGCGCCGCGTTACGAATCCGGTTCAGACGCGAAGATGCTCGCCTACCTCACCGATCCGCAGACGGCGGCGACGATGCCGTTGGAGAACGATTGGAACGTGAACACGTTACTCACGCGTATTGCGACGGCTGATCCACCGATACGCGCGCTCATCGACACCGGTGCACTGGTCACGGGCATGTCGAACCTCCAGGTGGCGCGTTTCTTGCTCGAGAACGGTCTCGCCTGGGCCGAGGGATGCGTCTTCCTGGACGAAAACGACAAGCAGATGATTCTCATGCGCAAGGGATGGGAAGTCATACCGTTGCAGCGCGTCGCCGCGATGCCGTTGACGAAACGATTCTCCTTCTACGATCAAGTGCACACCACGGGCATGGACATCAAGCAATCTGCAGCCGCGCAGGCGGCGATCACTCTCGGTAAAGACATGGTTTTGCGTGATTACGCTCAGGGCGCGTGGCGTATGCGCGGTTTGGGACGCGGTCAGACACTCAAGGTAGTCGTCATACCCGAAGTCGCGCGTCTGATCAACGCCGAAGTTTCAAAGGGATGCGGGCAAGTCGCGTCCGTGCGAGAATCCGAGTTCGCGACGATGTCAGCGGACGAGGCGGAGACGCGCAAATTGCGGGACATCGCGGCGTGGCTCGTCGTCAACAGCATGCGCAGCGAAAATATTCAAGCGGGGCTGTTAGCTGAGCAACGCACGGCGAACATTTGGAGAAAACACTCGTACAGGAAGCTCATCGCTGCGCCCACCGTGCCCGGCACTCCGAAGGCTGACGGTATGATACACGCGTGTCTGGACGTTTTCCGCGATAGAGTGTCGTACGTGGTGGCAAACGTCATTCCGACCGCCATCTCTCCGTCTGAAAAACTCGCCATGAGCGTACAGCAGTTCGGTCACTTGGTGGACGACAATCCCCACGCAAAGGAGCAACTTCGCGCGCTCGTGGCCGAGGTGAAACAAATGGAAGAGACGACAAATATCACGTTGCGCAAGATTCGCGCCGGCGTCTCCCAGGCGCACGGCTCGATTGAATCCGGTGACCAAGGCTTGGCTGGTGGCGTCGAACACGCGTTGGATCTCGAACAGGTTCAAGAAAACGAAGAAGAACAAGAGAACGAACAAGAACAAGAACAAGAGAAGGAAGAGGAGCGCGAAGAGGAGATCGTCGAAGAGGAGCCCGCGGGTTTGAAATACGTTCGAGACGACGAGAGGCAAATATGTTGGAACTACGATGCGTTATCATCCGCGCCGAGCAAAAACGCGCAAGGATTCTATCCGCTCAATACGTTCAAGATCCACAAGGGCGTGGGTAAGACCACGGACCCGCTCGATTTCCCTTCGTATCTGCACCTCTCGCGAAACTACTTCCGAGAAGGTTGGGCGCTGAATGGACATCGCCGATTGAAAAATCTCACCATTGTGCTCGACTGGGTGCCGAACAGCACGGAGTTGACGGCAGATACGAATCCAGGAGTCGGTAGTTTCACCGTCGCTCAAGAATCAGCCTTGCGCACGGCGTTCGATATGTTTGATACGTCTGGCGACGGTCGATTACAAGTCAAGGATTTGCAAGAAGTGTTGCGCGAAATCGACGCGTGCGTAGAGGACGATGAACTTCGTCTTCAACGGCTCGCTAGCGAAGTGGCGGAAGAGTCTCGCACTTTCAACACTGGCATGGCCTCTTCCGGTACGTCCTTCGAAGAGCTGAAACGCGTGTTGCGTACGAAGAACATCTACTCCTTGCAGCGTGGCCGGTATTACGTCGCGTTGTCCCTCGCCGAAGCAGAATCCCTTCGCGTGGTGATGCACTTAACCAGAAGCAACACGTCAAGCGACGGAAAGCTCCTGCCGTTCAAGCCAACGGAGGCAGCGCTGAGAATAGGCGGAGGCACGCTCCTCGACACGACGTCCGACTTTACATCCGCGCAAGTGTTCCAAGGCGCGACGGCGGAACAATGCTTCAGATTTTTGGACAGTCAGTTGGACTTCGAGGACAGAGAAGTTTCATTACTCCTTCGCGCGTTGCAGGGCTCGCCGTGCGATAAGCGTGCGTCGTTTTTCGAATCAGTTCGCGCGTGCAGACGCCGAGCTAAGATTCCGTGGGCCTCGACGCCTCTCGCCAAGGTCCTCACGACGCCGGATGAGTTCCACCTGCTCGCCGCCCGCGCTCTCGTGGCGCGCGTTCGAACCGCGCTCCAATCGAAACGCATGCGTTTGTTGGACGCGTTCAGGGCGTTTGATGGGGAGAATATTGGACGTCTCACGTACGAGGCGCTGTACGGAGGATTGTCGTGGCTCGGACTCTCGCTGTCGTCGGCGCAAATGCTCGAACTCGCAGCGCGCGTGGATAAAACCAACGACGGTTACATCACGCGAGAAGAGTTTGAAGAAGCTTTCGGTCCCGACGACGATTGGATTTTGGATGGGGGTGACTTCAAACCGCAGCTTGCGCTTCCGCCGTCGCTGACGCAGCCTCGACACTCCGTCGCGCCCACGCCGACGTCGTCGTCGTCCTCAAAAAAAGTAGGCCTGATGGATCTCCTCGGAGACGACAGCAGCAGTGCGCAGGTGACGTCCACGAGCAGTGGGCGCGTCGTCGATCCGGTGACGTCCGCGCTGCTGCCACCGCCGCCGCCTCCCAAGGTGACGAGCACGGAGAACGTGAGCATCGACGATGTGACGGGCCTCGGCGACTGGGGCGCGCTCGGCATGGCGGCCACCCTACCGACCATCGCCAAGAAACCAACGCCGGCTGCGATCGCGGCGAAACCGAGCGCGAGCGATCCGTTCGGTCTCGGTCCACCTGCGGGCGCTTCATCGATGGCGTTCGACGATTGGTTATCAGGCGGGTCCGGCGATGTGCTCGGCGGCGGTTCGCTGAGCGATCCGCTCGGTTCGAGTCCGCCGTCGACAGCTCTCGATGGATGGGAAGGCGGCGATATGATTCAATTGGAGACATCCACAGGCTCGATCGCCGCGCCCGCGCGAGAGAAGATCCAAGCGCGCGCGCTCGTGAATCCGGTGCGAGAGGCCGAGGCGAGAAAGAACGCGTACGTCGACTCCAAGTTGAATCGCGCCGCGCTCAACGGGTTCCAAGTCGCCGTCGTGCATCAAAAATCGTTCCACAAAGTGTGGACCAGCGATGGCACGGGAAGTCGCTCGACAGGGAGTGTATGGGAAGCCGCGCTCGGAAAATCGACGCTCAAGAAGAAGAGCGAGCGATGCTCGCTCGGGCACTACGCGTCTCCGCACTTTTCGCAACCGAAGCCAGCGCCGTTCGCTGTGGAGGTGACCGACGTGAATGCGTACGCGTTGACCGGATCGGCGTACATGCCTCGGGTTTTAGAGCGTTTGTTTCCGTATCCAAGCAGGTTTAGACAAGTCTGGGGTCAGGAGTGGAAGGGCACCGCGCTCTACGCCTGGACACCGGTCCCTCCCCCGGGATTCGTCGCCGTCGGCATGGTTTTGACGAAGAAACCGCAGGCGCCCGACGTGTCGAGCGTGCGATGTTTGCCCGAGCAATGGGCCATCAAGCCGACGATGGCACCGCAGCTCGTGTGGTCGAACGAGGGCAGCGGTGGACGACCCGCGAGTATTTGGCTCGTCAACTCTCTCGGTTTGTTGCACGTCAACATCGGCCACAACCCCCCGGCGGCGAGAGATTTGTGGGACATCAAGCGCGGCACGCTCACCGCGGATCAGATTTTACAGCACCAATCCGCGATGCCCTCGACGACGTTCGCGACGACGTACGGCGGTACGGGGATATCGAGCGATGATTTCGGGGCGACCCAGTACGTGCCTCCGCCGCCGCCTCGCCCGCAAAGTCAGCAGCCGAGCTCGAGCGGCGCGCGAAGCGGCGGCGGCGCGTTGGCGCCAGGATTGGGTTCTTTGATTTAGGCACACACACAGCAAATAATTAATTGTAACTCTGCGAACTACTTTACAATTTGTCTCACGCACACAATAATAGATACTTGAGCTTGACCGTCGCCTCTAATTTCCAAACATCGGCGAGAGCGGCGCCCGGTCTCGCGATCGACCCACGGCGGAGCGACCCGGAGATGCCTCATACGTCTTGGATCCTCTCAAATTTCTCGGCGAATATTGAGAAAAGTTCGCCTTGGCTTCGGCGATGCCTTCGCTCAGGTCGTGGCTCGCTCGAAGGATCTCATCCTGAGCAGCCATTTCGCGAGCGGCAGCGCTGTGGAAAGTGGTCCCCGCGACGGCCGCCTTCGCGGCAGCCTGCGTCGCCGGAGAACTGCCGTTCGAAGCTTCGAGTTGCGTGTGAATAGAAGTGAACTTATCTTGAATGTGCTCCATTTGTGCCAACTCGCTCTCGAGCTTGTGACGGCGCGCTTCGAGCGCGTTACGGACGCTCTTGACGTCGAACACGGAATCCAGGCTGATTTCAAAGGCGTCCTCCATCTCGTTGCGCAAGAAGGAGTTGAAATCGTTGAGAAGCGGCATCAAGAAGAAGCAGTTGAACTTGAGTTCGACGGATTGCACGATGTGCGATCGGATGCCGGCGAAGATTTGACGAACGAGCATGTCGACGATGTCAACCGTGACGGGCTTCATCGAGCGGTTCCAAAGAGTGTTCTCCACCAACTCGGTGAGCTTGCAATTCTTCAACTCCTTATCAGACTTGACGAGTTCGCGTCCCTTACGTTCGTCGGAAGCATCTTCGTTCTCGGTCGGTGCTAAAACGTTGCGCAAACCAGCCTTGTTGCCAGCGTGCAACGACCACGTGACAAACTGCGTCGTGGATTTCAAATCTTCGTGGCACTTGTCTTGACACTCCTTCACCTTGTCGTCGACGAAACGCGCAAAGGTGGCGCCAATCTTCTTCAAAAACACCTCGTGGCCGTTCAAGATGCGTCCTTCCTTTTGCAGGAGGTACATGGCCACCGGTAAAAGTCGACGGGCGATGTGAGAGAGACGGAAACCGAGTTGATGCACGAACGGCTCGAAGGTTTCCTTCGCTCGCGCGATGGCGATGACGCAGGCGGTGCGCGTGTAGTTGACGCCATTGTGAAGCTCGTCAACCCCACACGAGTTCACGATGTCTTCGCGGCTCACCGGCGGGCACTCGACCGCGTTCACGATGAGACGGAACTCCTCGAGCGCGCGATGATATTGGGCACCGCCAAAGAGTCGCATGTCGCTGTTCGGAATGGGTTGCGGCGACACGCACGGGCGTCCGTCGCCGTTGACGAAGGCGCCGCCTCGAATGTGCTCGTGCGCGAGAGTCTCACCGAAGATGCGCGGTGGCGCGGCGAGAGTACCTCTGATGATCTCCGGGATCTTTTCCAAAAAGTGCTGGTAGAACGCACGTCCCTTTTCCTTGAGATGATCTTGGTTCAAGTCGTTGAGTTCTTCGACAGTTTCAGACAGCTTGCTCGTGGCGATGCGGTGTTCGCGCTCGAGAACCGGAACGATCGTCGGCACGTTCTCCAAGTAACGCTGTTGCAAGAGACGCTCGAGGAAGAATCGGAGCTGGCTCACGCCGACGCGACCTCGCTCTTGAACGGTGAGGTGACGGTCCAAGCGGCGCTCGAGTTCGGCGATGTCCTTTTGTTCGCGCTCGAGGACAGCCTCGCGGTAGTGGTCGTTGGAACGGTACTGAGAGTCCCGGGCGAGACCGACGCGGCCGCTTGGCACGGAAGAGAAGAACGGACCGCCTCCGAGAACCGACGGCGCCAAGAGACGCGCTGGCGGGTGCATGAACATCTCGACATCCTGAGAACGAGAAAATTGAGGAATGCGCGTGTCAAACTTGGTGCTCACCATAACGGTGCGTCTGAGGTCCGGATCCGCTTCGAGAACCAAACGCCTCGTCGTCGCGTTGGACCAGTCCGAGCAATCTTCGAGGCAGAGGATGATGTAATCTCGCTGCTGCATCTTGTTTCTGACCAAGTCTTCAACCAAACGCGAGGCTTGTTGCAAACCGGCGAACTTGCGACCGGGCGCGGCAGAGATCAAACCTGGCGTGTCGATGATGGTGAGGTTCGGACAGTACTTGTACTCAATCTTCACCACGATGTCCTTGGCCCAGAATCCGTTTTCGTTCTCCAATCGTCTGTTTTCGTCCTCGATGTGCGCCTGAAGCTCCGGAAGCGAGAGTTCCTCTTCGCGGCCGAGGTTGTCATCCTTGATGAGAAAGCACCTCGGTTCAACCGCGGTGGGGTTGTACTTCATGTTGATGGCGATCGGACGACGCGTCTTGGTACCACCACCGACGTGATTGAACTGGAACCCCATCAACGCCTCGACGAGCGCAGACTTACCATCCGTCTGGTGACCGACGACGAGAATCGCCGGCGCGTCAAACGGCTTGTCAAACTCTTGCGCCATGGTGTGCAACTGCGAATACGCCTCGTACAATCTTTCATTCGCCTTATTAAAGAATCTCTTCGGCGACGCCGTCTCACCACCTTGACTCGTCTCCACGCCTTGTCCGTGCGCCCAGTACGACGGCTTGGTCGCCGTGCCCGGCGCGCGCGCCGGCGCCGGCGCCGGCTCGTACCTCGCGAACGAATCGTACGTCTACACCGAACGATCACGACACACGTCACCGTCAGTCACGCGTCGCGTCTCTCTCGCGCGTCGGTCTCACACGTCTCATCCCCCCCATCCACGATCAATCAAGCGCGTCTCGTCTCGTCTCAATCTTCGTCTCCCGCCCCCGCGCTCGAAATTCAAACAAACGGCTCGAAAGTGACCGTTTAAACCGCCCCGCGTACCTCTTCTCTCGCGCGCCCCCCCCGGGACGCGCGCGCCCCGCCCTCGACGGAGACGTCCCCGAACGCCTTGGCCAACCACCTATCGGCGGACATTCCGCTCTCTTGCGGCGAACCGCTCATCGTCGCCGCGCTACGACGCGTCGACGCCGCGCGTCGCGCGTCTCACGCGCGCGAGGGTCCTCGACGGATGACGAGTCACGCGAGTCACGCGACGATGCGCGCCACCTCGATGGATGCACCGAACGCGCGCGATACAAAGCTTTTTCGAGTCCGCGCGTTCGCGTCCTCACCCGCGCGCTCGACGCTCGCTCGTCTCGCGGTGCGCGCGCGTGTGACGCGCGCGAACAATCACGCAGCGCCCATCCGCGCTGGCGCGCGCATCTTCATCATTTTCCATCTACATACAGATCAACCGTACCTCCATACGGGTTCGTATCCCCTATGAAACGACCGATCATACCTAAGGAGTCGACCGACCCGATCGCGACCGGACGACGCGGCGAGGTGTGCTCGGTGGACTCGTGTGCATACTGTTTGCCCATACGCACGCCGTGTGGATAAACCCAAAGGGCGCGGCGCGAGGTGAACGTTCGCGAGGAGGACGAACGAAGACGACGCGCCAAAGGCGCGAGTGTGCGACGGCGCGTGACGCGCTCGATCGATCGGAAGGATGGCGACCATGTTCGCGAGCGGTGCTTCGCGCGCGCGAGTGTTTCCCGCGACGCGCGCCAGGTACGACGGGTGATGACGACGACGACGACGCGCGGGACACCCTCGAGATGGCGAGGGCGGACGATGGATGATGATGATGAGGACGACGACGACGTGTGCGACGCGCGCGACGGTGGACATCGAGCGACTGACGATGAACTCAACTGACCCGACGCGTAGTGTGAAGAAGAGCGCGAGGACGACCTCGACGCGGC
>Ga0181584_10001358_pt1 | contig 18517 bp, 16 predicted proteins | sample 071ome_30_FD_132462 | JGI IMG/M metagenome (GOLD analysis project Ga0181584, IMG submission 132462) | Coastal salt marsh microbial communities from the Groves Creek Marsh, Skidaway Island, Georgia - 071406AT metaG (megahit assembly) | ecosystem: Environmental > Aquatic > Marine > Intertidal... | reverse complement strand
TCGTGACCGATCTGTATTTCAATCAGGAATATCAGTGGAATGAACGCATGCGGGATTATAAGATCACGACTGAGCTCACTCACGTTAATGTTCATAGCTTTGTGGACCGCGTGGTCTTACAGCCTAGTACCGTGCTAACTGGTGACAACCGCTACTACTCCGTTTTTAGCCCGTTTAAGAAAAGATGGCTCTCTGTGTATCGAGAGAGTAGTAGTGCGCCGTATCAACTTCCGGGATCAAAGAGGCCTAAAACAAGGCCATTGTCTTGGACAAGTTTGGCAGACTCGCCTGAATCTGATCTGACTGCGTTTGCAACAAATGAGCGTCAGGCACTCAATGATCTAGACCTCTTTACTGAATCAAAGCTCACGCGGTATGACGCCGCACGTAACCAGCCAGCAATTCAAGGAACAAGCCGCCTATCGGCAGCTCTAGCGAGAGGTTTGCTCTCTCCTAGACAATGCATCAAAGCTGCTGAGGATGTGATGAACCGCCCGATCTGGGATTTTCCTGAAGACGCTTTTTCTTGGATCAACGAGCTGATTTGGCGTGATTTTTATCAACACCTGTTGGTTGGGTTCCCGAGACTCTCGAAAAACAAGGCATTCCGTCCTGAAACGGAGACTCTACAGTGGCGGAACAACACCGCTGAGATAGACGCATGGAAAAATGGACTCACAGGAATCCCTATTGTTGATGCAGGCATGCGAGAGCTGAAAGCGACTGGCTGGATGCATAATCGCGTTCGAATGATTGTGGCACAGTTTCTGACCAAAAATTTATTGTGCGACTGGCGAATTGGTGAAGCGCACTTCATGCGATATCTCGTTGATTCCGATCTAGGGGCGAATAACGGTGGTTGGCAATGGAGTGCGTCGACCGGCACTGATGCAGCGCCCTACTTCCGTGTTTTTAATCCGGTCAGCCAAGGTGAGACCCATGATTCCGAAGGTGCTTACATCTGTCATTACATCCCTGAGCTCGCAGACCTACCAAAGGCAAAGCGCCATTCGCCGTGGCTTGCATCAGTTCCTGGTGGATATGTCGAACCAATAGTCGATCTCAAGTCATCACGGCAACGCGCGATTGATGCGTTTAAGGACCTCAAAGCATGAATAGCCAAACTCAACCACGCGTTGCCATTGTTGGCTCTGGTATCTCTGGCCTGACAGCCGCATACAGACTCCAAAAGGACGTCGATATCACAGTCTTTGAACAAAACGACTGGATTGGCGGCCACACCCATACAGTCGATGTTACCCTTGATGATCAAACATATGCGGTCGATACCGGGTTCATTGTTTTCAATGAATGGACCTATCCGCGTTTTTTGAACTTATTGAGCGAGCTCGGCTTAACACACCAAGACACAGACATGAGTTTTAGCGTCATGTCCGAGACAACTGGTATCGAGTACGCAGGTAACAACTTATCTACATTGTTTGCGCAACGTCGTCGCCTGCTATCACCGAGCTATTATCGGTTTCTGTTAGATATCGTAAAGTTTAATAAAACTGCGATCGATGACTTGGAAAATCATCGAATTGACGCATCGGTAACGCTTCAGGGTTATCTTGAAAAACTAGCGCTATGTGACTTATTTCATTCGCATTATTTGCTTCCTATGGCGGCAGCAATATGGTCATCAGACCTGAATGACGTGAACCAAATGCCTGCATTGTTTTTCATTCGGTTTTTTAAAAACCACGGGCTTCTCTCAGTCACTGATCGACCACAGTGGTATACGCTCCCAGGTGGCTCGCGAAGTTACATTGCTCCACTTACCGCAGGATTCAGCGAGCGGATACGGTTGAAAACTGAAGTCACCTCGGTCCGACAAACCTCACAAGGCGTTGAAGTCATTACGAATAAGGGCAAAGAGTCTTTCGATGCTGTTGTGCTTGCATCGCACAGTGACCAATCTTTGGGGTTGCTTGACCATTCAGAAACAGCGCTCAAAACTCTGCTCAGAGGCATACCCTATGCAGACAACGAGGTCGTCCTCCATACGGATCGCTCTCAAATGCCAAAGAGTAGTCGTGCTTGGGCAAGCTGGAATTACCAGATTCAAAAAACACCCGACGGGGTCGGCGCTGTGGTGACTTACGATATGAATCGGCTTCAAAACCTTAAGGGGCCTCATCAATTTTTCGTGACACTCAATAACACAAAACACATCAAACCAGAGGCGATTCTTGGCCAATGGACGTATGCACATCCTCAGTTTGGACCAGAGTCACTTGCGATCCAGGCTCAAATTGACTCGATGAATGCAGGATCGAGAATTACTGTTGCTGGGGCGTGGTGCCGGAATGGCTTTCATGAGGATGGAGTCGTGTCCGGTGAGAAAGCAGCTGACGCCATCAAATTGACCTTGGGAATCCATGCCTGATATTACAGAAATAGTGCACGCTTCCGGCCGTGGCACCACTTGGCATGCGCGGCTGAAACCTAAAGAACATCGATTCAAATACCGATCTGCAATGCTTTATTTGGATCTTGATCGACTCGACGACTTTAAAGACACCTTACTTCGAATCAACCGCTCTGGAATTTTGAGTTTTAAGACCAAACGCCATCTCTGCGATCAGCTTTGCCCAAGTGGCGAGGCAGCACGAGCTCGAGTGAGACAGATTTACGACACGGATGTCTCAGGCCCAGTTAAGTTGCTCACAAATCCGCATTGTTTTGGTGTCGGATTTAATCCGTTGTCAGTCTATTTTTTGCATCAAGGCGATGGCTCACCATCTGCATTGATTTATGAAGTATCCAATACGCCATGGAACGAAGTTCACCGATACATTATTCCCTATGAGCACGTTGCCTCAGGCCAAGATTACTGGTTCGACAAGACATTTCATGTCTCGCCATTCAATCCAACAACGCAACGCTATGTTACGAGGGTTCAGTGGCCCGAGAACTCGCGAACCTCAATCTATTTGGGGCTCCAGAACGACGGTGATACTGACATTATGTTTGAGGCGGGCATCACACTTGACCTGAAACCCTACGATGGGAGGTCATTGAAACCTTTATTTCTAGGAATTTGGCCGCAAACATTTCTTGTACTTGGTGGCATTTACCGAGAAGCTTTCGCGCTATGGCGGAAAGGACTCACTTACCACCCTCACCCTTAAGGATCGATATGACGCAAACAACGACAGAAATGAAGTCTTTAATCGTCCGTGAGTCAAAGGATCTGACAATCGCTCAAAAGCTTGCTCGCAGAGGGCTATTGAGGGCGTTTTCAAAGGCACGTTATGGGCGCCTAACCATTGCTGATGGCGAGGACACCTTTTCATTTGAAGGCTCCGAAGCGGGGCCTGATGCACACATCACAATTCTCAATCCACAAGTATGGTCCGATGTTGCATTCCGAGGCTCAGTCGGAAGTGGCGAGGCATATATGGCCGGTTATTGGATCACAAGCTCACTCGATCAAGTCACTCGGTTCTTCGTCGCGAACAACCACCTCACAGATCAAATGGAGAGTGGTTTAACACGCTTTTTCCGGGCTGTACTTGCTACCGCACATTGGCTCAACAAAAATACGGTCAAGGGTTCAAAAAAGAATATCGAAGCCCATTACGATCTCGGTAATCAACTATTTGAAACGTTCCTCGATCCAACACTGATGTACTCCTCAGCACTGTTTTCGAGCGAATCGACTGACCTAGATAATGCATCAATCGAGAAGTTGGATCATATTTGTCGAAAACTCCATCTCTCTCCGACAGATCATGTTCTAGAAATCGGAACTGGCTGGGGTGGTTTCGCGATTCACGCAGCCGAAAACTACGGCTGTAAGGTCACAACGACGACCATTTCTGAGGAGCAATTTGATCATGCTGTGCAGCTTATTAATGAACGTGGTTTAAGCGATCAAATTACAGTTTTAAAGAAAGATTATCGTGACCTGACTGGCCAGTACGACAAACTAGTATCAATCGAAATGATTGAGGCCGTCGGTCATCACTACCTAGACACCTACATCAACACATTATCTGAACGCCTAAAACCCAATGGCCTGGCACTGATTCAGGCGATAACAATTGTGGAACAACGCTATCAATTAGCGGTTAAGAGTGTTGATTTCATCAAACGCTATATCTTCCCAGGTGGCTTCATCCCTTCAATCGGCAGCATCATGCAGTCTGTCGGTCGCGCCTCAGACTTGAGACTCCTCCATCTCGAAGATTTCGCGAGCCACTATGCGAGAACACTTGCTGAATGGCGCAAGCGTTTTATTGCGGAAAAAGAACGGATTCTTGGCCTTGGATATGATGAGCGTTTTTGCCGGATGTGGGAATTCTATCTCGCGTATTGCGAAGGCGGTTTTCATGAACGACAACTCGGCCTTGCGCAATTGATCCTTGCCAAGCCAAAGGCTCGTCAAGAAGCACCTGTAGTTCCATTGCGCCTCGCCTAATGTGGCCAACAGTCCGTAATCTCGGGGTATTTCAAGCCCTTTGGTTTTTGCTCGTTCTCGAGGGTGATGCGTTTTTCGTGTTCGCCCTCGGTTGGCTTCTCTTCCATACGGTCAGTTTCTGTCGATCTGGTGAATGGCGTCTGTTAGCGGTCTTTACCCTGCTCGGAATTTGCATGGATTCGCTCCTTACGGCGCTTCATGTATATCAGTTCAGTCATAGCGCCTGGCCGATTCCTCTTTGGCTTGTTGGACTGTGGCTCATATTCCCAACAACCTTGCTGCACGGTTTACGGTGGTGTTGGTCTGGACAGCTTTGGATACTTATCGCGAGCGGGCTCGGGGCAGCGCTTACATACACTGGCGGTGCTCGACTGGGTGATCTCTCATTCCCATTTGGCGAATTACCAACCATCTTCATACTCACCGCATGCTGGACGCTGTATTTCGGATTAGTCAGGCTTATGGCTTTACAGAAATCTTAAAAAGCACGTGCGGCGGTTTGCGGTCAAAATCAGCATCGATGCTTTGGCGCGTCATATCCTCGACCACATAAGAGTCTCGAAGCGATTCATCGAGCGAGAATCCTTTGAAGTTATTTGAGAAATAAATCGCGCCACCTGGCGCAAGCCAGGCTCTACATGCATCAATTAACCCACGATGATCGCGTTGTATGTCGAGCGTCTGCTCTGTGCTCTTGGTATTTGAAAACGTCGGAGGATCGAGCAAAATCGTTTCAAACTCCGCACGTGGCTCAACAGTAAGCCACTCCAATACATTCGCGCGGACGAACTGATAATGCTTTGGATTCAATCCATTTTTCTCAAAATTTCGATGCGCCCAGGTGAGATAGGTCTTCGACATGTCGACACTTGTGACTGATCGAGCCAATCCTTTTGCTGCAGCAACGCTCAAGGCGCCTGTGTAGCAAAATAAATTGAGCACCCGCTGACCACGACAGGACTCGAGTAATAGGCGCCTTAACGGGCGATGATCGAGAAATAGCCCGACATCAGTATAGGTAGTCAGATTCACCTCAAACTGCATCCCATTCTCATGGACATCGATACAGAGTGGTTCCGCACGCTTCTCATATTGGGAACTACCAGATTGCCGGAAGCGCTCTTTATATACTGCATGTTTTAAAGCAATACCGAGATGTTTCGGCACCCACTGACGAATTAGCTGACGCCGATGATTAGCCCTTTTGGGATCAACGGTCTTTGGCGGGCGATATTCTTGAATGTGTAGGTAATCCGCAAACTGATCGATGACGACATTGTACTCAGGCAAGTCTGAGTCATATATTCGATAGCAGTCGATTTCATTATTTTTCAATAATTTAGAACGATTCTTGAGGTTTTTAGAGAGGCGATTCAGTAAAGGCCAAATTTCTTCTGGCGGGTCTTTATCCTCTTGGATTTCAAAATTCTCAGGCGCCAAACCCAGCGCAAACTTAGCGATGTTTAATCTTAGTCCGCCGGCCTGCATTTCCCATTTCTTATCTGACCGCAACCCAAGCGCCTGCATCAGCTCTTTGTCAGATGTCACGAGACCAAGATGCGCATTTGTAAACTCTTTACAACGATCTCCCAAGAGTCGGTACAAGCTGGCCAAGTCTTCATTCCATCCAAGTCTTGTGCCATAGGGAGGGTTTGCCAAAATCCAGACTGCATCAGCTTCCGTGACTCCAGTCGATATTGGAGACAGTTCTGCAATCTCGCCGACCTCTACGGTGATTTGCTCAGACAGCCCTGCTCGCTCGATATTCGATCGCGCCCGATCGACCGCATCAGGATTGATATCAAGTCCGATAAAACGAGTCGGACTTTGAATCTCTTTAGTACGCTCTGTCGCAATCAAATCAGTCCAAGAAATTGACTCTAGACCCGTCCAACGTGATAACTGGCTTGATGGTCTTTGACGTTGCGGCGCGATCTGATTCAGGCGCATGCAAGCCTCAATTAAAATCGTTCCAGACCCACAACAGGGGTCAATAATAACCGTTGGCTCGTCTTGACCGATCTTGAGACGCGCAAGCATCACCTGGGCTAACGTTTCCCTGAGAGGGGCTTCACCACCTTCTGTCCGATATCCTCGCTGATTCAAGGGTGCTCGGTTGAGATTTATGCCGATATCAACCTGCCCACGCCCAAAACGTATCGCAATACGAACAGCTGGCTCGTCTGTGTCATATTCAGGGCGAGGCCGCTTGGCCACCATGGCTTGGTCACGAATAGCGTCCATTACCAGCTGCCCTGCAAAACGCGTGTCTTTAAGCCAACTCACTTTACCCGACACATCGACTCGAACGCTCGCTCCCGCATAGAGTTGATCATTCCAATTAATCGTACGTAGCAATTCTCGAAATTGGTCTGCAGCAACGGCTTCACCACGCGCGAGCAACCAAACGACGCGATCGCCAACTTGAGTCGTCAAAAGCATCCGATACGCATCATGGAGCGTTCCTTCGGCGGTGACCCAGCCGAGCTGACGCCCTTTCACTTCAAGGCCTAATTGTCCAACCTCATCTGCGACCAAATCATCTGTCGCAAGAAGAGTTCCAATCGCGAAAACACCTGTGTTATGTTCAGACTCGTGGTTCATAAGCAACCATGAGTGACAACCAAGGATAAGGGTCGGTTTTAGACGCCGACTTCAAGGAGATCACATTCGATGAAAACAATAAAACGTAGCTTAAACGACCGGTTTTACAATCGCGGCTATCGCGCTGGCATCGGAGGCAAATCGAGGGAGATGTGCCCTGCCTATGTTGGTGAAGGCCGGGACGCATGGCTCTCAGGCTGGCGAGATGGTCGAGCGGCTTCCTGGGATGGTCTAACCGGCGTATCCGGGATTCATTGTGACCCGCAAATCGCTTCTTAACGATGCAATGTGCCACGCCCTCACGAGGGGCGTGGTTGAGGCAATCTAAGAACATCGCGTCATCCGAACCGCATCTTTCACCAAGGCAGGACCTCGATAAATCAATCCTGTGTAAATCTGAACAAGCTTGGCGCCGATCTCTATCCTCCGCTTGGCATCATCGCCAGACATCACCCCGCCGACTGAAATCAACGGAAGCGTTTCGCCTAACACCTCAACTGCGAGCTTTAAGCAATGTTCTGATTTCTGAGTCAAAGGAGTACCAGACAATCCACCCGTCTCGTCTCGATGGCGACTCACCAATCCGGTCCGGTCGAGCGTCGTATTGGTCAAAATAACACCATCAGCCTCGGTGCGTTTAAGCGCCTCAAGCACTTGAACTAAATCTGCGTCCTCAAAGTCTGGAGCGAGTTTTACGAATACCGGCAAATAGTTATCTTTTCGGTTCTTCAAATGAGCGCGCGCATCCAAAACCGGGGAAACCACATCCAAAATTTTTCCTGCGTCAGCAAGATCACGAAGGCCTGGTGTATTGGGGCTTGAAACATTGATTGTGATGTAATCGCATACCGCAGCGGCTTTCTGAATACAGGTCACGTAATCGGTGTGCGCGGATTCATTCGGTGTATCTTTGTTTTTACCAATATTGACGCCTATCACGCCTTGGTATGGATGATCGACGAGCTCCCGAACGAGTGCATCAATACCCAGATTATTAAAACCAAAACGGTTAATCAGGCCTGCATCTTCAGTGAGTCGAAAGACACGGGGCTTTGGATTTCCCGGTTGAGGACGAGGCGTGACTGTTCCAACCTCGATATGCCCAAATCCAAGCCGAGAAAAACCTGAAATTGCCACCCCGTTTTTATCAAGACCAGCTGCTAAACCAATAGCATTTTTAAACTGCAATCCCGCGATCTCACAGGGACGGCCAGCGAGCGGAGCAGATGGGCCAAAGCACTGGCCAACAGTTTTGAGTGACTGGATGGTTAGATCATGCGCTGATTCTGGATCAATTCGAAATAGCGCAGGTTTGATTAATGAATACACGACATCTCCTTCGCCGTCAGGTGCGAAGTGTACAGAACCTCATGCGCTAGAGCCACGAAATCTAGCTATACAAGTGCCGTTTGCTCGTCATCCAAGTGAAAAGAATCAGGCGATACGAGCGACCAATACGTTCGTAAACGCGGATCCTCGAGAACCCCTTCGCCCGTCAGCAATGCCCCCTCGCTCACTCGCGGGTAGATCTGATCTGCGAGTTTAATTTGGCTTGCTGAAAGACGTCTAACGATGTGACGACGATTCAAATCATCTGGATGACTGATTCCCGCTGCCCCAAGGAGTTCAGCAACTGCCTCAAGTGTATGTTTATGGAAGTTACGGACACGCTCTGCACGGGTCGGAATATCCAGTGCTCGGTAGCGTTTTGGATCCATAGTTGTGATGCCGGTAGGACAATGCCCTGAACCACAATCCTTAGCTTGTATGCATCCAAGAGCAAACATAAAAGGCCGGCCCATATTGCACCAATCTGCACCAAGCGCGCAGATACGCGAGATATCATAGGCGCTGACAATCTTTGCGGACGCGCCGATCTTAATCCGCTTTCTTAAACCGGCGCCCCGTAGCGCGTTATCGACAAAGACGACCGAATCACGGAGCGGAGACCCGATGTGATCTGAAAACTCAGTTGGCGCAGCACCCGTACCCCCCTCTGACCCATCTACAGTCACAAAATCGAGCATTAGGCCAGTTTCCACCATCGCCTTTACCAATGCCACAAATTCCCAGGGGTGCCCAATACAAAGCTTTATCCCAACTGGCTTCCCACCAGACAGAGTTTTCAGTTGCTCTGCAAATGCTAATAATTCTCTGGGGGTAGAAAACTCGGCATGACTCGCGGGTGATTCACAGGTTTGACCAACTGGGATGCCGCGTGTTCTCGCAATTTCTTCAGTCACTTTCGGCGCGGGCAAGATCCCACCATGGCCAGGCTTTGCTCCTTGACTCAGTTTGATCTCGATCATCTTCACTTGATCTGATTTCGCCTTGATCTCGAATAGCTCAGGATCAAATCGCCCTTCTGGTGTACGACAACCAAAATACCCTGTCGAGATTTGCCAAATTAAATCGCCACCACCTGCTTCATGATAACGCGATAAAGAACCTTCACCTGTGTTTTGCGCGAACCCACCGAGCTTGGCACCACGACTCAGTGATTCCACAGCCGGCGGAGACAAAGCACCGAACGACATCCCAGAAATGTTCAATAATGACATTGAATAGGTTTTTCCAATCGATGCATCACCGACGACAACTCGGAAATCATGTCCATCGAGTTTAATCGGATTGACCGAGTGGTTAAGCCAGTTGAACTCCTCTTCGTAGACAGCTTTTTCGGTACCAAACGAACGTTTGGCCTGATTGTCTTTCGCGCGCTGATAGACCATCGCCCGCTGATTTCGTGAGTACGGAGTCTCATCCGTATCCGACTCCCAAAAATATTGACGAAGCTCAGGACGAATACTTTCAAGCAAGTAACGTAACCGGCCCATCAATGGATAGTTTGCGCGAACGGGGTGTGTGCTCTTGAAATAATCTCTAAACCCAAGAACCGCGAGTGCCGTAAACACAATCAGAGGCCAAATAAAAATTGAGGCAAACCAGAGCCCGAGCAATGAGACGCAAGCAAGCACAACAGTTGCCGCCCAAACTGAATACCTTCCGAACAGAATCTCTTTTGCTCTCACATTTAATCCACTGATTTGCTTACGATTTCATACAAGTCTTTCGATAGATCCTTTGCGATCATACGACGTAACTCTGATTTCATTGCATCTTGAAAGCCCTTCTCAAATCGACCCCACTGACAGAGTGGCATGACCAAGCGCGAAGCAATCTGAGGGTTCATAGCATCCAGCTTAAGAACAGAGTCAGCGAGCAAGCGATATCCCTCGGGCGTATGGAATGCACGGACATTGCGGTTCGCAAAGGTCCCAAGAACTGCGCGCACTCTATTTGGATTCGTCCACGCAAATCTCGAATGGGATGTAAGTTCTTTAATTCGATCAATTGTTGCAGTTTTTTCATTCATGGCCTCGGTCGACAGCCACAAATCAAGCACTTCATCCGTATCCGCTCGATTCAGGAATTTTTCAGACAATTCTAATGACACTTCATCACCAGCATCACTCCGAGCAATACGATACGCGGCATAACGCTCTGTCAGGTTAGATGCACTCGCATCAATGTCCTTAAGCAAGTGATCGATCGGCTCAACCTTAGCGAGATAACCAAGTGCCGTAATTGCTAATGAACGACGCCCGATCGCATCCGCGGTGGGTTCGTAAGGACCATCGACACGCATAGCCTCATACAACTGAAACCAGCTCGATGCTCCAGCCCTCGCAATCGATTGACGCAATGCCTTACGAGCCTCCAGGATCTTCTGTGGATCAGCCGGCTGAAACGCATCCCACAAAATATTGTCTTGCGGGAGCGCAAGCATTTCAGCGAGACATGCAGGATCAGCTACCTTGGCTGGATCACTAATTAAATCGCAGATCAATCGTCGCAATGCGTCATCAATTGACGAGTCAAGGTCTTTCAAAAAGCCGCTAATTGCTTGCATGTACAGCTCTTGAATCGCATCCCAACGATTCACACCGTCATCATCAAATCGAGCAAGCGCTACCAACTCATCAACGGAGCGATCCATTTCCAACTTAACTGGTGCCGACAGACCTCGCAAAATCGACACCACCGGATTTGTGGCGATCCCATCATGGGTAATCGATGCCGACTCATCACTCAGCTCAAACAGCGTCTCTGGCACAACAACCGCACCAGTTACCTGATCGATCACCTGATAACTCACCGGGATCACATAGGGAGCGTGAGACTCGCCACTCGCGACCACAGGCTGTTTTTGCGTTAATTGAATATGCAACTGTTTCGTTTGAGAGTCATGGCGTACACCCACCTGCAAACGTGGAGTTCCCGGCTGTCGGTACCAGCGCATGAATTGGGTGAAGTCGCGACCAGAGACATCAGCCATTGCAGCAACAAATTCATTGATCGTAACCGCCTGCCCATCGTGCCGCGCGAAATAGAGATCACTACCCTTCCTGAACAACTCTGGACCGAGCAGCGTTCGAATCATCCGAACGACTTCAGCGCCTTTTTCATAAATCGTCAGCGTATAAAAATTTGAAATCTCTTGATATTCCGACGGCTGCACTGGATGCGCAGTGGGGCCAGAGTCTTCTGTAAACTGAGCACTCCGCAGAAAATTCACATCCTGAATGCGCTTCACTGCACGTGAATTTGTGTCGGCACTAAATTCACTATCTCTAAATACAGTGAAGCCTTCTTTGAGACTTAACTGGAACCAATCACGGCAGGTCACACGATTGCCTGACCAATTATGAAAATATTCATGAGCCACAATCGCTTCAATACGCTGAAACGCCTGGTCAGTTGCTGCTTCAGCATTTGCCAGAACACAGCTTGAGTTGAAAATATTGAGGCCCTTGTTTTCCATTGCTCCCATATTGAAATGGCTGACGGCAACGATCATAAAAATATCGAGATCATATTCACGACCATACACGGACTCATCCCAAGCCATCGCGCGCTTGAGGCTCTCGAGTGCATAATCAACTCGGTCAAGATCTTTCGGCTCAACATAAATCCGCAAATCAATGCGACGCCCAGACATGGTTACGAATTCATCGTGCTTAACGGCCAGATCGCCACCCACCAACGCAAAGAGGTAGCAAGGCTTTGGAAACGGATCACTCCAAACGACCTCGCGTCGCCCATCAGGCAAATGCTGATCACTGACCGGATTACCATTAGAGAGAAGTACTGGTCGACTCGCATCTGAAATGATCCGCGTCGTGAAGACGCTCATCACATCGGGCCTGTCTGGATAATATGTGATCCGACGAAAGCCCTCAGCTTCACATTGCGTGCAAAACATACCATTAGACAAATACAGGCCTTCAAGCGCAGTGTTTGCTTCAGGATTAATTTCGGTGACCACTTCAAGTACAAACTCATCAGGTACTTGCCGAACCAGTAGCGTTTCATCAATTTCTACCAACCGATCGGACTGAACCTCAACGCCATCGATTTTTAACGCAACCCGTTTTAAATCCTTACCATTTAATTCGAGTGCGTTGGTACCGCGCACAACGCGACGCACTCTAGAAACTTGAGTAACTCGGGTATGCGTAGGATCAAGCTCAAACGTAAGATCAACCGAGTCAACAGCAAACGGAAATGCCTCGTAATCTGCTAAGCGGGTGATGGATGGCGCAGAGTTCATGGCGCGCGAATCAGTCATTCTCGATGTCCTTCGATGGAATAATGTCTGGAACGGTATCAAGTATCCCAGACGCCTGTTTTTTTCGATGAATAAACCCAGTCCTTTCTTCTTCAGGGAGTTTTAATGCGTCATATAGAATCGTTGCCTCAATCATAAGGCCTTTTTGCTCTTCTGATACGACACGACCATCTGGAAACTTTCCCAGTTCAATCGCGCGCTTGAGGTCGCTCACCATGTCTGGGGTTAACGATTCAACCAATTCATCAACTGTATTCATTCATCATCCTGTTGAGGCTCAATGCGACCACCCCACTGCAATTTCGATCGGCACACCTCGTAGTACGAATACCCAGGCGGGTGCAGCAGGGTTAATTGCTCTTCCGATTGCCGAATCAAAACGCGATCACCCAATAGCAGCGAGATGTGCGTTTGGCCATCGCAACTCACTTGCGGAAGTGCCTGATGTTTTTCAGTAATTGTAACGGACACAACACAGTTCGCCGGAACTACGATTGGTCGAGCATTCAATGTATGGGGAAACATGGGGACAAGTACCAATGCATCAAGCTTCGGATGCATGATCGGCCCACCCGCAGATAGCGCATACGCAGTCGACCCTGTCGGTGTCGAGACAATAAGACCATCAGAGCGGCTCGAATAGACAAACTGATCATCGATACAAAGATCAAATCCGAGCATTCGTGCGCTTTGCCCTTTATGCAGAACCACATCATTCAGTGCTGTTGCCCTGGCTATCACTTGCTCATCACGAATCACCTCCACCGAATTCAGACGCCTTTTTTCTTCAGTGAACTGTCCAAGAAGGGCTTGCCCAACTTTCTCAATAGCTTCCGAGGGACGAATATCTGTCAAGAATCCCAAGGTTCCCCGGTTAATACCAAGAACAGGAGTATCAAACCGCGCAAGTGCTCGACTTGCACCTAATAGGCTTCCATCGCCACCAACCACGATCGCTAGCTCTACCTTCTGGCCGATGTGTTCGAGCGCGCAATGCGGTAACCCAGAGAATTCACCGAGATCTGCAATATCATCTTCAATCCAGACCTCGAGCTCTTCACTTCTCAAGTACTCGATCAATCGTGCTATGGTCTCTATGGCCTGCTGATGTCCTGAGCGACCGATCAGCGCGACACGTTTAAATTTGTTCACCATTTTTCCTTGGAAGCCAATGCCCACTTCACCCGTGTTATCAGACGCAAATCATCGGGATGCAATCGAGCGCGAATTACAGTGGCTTCTCGAGGCACAACCGATTTGGTCATCCGGTATAGACACTGATTGTGTGCCACTGATGAAAATTTGCAACGGCTCCGTTACAGAAATTGCTGACTCTCTGGCAAACGAATGGGCTTGGCACGGAGCTCCAAAGCGTTTGGGGCGACGATTTGAGAGCTTATTGACCGCTCTGTTTGAACAAAGTGAGCATGTGAAGCTCCTCGGACACGGGATTGTTGTCAAGGATCAGAAACAAACTATTGGTGAATTGGATTACCTCATTGAATTACCAGGTCACGTTCTTCATCTCGAAGTGGCGATTAAATTTTACGCTGGCATAGGAACACCAATAGATCGAACTAATACGTCGGCCTGGATCGGTCCAAGCTGCCAGGATCGACTTGATCTGAAGATCAGTCACCTCAACACCCATCAATTAACGATGAGCCAGACATCCCTTGGGCGTCGATCAATCGCTGATGAGGGTTTGGATTACCCAACTGCATCTCTCGGCTTGATCTTTGGCTATCTCATTGAGCCCTGGTCGGACCCGGGGCATCGACCAATAGGACTCAACGTATCAAACCCAAGCTACTGGGCGACGCATCAAGAGGCACAGGCTGCAATGCGACATCTCAGTCGCCCTTACTCCACAGATTATGGCTGGACACGCTTGGAACGCGATCAATGGATTGCCCCGTATACCGGCAAAGCAACTCTACCTCTTGTGATTAAATCGCTCGATAAGCCTGCTCAGGCAGACTGCTATGTGCTCACATCACGACGTGGGCTGACAACAGAGAAGCTCAGATTGTTTGTGATGCATGACGACTATGCGAATGAAGCTCATAAGGCAATGCAAATGAGCTTGGCCGCTCAATAGTGAGCATTACTTTGGATGGATTTCCATACAATATCGCACTTCTCGAAATGCCTTATCAGAGTGCTGTTTAATAATTCGATAATTACCCCATTCGTTCTTTGTGAACGAGAGCTTGGCCTCCCCCTCCCCATCGAACGTTTGAAAATAGCGCATCAGGTCTGATTCGCATTCGGAGCGCGCTTCGTAAACTCCCGAACCGATTTGACCGCCCAATGGCGATGCAGTCCCTTGAAATACTGGATCTGCGCCGAGAACTACAATAATCGTCATCCACATATATGGCACTCCACTGACATTAGCCGTGAAGATACATGAAACCAGGAGAAAGCCTAAACAAAAAAGGCCAATCCTTGTGAGATCAGCCTTTCGGGGTCATGTGCTGATGATTGTGTGAACCATCAAGCTTAAACTCTCTTGTCAGAGAGCCTAATGGCGGAGCGGACGGGACTCGAACCCGCGACCCCCGGCGTGACAGGCCGGTATTCTAACCAACTGAACTACCGCTCCATGCGGATCGTTGCCAAATTTTTGGTGGGTGGAGAGGGGCTCGAACCCCCGACCCTCGCCTTGTAAGGGCGATGCTCTTCCAACTGAGCTATCCACCCGCGAGCAACGATGGGGGCGCATAATACTGTCTCTGAAAATTGTGTCAATAGATTTTCTTGCTTCTATGCGGCGCACCTCTACAATACGTGCCTTCATTCACTACAGTTGATGACGAATTGTTATGCGCTTATCGGATCTAAATATTGATGACTATCAGGTGGTTATTACCCCCACTGAGTTGAAAGCAGAACTCCCACTCCCTGAGTCCGCAAGGGATCTAGTCGCCAAATCACGCCAAACTGTCAAAGATATTTTGGATGGGAAAGACAATCGCCTATTTGCTGTCGTTGGACCTTGCTCAATTCATGACACGGAACTTGCACTTGAATATGGCAAGCGTCTGAAAGCGCTGGCGGACAAAGTGGGCGAGCATATCTTCATCATCATGCGTGTGTATTTCGAGAAGCCACGCACGACAGTGGGTTGGAAGGGCCTAATCAACGATCCGCACTTGAACGGAAGTTTTGATATCGAAACGGGTTTGCGTAAAGCGCGCAAGCTGTTGATTCAATTATCAGAACTTGGGCTTCCGCTTGCGACTGAGGCGCTTGACCCAATCTCTCCACAGTACTTGCAAGACACCATCACATGGACTGCGATTGGTGCTCGCACAACTGAATCACAGACACACCGAGAAATGAGCTCAGGCCTCTCCTCTCCCGTTGGATTTAAAAATGGTACCGACGGTTCCCTTGATGTTGCAGTCAACGCGATGAAATCAGTTGTCAGCGGACATGCGTTCTTAGGCATCAACCCACAGGGCCAAGTTGCAATCACCAAGACCAAAGGCAATCAATATGGCCATGTTGTACTTCGCGGTGGCGGTGGTAAGCCAAACTATGATTCGGTAAGTATCGCTCTGTGCGAACAAGCATTAGAAAAAGCAAAGCTTCCAACCAATATTGTTGTCGACTGCTCGCACGCAAACTCGAACAAAGACCATAACGTACAACCTCTCGTGCTTGACGATATCGCTCACCAAATTAAAGATGGTAATCGTTCGATTTGTGGCGTGATGATCGAATCAAACATCAACGAAGGTAATCAGGGTATTCCTGACGACCTTTCACAGCTTAAGTACGGCGTCTCTGTCACTGATGCCTGCATCAGTTGGGAATCGACAGAAAAATCTCTAAAGAAAATGGCTGACACCTTGTCAGGCCACCTTGAGGGTCGCCGCGCCTAATTAGAGGGCCGGGTTCGCACCCGGCATCAAAAATTCGACATCTGAGGTGTGTGCTGCTTGCATCATATGCAGTGCGGTCTGCCTCACTGGCTTCCCGCCGAAAATCACATCATACAACGCACTTAAAATCGGCATCGCGACACCGTCAGTAGTGCAATGCTCATAGACTAGGCGGAGTGTGTTCACACCCTCAGCTACCTGACCGAGTTCCGCCTCAGCGGATTCGAGGGACTTACCTTCTGCCAAAGCGCGACCGACACGAAAGTTTCTGGATAAAGGTGAGACACTTGTAACGTATAAGTCACCAACTCCAGCAAGCCCCAAAAAGCTGAGTGGGTTACCACCCATATGCGATGATAATCGTGACATCTCAGCAAGGGCACGCGTGATCAAGAGCGCTTTTGTGTTTTGCCCTACACCCAAGCCATCTGCAAGACCAGCAGCAATAGCATAGATATTCTTAAGCGCCCCACCAAGCTCGACGCTGATTAAGTCCTCAGAGCTATACAATCGGAAATACTTTGTTGCAAAGGCATCTCGAGCCAATTGACGGACTAATGGAGACTGGCTCGCGACGACTGATGCTGTCAAATGACGCTTGGCTATCTCATGAGCCAGGTTCGGTCCCGACAGGACGCCAACAGGATTATCCGGCAAACGCTCACTAATCACTTGGCTCATTAACTTAAATCCATCCGACCGAATCCCCTTCGTTGTCGACAGAAGCGGCACGCCTGGCTTCAGCACGCCTGCCAATTCCTGACAAATTGCATCCATCGATCGTGATGGAACAGATAAAAGCACAAGATCTGATCCTAGAACGACAGATGCGAGGTCACTTGATGCATTAATTGATGCATGTAATTCAAGGTCCGGGTGATACTGCGGGTTGCGATGGAACGCATTGATTGCATGCACCATTTCATCGCGACGCGCATAAATACGAACATCGCATTCGTTGTGTGCTGCGATATCTGCGAGAACAGTACCGAAGCTTCCTGCACCGATAATGGCTACTTGCATGCTAAATCCTTAAGAGCTACAGCTTAAATGATACGCTGAATTCTGATCAGGCGGCGAACCACCCAACTCTGACGCAATTTGACAGTGTTGACCAACACCTCGATGGATTGCAGTTCGTAGCAACTGAACCGGAGAATAATCTCCTGAGTCAGCACTCTCAATCACCTCATCCAGCAACCAATGACTCAATATCCAGGATGGCGCTCGTTCGCGGGCCGTTTCAATCAGTGATGCTTCGGCCATCGTAGACCATCTCTCTCTGTGCGCCTTAATCGCTGCCTGACCCTCGGCTGGTCTCGAAAGACCTTCAAAAGAATCATCAAGCATGCTGGCAAAGAGTTCGGGATAAAACATGTGATTTCCTGCCCAAAACGTCTTGAGGTCGTCCACAAAGTCAGGCAGATCTTCATGCTGAGGATCAATAGCCAATCGACCAGCCATTTCTAGCCGATAGTGATGGCGGTACTTTTCTGGGAATGAGTTCAAGAGTGAGCGGAGGGTCTCTACTGGTACAAATGGTGTCAATGTTTCAGCCAAACATCCCAAATTCCAATGCATCACGCGGGGTTGCTGTCCGTAAGCATATCGCCCGGTATGGTCTGTGTGGTTGATTACATAATCATCACGGTAAGCCATCAAGAAACCGTATGGTCCATAATCTAACGTCTCGCCCGACAACGCTGTGTTATCGGTGTTCATAACCCCATGCACAAAGCCAACCGCCATCCATTGCGCAACCAGCTTGGCAGATCGATCTATATAGCGTGCAAATACTTCTTCAATTCGACCAGGCACACCCTCCAAATCGCTATCTAGCTGACGAATCGCGAATTCAATGAGTTCACCAAGCGCTTGATTTGAGTTCTGGTGATAGAAGTGCTCTAAATGGCCAATCCGCAAATGACTCTTAGCAAGACGCATCAGTGTTGCGCCTCG
>Ga0181584_10001348_pt1 | contig 18575 bp, 16 predicted proteins | sample 071ome_30_FD_132462 | JGI IMG/M metagenome (GOLD analysis project Ga0181584, IMG submission 132462) | Coastal salt marsh microbial communities from the Groves Creek Marsh, Skidaway Island, Georgia - 071406AT metaG (megahit assembly) | ecosystem: Environmental > Aquatic > Marine > Intertidal... | reverse complement strand
CGGAGAATTGACGGCTGATTCTGCGGATTTACAGGCCTTTATCGAGGAATGCCGGCGGTTGGGCACCAGCGAGGCGGTTCTCGAACAGGCCGAGAAACAGGGATTCGATACCGGGTTGCGCATCCGTCATCCCTTTGTTGAGAACAAGACGCTGCCGCTTTATGTCGCCAATTTCGTGCTGATGGAATATGGCACGGGCGCGATTTTCGGCTGCCCCGCGCATGATCAGCGCGATCTGGATTTCGCCCGGAAATACGGGCTGGAAGTAACCCCGGTCGTTTTGCCGCCGGGCGCGGATGCCGCCGATTTCGAAATCGGCACCGAGGCCTATACCGGTCCGGGCACTCATATAAATTCGGATTTCCTCGACGGGCTGGATATCGACGCGGCCAAGACCGAGATCGCCGACCGTCTGGAGGAATCCGGCGAAGGCGACCGCGAAATCAATTTCCGCCTGCGCGACTGGGGAATTTCCCGCCAGCGTTACTGGGGCTGCCCCATTCCCGTGATCCATTGCGATAATTGCGGCATCGTCCCGGTACCGCGAGAGGATTTGCCGGTTTCCCTGCCGGAAGACGTCACCTTTGACGAACCCGGCAATCCGCTGGACCGGCACCCGACCTGGAAGAATGTTGATTGCCCGTCCTGCGGCGCGGCGGCGCGGCGCGAAACCGACACGATGGACACCTTTGTCGATTCATCCTGGTATTTCGCCCGGTTCTGTTCGCCGGCTGCGGATGCGCCGGTTGATCGGAACGCGGCGGATTACTGGATGCCGGTCGATCAATATATCGGCGGGATCGAGCACGCGATTCTGCATTTGCTCTATTCGCGTTTCTTCACCCGCGCGATGAAAAAAACCGGCTGGGCAGCGCAGGAAGAGCCCTTCACCGGGTTGTTTACACAAGGGATGGTCTGTCACGAGACCTATCAATCCGCCGACGGCCAGTGGTTGTCGCCGGCGGATATCGTGGATGGCGCGGATGGCGGGTTTATCGCCGCGGACGGCGGCGCGCCGGTGACGGTCGGCCGTTCCGAAAAGATGAGCAAGTCGAAAAAGAACGTCGTCGATCCGGAAGACATTATAAACGGGTACGGCGCGGACACGGCGCGCTGGTTTATGCTCTCGGACAGCCCGCCGGACCGCGATCTGGAATGGACGGAATCCGGCATTGCCGGCGCCTGGCGGTTTATGAACCGGCTCTGGCGGCTGGCGGATCGTTTTCCGGCCGAAGCTGGCGGAACGCCGGATGACGCGGCGGCCGACGGTGAGACGCTGGCGCTGCGGCAGGCGGTTCACAAAACGATCGACGGCGTAACCGGGGATTTGGAAAATTTCCGCTTCAACCGCGCGGTCGCGCGCATATATGAGCTGGTGAACCAGCTGACCGAATTCAAAGGCGATGACCCGGTGGCGCAAGGCGTTGTGGCGGAATCGCTTGAAATTCTGACCCTTCTGCTGGGACCGATGACGCCCCATCTTGCCGAAGAGATGTGGCATCGGATCGGCAAGGACGGGCTCGTCGCGGACCAGCCCTGGCCGGAAGCGGAGCCGTCTTTGCTGGTCGAGGACACCGTCACGCTGGCGGTTCAGGTGCGGGGTAAGCTGAAGGGGACAATTGAAATCCGGCGTGATGCCGAACAGGCCGAAGCGGAAGAGCTGGCGTTCAAGGAACCTTCGGTCGCGCAGGCGCTGGAAGGCAAATCGATACAACGCGTAATATATGTACCGAACAGGATTTTGAATGTCGTTCATTCGTAAATTCGGATTCATGCACCTGTCGGCGGGCATCGCCCTTTTGGGATTTGTCGGGTTTGGCGGGGTTCTGACCGGGTGCGGGTTCGAGCCGCTTTACGGAAAATCCGCCAAGGGCGACGCGCGGCTGTTGAAGCTGGTTCAGATTGAACGGATCGAGGACCGCACCGGGCAGAAGATGCGGACAATGCTGCGGCAGAAATTCGGGCAGCGGGCGGCACCCGCAAAACCACGCTGGTCGCTTTCCGTATCACTTAGCGAATCGCTTCGCGGGCTCGCGGTGCAGCGGGATGCCACCACGACCCGTCGTGAGCTGGCGGTGACGACAAGATTCAGCCTTACCGAATTGGGGGTGAAGAATCCGAGAATTTTCCGGGGCAACGCGATTTCGATTAACAGTTTTAACGAATTGCTGTCGGAATACGCCACGTTGAGCGCCGAGAACGATGCGCGGGACCGGGCATTACGCATATTGTCCGAGGAAATTCGGGTGCGGGTGATGTCCGCCATTCGCAATCCCGCCTCCTTTAACAAGAGACCTGGAAAATGAAGATCGCGGCCGGGCGGGCCGATCAATTCATCAAAGCGCCGGATCCGAACGTTTCCGCAATACTGGTTTATGGCCCCGATGGCGGCTTGGTGCGGGAGCGCGCGCAGGCGCTGATCAGGAATTTCGCTGGATCGCTTGACGATCCATTTGCCAATGTGGAGATCGGTGCATCGGATTTGAAGGAAGATCCGGCGCGGCTTTCGGATGAAGCTTCCGCTCTGTCGCTGACGGGTGACAAGCGGGGCGTTTATGTCCGCGATGCGGCGGATGCGCATATGGCCGCGATTGAGCCGGTTCTTGATCTTCCGCCCGGCGATACGCTGATTGTGATCGAGGCGGGCAATCTTGGTCCCCGGTCAAAATTGAGAGCCGGGTTCGAGAAAGCCGCCGGCGCCGCGGCAATCCCCTGTTATCTGGATGATCAACGGTCGCTGGGCGGGGTGGTCCGGGAAACATTGGCGGCGCGGAACGTGGCTGTGACCCCGGATGCCTTGGCCTATCTTCAGGCGCATCTCGGCGGGGACCGTCTGGTAACGCGTTCGGAGCTTGAAAAACTCGCTCTTTATAAAGGGGATTCCGGGGAGGTCACTCTGGAGGAAGCCCGGCTATGTGTGGGCGATTCCACCGAGGCGACGCTCGATGATCTGGTGAATGCCGCGGGGACCGGTAATAGCGCGGTGGCGGGACGTTTGCTGGATCGGGCGATGCAGGAAGGCGCGAATGAAGTCGGGATCATTCGCGCGTTTATTCGTCACTTTACGCGATTGCATCAGGCCAGGGGATTGATGACGGAGGGGGCCGGTGCGGATCAGGCCATGAAGTCCCTGCGGCCACCGGTTTTTTTCAAACAGACTTCGATATTCGGGAACCAGTTGCGGCGCTGGTCCGCGGAACGTCTCGGACAGGCGCTATCGCTTCTTGCGGATACGGAAGGCCAGTGCAAATCAAGCGGCGTGCCGTCCGAACTGGTGTGCCGGCAGGCGGTCTTGCGGCTTTGCGCGCTGGGCGGTGCGCGGCCCCGGCGCACCCGTCAGGTCGATGGCCAAGGCTAGGATTGGTGGTATTTTTGCGAGAACTAATGGAGGGATCATGATGCCATTCAAGAAACTTTCGGTGCTCAGCGGCGCAATTCTGACAGTATTTTTTTCGGTTGTGGCAGTGCCGGCCATGGCCCATGGCGGTGGCGGGGTTTCCGGCGGATTCCTGAGCGGATTCACCCATCCGATTCTCGGTTGGGATCATGTGGTGGCGATGGTGGCGGTTGGATTATGGGGGGCGTTTCTCGGGTCGCCCGCTATCTGGATTTTACCGGTCGCGTTTCCCCTGGTAATGGCCTTTGGCGGGGCTTTGGGCGTGTTGGGTATTCCCGTTCCGGCGGTGGAAGCGGGCATTGCGGCGTCTTCGGTCGTTTTGGGTATTCTAATCGCCGGCGCGGCGCGCGCGCCGCTCTGGCTGGCGACGCTGATTGTCGCCGTCTTTGCTGTTTTTCATGGCCACGCGCATGGGACGGAACTGCCAGAGGCGGTGCATCCCCTGACCTATGCTGTGGGTTTTGTTTGCGGAACCGGCTTGCTGCATTTGTTGGGTATAGGGCTGGGTTTTCTGACCCGGCTCCCCTCGGGCGTCATAGCGGTGAGGGTTTGTGGCGCGGCGATCGCTGTAATCGGGGCATCGTTTTTATTCGGTGTTATCTGACCGCGTTTATTCCGGCGTTATCGCCGCGGCCTGGTTGATCTGGCCGGGCGCGGCGGCGGCGCATATCGGAGTCCATGGCAGTGACGGGTTCGTGACCGGCGCGTTGCGCCCGGTAATGGATTTCTCCCAGTTGCTGGCAACCATATCGGTTGGCCTTTTTGTCGGCTGGCAAAATGCGGGTAACGCGAACAGGGCGGCGGGGGCCTTTGTCGCCGGGTTGGTTGCCGGGTTGGCGGGGGCCTTTTGGTCCGATTTGTCAAATTTACCGGCGGGTTTACTCCATGGCGTCGCGTTTGCGGGCGGTTTTCTGGCGGCTCTTGCGCGGCCGGTCCCGGTGTTTTTTGCCGTTACGCTTGGCGGGGCCGGTGGGCTGATTATCGGGTTGGCATTATTGCCGGGTTCCGAGAGCGTGAGCGAGGCGGGTTTCGCGCTCGTTGGCGGATTTTTCACGGTAACCCTGATCTTCATTTACGCTGTTTTCGCGGTGAATTGGTTGCGTGGCCGCGCGAGCAAGCCTTGGCTTTTACTGGGTTTGAGAATTGCGGGGTCGTGGATTGCGGCGATCGCCCTGATGATGTTAGCCCTGACCTTGCGGGCTTGATTCCGGCTTGCTATCCGGCCGCTGATCCGCTCAATCGCTGAATGACCTCATCGAGCTGCTCGAGGGATTGGTACTGAATTGAAATCTTGCCCTTTTCATTCTTGAAATCGATTGTGACCTTGAGACCAAGCAAATCGCCGAGGCTGCGTTCAAGGGCAAGTGTGTCGGGATCCTTGGCGCCCGCCGATTTCTTATTTCCCTTGCCCGGTTTTGTGGGTGCGCCATCGCCGTTGGCCATGGCCTCCGCCTGACGAACCGACAGGCCTTTTGAGACGATTTCAACCGCGATCGCCGCCGCGTTCTGATTACCGACCAGTGGCCTGGCATGGCCCGCGGTCAGTTTTCCCTCTTCCAGCAATTTCCTGACCGGTTCGGGCAAGGCTTCCAGCCGCAACGTATTGGCGATGTGCGACCGGCTTTTTCCGATAACCTGGGCGAGCTTTTCCTGGGTATAGGCGAATTCGTCGAGCAACCGGCGATAGCCCGCAGCTTCCTCCAACGGGCTGAGGTCGGCGCGCTGAATATTCTCGACCAGCGCGGCTTCCAGAACCGCTTCATCGCTCAGTTGCTTTATGAGAACCGGCACTTCATGCAGCCGCGCCATTTGCGCCGCCCGCCAGCGGCGCTCGCCGGCGATGATTTCATAGGAATTTGTTCCGGAGGGGCGAACGAGGATCGGCTGCAGGATTCCCCGTTCGGCGATGGATGCGGAAAGCGACTTGATCTCCTCTTCATCGAAATGCCGTCTCGGCTGGAACTTGCCGGGTGACAGATATTCGATCGGCACAGTGTTGACCCCGTCCGCTTTCGGCGCGGTCTCAGCAGGCGTGACCGCGGCATCGCCGAGCAGTGCCGACAGGCCGCGGCCGAGTTTCTTGGGTTTCGGGTCTTTTTTGCTCATGCGCCCGTTCCTTCCTCTCTGCGCAATACTTCACCGGCCAGGTGAACATAGGCCTGCGCGCCGGGACAGTTTAGATCGTACAGCAAGACCGGTTTTCCGTGCGACGGCGCCTCGGAAACCCGGACGTTTCTCGGAATAACGGTCCTATAAACGGTGTCGCCGAAAAATTCGCGCACATCGTCCGATACAAGGGCGCTAAGATTGTTTCGCGAATCGAACATGGTGAGCACGATGCCCTGCAGCTTCAGCGCCGGGTTGAAAACGCTTTTCACCCGTTCAACGGTCTGAACGAGCTGGCTCAACCCTTCGAGGGCGAGATATTCGCATTGCAGGGGCACCAGAATGCCGTTCGCGGCGGTAAGCGCGTTTAAGGTCAACAGGCCAAGCGCCGGCGGACAATCGATCAGCACGTAATCAAACCGTTCGCCGAGTGAGGCGAAAGCTTCGCGCAGCCGGTACTCCCGGCGCTCGACATCGACGAGCTCCAGCTCCGCACCGGACAAATCCTGTGAGGCGGGCACCAGGAAAAGATGCGGGATTTCGGTTTTCACGATCGCCGATTCCAGCGGCGTGTCGCCGATCAGAACTTCGTAACTTCCGGTTTCAACCTCGTGACGGTCGACGCCCAAACCGGTCGAGGCATTGCCCTGTGGATCGAGATCAAATATCAGTACATCGCGCCCGACTGCCGCTAGCGCGGTCGACAGGTTGACGGTCGTCGTGGTCTTGCCGACCCCGCCTTTCTGATTGGCGACCGCCAGGATGCTCGGACCTGAAGAAGCGATCATCGGCCGCGCCGGTGCGGTTTCGGCAAAATCAGCCACGCGAAAAACTCCTGACAGCCACGATCGTACCTTCTGCGTCACTAAGGCTGGGGGTTAGAGAATAATCCATATTCCAGCGCGCCGACGCCTGCGTCAATTCCTCCCCGGCACGCCTGCCCTTCAAGAAAAGGCAGGCAGGGTTTTCTCTGCCCACGCCTGCACCGAAACGTTCCGCATATTCCAGCAGGAGGTCCAGTGGCGCCAGCGCCCGGGCGGTAATCAGATCGGTTTTCCAGGGATCGAGCCGTTCGATGCGTTCCTGATGAACGGTGACATCGACCCCGCCGTCCTGACGCGCGGCCTCTTTCATGAATTGTGCCTTTTTTCCTGCCGATTCAACAAGATGAACCTCCGCCCCGGTCATAATGGCAAGGACCAGCCCGGGAAAACCCGCCCCGCTGCCCAGATCGGTAATGACCGGGCGGTTTTCAGGCAACAAGGGGATGAGTTGCGCGGAATCGAGAATATGACGCCGCCAGAGATCGTCCAGCGTATCGCCGCCAACCAGATTGACCGCATTTTGCCAACGCTCGAGCAGGGCGACAAAGCCATCCAGCCGCGCCATCGTTTCATGGGATGCCTCGACCGATTTCTGAAAATCGGCGCGGCTGAGCGTGGTTTGCGCGACGATACTCAGCGGACCGCCCTTTCCGGATTGCGGACATGACGCAGCAGCGCGGTCAGAGCCGCGGGCGTCACCCCGGAAAGACGCGACGCCGCGCCCAGTGTCGCCGGACGTCGGCGGGTCAGCTTTTCCCGGATCTCGTTTGACAAACCACCGACCTCATTAAAATCGATATCAGCCGGGATAATAAGCGCTTCATCCTTGCGAAACGCCTCGATATCCGCCGCTTGCCGTTTCAGATAGGCCGCGTAGCGCCCCTCGATCTCCATCTGCTCGGCAATTTCCGGCACGAGCGACCGCAATTCGGGCCAGATTTCGGCAAGCCGGCTGAGAGAAGCATCGGGATAGGACAGCATCCGCATGGCGTTCCGTCGCACGCCGTCCTGCGCCACGGATAAACCGGCGCGCTCCAGAGCGACCGGCGTCGCCTCCAATCGGTTCAGTAATGCGCGCGCCCTATCCAGCGCGGCACTCTTTTCAGCGAACCTTGTCCGGCGCGTTACACCAACGCATCCGATTTCATTTCCAAGAGGCGTCAGCCGTTGATCCGCATTATCGGCGCGCAGCAATAATCGGTACTCGGCGCGCGACGTAAACATGCGATAGGGTTCGGAAATGCCACGGGTGATCAAATCATCAATCATGACGCCGATATAGCCGTCGGCACGGTCCAGCGTAAAACGTCCGCCACCGGAACAGCGCAGCGCGGCATTAATTCCGGCGACAATTCCCTGGCCCGCAGCCTCTTCATATCCGGTCGTACCATTTATTTGCCCGGCAAGAAAAAGGCCTACCACTTTCTTAGTTTCTAGGCTTTCCGCCAATTCTCGCGGGTCTACATAGTCATACTCGATAGCATAACCGGGTCTGATCATGGTAGCGGCCGCCAATCCCGGGATGGTTTTCAGAAGTTCCTTCTGGACCTCCTCAGGCAGGCTGGTCGATATGCCGTTCGGGTAAACAGTGTCGTCATCAAGGCCTTCGGGTTCGAGAAAAATCTGGTGCCTGCCGCGATCCGCGAACCGCACGACCTTATCTTCTATCGATGGACAGTAGCGCGGACCGCTGGATTCAATCTGGCCGCTATAAATCGGCGCGCGATCGAGATTGGCCCTGATGAGATTATGGCTGGCTTCCGTGGTCCCGGTAATAAAACAGGATATCTGGGGCGTTGTTATCTTTTCCGTCAGGAAAGAAAACGGACAGGGCGGATGATCGCCCTTCTGCTCGGTCAATGCCGACCAATCGATGGTTCTTCCATCCAGCCTGGGCGGTGTCCCGGTTTTAAGCCGCCCCAGCGAAAAACCAAATTTCGAAAGGGTATTCGAAAGCCCCGTGCTCGGCGGCTCGCCATAACGACCGGCGGGACGTGTCTTTTCGCCAATATGAATGAGGCCCCGCAGGAATGTACCCGTTGTCAGGATAACCGCGCCGCAACGGATTTCCTCGCCGGCCTCGGTTATGACGCCGGTAATTTGCCCATTTTCGATGACGAGATCGCCCACCGGCGCGCCACGGATTGTCAGACCCTCCTGTTCCGAAAGCACCGCCTGCATCGCCTCGCGATAAAGCTTGCGATCCGCCTGGGCGCGTGGCCCGCGCACTGCGGGGCCCTTGCTCGCATTCAGCATGCGAAACTGGATGCCGGCCGCATCCGCGACCTTTCCCATCACCCCGTCAAGCGCATCGATTTCCCGGACCATGTGGCCCTTTGCCAGTCCCCCTATAGCCGGGTTGCACGACATTTCACCAATCGTCTCAAGGCGATGGGTCAGCAAGAGCGTTTTTGCGCCCATGCGCGCGGATGCCGCCGCGGCTTCGCAACCGGCGTGCCCGCCCCCGATTATTATGACGTCGAAATCGCTCATGCGCGTTCTTTTATACTATCGGGGTACAGGAATGAAGCGATTCCCGCACCCCGGCCTGGAATGTTTCACGTGAAACATTTCATTTTCCGATACAGAACTCGCCGAACAACCGGTCCAGAACATCTTCCACATCGACCCGCCCGGTGATCCGGCCCAGCGACCGGGCCGCCTGACGGACATCTTCCGCGATAAGCTCGATTTCCGATCCTTCGGCCGCCCGGCCCAACGCCGCCGCGCAATCCTCAAGCGCCTCGCGGTGGCGCCGACGAGTCAATGGCGCGGATCCGGTTTGGGGAAGAAGGCCCTCTACCCGCTTCTCAAGCGCCGCCAAAAATTCTTCGACATAGTCTCCGGTTCTGAGGGAAACCCTTATCCCGGAGCCTGTTTCCCTTTCATCAATATCGGACTTGTTCCGGATAAAAAGAAAATCCTCTTCCGATTTTCGCGAAGCAGACAAAATTCCCGCACGATCGACGGGCGGGCAATCCGGCGCCTCCAGGAGAAGACAGAAATCGGCACTCGCGGCAAGCGCCTCCGCACGGCGCACCCCTTCTTCCTCTATCGCATCGCTGGTCTGGCGCAAGCCGGCACTGTCGGAGAAGGTCACGGGAACGCCCGCAATTCCGCAACGCACTTCAATTATATCCCGCGTCGTCCCCGCCTGGTCAGAAACGATCGCCGCCTCCCGCCCGGCCAGAAGGTTCAACAGGCTCGATTTCCCGGCATTTGGAGGGCCGAGAATAGCAATTTTCAGCCCCTCCCGGATTCGTTCGCCAACCCGCTGATCATCCAGATACTGTAATGTTTCACGTGAAACATCCTGTATCTGGTGTTTCGTTTCGGAAAACAGAGTCTCCGGCAAATCCTCTTCGGGAAAATCAATCCAGGCTTCCAGCCTGGCCAGAACCTCAATCAGGCGATTCCGCCAATCATCGCACCTTGCCCCGAAAGCCCCGTCAAGTTGACGCAGCGCCTGACGCCTCTGCGCGTCGGTTTCAGCAGAAATCAGATCCGACAAAGCCTCAACGCCGGTCAGATCAAGTTTGCCATTGTCGAATGCCCGACGGGTAAACTCGCCCGGTTCCGCCAGACGGAGCCCTTCCATGGCCGCCAACGCATCGAGAACCGCGTCAACCGTCGCAACGCCACCATGAATATGCAGTTCCGCGACATCTTCTCCCGTAAACGACTGCGGGCCGGGAAACCAGATCACCAAACCGTCATCCAGGACATCGCCGGATTGACCGACAAACTTTCTGCGCGCCGCCCGCCGCGGCGGAGAACATTCGCGCCCGGTCAACAATTCCAACGCGCCGCACGCACCCGGACCGGAAATCCGTATAACCGCGACGCCCGAAAGCCCCGCCCCAGATGCCAGGGCAAAAATCGTTCGCAAATCCGCCGTCATACGGCTTCCCCCGCCAACCCGGACGCCCTATTTTCAAAACCGGCCGCCCCCGCAACCAGGATCCTTGAATGACCGCCAACAAACTCTCCAGCGAAACCAGCCCCTATTTGCTGCAACACGCCGACAACCCGGTCGCCTGGAGACCCTGGGGTCCGGACGCGCTCACCGAAGCAAAGGACCAAAACAAGCCGGTCCTTCTTTCCGTCGGATATGCCGCCTGTCACTGGTGTCATGTCATGGCCCATGAGAGTTTCGAAAACCCGGAAATCGCCGCACTGATGAACGATCTTTTCATCAACATCAAGGTCGATCGCGAAGAACGGCCGGATATCGATGCGATTTACCAACACGCGCTGGCCCTTCTCGGTCAACAGGGCGGCTGGCCGCTGACCATGTTTTTGAATTCCGCGGGAGAGCCCTTCTGGGGCGGCACATATTTTCCACCGACATCCCGCTATGGCCGCCCGGGCTTTCCCGATGTGCTCCGCACCATCCATGAATACTGGACCGACCGGCCGGACGACGTCACCAAAAACGTAACCGCGCTGCGCGGGGCGCTCTCCGAAATGGCGCAAACCAGAACCGGCGGGGGCGTCGCTCTTGAAACAATCGAACGCGCCGCGCTCAGGCTCGATCAGGAATTCGACAAACGCCATGGCGGAATCGGCAGTGCCCCCAAATTCCCCAACCCCTCGATCCTGGAGCTACTCTGGCGCACCCATTTGCGCTGCGGCCATGAAGAGCTGGGTCAAACGGTAACCCACACCCTCGACCGTATGTGCCAGGGCGGCATCTACGATCATCTCGGGGGCGGCTTTGCCCGCTACTCGACCGACGAACGCTGGCTCGCGCCCCATTTCGAAAAAATGCTCTATGACAACGCGCAGCTGATCGAGCTTCTCGGCTGGGGATGGGCGCTGACCGGAAACGGACTATTCGAAACGCGCCTCCGCGAAACAATCGACTGGGCGGAACGGGAGATGATCTCCGAATCCGGCGCTTTCGCCGCCACACTGGATGCCGACAGCGAAGGAGAGGAGGGCAAGTTCTATGTCTGGGATGAAGCCGAAATTCGCGAGGCGCTGGGAGATGAAGCCGATCTCTTTTGTGAAGCCTATGACGTCACCGCGGGCGGCAATTGGGAAAGGAATAATATCCTAAACCGGTCCAGTCCGACACGGGAATTTTCGGACGCGGAGGAAGGACAACTCTCGCTTCTACGCGGAAAACTGCTTACCAGGCGCGCGGGTCGCATTCGCCCCGGTTGGGATGACAAGGTACTGGCGGACTGGAACGGATTGATGGTTTCGGCGCTGGCCCAGGCCGCAATCCTGTTTGACGAGCCCCGCTGGATGAGGCGTGCGGAAAACGCGTTCGATTTTTGTACTCAGGATATGATCCGGGAAGGCCGGCTATACCATTCCTGGCGAACCGGCATACTGAATCATACTGCCACGCTCGATGACTATGCCTGTTTAATCAAAGCCGCATTGTCCCTTTTTGAATTAACCGGGAATCAAAGGCGATTGACCGTCGCGGAAAACTTTACCGCCATCCTGTCCGGGCATTACTGGGATAATGATTTCGGGGGCTACTTTTTCACAGCCGACGACGCCGAGGCCCTGATAGTACGAAACAAGAACGCAACAGATCACGCGACACCCGCGGGGAACGGGTTGATGGTATCCAATCTCGCCAGGCTATGGTTCCTCACCGGAAATGAAGAATACCGGGAACGGGCCGACACACTGATCAAGACATTTGCCGGAGAAATCGATCATAATTTCTTTCCCCACGCCGCATTGATGAACGGTATTGAATTTCTCCAAACCGCCGCTCAGCTCGTCATCATCGGGCCCCCGGACGATCCCGTCCGAGCCGGCCTCCTGCGGACGGCCCTGACCGCAAGAGCACTAAACACCACGATCACACTGCTCGCCCCCGATGGTGATTTGCCCATCAGGCATCCCGCAGCCGGAAAACCGCAAATTAACGACAAGACGACCGCCTATTTCTGCCGGAACGGCACATGCTCCCTGCCCGTTACCTCGACCGGCGAACTGAAAGAGCTCTTGTAAATGCCCCGCCTTACAATCGATACGCCCCTCGGGCCTTTATCCATTACGGAACAAGAGGGAATGATTGCCGCCATCGGCTGGCGGAACTGTCAACCGGATTCACCCACTCCCCTTCTGCAAGAATCGGCGGGCCAGATCACGGACTATTTCGCCGGCACCAGAAAATCTTTCGATCTCCCCCTCAACCCTGCGGGAACCGAATTTCAACAACGCGTCTGGAAACGGATGTCGGAAATTCCCTATGGCGAAACGCTCTCCTACGGAGAACTCGCCAAAGCCATCGGTACCTCGCCCCGACCGGTCGGCACGGCCTGCGGGCGGAACCCGATACCGGTGATCATTCCCTGTCATCGCGTCCTCGCTGCCGATCAGAAAATCGGCGGCTATACAGGTGGGGCGGGTATCAAGACAAAAGCTTTTTTGCTTGACCTGGAAGCCGGACAAAGCGCTCCCTCATGACAGAGGCCGGCTGATTTACTATTGTCCCCCTAAATCGAATCCAGACCCTGACTAAAGAAGAGGAAAATCATGCCTGATATCAAAATCGCCGGCGCGGATGGTGAATTCGGCGCCTATATGGCCACCCCGGATTCCGGGACCGGCCCCGGGATTGTCGTCATTCAGGAAATTTTCGGCGTCAACCAGGTCATGCGCGATCTCTGCGATGCCTATGCCGAACAAGGCTATATTGCGGTCTGTCCCGATCTATTCTGGCGGATCGAACCGGGCGTTCAACTGACCGATCAATCCCAGGAGGAATGGGACCGCGCTTTCGAGTTGATGAACGGTTTCCTGCCCGATTTCGAAAAGGGCGTCGGCGATCTGACGGCTACAATGGCCTTTATCCGCGACATGGATGGATGCACCGGAAAGGTCGGCTGCGTCGGATACTGCCTTGGCGGCAGCCTCGCCTACACCATGGCGTGCCAGTCTGATTCGAACGCCTCCGTCGGATACTACCCGGTGCAGATCGACGATTTCCTCGAATATGCGCAATACATCAAAAACCCGGCGATGTTCCACGTCGCGGAGCTCGATGGATTCTGCCCGCCGGAATCGCAGGATAAAATTGCCCAGGCCTTCGCCGGCAATGACAAGATCTCCCTGCATAACTATGCCGGTGTCGATCACGCCTTCGCCCGCAAAGGCGGCGGTAATTTCGATGAAGGGGCGGCAACGCTGGCCGATGGCCGCACCGCCGATTTCTTCAAGGCGAATCTCGGCTAAAAGACCCCGCCATGACCCACGCGATAGTCGTCAATAAACCGGGCGGGCCATCCGCCTTGCGCTGGAAACAGATCGATACGCCGGAACCCGGAAAGGGCGAGGTCGCCCTCAGGACCGCGGCTGTCGGTCTCAATTTTATCGACACTTATCACCGCAAGGGTCTCTATCCCCTGCCGACACCTTTTACCCCCGGTGTCGAAGGGGTTGGCGTCATCACCAAACTCGGCAAAGGCGTCACCGGTTATAAGATCGGCGACCGCGTCGCCTGCGTTTCCGAACCGATGGGCGCCTATGCCGAAGAACGCGTGTTTCCGGCAAACAAGCTCCTGAAACTGCCGAAAGATATTTCGGATCAGGCGGCGGCAAGCATGATGCTGAAGGGCATGACGGCGGCAATGCTGGTGCGCCGGGTTTACCGCCTGTCAAAAGGAGATACCGTTTTGATCCACGCCGCCGCCGGCGGGGTCGGATTGATCCTCACCCAATGGGCCAAGGCCCTGGGCGCCACCGTCATCGGCACGGTGGGATCACCGGCAAAAGCAAGGCTCGCCAAGGCACGCGGCGCGGATCATGTGATTAATTACAACAAGCAGGATTTCGTCGCCTCGGTGGCGAGGCTGACCAAAAAAGAAGGGCTGCCGGTGGTTTACGATTCCGTCGGTGCGGCGACCTTCCCCGGATCACTGGATTGTCTGAAGCCGCGCGGTCTCTGGGTTACCTTCGGCAATGCATCAGGCCCGGTCCCGCCGGTCGCGCCCCTGACATTGATGCAAAAAGGGTCGCTGTTCATGACCCGGCCGATGCTCAATCACTACATCACCGATCCCGCCGAATTTAAAAATCTTGCCGGAGAATTATTTTCCGTGGTTCGAAAGGGGGCGGTCAAGGTGGAGGTCAACCAGACCTACGCGCTGAAAGACGCCAAACAGGCCCATGCCGACCTGGAAGCACGCAAAACGACGGGCTCAACGCTGCTGATCCCGTAACCCGGGCCGGGCGGCGACCGCCCGGTTACTGATTCATCGATTCGAAGAAATCGGCGTTGTTCTTGGTCGTCTTCAGCTTTTCGATCAGGAATTCCATCGCATCGCCGGTGCCCATCGGCGAAAGTATCCGACGCAACACCCACATCTTCGACAGTGTCCCCTTATCGACCAGCAACTCTTCTTTCCGGGTGCCGGACTTAGTGATGTCCATCGCCGGGAAGGTGCGCTTGTCGGCAAGCTTGCGATCGAGAACAATCTCCGAATTACCCGTGCCCTTGAATTCCTCGAAGATGACCTCGTCCATTCGCGATCCGGTATCGATCAGCGCAGTAGCAACGATGGTCATCGACCCGCCTTCCTCGATATTGCGCGCCGCGCCGAAGAATCGCTTCGGCCGCTGAAGCGCGTTTGAATCGACGCCGCCGGTCAACACCTTGCCTGAGCTCGGCACAACCGTGTTGTAGGCGCGCGCGAGACGGGTAATGGAATCCAGCAGGATGACCACGTCGCGACCATGCTCGACCAGCCGTTTGGCCTTTTCGATAACCATCTCCGCAACCTGAACATGGCGCACCGCAGGTTCGTCAAAGGTCGAACTCACAACCTCGCCATTCACCGAACGCTGCATGTCGGTGACTTCCTCGGGCCGTTCATCGATCAGCAAAACAATCAGATAGACTTCCGGATTATTCTGGGTGATCGAATGCGCTATCGTTTGCAGCATCATGGTTTTACCAGTACGCGGCGGCGCGACAATCAACGACCTTTGCCCCTTGCCGATCGGCGCGACGATATCGACCACCCGCGGCGTTAAATCCTTCACCTTCGGATTATCGGCATCCAGAATGAACTTCGATTCCGGATAAAGCGGCGTCAGATTGTCGAAATTGATCCGATGGCGGACCTTTTCCGGATCATCGAAATTAATCTGATTGACCTTCAGAAGCGCAAAATAGCGTTCCCCGTTCTTGGGCGACCGAATCTGTCCTTCCACCGTGTCGCCGGTCCGCAGACCGAAACGTCTGATCTGGCTCGGCGAGACATAAATATCATCCGGGCCGGGCAGATAATTCGCCTCGGGCGCCCGCAGAAAACCGAAACCGTCCTGCAGGATTTCAAGAACCCCGTCGCCATGGATGGCAACATCATTATCGGCGAGCTGTTTCAGGATCGCGAACATCATCTCCTGTTTGCGCAGGGTAGAGGCGTTTTCGATCTCAAGCTCTTCCGCATAAGCCAGCAGATCGGCCGGCGATTTTTGTTTAAGTTCCTGTAAGTGCATGATTATTTCTCAAACCTGTTAAAGGCGTCCGGTCGATGAGGGATGCAGAAAATTCCGTTGAAGGGCCGTTATAGACAAACCGTCGGTTGGTCTGGATTTTCTGTTTTTTTAAGGGAAGGTGTCGCTCGCTTCGCGGGCTGGTTCTGACTTGGCGTTCCAGTACCTGAAATAGCGCGGCAAGTCAACCGCTCGCTTCCGCAAGCCGGGAATTATTGCCCGGGTTTAAAGACCACCAGGAAGACAATAACAATCATCAGAACGGTCGGCCCTTCATTGGCCAGCCGGTAAATCCTCGCGGACCTGGTATTTCGGTCGGCCTCGAAATCGCGCCGCCAGCGTGAAAACAGCCCGTGCAGCCCCGCCATCACCAGAACAGCCGCGATTTTCGTCCATACCCACCAGGCATCCCAATCGACGATACCCGGCGTTGCCAGAAGCAATCCGCCGAACAGAAAGCTGGAGACCATCGCGGGGTTAATGATCGCGCGCAACAGGCGGCGCTCCATGATCTTGAAGGTTTCAGACTTGTCCGACCCGACGGCGGCATCGCAATGATAAACATAGAGCCTCGGAAGATAGAGCATGCCGGCCATCCAGGCGATTACCGAGATAATATGAAGTGCCTTGATCAGCGAATAATTTTCAACAAGCCAGGACGTCACCGGCAAATCCTTTCATTCCAGCCCGTTTTTAACGGACAGGACCGCCATTGGCCGCCGCATGGAGGAATTTCAGCATCCGGAGCCAACACAGCCTTCCGCGCGGAGGTTCGTGTCACGATATCCACCAACCCATTGATAAATATAGGGTCATCCTGAACCGTTTCGATCCTGTAATAATTTGGAACACCACAACTAGCGGCTAGTTCGCGATACTCGATATCAAGTTCCACCAAAGTTTCCGAATGTTCGGAAACAAACGCTACCGGGACCACGATCACCGACCTACCATCGGTCCCCGCCCGTTCGATTTCCTCATCCGTATAGGGTTTCAGCCATTCGACTGGCCCGACCCGGCTTTGATAACAAACAACATGATCAACCGATTTCAGCCCCGCTTTATCGAGAATAGCCGCGACGCCTTGTTCGACCTGCGCTTGGTAGGGATCGCCGTCCTCAACGAATTTTTTCGGTAAACCATGAGCTGAAAACAGGATCCGGCAGTTTCCGTCTTCGTGCTCCGCCACCGTTCTTTTGAGTTTTTGCGCGATCGCGGAGATAAATCCGTCATTTTCGGGATAACAACAAACCGACTTTACCGGCAGATCAAGATCCCTCGCGGCCTTTTCCCAAACGGAAAAGAACGATTCCGTCGTAGAGGTCGAAAATTGAGGATAAAGCGGCAATAAAAGAATCTCATCCGCGCCATAGTCAACGATTTGCGCAATCGTTTCCTCGACAAGGGGATGCCAATATCGCATTGCGATAAATACCCGGTATTCAGCGCTTTCTTCCTTATTTATCGCTGTTTCAAGCGCGGTGGCCTGTTTTCTGGTTTGCTCGAGAATCGGTGATTTACCACCCATTTGCGCATAGATTTCCTGCGCAACCGGCGTTCTGCGCGACGAGATAATTTTCGCGATCAACCATCGCAAGGGCGCGGGTTGCCGGATAATATAGGGATCAAAAAACAGGTTGAATAAAAACGGCTTTACGGCATCGGGACCGTCCGGCCCGCCAAGATTGAACAATACGACCGCAATTTTTCGCTTTTCACCCATCAATCGCGTCCGGATTGTGCCGCGACCAACCGGCACAATCTCTCAACATGCGCCGGCGGTGTTTCCTTGATCACACCATGACCAAGATTGAAGACAAAACCGGGATTGGCACCCAATATTTCCATAATCCGTTTGATTTCCCGACCCATCTGATCGCCACCGGCCAGAAGAAAGACCGGATCGAGATTTCCCTGAACGGCTATCTTGTCTTGCAGAGTTTTTGCCGCCCATGCGCAAGGTACGGTCTGGTCGAGACTGACCGCATCAATCGCGGCGATGTCCACGAATTTTTGATAGCGGACACCCGCCAATCGGGGAAACGCGATTATCGGCGTTTCCGGATGAGCAGCTTTCACTGCCTGGCAAATCCGCGTTATTGGACCCAGTGACCATCGGTCAAATTCCGTTTCCGCCAAAATGCCCGCCCAGCTGTCGAATATCTGGACCGCATCCGCCCCGGCCTCGATCTGTGCGATCAGATGATCGGTCAGCGCCCGCTCTAACCCGTCAAACAGAAGCTGAAGCGTCTCCGGCGCTTCAATCGCCCATTTTCTTATGGTCGAGAATTCGCGGCTCGATCCTCCCTCCACCATATAGCTTGCCACCGTCCAGGGAGCACCACAGAAGCCCAATAAAGCCTTTTCAGGTACCAGGACGCTCCGGACCTGTCCTATGGCCTCATAGACGGGCTGAAGATGCTCCACCACATTCTCGAAATCGAGCGCGTCAATCTCTTTTCCGTCACGCACGGTAGACAGGACCGGTCCCCTTCCCTCGACAAAATCGACGGAGCAGCCCGCCGCATCCGGAATTACCAGAATATCCGAAAAAATAATGGCTGCATCAAGCTCAAACCGGCGTAAAGGCTGTATCGTCACTTCCGCCGCCAGATCCGGTCGGTAACACAAATCCAGAAAATTCTTCGCCCCGGAACGAACCTTGCGATATTCCGGCAGATATCGTCCGGCCTGGCGCATCAGCCATACAGGCGGCCGATCCACGGGTTCCCGGCGTAACGCCCGTACCAGGCGTTTCGAAGGTGAATCTTCTTCGG
>Ga0181584_10001342_pt1 | contig 18612 bp, 19 predicted proteins | sample 071ome_30_FD_132462 | JGI IMG/M metagenome (GOLD analysis project Ga0181584, IMG submission 132462) | Coastal salt marsh microbial communities from the Groves Creek Marsh, Skidaway Island, Georgia - 071406AT metaG (megahit assembly) | ecosystem: Environmental > Aquatic > Marine > Intertidal... | reverse complement strand
GACCTGACGGCCGATTTCCAGCAAGTCGCGAAACCCTGCCGTGGTGATGAGCGCAAGCTGTCCCCCTTTACGTTGCAGCAGCGCATTTGTGGCTACTGTCGTGCCATGGGCAAAGCGGGTGACAGCGTTATGATCAACCGAGGTCTTATCCAGCAATTCCCGAAATCCGTCTATAATCGCCTTTGACGGATCCTCCGGCGTTGATGGCCGTTTGTGAATAAATGCTTCGCCTGTCTCATCATTACGGATCGAAAAATCCGTGAAGGTCCCACCAACATCAACGCCTAAAATCCAGGACATGGTGATCGAAACTCCCCCTATGAAACGCACATGATTCTTGTATAATATTTGCATACAGAAATTTTTTTGCAACAGGAAAACCAGACCATGTCGGTCAGTATGAAAGCAAAAAACCCTGATCAGAGCGGCTACAACCGTGACGGCAACAATGTTTTCAGACACTTGCGTGACGCAATCCTTCGAGTTGAACTGCAGCCCGGAGCAATCATCGATGAGAGCAGCATCGCCAAAGCGCTGAATGTATCTCGGACCCCTGTTCGTGAGGCACTGATCCAGCTGATTGCTGATGGGCTTGCCGTCCGCAAGGGGCGTGTCGTTTCCGTCGCCCAGATGGATCTGGCCTCGATCCCGCCGCTTTATGATGCCTTGCTGATCTCAAGCCGCCTTGTCCAGAGGCTTGCTGCCGAAATGCGGACAGACGAAGAACTTGATCTGATTCATCAGAAACTGATCGACTTTGAGGAAACCATTCCCTCACTTGATGGTGTGATGCTCACAGAAGCCAATCATCACTTTCACCTCGCCATCGCCGCAGCCACAGCGAACACCTATATCTCAGATTTCTACCGAAGTGTTCTTACAGAGGCCCTGCGGCTTCACCGCATCTGTTTTTCAGCACATCCCTATAACGACCCCGATATCAATACTCATCTTGCCGAAACGGCACGCCAGCACCGGGTCATTTTTGATGCAATCAGCAACCAAGATATTGACGCTGCAGACAAGCTTGCGGTTGAACATCACAAACTTTCACGCTCACGGCTGGATACGCTGATTTCCAGACAGTCGCAGAGCCTCAAGGAAGAACTGGGATTATGATGTCTGAAGATCACAGCCCCCCATATGAAAGCTCCATTGCAGAATTGCTTGCCGCCCAGCGCAGATCACCGCAACCACATCGGATTTATGCTGCCCTTGATCAGGTGATGAAGGATGAAATCGGCCATATTCTGTTCACCATCTTGTACCAGCACCAAGAGCCAAGGGAACTGGAACGGCTTTATACCAACCAGCCCGAAGCCTATCCGGTCTCGGGACGGAAGCAGATTGTCCCGTCGGCATGGACAGAACAGCTGCTTGATCGCGGAGAGCCTTATATCGGTATGAATGCCGATGACATTAGGGCAGCATTTCCGGATCACAAGACGATTGAAGAGCTTGGTTGTGCCTCGGTGTTGAATGTACCGTTGATCTATGACGGCGCTATTCTGGGTTCCGTCAACCTGCTGCATGAAGAAGGATTTTACAAACCCCATCACATCGCCCCGGCGCGCCTTTTCGCATCCTTTGCCCTGCCTGCGATGGTGCCAGCAAAACCAACCTAATCACTGTCACGAACTGTCTTATCAATCAGATCAAACCCTCGATCTGTTGGCATGCAGAACAGGCATTGACCATCACTGACCTCAGCCCAAAAATCACCTGTGCGTCTTCATTGTCGCTACAACCAGATATATTTGTTTAACGCTCCACGTCACGGACCCATTATTTAACATTTTTGATCCAGCCTAATTGCAACACGCACTCAAATCCCCCACCCCACCCCCATCCAAATCTCAATCGCCTGGCATTTTTGGCAAATGTTATTTCCCATAAATCCGCTTATCTCATAATATCAGGATATAGCGAGATGAGGCCGGGGTTCAGGTGATGAGCGATCAGGACTATGACAAAAACCATATAAGATTTCTTGAGAAACTGTGGGGTGAGGGATTTCTGTCTCCGGGTGGCGCGTCCGAGGTGGATTTGATTTTGGGTGATCTGGACCTGTCCGGCAAACGCCTGCTCGACTTTGGCTGTGGGTGCGGCGGCGCGCTGGTTCACATCGCGACCACGCATGACATCGACACGCTTGTGGGAATCGACATCGAGGCCGAGGTTGTGGATCGCGCCCGCGAGATTGCCGCGGAAAAGGGGATCGACGACAAGGTCACTTTCGAGACGGTTTCGCCCGACAATATCCCGTTTCCAGACAACAGCTTTGACGCCGTGTTCAGCAAGGACAGCCTCATTCATGTGGTCGACAAAAAACACATATTGACCGAGATCTTCCGCGTTCTCAAACCCGGTGGCTGGCTTGTCGCCGGAGACTGGATGACTTGGGATGAAGGCCGGATGACCGCCTCTATGCGTGACTATATCAAGGCCGAGGGGCTCGATTTCCATATGGGGTCACTCGGTTTTTACGAGACGACTCTGGCCGAAATCGGCTTTGCAGACATCAGCGTCACGGACCGGAACGCGTGGTATTTTTCCAGAGCCACAAGAGAGCTGGAGATCATTCGCGGCGATATGTTCGATGAAATGGCAGCGCTGGTCGGAGAAGAGGAAATCAAGCGGCAAGTCGGTGTGTGGGAAAAGATGCTGAAGGTTCTCGAGTCCGGCGAGCATCGCCCGGGGCATTTCCGCGCCTTGAAACGGTAACTGGAGAGTAAGGGACGTGATCAGGCCATGTTGACCAAACGACTGCTGACCATTGCGATTCTTGGTGCCGCCGCGATCATTGGCTTTGTCGTCTATGTGACATCGCCGGTTGAACAGGCCGGGGTGAGCAATACGCTCACGCCGAATGACCCTTCGGTTGTGGCTTTGGGAAAACAGGTTTACACGCAGAATTGCGCATCCTGCCATGGCGCCAATCTGGAAGGTCAGGCGAATTGGCGCCAGCGTGATCCGAATGGATATTTGCCAGCGCCACCGCATGACGAGACGGGGCACACTTGGCATCACCCCGATGCCTATCTGTTCGTAATGACCAAATACGGGATCGAAAAGATGATCGGCAAAGCCTATCCAAACAACATGCCGGCCTATGAGGGCAAGCTCACGGACGAGGAAATTATCGCGGCGCTGTCCTTCATCAAAAGCACTTGGCCAAAACATATTCAGCAAAAGCATGACGCGATCACCGCCCAGTCCAGCCAGTAACAGACAGTGCGCCGACCATATGGATGCACCGGGCAGAGGCCACCATATTATGACAAGAGCTTACGTTTCAGATACCCATTGAACCTTGAGGCTGTTCTCCGGAGGCTTTGTCGCGAGAAAATGCCCAACTTCCTCCAGCGGAAGTTTATGCGACACAAGCTGGTCAATTTGTGAACCGATAGCGGCAATCACATCCAATGATCTTGGTATGTTGTGGTTCAAGGAATGTGTTCCAGCAAGCGTCAGCTGTCTGCGAAAAACCTCAAAAGGCGAGAGGTTGATATGCGCATCGGACGGGCACACACCAAAGAACAGACCCTTGCCACCATTTGTCATAAAGCGGGTTAAGTCGGCGGCCACTTCCGGTACGCCGGTGGCTTCTACCACGAGATCAGCGCGTTGATGCCAATCACCCAGCGCTTTGGAACCATTCGCCACGGCATTGAAGCCAAATTGCTCTGCCAATTCGAGCCTGTGTTCCAGAATATCGCAAACAGTTACTCTGGTCACACCGACTGCCTTCAGCGCAAGCCCCATCAATAACCCCATCGGACCTGCGCCGAAAATAAGGGCGTCATCCATCCATGGTGCATAAACCGCATCCACACCGTTGAGAACGCAGCCAACAGGTTCTGCCAGAGCAGCGCGCGAAAAAGTCATATCGCCAAGCTTATGAAGGTTTGCACTGTTCACACAGCTATATTCGGCAAAGCCGCCATGTTTGGTGACGCCATAGGCACCCAGATTTTCACAAAGATGCGCCCAGCCACGCCGACATGCTTTGCAGCTACCGCATTCAAAGTTTGGATCAACAACCACCCGGTCACCAACGGCAAAGGCGGTAACCTCTGAACCGACATCCTGGATGATTCCGGTATATTCGTGGCCGGGCACCAGAGGAAACCCTCCAGTGCCATAATTTCCTTTCAATACTTCATAATCAGTGTGGCAGACGCCACTGGCCTTGACCTGCAGAACAACGTCACTCGGCCCCGGCTTTGGATCAGCCAGCGCATCAACACCAACCCGGTTCTTTTCTTTGAAAGTGACTGCTTTCAAGACGCCTTTACCCCTGCAGATATGACTGGATCGCCGCTTCAACGCCTTCGGATGAAATTATTCTGTGCCAGTAATGGAAGCGGCTTTGGACATGCGGATCTTCACCAAGCTGGCCATACAGTTCCTTTTGATCAAGCCAGTTTTGCGGGTCGGTTTTCGCCGCCTTGGCCGCTTGCGTCAGTCGTGACCAGATAGGATCATTCGGCTCTATAACGGTTCCGTCTTCTCGTGTCCCCTCGCACATGCGCGCCCAGATCGCTTGTGACAATGCCAGACCGTCGATGGCCTTACCCTTATCGAGGGCTTCGCGCAGTACCGGCAAGACAAAGCCGGTGTGGCGTGAAGATCCGTCAAATGCGACACGGCGCACCGTATCAGCAATTGATGGATTGGAGAATCTTCGATCGATCAAATCGACATAATCCAGCGGCTCCATTCCCGGAACAGGCTGTACATGCGACGAAATTTCAGTCTTGGCAACTTTACGAAAGAATGCGCCGATCAGCGGATGATCCATGCAACCAGAAATAAATTCAACCGACAGCAGCTCTCCTGGATTGGCGATGATTTGGTGCCCTCCGTTCAGAATGCGGATTTTCATTGCCTCAAACGCATGCACATCTTCGACAAAGGTCGCGCCAACCTTGTCCCAGTCTGGTCGGCCTGCACAAAAATGATCCTCTATCACCCACTGCCTGAAATTCTCGTGAGTTACCGGCGCGGCATCGTCAACGCCCAATGATCGCGCCAGCTCGATTTCACTTGGCCCTGTGGCAGGAACAATGCAATCAACCATAGAATTTGGAAAACAGCATTCCTCGTCAATCCACGCGGCAAGGTCAGGGTCAGACAGTCTGGCAAGAGACACCACGGTTTGACGCAGGATCGCACCATTGCCCTGCAGATTGTCACAACTCATGCCGGTGAAGGGCAATACGCCACTTGCCCGACGCTGTTTCAAAGCCGCAATCATCGCACCAAACGCTGTGCGGGGATGTTCAGGGTGGGCAGCGTCATACTGAATATCAGGATGATTGGTGTCGAGAGACAGGGTAACCGGGTTTATGTAATAGCCACCCTCGGTCACCGTTAATGACACGATGCGGATGGCAGGATCCGTCATCTGCGCAATCAACGCGGCATTGTCCTCCTGCACCGGGACAAACCCGATCATTGAACCGACAATCTCTGCGCTGCGCCCCTCCGGGTCCAACTCAATCAGCGTTGTCAGATAATCTTGTGCCAGTAGCTGTTGTCGCTTCACATCATCAGCGGGACGCACACCGGCACCAATAATCGCCCAGTCCATGGCTTCGCCCTGCTGCATCAGCCGGTGCAGATACCAAGCCTGATGCCCACGATGGAAATTGCCAAGACCGATGTGAAGAATGCCCGGTGTCAGACGTGACCGGTCATAATTTGGACGCAGAATCGCACTGGGCAATTCAGGCAGTGTAATGTTCGAAAGTTCCAATTCAGCTCATCCAATTTCCGCCGTCGACGTTGATCGTCTGAGCCGTGATGTAACGCGCATCATCAGATGCAAGGAAAACACATGGATCCGCCACGTCTTTTGGATCGCCCATCCGCCCCAAGGGAACTGCCTCTCCAACTTCGCGCTTTTTCTGTCCGATAGGTTTGTTCTCATATTCGGCAAACTGGCTGTCCACATGCTTCCACATCGGGGTGTCAATCACACCGGGGGCAATTGCATTGACCCTGATATTATCCCCTGCCAACTCCAATGCCATTGACTGTGTGATTGAAATGACAGCTGCTTTTGTTGAGCAATAGATGGTGACATTTGCCTCGCCTCTGCGGCCCGCCTGACTGGCAAAATTGATGATCACCCCTCCACCACGGCGTTTCATTAAAGGCACCACCGCCTGGCAGGCGAAGATTGTGCCGCCGACATTGATGTCATATTGCTGGCGGTAGTCTTCATGCGTGATCTTGTCGATAGACGCCATGTTGAATATACCAGCGTTATTGACGAGGATATCAATTCCACCAAATTCTCTTTCCACCGCGGCAACGCCGGCGGAAATCGAATCCAGATCAGCGACATTCATTTCCACAGCCATGCCACCAATCGCCGAAGCGGTTTCGCGGGCATCATCCTCACGCAAATCAGCCACGACAACTTTTGCCCCTGCATCGGCGTAAGCCTCGCATATGGCGCGGCCGATACCACGACCACCACCAGTAACCAGAGCAACCTTTCCTTCGAGTTTTTTCATCAGATACGCAATCCTTGTTCATCGAACTTATGAATTTGAGACAAGTTGGGCATTAACCACACGTCATCGCCATGCTGCACATCAACATCACCATCAGCCCTTACCGTCAACGGATCACAGCCAGGCACACCATGAATATGCAGATAAGTGTCCGAGCCAAGATGCTCAGCCACGCCAACGGTTCCCTTCCATTGACCTTTGGTTTTGGAAACAGAGATGTGCTCAGGGCGAATGCCGATTGCGTGCGCACCATGCTCTGCTGCGTCTGGCCCCTCTATGAAATTCATCTTCGGAGATCCGATAAATCCCGCCACGAATCGGTTGCAGGGGAATTTGTACAAATCAAGAGGAGAGCCGACCTGCTCAACAACGCCGGCTTGCAGAACAACAATCTTGTCAGCCATTGTCATCGCCTCGACCTGATCGTGCGTGACATATATCATTGTGGTTTCGAGTTTTTTATGCAGTTCGGAAATTTCCATCCGCATCCCAACACGCAAGGCTGCATCGAGATTTGACAGCGGTTCATCAAACAGGAAGGCCTCAGGTTCGCGCACTATCGCCCGGCCAATCGCAACACGCTGACGCTGCCCTCCAGAGAGTTGACGAGGCTTGCGATCAAGATAATCAACAATGTTCAAAGACTTGGCGACCGCTTGAATTCGCCGCTCCTGTTCTTCCTTGCTGATATTCGCCATACGCATCGGGAAGGCGATGTTCTTGCGCACCGACATATGTGGATACAGCGCATAGGATTGGAAAACCATCGCCAGCCCCCTTTGCGCAGGCGGCGTTCCGGTGGCGTCAACACCATCAATCTCGATGGAACCGGATGTGGTGTCCTCAAGTCCGGCAATCAGACGCAATAAGGTCGACTTTCCACAGCCGGAAGGTCCAACGAAAACGACAAACTCACCATCTTCGATTTCCAAATCCAGCGGTGGAATGACTTCAACATCACCAAATTTTTTCTGAACCTTGTTGAGTTTAATATGTCCCATTTTCTTGTTCCCTACTTAACGGCACCAAAGGTCAGGCCCCGAACAAGTTGCTTTTGACTAAACCAACCCATGATCAGGATCGGCGCAATAGCCATGACAGACGCTGCACTCAGCTTGGCGTAAAACAATCCTTCCGGGCTGGAATAGCTGGCAATAAAAGCCGTCAATGGTGCGGCCTCTGCAGCGGTTAAGTTGATCGTCCAGAACGCTTCATTCCATGCCAGAATAATGTTCAGCAATGCCGTTGACGCCATTCCCGGCAAGGCCATAGGCATCAGCACATAAATGATTTCATCGCGCAGCGAGGCGCCATCCATCCGTCCGGCTTCCAGAATTTCCCCGGGAATTTCACGGAAATATGTAAATAGCATCCAGATGATGATCGGCAGATTAATCAGCATCAGAACTATGGTGAGACCAATGCGGCTATCCAACAGGCCAAAGTCACGAAAAATAAGATAGATCGGCACAAGAACCCCGACTGGAGGTAGCATCTTGGTCGACAGCATCCACATCAACACATCTTTTGTTCGCTTTGCAGGCACAAATGCCATCGCCCATGCAGCCGGTATTGCAATCAACAGACCAAGTATTGTCGATCCAAATGAAATAATCACTGAATTGGTGAAATGCTTAAAATAATCAGATCTAGCCTGAACAGTGCCAAAACTCTCCAACGTCCAGCCAGAGCTGAATATCACCTCTAAAGGCGCCCTGATGGCGTCTTCTTCGGTTTTGAACGAGAGAACAACGATCCAAAGTATCGGAAAGAACATCAATAAGGCGAGCGTGCCGGCAAGGGCTGTATTGATGATCTTGGTCTTGTTCGAGACAGAGCGCGCCATTGACCGTTCCTCCCTACACGTCGAGGTTCTTACCGATCATCCGCATCAGGAAGATCGCAACAATATTGGCCAGAATGATAGCAATCACCCCGCCTGCACTGCCCATGCCCACATCAAACTGCAGCAATGATGAAACATAAATGAGGTAAGTCAGGTTTGTGGTTGCTGTTCCCGGCCCGCCGTTGGTGGTCACCAAAATTTCAGCAAAGATCGACAACAGGAAAATTGTCTGGATCAAAATGACCACAGTGATTGCACGGGCAAGATGCGGCAGGACAATGAACCAGAATCGATTCCAACGGCTGGCGCCATCCATCTCGGCGGCTTCCAGCTGTTCATGATCAAGTGATTGAAGCGCGGTGAGAAGAATCAGGGCAGCAAATGGCAACCACATCCATGACACGATGACCGTGATTGAGGCCAACGGAATTTGCCCAAAAAAATCGACCGGCTGGAATCCAAGGCCGGTTGCTATGCGTCCAAAAACCCCGTTTACCGGGTTCATGAACATGTTTTTCCACACCAGTGCTGACACCGTTGGCATCACGAAAAAGGGCGCGATGACCATGATCCTGATGATGCCCTGACCAAACATCGGGCGATCCAGTAAAATGGCCAACCCAAGACCACCGATTGTCGTGATGCTCAACACACCGCCAACAAGAACCAGAGTGTTGATGATAGCGGCCTTGAAACTTGGATCCGTAACGAACCAGTAATAGTTCTCCCACCCGGCAAAAGGTGTCGCACCGGGCTGCAGCAGATTATAGCGCAAAAAGGAGAAATACAGGGTCATTCCCAAAGGCACGATCATCCAGCCAAGAAGCAGTAGTACCGCAGGGGAGATCATCAGTCGTGCAGCTGAACGGGACGCTTTCGTAGCCATGCGGTCACCTCCCGGATAATGAATTGCTTTTCGGTTTTCAGACCAAAACCTGAAATGAGTTTCTTGAGAGCAGGCTATTATTCTTTAATACAATATGATGAAGGGCCGAAACAAAAAGTTCCGGCCCATTCAAAAAGTTCTTACTTGTAGTAACCAGCCTTGGTCATTTCGCGCTTGGCGAAGTTCTGGCTGTTCTCCAGAGCCGTTTCAACCGACTGCTGGCCTGCCAGAGCCGCAGAGATCTGCTGACCGACATAGTTACCAATGCCCTGAAACTCAGGGATCGCTACGAACTGAACGCCTGTGTATGGAACAGGAAGCAGCGATGGGTCTGCAGGGTCAACTGAGAAGATGGCATTCTTGATGGTTTCTGCGAAAGGCGCAGCCTTCAGAAGGCGTGGATCTTCATGGATTGACTGACGAGTTCCGCTTGGAACTGCGACCCAGCCCTCGGTGTCACCAACCATCTGGAAGTACTCTTTAGATGTACCCCACTTCAGGAAGTCCTTGGCAACATCAGCTTTTTGTGAACTTGCCGGAATAGCAAGTGCCCAAGACCAGAACCAGCCGGTTCCTTTTTCTGTGGCTTGCTTAGGTGCCTTGAAGAAGTCAGTTACGTCGGCAACGCTTGATGTGTTCGGGTTACGAACATCGTTGGCTGCTGATGTCGCATCAACCCAAGTTGCACATTTGCCGTCCTTGAAAAGCGCACGGTTTTCGTTGTGACCGTTTGCAGTTGCACCTGGAGGGCCATATTTGGTCATCAGATCGACATAGTAGGTTACAGCTGCATTCCACTCTGGAGAGTCAAGCTGTGGGTTCCACTCTTCATCAAACCAACGTGCACCAAAAGCGTTTGCAAGTGGGCCGATGAACGCCATGTTCTCGCCCCAACCGGCCTTACCACGCTGGCAAGTACCATAGATACCGTTGTCCGGATCATGTACTTTTGCCACGATGTCAGCAAATTCGGTGTAGGTGATCTGATCTGTAGGTGCTGCCACACCTGCCGCCTTGAAAACATCGGTTCTGTAGAACGTGAATGATGTCTCTGAGTACAGCGGAACCGCATACAGGTTGTCATTTGCAGACAAGCCGTTGCGAACCAGCTGGAAAATGTCATTGGCGTCATATGAAGCATCATCATAGAAATCGTTCAATGATGTCAGCCAGCCGTTGGCACCCCAGATTGGTGTCTCATAGGCACCAATGAACATGATGTCGAAAGAGCCGCCGCCGGTTGCGATGTCTTGAGTTGTTCTCTGGCGAAGAACGTTCTCCTCCAAGACCACCCAGTTGATTGTGTTACCAGTTGCTTTTTCCCACTGAGGGGCAAGCTTTTGCATAACAATCATGTCAGCATTGTTGACAGTCGCGATTGTTATCTCTTCAGCGGTCGCCGCAGTCGATGCGACCGATGCCAGCGCCAAGGCTGAAACAAGTGTGTTGCGAAGTTTCATAAAACTTCCTCCCGTAGTTTGCATACAAATTGATAGAACAGGCGACTGAAGCGCCTGTCAATATTTATTTTACTCATGTAAATTTTTGACTGGTGGTTTCTACCCGTGTCAGTCGGTCAGGCTGAGGACCTCATCACCAAAGTACCCTCAAACAAGATCTCGGGCCTGTCGCTAAAAGGGGCATCACTGTTAATCAGTTCAAACAGCATATCAACGCTGCGTTCGGCAATGGCGTTATAGTTCTGCGACACCGTTGTCAGAGGCGGACAGGTGAATTGTGACCACGGATGGTCATCATGCCCCGCGATTCGCAAAGCGCATCCCTGGCCATGTCCAACCCGCAGACCGTGCTGATATGCCGCTGCTGTTAATCCGACCGCGAGACGATCGTTACTGCATAGAACGGTGCTCGACGGTAGCGCCGCCTCATGGATCAGTCGCTGGCCTTCGCGAAGACCAATTTGCTCAAAGTCCCAACCCGTTCCCTCAACCTGAATGATCTTGGGCTGATGCCCCAATCTTTCCATCGATTGAATAAACGCCTCACGCCTTTTATTCGCGTTTGGATTCACTGGCGGCATTTCAAAAAAGCATGGTGGCTCACCGGTGCGACAAAGATATTCCACAATGATTCCAATGCTTTGAAAATTATTCGATCCAACAAATGCCGCACCCACCTCAACATTGCTGTCAAAGATGACCGTCGGCACTTCCTTTGTAAACCGCTCCACCGTTTCCAAATCCGAGCTACGACCAAGTGGCGCGATGAGCGCGCCTGCAGGGCGCAAGGATTGGAGCGTGGACAAGCCTTCATTCTCCAGCGCTTGCTGTCCGTGCGCACTAAATACAATCGGCCAGAAACCGCGTTCGATACACAACCGTTCGATCTTACGAACAATCTCGGCAAAGAAGGGATCCGCCAGATAGGGGACCATGATGCCAATTGTTTTGGTCAGCTTCCGGTTCTGATTAATGGCAAAAAGATTGGGGTGATAATCATACTCTTCGATCGCGGCTTCAATTTTCGTTCTTGTTGTTTCACGCACGCTGGTTGGATCGTTAAAATATTTCGAAACGGTTGGCCGAGAAATACCGCTTAGCTCGGAAAACTCCGTCATATTTTTAATTTTTTTATCATCCATGTGCCTACCTCCAAATTTGAAGCACACTAAATCACAGCGTCCAATCAAACTTAAACACAAAGAAAAAACTTTACGCGTGATTAATTTTATGTTGACAGTAATCAGTCATTCGAGCGGCGGTCAAGTGTTCAGTGATGTATTTTAATCGGTAAAATTTTGAGGTCAGTGGCAACAGTGGCAGCCTCGTACCGATTTGGATTAGGATTGATTCATGAAGAAGATTCTGGTGATCGGCGAGGTCATCGTTGAAATCATGGCGGATACCGAGGGTGAAGGATTTCGCGCCCCACAACCCCTGACCGGCCCCTTTCCGTCTGGCGCTCCCGCGATATTTGCCAGCCAAGCCGCCCGGCTAGGACAGCCCGTTGCCCTGATTTCAGGCGTTGGCGACGACGATTTTGGCCAGATCAATCTTGATCGGCTGAAGCGGGATAATGTCGATGTCTCAGGCATCCAAATTGACCAAGAGCGGCCAACAGGCAGCGCTTTCGTCCGCTATCGAAAGGACGGTTCCAGAGATTTTGTGTTCAACATTCAACATAGCGCCTGCGGACAATTGGCTGCTTCCACAGAGGTTGACGTACTTATTGCTACGGCTGATCACATCCACATCATGGGCTCTTCTCTGTCGAGTCCAGAATTTGTCCGCCAAAATCTTGCGGCGGCGGGGGCCATCAAGGCACGAGGTGGGTCAGTCTCCTTTGACCCAAACCTGCGAAAAGAGATGTTGGCAGCGCCAGGACTGCAGCAGGCGATGCGCGACATACTCGGTATGACTGACCTCTTCCTGCCCAGTGGCGAGGAACTGATACTGTTAACAGAAGCAACTGATGAGCAAGCGGCAATAAAGGAAATTCTCGGCCTTGGCATAAGTGTCATAGTTCACAAAAAAGGCGCCGCCGGGGCATGTCTTTACGACGGCGATGGCATGATTGATTCGCCTTCCTTTACTGTTGAAGAAATTGATCCGACGGGTGCCGGCGATAGTTTTGGCGGGGCGTTCACCGCACATTGGTTGCGCGACACACCGCCCGAAAAGGCGTTGCGTTACGCGGCAGCAGCCGGGGCTCTTGCTGTTACCAAGAGAGGGCCGATGGAAGGCGTATGCGACCAGATGCAAATTGATGAATTCTTGCTCACAGCTTGAAAGTGAAGTGAATTTGACATGACACTTATTCAGGAAATGATTGCCCAAAACCGCACTGGACAGGCCGTAGGCCTTCCTTGTTTTTGCACTGCAAATGAACAGGTGCTGCGCGCTATACTGGCCTACACCGCGAAAACCGGTTTCCCAACGGTGATTGAGGCCACATGCAATCAGGTCAATCAGGATGGTGGCTATACCGGCATGAGCCCAAATGACTTCATCGTCTGGATCAGGCGCATGGCAGATGAATTCGGCGTGACCATGGACAAGGTGATTCTTGGTGGTGACCATCTGGGTCCAAACCCTTGGAGATCAGAACCCGTTGAGATCGCCATGGACAAAGCCCGTGCAATGGTAAAGCTGTATGTTGAGGCAGGTTTTACCAAAATTCATCTTGATGCCAGCATGGCTTGTGGCGGTGAAGACAATCCAAGTTTTGAACAAATAGCTGACCGCTCGGCTGATCTTTGCGCTGTTGCTGAAAAATACGCACCTGACCCGGAGAAGTTGATCTACATCATTGGAACGGAAGTCCCCATCCCGGGCGGCGAAACGGATGAACCGGATGCGCTTGATGTCACATCAGTCTCCCGTTTCATCAAGACGGTCGACACACATCAAGAGGCTTGGGCCGCATATGACCTTGCTGACGCGTGGCAGCGCATCGTTTCTGTTGTCACACAGCCCGGGGTCGATTTCGGCCACACATCCGTTTATCCATTTGTGCCGGAAAAAGCGCATCCGTTGCGTGACGCAATCCTGAAATTTAATGGTCTGGTATTTGAGGCACATTCGACGGACTATCAGACGACCAAGGCGCTCCATGACCTCGTCAAATGCCATTTTTTCTTTCTGAAAGTTGGCCCGGAACTGACCTTCAGGTTTCGTGAGGCCGTCTTCGCTCTGGCGTCGATAGAAGAACAGCTTGCGCCTTCTCAACCCTCTCAAATCCATGAGATTCTGAAGGCAACGATGGATCAGAACCCTGGATATTGGCAGGATTACTATACCGGAAGCCCCAATGAAATAGAGCTTTTGAAAAGCTTCAGTTATAGTGACAGGATACGCTATTATTGGGCAAATGAGAACGTATCCGCGGCGCTGCAAAAGCTTGTCGCCTCCCTTCGTTCAGAGGGCTTGGCTGAAACGATGATTTCCCAGTCATTCATGGGTCTTGATTTTGGAGCAATGCCGAATGATCCCGCGATGCTGATCGACCAACAAATCCAACGTTGTGTGGCCCGTTATTTTGAAGCTGCAGGATTTGATAGAGGCTCCTCAGATGACTGAAGACACCATGAACATAGGGTCGCTGGCCCGCCAGCTGGTCGCAGAGCAATCAGACGGGCGGATGATTGTCGCCATCGCCGGGCCACCGGGTAGCGGAAAATCCACCCTTTCAGCAAATCTTGCCGCCGAGCTTGGCGAGATATGCTGCATCATTCCGATGGATGGGTTTCATTTGGACAATGAAACCTTACAGGCGCGAGGGCTCCTCTCCGTCAAAGGTGCTCCCGAGACATTTGACCGCGAAGGCTTCGATCGTCTGCTAAATGATCTTCGCGCCGAAAACGCAGAGCATTTTCCGACCTTTAACCGCGACATTGACAGTGTGGTCGAGAATGGCGGCACGGTGCCAAACACTGCATCCATCCTTCTTGTTGAGGGAAATTACCTACTTTTTGACGAGCCGGGCTGGCGTGATCTGGCGCAAAAATGGGACGCCAGTATCTGGCTTGATGTGCCTGAAAAAATTCTGGAGGATCGCTTGATTCAACGCTGGCTAGATCAAGGCATGCCAAGAGACAAAGCCATCAAGCGGGCACAAGGCAATGATCTGGTAAACGCGCACAGAGTTTTGCAAAAAGCGTTACCAGCGACATGGGTCATACCTCATTGATATGGCACCTGACCCCTGCACCCATGGCCAACAGATGACACCCGTGGCCAATAGATGACAAGGTGATAAGGTGATAAGGGCACGCCTTCTTTCGGAGTTAAAGTCATGATTGCTGTCGGCGGTGAAAATCTGATCGATCTTGTCTCCTCGAAGCAGGCAGAGGGTGCGCCACCACATTATCTCGCCATGCCCGGGGGTGGCCCGTTCAACGTCGCCATGGCGGCAGGCAGACAGGGCCTTGATGTCACATATCTCACGCCCATCTCATCAGATGCTTTTGGCGACCTTCTGGCGGCACGTCTTGCACAGAGCAATGTTGCCATCGCTGCGGCGCGTGTGCATCAACCCACTTCACTTGCGGTTGTATCACTTGATGCCAAGGGCGTGCCGTCCTACAGCTTTCACCGCAATGATACAGCCGAGCGTCAGGTCACGCTGGAGATGCTGGATGATTGCCTGCCGGACAACACATCTATTTTTCACGTTGGCGGACTGGCTCTCATCGAGGGGGATGACGCAGACGCCTGGAAAGCGCTGTTTTTGCAGTGCAAACAGAATGGAATTCTGACCTCGCTTGATCCGAATGTGCGCCCGGCGCTTATTGCTGACCGCGATCAATATGTTGAACGGCTTGGCCAGTTGATGAAGATTGCCGATATCGTGAAATTGAGCGATGAGGATTTGCAATGGCTATATCCTGACCGGCCGATTGAGCGCGCGCTTGCTGATTGCCGCGCTGATTGCAATGCCAGTTTGTTCATCCTGACGCTGGGGCCAGATGGCGCCCGCGGCTTTGTCGGCGCTGGCGATATTCATGTGCCATCGGCGAAGACAGACACCATCATTGACACTGTCGGTGCCGGTGACACTTTCATGGCCGGCATCTTGAGATGGCTTGTCGATACAGACCGTCTCACGCCACAGGCGCTTCATGCTACCGATATCGAATCATTGGCCGCAGCCCTGACATTCGCGGCAAAAGCCGCTGCAATGAATTGTGCGCAACATGGTTGCAACCCACCATGGCGTGATCAAATTGATCTTTGACGCCGGTTAGTCTTTGGTATCCGGGCAGACAGGCAGAAATTCACCACCCGTCACGGAAAGCCCGCGCGTAATCAGCGCCTCAACCGGCTCCAGCGAACTCTCCGGTTTGCCATCAAGCTCTTTCTCACAAAAGGCCTTGGTGACGATCTCGTGATCTACCAAAAACCGGATGGCATCATGATCTTCCGGCGGTGCCATCTCAAGAAGGGCGGAATATTCTGCAATATCCTCATCAAGTTCATCACGGAACCGCCGCATCAACTCTGCCCACGGCAACATCAGGTAGCTGGCGGCACCTGTCTCGCCTGCCCGAAGGCTCTCCGGCCTTGCCTCCGTTGCCATGCCATGGCGCCGCATTACCGGTGCAAGCACCTGCCGCGTCACGTCTTCAAGCTGGACAAGGCAATGCCATTTTTCTTTTTCATCGGGCATCTCACGCGAATCTGCAATCAGGCTGTACATGGCGAGACCAAAGAATTCACCCTGATATGCGGCATCAAGTCCGGCCAGATATTCACAAAGGTCTCTCACAATGGCACCCCGACACTGAATAACACCGGCACAAGGTTAAAGAGGCGGCACCGGCGGATCAAGTTAGAGAAGACACAATTGATTGCGAATGCTTCAACCACAATGCTAAATTAGCGACAAGACCCAAGCCTGAAGGTAAATTACACCTCTCTCATTCCTGTTACCCGATCCGGTAAAACGGCCATGAACATTCACCCGATTGCCAGCACAGCTGGCCTTCTTATTCTCAGTAACATCTTTATGACGTTTGCCTGGTATGCACATCTACGCGACCTTGGGCACAGACCATGGGTTATCGCCGCCTTGATCAGCTGGGGCATCGCATTTTTCGAATATATGATACAGGTGCCCGCGAACCGGATTGGCTATACGGCGATGAATTTGGGCCAGCTCAAAATTCTGCAAGAGGCCATCACATTAACTGTCTTTGTGCCATTTGCGGCTATATACATGAAAGAACCGTTGCGCTGGGACTATCTTTGGGCGGCGCTATGCATATTAGGCGCTGTGTTCTTCATATTTCGGCCAAGCCTCATGGAGCTTTGGTACCAAAGATAGCGCCTTTTCATTCGAGGCAGGGTGTCGGCATCGATCAGGGGCGCCGAGACGCCACCGACCTGCAAAATCTCACGCCGTGTCGGAACAACCGTTACGCCCGGGAAACTCCGGGGCCATCATTGTCCTCAGCTGTTATTCAGGTTCAAAAACGCTCGCCAACAATTCATCTGTTAAACGCCAAGGTAGCGTGATTTCAAATCCGGCGTTGCTATAAGCGATGCGGAATCGCCCTGCCAAACCACTTTACCCTTGTCCAAGATATAGTGGTGATCGGCAAGCTTCGCGATGGCATTGATATTTTTGTCGATAATCAAGATTGACTGGCCAGCTTGCTTCAACTGGTCAAGGCATTCCCAGATCTGCGCGCGGATGATCGGGGCAAGCCCTTCGGTGGCTTCATCAAGAATCAAAAGCTTTGGGTTGGTCATCAACGCGCGGCCAATGGCCAGCATCTGCTGCTCGCCACCAGACAGATGATTGCCAGCATGCTCGCTCCGTTCAGCAAGCCTTGGAAAGAGGGCGAGCACCCGATCATAGGTCCATGCTGTTGCAGTTGCATCGGACGGTGGCCGGAAAAAGGTCTGGAGGTTTTCGCGCACGCTGAGATTTGAGAATATCTGCCGCCCCTCTGGCACCAGCCCGATGCCAGAACGCGCGATATCAAATGACGGTCTGCCAGAACGGTCATCACCAAAACGGCTGATCCGGCCAGCGCTTAGCGGCAACTGTCCCATAATGGCGCGAATGGTCGTGGTTTTGCCCATACCATTACGTCCCATCAAGGAAACACAAGCCCCGGCGGCAACCGATAGCGAGACGCCAAACAGAACCTGACCTGCGCCATATCCGGTTTCAATGTCATAAACATCTAACATGTCTATTCGCTTCCAAGATAGGCGGTCTTAACCGTGTCATTATTGCTGATGTCATCAGCCGTTCCGGTGGCAATGGTTGCGCCTTCGACAAGAACGGTAATGCGGTCTGCAAGACGGAACACGGCATCCATGTCATGCTCAATCAACAGAATGGCCACTTGCCCGCGAAGCTGGTCAATGATTTCGGTCATACGCTGACTTTCCTCGGGGCCAGCACCAGCCATAGGTTCATCAAGCAATAGCAGGTTAGGTGCTGTGGCCAATGCCAGCGCGAGTTCCAGCATCCGGCGCTCGCCATGCGCCAGATCGCCGACCCTTTGATCGGCGCGGTCATCCAGTCCGACACGGGCCAGAATTTTCTGTGCACCAGTGATCAGGTCAGGATCATCAAAGGCTGGATGTAAAAACCCGAAGCTTTGACCAAGCCGGGCCTGTTCAGCAATGATGCCATTCTCCAGAACGGTAAAATCCATCAACACATTGCTGATCTGGAACGAGCGACCAATTCCGGCCCAGACACGCTCCGGCACGCCAAGCGCAGTGATATCTTTGCCGTTCAGGAGAACCTGCCCACTATCAGGCTGTAACGCGCCATAAATCTGTTGAACAAGGGTTGTCTTGCCGGCCCCATTAGGCCCAATAAGCGCATGAATCTCACCCGGTTCAACTGTAAAGGACAGATCATTTGTCGCG
>Ga0181584_10001338_pt1 | contig 18640 bp, 16 predicted proteins | sample 071ome_30_FD_132462 | JGI IMG/M metagenome (GOLD analysis project Ga0181584, IMG submission 132462) | Coastal salt marsh microbial communities from the Groves Creek Marsh, Skidaway Island, Georgia - 071406AT metaG (megahit assembly) | ecosystem: Environmental > Aquatic > Marine > Intertidal... | reverse complement strand
GTCAAGTAATTCGGCAAGCGCGCCAAGCGTATACTTTTTAGCATTCGGCACCTGGCGCTCCCATTCCTGACGGTTAAGCGCTACTGGCCGTTATTTTGGCTGATTTGATTTATTTTTGCCGTTACCTTGGGAGTAATGTCCAGGACAGGATCGGCATAGGCGACGCTTGCAGCGTTGAGTACAAGGTCGTATCCTCCCTCGGCGACGACGTCAGAAATAGCATCCGTCAGGGTTTGTCGCATGCTCTCGACGAACTCCTGATTTTTCTCTTGCTGAGCCTGTTGCAAACGCTCGGAAATCAACTGCAACTGCAACTGTTTTTCCTGTGCATCCGCATTCATCTGGCGAATCTCAGACTCACTCATAATCGCCTCGTCCTGTTGAAACTTTTCCTGCAACGCGATCAATTCCTGCTGAATCGATTGGGCGCGTTCAACGTCATTCGAAAATTCCGCCTCTATTTCTTGCTGTACACCGCGGGCCGCTTCCGAGGTAAAAAGCGCCTGTTCAAGGTTGATGATTCCGATTTTTGTATCCTGTGCTGTAGCCGAAGCAGACAGTAAAGCCACACCAACTAAAATCATCAATTTTTGCAATATTTTCACGTCAAATCTCCAATAAGAAACGCAATTCTATTTCAAGCAGTTAGAACGCAGTTCCAACAGTAAAATCGAACAACTTAACATCATCGTTCTCACCCTTTCTTAACGGTGCGGCCACATAGAACGTTAACGGTCCAAAAGGCGACAGGTATGTTATGCCGACACCAGCGGCAGCGCGCAATTCGGCCACGTCAAAGTCACTGCAGTTCCGCAACAGCTGCTGGGTCTCGGTGCAATTGGATGAAAACACATTCCCAACATCGATAAAAAAAGCCGATCGGATCTGGTTCTGATTTGGCACGAACGGTATTGGAAACAACAACTCCAAGCTTCCGGTAGTGAGTATATTACCACCAAAGCTGTCGTAATCCTCATCTAGATAGTATTCCTGAACCGCCAGGGCAAGCTGTTCGTTCCCCAAGTCATCCAGTATGGTCGTTGTCTGGTATGCAAAATCCCGTTCGGATACCTCTGCACGTCCCTCATAATCCGTAATAATCTGACCATTTTCGTCTCGAGCCAGCTTGGCCGCGATGTTCTCCAGCAAGTAGCCCCGCCCAGCAGTGCTCTGAGGCCCCAGGCTGTTCTGATCAAAGCCTCTGACAACTCCCTGAGTTTGTATTCCACCAGCGAAGAAGTGATTAAAGAAAGGCATCTCATCGGACTTGCCATATCCAAATCCGTAGCCGAGATTATACCGGGCGGCGACTACCCAGCGACGATCATTGGAAATTGGCCAATACATTTGACCTTCAAGATTAAAGGTCGCGTACTGAAGATCACTGCCTGGCAGGCTGACTTCCAGACCTAGCCGATGGAGAGCTCCGGCATTGGGTAATTGACCCCGATTCAAGGTGTTCCGGAACCACGTTCCCGTCAGGGTGAAGTTATCGAAAACATCTCCATTTCGATCTATAAAACCGGGTTCAGGGTATTTCTGCAAGGCAAACTCGGGCAGATCATTCACATTACCCAGTACAGCATCCTGTACAGTTCCGTCCCAGGGGTTGGAGTTAAGCGGCGATATAATGTACTTGTTAATTCCTTCAAAGAATATTGGAGTCGCCTGTATTTCCTGAACCGAACCGGTCCCTGAGCTCAGTTCTGTATGCGCATATCCCACGTCAAAACCAACAGCCTCTACTTCACTCATCGGATAACTAAAGTTGAAACCGGCGCCGAAAGACGTGGTATTGAAGCTCGCTATGTTAAACGGCGAATCAATTTCCTGGGCGAATATATTAAAACCCCTGCTCACTCCATCTGCTGTAAAATATGGATCGAGGTATTGAACATTCAAACTCTTTATAAACCGGCTGCGATTAACACTGAAACCAATCGTACGGCCTGTGCCCAGAAAATTCTGTGCCTGCAGCCCCGCGCTGATAAAAAAGTTTCCGGCGCCACCACCAACCGAAAAATTCACCGAGCCAAAATTTTGTTCCGCCACCTGGTAGTTGACGTCAATCTGGTCTTCTGTGCCGGGAACTTCCTGAGTATCCACTTCAACCGTCTCAAAATACCCTAACCTTTCCAACCTGACCTTGGATTGTTCAATTAGCTGACTGGAGGCCGGCGCACTTTCCAGCTGGCGCATTTCTCGGCGCAATACGTCATCCGCTGTTGAAAGATTGCCAGTAAAGTTTATCCGATTCACATACGTTCGGTTTCCGGGGTCAATAAAAAAGGTTACGTCTACCGTATCCTCTCCTTCGTTAATTTCCGGTACGCCGGTCGCTTCCGCAAAGGCATATCCCAGATTTCCCAGGAACTGCACCATTATTTCTTCTGTTCCCGTAACCAGCGCTTGCGAATAAATTTGCCCTGGCCGAACAAATATCGCAGCCCGCAGCAACGCTTCCGCATCAACCAGGTCACCGGCCAGATCTACTCCCTCGATAGTAAACTGGGGGCCTTCTGAGACATTGACAGTAATGTAAATCTCTTCTTTATCGGGAGTTATTGAAATGGGGGTCGAATCGATATTGAACTCTACATACCCGTTATCAAGGTAAAAAGATTCGAGCCGCTCCAGATCCCCGGAAAACTGCTCTCTGGAATAGCGATCGCGGCGACTCAAAAACAGCCACCAGGGTTTGGTGCCCTGTTCGAATAGATCGAGCAACACCTCGTCTTCAAAAGCATCGTTACCCACCACATTGATATGCTGGATTCGGCTTTCCTCTCCTTCACTAATGTCCAGATTAATTGCTACACGATTGCGTGGGAGATCTTCGACTTCTATCTCGACAGTAGCACCATAGCGACCGCGAGAGGAATAAACGTCTTGTATGCCTTGCCTGATTGCTTCTAAGGTTGAACGAGTAAAAATTTGCCCCTCAGCGATCTCCGCACTGGCCATATTTTCAATTATCTGATCCGTTTCCAGAACGCTGTTACCTTCTACATTAATTTCAGCAACCGAAGGACGCTCAAGGATATTGATAACCAGCAAATTGCCGTCCCGAAGAACTTCAATTTCCTCGAAATAGCCGGAGTCTGAGAGTGCCCTGATAATATCAGCGGCCACGTCGGTGGTAACCTCATCGCCAATCCCAACAGGTAGCAGGCCGTAAATAACCCCCGGGGATACCCGCTGGTAACCGTCAATGATAATGTCGGCGACGGTAAAATTCTGCCCGAATGCCGGATTGGCTATTCCGAAGGCAAAAAGGACACCAAGACAAAATCTTTTCATTATCCGTTCATACTCAAGTAAGTGCTTGACTGACAACAATGGAGGGTTGGTTAATCACTGCGACCGTTTTCTTGCTTCCTATAACAGTCGACTAACGTCGTTATAAATTGCCAGAACCATTATCCCTGAAATAAGCAAGAGCCCCAATTGCAATCCCAATTCCTGCAGCCGCTCTGGCACTGGACGCCGGATGATTGCCTCTATTGTGTAGTACAGCAGGTGACCACCGTCCAGCACAGGTATAGGCAGCAAATTGAGAACCCCAAGCGAAATACTCAGGATCGCCAGGAAACCCAAATATACGTCCAACCCATAGCTGGCAGTCTCGCCGGCTACTTGGGCAATTGTAATCGGCCCGTTGATATTCTTAACTGAAATCAGACCAACAACCATTTTCTGAATAGAATCCAGGACGAACAGCGACTTATCCCAAGTCTCCTGAAACGCGGGCACTACTGCCGTTATGGCGTTGAACTCCTGGCGCCGACGTCGATCTTCCGGCAGTAGTTCAGCCATTGATCTTTCGACAACAGACGCACCGATGGTACCAATAACACCTTCCTGATCGAGTTCAATCTGTTCCGGCCTGATTATCAGCGTTGTCAAACCGCTACCCCGTTGGACAACCACTTCAAGATCGAGTTCCGGGCTGGCACGGACGATTTCCACCCAGTGAGTCCAGCCCCGAATTGCGACGCCGTTGACACTAATAACCTCATCGCCAGACCGCAATCCGCCTTGCTCCGCCCTGCCTCCGGGCAATACCGAGGCCACTTCGGGCGGAATATCAAATTGCACAATGCCCAAGTCTCTTACAGGGTCAGGCGTCGCGGATTCTGATAACCAGTCGCGAATAGACAGACTTCTGGTAACCACCGACCGAGAGCCCTGCGGAATAACAGACAACTCGACATTACCAGATTCACCCAGTCGTTCCAGCAACTTCATGGTAACCTGTTGCCACATTAACGTTTCGCTACCATCAACCGCGACAATTTCATCACCTGGCTGCAGGCCCGCGACTGCAGCTACTGAATCATCCGCGACGCCATGAACCACAGGTGCCAATCCGCTGACTCCGTAACTCAAATTGATTATCCAGAAAACGATTGTAGCGAGGATTAAGTTGGCAATTGGACCCGCTACTACTATAGCCATTCGCTGCCATAGAGGTTTGAAAGCAAAAGACTCATGCTGTTGCTCTAATGGCAGCTTGGTCTGACTTGAAACAGAAGTATCCTCCTGTCCCAGCATTTTGACGTAACCTCCCAGTGGTATAGGCGCGATTGCATATTCGACGCCGTCCTTGCCGTACCATGATTTAAAAGGCTTACCAAATCCGACCGAAAATCGCAGCACTCGAACACCACATTTTCTGGCTACCCAGAAATGACCAAATTCATGAAACGTTACCAGAATGCCTAGGGTAACGATCAAAGCAGCAATATTAATTACCAGGGTTAGAAGCATGGAACTCTATTCTTTGCATCAGTGCGCTAAATATTTGTCTTTACAATCAAGTCATTAGCCAGCTTTCTGGCGCGTTGATCGACATCCTGAATAATATCGAGACTTGTCACGCCTTCACAAGGGATTTTCGATATAACCTGTTGAATAACACAGTGGATTTTGTTGAATCGCAGGCGACCTTCCAGAAAGCCCGCAACCGCAGTTTCATTTGCCGCATTAAGAATTGCAGGCGCGGTGCCCCCGGCTTTCGCGGCGTCAATACCCAACTGCAGACAAGGGAATCGCTCGAGATCAGGCTGTCGAAATTCCAGTGGCGCTTCAGAAGCCAGATCCAGGCTTCTGACACCAGATTCAATCCGCTGGGGCCAGGCTAAACCGCAAGCAATAGGAATCCGCATATCCGGATTTGCCAACTGCGCGATAACCGATCCATCCGTATATTCGACCATGGAATGCAGGATACTTTGCGGATGCACCAGTACCTGCAACTGCGCGGGGTCAAGGTTAAATAACAAGCAAGCCTCGATATACTCAAGCCCTTTGTTCATCAAAGTCGCAGAGTCAACAGAAATCTTGCGACCCATTTTCCAGCGGGGATGTCTGCAGGCCTGATCGGGTGTAATGTCACCAAACTGCCCCAGGGGCGTATCCAGAAACGGTCCTCCGGAAGCTGTCAGAATTACGCGTCGCACATCGTCCCGACTAACCCCGACAACATGACCTTGGGACACAGGCAGGCATTGGAATATCGCATTATGCTCGCTGTCTATCGGCAATAATTGAGCCCCACTCTCCCGAACACTGCGCATGAAATATTCGCCAGCCATGACCAGCGATTCCTTGTTTGCGAGAAGGATTTTTTTCCCTGCATTGACCGCTGCCAGCGTCGATCTCAGCCCGGCGGCTCCAACGATTGCTGCCATAACAATGTCAGCTTCCGTGTGGCTCGCCACCCACTCCAGCCCCTCTTCTCCCGCAAGAACGATGGTCTTTGATCCTTTCAGGTTTACTTCGAGCTCTTTCTGCAATGCTGAGTTAGCTATCACTGCATACCGGGGATTGAAACTCCGGCACTGAGTTGTCAACGTAGTAACGTCATTATTCGCAGTCAGTGCGAATATCTCGTAACTTGAATGTCGGGCAATGACATCCAGTGTACTCTGACCTATCGAACCCGTGGATCCAAGAACCGTAACAAGCCTGCTCATCATACCGGAACCTTTCAGCCTACTTCGATCAGCAGCGTCATCCACAGTACCGCGATCGGCGTAGCTGCGGTGAGACTGTCAATCCGATCGAGTATGCCTCCGTGACCGGGCAGAATATTGCCGCTATCTTTAAGTTGGCGATTACGTTTCAGCATGCTCTCGAATAGATCGCCTGCGACACTACTGACAGAGATCAAGACCGCACCGATAATCACCAGCATCGCCCCCAGCATATCAAGTTCGACCATTCTTCCGTTTGCGAGTACCACTGCGACAGCGATGAAGGAAACGCTGGACAAAATACCTCCCCAAAATCCAGCCCAGGATTTGCCCGGGCTGAGCATCGGCGCCAACCGGCTTTGGCCCCAGGTACGACCGATAAAATAGGCGCCAATATCGGCAATACTCACTGTGGCTACCAACATCAGAAAAAGCACCCCTGTACTATCGATATACTTAAGCTGAACTATTCCGCACCAGGTCGGAATAAGCACAAAAACACCCATCAATGCGATATATGTCTGCTTATTCCATGAATGCGAATTAGCGGGATAACCGATCATCAAATTCAATGCCATCACCCAGAATATGCAGGCAAGAAACATCATCGTGACCACTCGGGACGTATCAAGAGACTCGGCAGTCGGAGTGACGCTTAGAAATATTGAGGCTCCTGCCAGCAATATCGCAATGCCTAGCAAGTACATGACTCGAACCCAATAAGCCCGCGCACCGATAAACCGAGTCCATTCAAGCGCGCCCAGCAATGTGAGGATTGCTGTTAGCACGGCAAAGACGAAGGGAGAGGAAAATACGGACAGCAGTATCAGGCAGGCAAGCAGGATTATAGCGGTCAGCACTCGTTGCATTAGCATAACCTTTCCTCCGTCAATCCGAACCAGGTTGCTTGCCAAAACGACGCTGCCTGCTGGCAAAGCTATCTAGCGCCAGCTGAAATTGCCTGTCATCAAAATCCGGCCAGTAACAGTCAGTAAAATACAGCTCGGTGTAAGCAGTCTGCCAGAGCAGGAAATTACTTATTCTTTGCTCGCCCCCGGTACGAATACAGAGGTCTGGGTCGGGCAATTCTGCCATGCAGAGACGTTGTCGCATCGTCTCCAGATCAACCTGCTCTGCTCGTAATTGTCCGGATTCTATTTCAGCGGCGATTCTCGCAGCCGCCTGAGCGATATCCCACCTGCCACCGTAATCGGCAGCAACAGTCACGGTTAACCCATTATTACTACGAGTGCTCTCTTCCACTTGCTTCATTTTCTGCAGGATCTTGGGAGGTAGACTGTCTCGACGACCGATAAACTGGATACGAACCTGCCTGGAAAAAAGCTGTTCCAGCTCCTTTCTATTCAGTACCGTCAGAAACAGCGACATGAGGCCACGAACTTCCTTTTTTGGCCGCATCCAGTTTTCGCTGCTGAAAGCAAATAAAGTGAGAAATTTGATGTTTCGGTCTATGCAGCTGTCGACCAGATTTCTCGCCGCCTCAGCACCCGCGCGATGCCCCGCAACTCCTGACAGTCCATTGTCTCTGGCCCACCGATTATTGCCATCCATAATCACGGAAACATGGTTAGGCAAGCAAGAATCAGGGCCAGACGTCATAATCGCATAAACCTTTTGCCCTTCCAAAACTGACCGAATAGATCGATTTACCTTCTGCTTTCAATTACAAAAACAATTCGTCAGACTGATAATAAATCCTGCTCTTTGCTGGAAAGGCTCGTCTCAACGATAGTGACGAATTTATCTGTTATTTTCTGAATCTGCTCTTCAGCTCTGCGCAATTCATCTTCGCTGATTTCCTTCTCTTTCTCCAGATCCTTCAGATCGGAATTGGCATCGCGTCGAATATTACGAATCGCTACCTTTGCACTCTCGGCTTCATTTCTAGCCTGCTTGGTGAATTCGCGCCGTGTTTCCTCAGTAAGCGGTGGCATGGGAACACGAATCGATTCGCCATTGTTAGATGGATTCAATCCGAGGTCCGATCTCATGATAGCTTTCTCAATTTCACCTATCATCGATTTTTCCCACGGATTGACCAGCAGGGAGCGACCTTCTTCAACATTGACATTGGCGAGCTGATTCAATGGGGTATCAGTGCCATAGTAGGAAACCATGACAGTGTCCAAAATGCTCGGATGCGCTCTACCAGTTCGAATCTTGTTGAATGCGGTTTCCAGCGAGGCTACGCTTTTTTGCATACGCTCTTCCGCGTCTGCTGTAATTTCATCTATCATCGCTGCTTCTCCATGGTTTCTTTCTTTATTGATTGTGGCTGCTATCCTTAACCTATTGTTGTTCCCTCTCCACCACCCATGACATTTTGCAGTAGGGCACCTGCGGTATTCATATTGAATACTCGAATCGGGACTTTGTGGTCACGACTCAGACATATGGCAGTTAAATCCATAACGCCGAGTTTTTTATCTATGACTTCGTCGTGAGTTAGATATTCGAATTTTTTAGCACCAAGATCGACATTCGGATCTGCCGAATAGACACCATCTACTTTGGTAGCCTTGAGGATAAGTTCTGCTTCGATCTCTATTCCTCTGAGACACGCGGCGGTATCGGTTGTAAAAAACGGATTACCTGTTCCGGCGGAAAAAATTACCACATCCCCAGCCCGCAGGTGCCTTATAGCGGTACGGCGGTCATAATGCTCCACCACGCCGCTCATTTGAATGGCTGACATCACCCTGGTTGCTATGCCAGCACGCTCCAGAGCATCGCGCATTGCCAGGCCGTTCATCACTGTAGCCAGCATGCCCATGTGATCTCCCGTTACACGTTCCATACCGGCCTCATGCAACGCCGCACCTCTAAACAGGTTTCCGCCGCCTATCACCATCCCCACTTCAATTCCGAAACCGACAAGCTGTCCGACTTCCACAGCTATTCGATCAAGAACCTTGGGATCGATACCGAATTCCACATCACCAATTAGCGCCTCACCACTTAGCTTCAATAATATGCGCTTGTATTTCTTGTCTGAAATGGACATGGCTTTGGCTTCTCTTCAGAGGGCGATCGTCCCTATTCTATCCCAATGGTAAATCTTCAACCTTTCAATTGGGCTGCAACTTCAGCCGCAAAATCTTCTTCCTTCTTCTCAATTCCTTCACCGACTTCATAACGAATAAAAGAAACTACGTCTGCGCCGGCCTCCTTGAGCAACGTGCTTATCTTTGTATCTGGATCTTTGACGAAAGGTTGCTCAAGAAGGCTTACTTCTGCGACAAATTTTCGCAACCTGCCCTCTATCATCTTGGCTATTATTTCTTCAGGCTTACCGCTCTCTCTTGCTTGCGCCGAATAGATTTCCGATTCTTTTGCCAAGACTTCCTCTGGCACATCTTCGGCCCTAGCCACCATTGGATTTAGCGCCGCAATATGCATCGCAATATCCCGAGCCAGCGACTCATCGCCACCCTGAAGAGATATCAATACCGCTATCCTGTTGTTGCTATGAACATAGCTGTCGACTATTCCCTCGTTGGCATCATTAAAGGCAAGGCGAGCCACTCGACGCAATGTGATATTTTCTCCTATCTTTTGAACAAGAGCCTGACGCTGATCTTCCAGGCCGTCCTCGAGTAGTTTCGCCACATCTGATTCCCGATTCGCAAACGCCTGATTCAAAACCTCGCGAGCGAAATCCTGAAAACTGTCATCCTTGGCAACAAAATCGGTTTCGCTATTCACCTCAACCACGACGCCATAGTTTCCGTCCTCGGCAATCTTAGTCATGACTATCCCCTCGGCAGCTATTCGCGTCGCTTTCTTTGCTGCTTTGAGACCACTTGCTTTACGCAGATCATCAATTGCCTTGTCCATATCGCCATCGGCTTCCTGCAATGCTTTTTTGCATTCCATCATGCCCAATCCGGTGCGTTCCCGGAGTTCTTTGACCATACTTGCTGATATCGTAGTCATAGCATTTACCTCTTCACTGTGCCCTCCGCCGCTGAACCAACGGGAGCTCATTAATTTGTATACTGAAAAAAGGGGGCATGAAGCCCCCGATACAGGAATTCCTGCGCAGGATCTGGCGGGCGCAAGAATTCAGCTCTTTGCGCTTGTTACTCGTTCTCTGGGCCAGCGACCTTTTTCTTGGCTGGCGCCTTCTTCGTGGCTGGTGCCTTCTTCGTGGCAGCAGCTTTTTTAGCCGGAGCTTTCTTTTTGGCAGGTGCCTTTTTCTTGGCTGGCGCTTTCTTTTCAGCCGAAGCGACCTTGGCTTCATCTTCGGATTGCTGCTCTGCCATATCGGCGGCTTGCTCTTCTGATACTTGCTCGGCAGCGATTTCGATTGCAGCTTCCGTAACCGGTTCCGCTCCTTCTGAACCAGCTTCCGCCTCAGCCAACGCTGAATCATCGGACGTACCCGAGTTTTCTAAAACGGCTTCAGACACCTCTTCTGGCGACTCTACCTTAGCTTCCTCGATAATTTTTTCAGGCTCCACCGGCTTTACCTTTGGCGCAGCCTTAGTCTTAACGATCGGTGCAGGTTCATCGTCTTCGACTTCCACAAACTCTCCCTGTCCGACGGCACCGGCAGCTTTGCGACCTTCCAGGCAGGAGTCAGCGACGGCCGCAACGTATAGCTGAATGGCCCTAATGGCGTCATCATTGCCAGGAATTACAAAATCAACACCGTCCGGATCACTGTTTGTATCCACGATTCCTATAACTGGAATTTTGAGACTATTTGCCTCTCTCACGGCAATCCGCTCATGATCTACGTCGATAACAAAAAGGGCATCGGGAAGGCCACCCATGTCTTTGATGCCGCCGATGCTGCGCTCCAGCTTTTCTTTGACTCGACGCCGCATCAGCGCCTCTTTTTTAGTCAGCCGATCGAATGTGCCATCCACTTCCTGCGACTCGAGGTCCTTCAGTCGCTTGATCGAGCCGCGAATTGTTTTGTAATTTGTGAGCATGCCTCCCAACCAACGATGATTGACGTAAGGCATCCCGGCACGCTCGGCTTCCTGTCGCACGAATTTGCCTGCCGCGCGTTTGGTGCCAACGAACAAGACCTTCTTGTTCTTGGCAGCCATATCCCGGATTTCCTCTAGCGCCTCGTTAAAAGCCGGAAGTGTGTGTTCCAAGTTTATGATATGAATTTTATTGCGAGCCCCAAAGATGTACTGCTCCATTTTGGGGTTCCAATAACGGCTTTGATGCCCGAAGTGCACACCGGCCTTCAGCATCTCTTTCATAGATACAGCGGTCATAGTCTTTCCTGTAGTTCGGGTTAGGCCTCCATACACCCCATGACTAAACCCCTGGAGGACAGCTGAATGGTCTCCGACGGGCACCCAAAGCACATGTGCCGGTGTATGTGCGACGTTAAATTGCGGCTAAATTACCGCTTTTTGCTGCAACGGGGGTCATACCGCCGAAGCGCCGCGCTTTATACCATAACAGCTATGAAAATTGAAGTATTTGCCCACCTTACAGAATCTTGGTGAGACGAACATTAGTCCGTCCCTGACTCCTGTTATTCGCCATGCCGCTGCATTACAATAGGCGTCTTGCCGGGATCTGGAGCAAACCGGGTTTCTCCAATGGGAATATCACTCAAGAACGCTGATGAAATCGCCAAAATGCGCGTAGCCGGCAGGCTGGCCGCTGAGGTACTGGAGATGATTACTCCGTATGTGAAACCGGGCATATCGACCGGGGAACTCGATCGGATTTGTCACGACTATATTGTTAACGTCCAGCAGGCGATACCGGCCCCTCTGAACTATAATGGATTTCCGAAATCAATCTGCACCTCTGTCAATCACGTTATCTGTCATGGCATTCCCAGCGATGAAAAAACCCTGAAAGACGGAGACATCATCAATATCGATATCACTGTGATCAAGGATGGTTTCCATGGTGATACCAGTAAAATGTTTAGCGTGGGCAGAACTGCCGAACATGCGGAACGACTGATAAGAGTCACACAAGAGTGCCTTTATCTCGGTATAAACGCGGTCAAGCCCGGCGTCACCCTTGGTGATATCGGTCACGTGATTCAGACTCACGCGGAATCAAATCATTACTCGATCGTCAGAGAATATTGTGGCCACGGAATTGGTCGGGTGTTTCATGAGGATCCGCAGGTTCTGCACTATGGTCGCCCGCGCACGGGATCAGTGATTGTCGAAGGTATGACCTTTACTATTGAGCCGATGTTGAATGCCGGGACTCGACATACCAAGTTATCCAAAAAGGATGGCTGGACCGTAACAACCAAAGACCGGCGCCTGTCCGCGCAGTGGGAGCACACGCTTGCTGTAACTCGCGACGGATGCGAGGTGCTTACTCTGCGCTCAGATGAGGTAATTCCTAATTAACAGCCAGTCTGTCGATAATCGAAACCGATTGCCGCAAGCCGATCCTGCCGACAATCCTCCGATTCAGTTGCTGAATCCGACGGATCTGCTTGCGCGATTGAATTCTGGCGAAAATATTATCGCGGTTTTAAAATCCGCCATCGAACAAGCCACTGCCGAACTTGATCAGCGGTATCGCAATGACGAAGACATCGGATTACTGGTCACTAGCCGGGCACGCTTGATCGACCAGGTTCTGCAACTAGCATGGCAGCAATTTCCGTGGCCCGATGAGGAGAATATTTCCCTGGTCGCCGTTGGGGGCTATGGGCGAGGTGAATTACATCCGCACTCCGATATTGACCTGCTTATCCTTACCCGCAGCGCCCGTATCAGCAAATACAAGGCTCATATTAGAAATTTTCTGACACTGCTTTGGGACATAAATCTCGAAATCGGCCAAAGCGTCCGCTCGCTAAAGCAATGTAAGCAGGAAGCCAAGGCTGACATCACAGTCGCAACTGCGCTGATGGAATCTCGAACGCTGGCTGGCCCCGCACGGCTGCGGGACGAGATGGAAAAGCTTACTTCCAGCAAGCGAATCTGGCCAATCAAGCAATTTCTGCGCGCCAAGTGGGATGAACAAATCGCCAGACACGAAAAATACTATGATATCGATTACGCGCTGGAACCCAATGTAAAGACCTCTCCTGGAGGGCTTCGGGACATTCAGACAATCGCCTGGGTAGCCAAGCGTCAGTTCGGCGCCAGAAATTTCCATGATCTGGCAGATCTTGGCTTCCTAAACAAATCCGAAGAAATAATCTTCAATGAAGGCCAGCGATTCCTCTGGAAAATTCGCTACGGACTGCACCTGATTTCGGGGCGTCGCGAGGACCGTCTGCTATTCGACAAGCAGAGAGAACTTGCGGTCCTGCTGGGATATCAGGACGACAAAACTAGTCTGGCAGTTGAAAAACTTATGCAGAAGTACTACCAGGTGGTCGCAGGCCTTCGGGAAGTAAACGATGTACTCTTGCAGCATCTCGATGAAGCAATATTGCGGGCCGGAGAAAAAGAAAAGATAGTCGCGTTGAGCAAACGCTTTCAGATTAGAAATGACTACATCGAGGTTACCAGTCCAGCAGTATTCCGGCGCACCCCTTTTGCCCTACTCGAAGTTTTTGTGCTCATGGCGCAAAATTCTGACATTAAGGGGATGAGGGCATCGACGATAAGGCTCATTCGAGAAAATCGCCACCTTGTGGACGAAAATTTTCGCAACGATATAAGAAACACTTCGTTGTTCATGGAATTACTCCGATCGACCCATTTGCTAACCCTGCAAATAAGGCGCATGGCCCGCTACGGTATACTTGACAGATACCTGCCTGAATTCGGCCAGATCACCGGTAAAATGCAACACGATCTGTTCCATATTTATACCGTAGACGCACATACACTGCAGGTAGTGGAAAACATGCGGCGCTTTCTGCTGCCCACCGCGGAGGAGAATTATCCGGTCGCGGCCCATATCGCACGCAATCTGCCGAAAATTGAATTACTCTACATCGCCGGTCTCTACCACGATATCGCAAAAGGGCGTGGAGGAGACCATTCGGTCCTGGGAATGAATGACGCCGAAAGCTTCTGCAGTAGACATCAATTGAGTGCTTGGGACAGTAAATTGGTGTCCTGGCTCGTTCAAAAACATCTTCTGATGTCGATGACGGCCCAACGAAAAGACATCAGTGATCCAGATGTGATTCAGGAGTTCGCTATCGAGGTTGGTGACAAACTTCACCTCGACTACCTTTACGCATTAACCGTGGCAGATATTTGCGCCACGAATCCCAATCTTTGGAACGCCTGGCGAGCCTCCTTGTTGCGACAGCTTTATCTCAGTACCAAACGCGCCCTCAGGCTCGGACTTGAAAACCCTGTTGATCGCGATGAGCGAATTCGCGACAAGCAGCAGTCTGCTCTACAGAAGCTTATAGATCGAGGCCTCAATGAGGCTCAAATCATGCAAATTTGGACGAATACGGCAGATGAGTACTTCATCCGAGAATCCGTAACAAACATAGTTTGGCATTCAGAGAGCATCCATCAGCACTTGGAACCAGGACCTCTGGTCGCCATTAAAGACACCGAGGAAAATAATATCGAAGGGGGAACACAAATATTTATATACATGCCCAACAGTCAATTTCTGTTTGCCAACAGTACTGCGGCGTTTGAAAAGCTAAATCTCAACATCCAGAATGCCAGAATATTCACTTCTTCTAATGATTTTTGTATGGATACGTTCACAGTACTTGAAAACAACGGAAAACCCGTTGGCGAGCGCCCGGATCGGGTGGCGCAGGTCAAGCAGGTATTGCTTGACCATATTCGGGATAGCGATTCTTACTCGCCGCCAACGAATCGAAAGCCCACCAGAAAGCTGAAACACTTCAGTCAGCACGTGGAAGTTGAATTGATCAATAATCCCGATAAGCCCTATTCGACGCTAGAGGTAAATTGTCCAGACCATCCAGGTATCCTTGCATCGATAGGTAAAATATTTGCGGAAAATCACATTAATCTCAGAGACGCGAGAATTACAACTCTTGGGGAGCGGGTGGAGGACCTGTTTTACATAACCGACAAAGAGAATTCCGCGATAACTGACATTAATCAGATTGAAAAATTGGTAACCAAAATAAAGCAGCGTCTTGAAGAGCGTATTTCCGAAAGGGTCAGTCATTGAATCATGATCATCCTATACGGAATACGAAACTGCGACACCATTAAAAAAACTCTGCAATGGCTGGAGAGCAACGGCCTTGAATATCAATTCCACGATTACCGCAAAGAAGGTATAGAAGCCTCCCTGATCCATCAGTTTCTCAAGCAGTTCACTCTCGAGGAATTGATCAACAAACGGGGTACTACCTGGCGCAAACTTCCGGAATCTGACAAGCAAGGTCTGACCCTCGAAAACGCTGGTAAATTGATGGAGACAAACCCATCTTTAATAAGACGCCCTATCCTTGTTGACGGTGACCGGTGGCTGATCGGCTTCGATCCGCAGATATTCAACGAAATACTTATCCCCTAGAGAGTTATGGTTATGTCTTTTTTATTTCACAGCATCGCTTTTGGTCTCGGCGCTAAAAATCGTCGCGGGGATATTATTGAAGTGTTTTATCCTCTTCCCCTGATTCACCCGGCAACCGAATTCTCGCAATGTGTAGTCAAATGCCTGAACCTGGATGGGCCAGCGAACATAAGTATCGAACTTGATCAGGACACAGTGGCCTTATTGAAGCAATCGCTCACCCCCTCTTTCCAAGACCAGGCGCAGTTACTTGAACGATTAGCCGGAGGAGCAGAAGGAACTGTCATCGCCTGCCTGATAGGCGAGGATCGCGCCCCTGCTTCGGTCGCAGAAGTCTTTTTAAAATTACATTTGCTTTCTCATCGACTTGCCTTGCCAAACACTCTGAATCTGGATGGGGCATTTGGATTGCTTCATAATCTGGCATGGACCAATAAGGGTCCTGTTTCCCTTGACGAACTTCCTGCTCGACAACTGGAAGCACGCCTGAATGGCGAACTTCTGGAGGTTATGTCGGTAGACAAATTTCCAAAGATGACCAACTACGTGGTGCCATCAGGCGTCCGAATAGCGCATACAGCCAGGGTCAGGCTTGGCGCGTACATTGGCGAGGGAACGACTGTAATGCATGAAGGTTTTGTTAATTTTAATGCCGGGAGCGCCGGCACGGCCATGGTTGAAGGACGCATTTCTGCTGGAGTGATGGTTGGCGCAGGAAGTGACCTGGGAGGAGGCTGTAGTATCATGGGCACCCTATCGGGTGGCGGTACGGAAATTATCACAGTAGGAGAAAACTGTCTGATTGGTGCAAATGCCGGCATCGGATTCTCTATAGGAGACCGTTGCATCATTGAAGCAGGACTTTACGTCACTGCCGGAACCAAGGTTAATGTGCTGGACCGGGAAGGTGCGCTGCTCAAAAGTGTCAAGGCCAGAGATTTGTCTCACCTTAATGACCTGCTCTTCAGACGCAATTCCCTTAGTGGTGCAGTGGAATGCATTCCGAACAAAGCATCCATAGAACTTAATGAAGAATTGCACAGCCACAACTAATCAGGTTTTAACACAGTCATGCGGACGCTGGAGCTAACAAAACAACTCATCGCACGGGAATCCGTTACCCCGGTAGATGCTGGCTGTCAGGAGATAATGATAGAGCAACTTGAGGCTCTCGGCTTCAATATCGAACGGCTGCAATTCGGCGAAGTAACCAACTTCTGGGCACAACTTGGCAATAGCACGCCGCTTCTGGTTTTCGCCGGGCACACCGATGTAGTCCCGGCGGGTTCTGTTGACGGCTGGGATTCGCCTCCATTCAAACCTGAAGAGCGAGACGGATTGTTGTTCGGTCGCGGCGCTGCTGATATGAAAGCATCACTCGCAGCCATGATAACCGCCTGCGAGCATTTCCTGGGTATCAGAGAACCGCGCGGCTCACTGGGCTTTTTGATTACCAGCGACGAAGAAGGCCCGGCAATCAATGGCACACTCCGTGTTATGGAGTGGCTGCAGGAGCGCGGGATAGAGATTGATTATTGTGTGGTTGGAGAACCGAGCAGCAATTCGAGCCTCGGAGATACAATAAAAATTGGTCGCAGGGGATCTCTCAATGGTCAACTGACCGTCAATGGAGTCCAGGGGCATGTTGCATACCCTCATCTGGCCCGGAATCCGATTCATCTGGTTCTGCAGTCACTTAGCGACTTGATAGCTGAACCATGGGACAAGGGTAACGATTCTTTCCCGCCAACGTCTTTACAGATCTCCAATATCAATGCCGGGACAGGCGCCGCCAATGTGATACCGGCGTCCATTCAAGTAGATTTCAACATCAGGTATTCTACCGAAACCGATGATCAGAAAATTCGCAACCGCTGCGAGGAGATATTTTCTGGATATGAGCTCGACTTTAGCATTGACTGGACTTTGTCCGGCAAGCCATTTCTGACGGCTAAAGGAGCTCTTATCGATGCGGCATGCGCCGCAATCCAGGAACAAACCGGCAATCTTCCAGAGCTCTCAACAAGCGGTGGAACCTCTGACGGTCGGTTCATAGCCCCTGCTGGCACTGAAGTGATCGAACTGGGTCCCTGCAACGCGTCAATTCACAAGGTCAATGAACACGTCGCCATAAGCGATCTGGATGAGTTGGCAATACTATACAAAAAGATCCTGGAAAAGCTTCTCTAGCTAATGGCGTACACGTCGAAGCGGCTGCTGCGACCAGTTAATTTGAAGGTTGGAATTCTATAATCAATATTGGGCGCCCGAAGCGGACGCTTAACCACTACCCTGCGCGTCGCAATCGCAAAAGCATCAATCATCATTTTGGCGTTGTCATTCTCATTTTCGACCGTCGCTAAATATTTCTGAAGAAAGAACATTTCCTTCTTTACGCGCGCGCTTTTTCGCCGTGTGGGAAACATAGGGTCAAGGTAAACAACATCAAATTTGGGTCTAGTCGAGGCGAAATCAGCAAGGCTGGTGTTCAGCAATTTCATTGCTTCGATGGCGAAGCGTGTATTTTTATATTCCGACACGCGCGCTCGCGACATTCCATCCCTAAGTAGCGCATGAACAACCGCATTCTGCTCGAGCATTGTAATCTCGTAGCCAGCCGATGCGAGTAAAAAAGCGTCCTTTCCCAGGCCCGCTGTTGCATCAAGAACCGAGGGCAGGACACCTCCCGTCTTTCCTACCGCCCGAACAATCATCTGAAGCTTCACCTGATTTCTTACCCGATAAGAAAGGGTCGGATGTTCGAAATCAACCTTTAACGTACCTGGACACCCTATATTGACTGAGATCAGTTCCAACCCGGTTTCTGAAACTTTCAACCGGAATTCATAAGCGTCATCAACTGTTTCACCGAGTATAAAAAGTGGCAGATTCAATTCTCTGGCTAAATCACGAGCTGTCTCCCTGACCTCGACCGTAGCACCGTCATCATTACTACCCAGTTCAACTATTAATGCGACCTCCGACATTCAGTAACCGGCTCCTGCTGCTAGTGTATAAAGTAAATAGCCAAAAGCAGCGACCCGAGAATAATTCGATACAAGACGAAAGGCAGAAAACCGGTACGCTCTATCAGCTTGAGAAAGAAATGGATACAGAAGTAAGAGACAATTCCTGACACCAGAGCACCGTAAAACAGCATTAGCCATTCAGTAGCATTGGCACCGTCTTTATAAAAATCAATTATTTTT
>Ga0181584_10001332_pt1 | contig 18688 bp, 16 predicted proteins | sample 071ome_30_FD_132462 | JGI IMG/M metagenome (GOLD analysis project Ga0181584, IMG submission 132462) | Coastal salt marsh microbial communities from the Groves Creek Marsh, Skidaway Island, Georgia - 071406AT metaG (megahit assembly) | ecosystem: Environmental > Aquatic > Marine > Intertidal... | reverse complement strand
TGTAAACGCGTTTACAACGTATCTTTTAGTTCGCGAACGAAGCCGATCGGCTTCATGCCTTCGCGTCGTGACTTTAAGCGAGGACATCGGAGGGGGCGTGCCCGGGCCCAAGCTTGACGACGTGATCCGCAGCAAACACCGTCTTGCTCTCGCAGTCTTGCAGCGTCGCACGGCCGTCCGAACCCTTGCCGCCGGGCCGGTACAGCCTGCTCTTGTCCCCCCGCTTTGTCCACTTGCCCGGCAGCAAGTTGCCGTCTTCGCTGTTCCCCACGCCCGCCGCGTCCAACGCAAAGCTCTCGACAAACCCGAGGAACTCCATCTCGTCCTCGTCGATCAACCCAAATGCGCCGGGGTGGAACACGCCCCTGACAAACTTGAACTGCTCGTCGGCTTCCTCGCCGTCGGCCTCGACACGCTCAAGCTCGATCGACGCAAACGCGATGACAAACGTGCTCCAAGACTGGAAGAAGTTGATGACGAACGATTTCGGCGCCCCTGGGACGGAGCGAATCACCTGCACGCCCATCGTGACGCTCTCCGTGGCGATGCCGTGATCCTCCCCGTGGACGTGCGGCAACGGCATCTCCGCCTTGAACGCCTCGCCATCCATCCCAGTGAGCGTCGCAGGAATCTCGATCACCGTCCAGTTGGGATCGTCCAGCGAGAAACAATCGTCCGTCTGCTCTGCCGGCTCGACCTCGAGCAGCGCCTCAACGGCCTGGCGCCAGTCCGTCGCCCCAATCTCGCGGGCCGGCTGCCCGGACGTGAGGTACTTGTTCAGCATCTTGACCTGCTCGTGCTCTGGCAGCTGCGCGAAGCTATCCAGCGTGTGCCCCTGGGCCTTCAGCTGCGCTTCAAACGCTGCGAACGCGGCCTGGAGGGAGAACGACGAGCGTGCCGTCGCGAGTGAGCATTGAGTCGCGTGGGCGTGTGAAGAACGAGGTCGCGCGGGCCGAGTGGGCCGAGTTCGTACGTACAGCTTTCTCGGGGTCCCCTCCTTCCTGGCAGCCACAGCCATCTCCGTGGTGGTGATCGTGAGCTGACATTTCAGTCGTCGTCTTCCTTCCCGGTTGCGTCGGTGGATAGATCAAGTGTGTTAGGGGCAGTATTACTGGATTGGACTGAACTGGTCGTTCCGTTCGTACGTATCAGTCTGAGTCAGTCAGTTGGCCTACCAGGTTTCAAACTAAACCGGTCCCCCTCGACAGCGTCATCCCTTTGAAGCTCTTCGCCTGCTTCCTCCTCCCCAGCAGCCCCTCCCACCGCGTCGATAGCGCATCGAGCGCCCCCTCTTCGCTCATCCCAAAGAACGTGGCCATGTTCGCCACGTCGTGAGCCCCTCGCAGCTGGAAGGCCGTCTCGGCCTGCCCGCTCACCACGATCCCCTTGCCGGCCCCAGCCCCTTGCACCAGCGCATTCGCATTGCTGATCACATGCTGCCGCTTGCTCGCATTATCAGTCAGCATCGCTGAATACGGAATCTCGAAGACCACGCCCCTCGCCCGCGCCTTGTCCACCAGCGAATGGTTGAGCTGAAACTTGAGCCGAGACTGCATGGCCTCGGGAGAAAACGCAATCACATCCACGTCCATGGTACTACACGCGTACTGAAACGCTTTGCCCGTCGTCGGCGCCACGGCAATCAGATCGTACGTGTCGAGCGTCGACTTGAGGTCCGTCAACGTGGCGTGCGCGCCGTCGACGTCCCCGAGCTCGATCGTGATGCGCGACCGTTGCAACGGCAGGCGCGGAGCCGCTTCTCTTTCCTTCTGCGACTGTGGTTTCGTCGCAGCGACGAGCGAAGCCACGTCCGGGAGGTCGCACCTGAAGGGAAAACGTGGAGACGGTGAGCGATCGAACCGGCGAAATTTCAAGAGAGGATACCGCACCTGTCCTTCTTGGTGAGCGCCTCCATGCAGTAGAACTTGGAGAATATCACCGTGTGATACCCCAGTTCCGCTGCGACGGCCATCCGCTCCTTCATTGAGAGCTGCTCCAGGTCCGTTGAATTGCAGCAGCCCTCAAAAAACCGCCTTGCCTGCTGGCGCTGGTGCTCGGATCTCGAGCGCTTCACGCCCATTGTCGAGGGTTTCGCGTCGGTGATGGATGATGGATGATGGATGATGGATGCGTTTGACTGACTGAAGTCTGGTTGGTGGGGTGGCTGTAAAACGCGGTGACATGGTGATGACTACCAGAAATAGATGGTGTTGGGGAAGCATTCGGACTGCCAGCGGTCGCCGAAGGCGAGGGAGAGCTTGTTGGCGCGCTCCTGGGTCCAGTTGGGCATCGTCTTGTCGCTGCAGTTGCGCAGCCAGTGGTACAGCCTTGTCTCGTCCGCATCACCGCGGTTGAACCTCGGGAACCTGCCGTGGGTCTGCTTGAACAGCTTCACGGCCTCCAGGATCGCGTCCCACTGGGCCTCGTCCCTAGAGTTCCACGAGTTCCTGATCTGGTGGCCCGGCTGGGCAATACCCAGGGTCCCCAGGTAGGGGAAGCACTCCTTCTCCCATCCCTCGCCGAACGCCTCGTTCAGCTTCTCCCAACGAGCCTGGGTCCATCTCTGTCCACCAGGCATGCACGCCGCCAGCCACTTGTACAAACTGTCCTCCTCCTTGACCTGCTTGTTCCTCTTCGGAAACCGCCCCTTCGTCTGCTTCCATTGCTTGCACGCCTCCAGACGGGCGTTCCACTTATCCTCCTGAGCAGCGCTAGGTCCAGGCTGCATGTGCTCCGGCAGCCTTCTTCCGTTCTTGCTAACCTTCCGCGCCTTCCTCGCCGGCTCCTCCTCCTCCTCCCTCTCCGCCTCGGCCACCTCCCGCTCCTCGGCCAATTCTGAGAACAAGTCAGACAGCAGAAGCTTCTTTTTCCTCTTCGCCATGCTGCAGACGTCAACGCAACAACGTATATCACACACTGGAAGATCGATTGACGCGCGAGTAAACGCAGACCGCGGATTAATTATGCCGTGCTCGACTGGCTTCGTTTTCGACGGGCGAAACCGAGAAGACCGAATCCGGCAGAAACCATACGTATTACGTATTCGAGTCCGCCACTACATTGCTCATCGTGTTATATATACTCATTTCACGGGGCTCTATGGGAAAGCGCAAGAACGGCAAGGTCGAACGGTGCGGCGGATTGCGTCGTTCGCACTCGCACTCGCGTGCCCACCCACTGTCAAACTCACCCGCCGTACGTACATAATCCCAGGTCCTCGTTCGGCGACGAGGTCGAGGGGGAGAAAGAGAAGCGCCCGAGGGAGGGCCCGAGGAAGGGCCCGAGGAAAGTCCCGCGCCACGTCTCGAGCAGCGACGAGGAGTGGGAGGTCGAGGAGGAGGAGGAGCGGGCGAGTGAGAGGCCGAGGAGGAAGCTTAGGAAAATCCAGCGCGACGCCTGGATCAGCGACGAGGTCGACGAGGATGAGCCGGACGAGGAGGCGGCTGCGGCGGCGGATGAGGAGTGGACTCCCACCTCGATCGGCGCCGAGGAGGAGATGTGGGCGAGAGGGAGGCGCAGGAAGAGGAAAATCCCGCTCCTGGATTTTAGAAAGGGAGGCGCCTGGATCAGCGACGAGGTGGAGGAGGATGAGGAGTGGGAGGCGGAGGAGGGGGAGAAGCGGGCGAGGCCGAGGAAAATCCGGCGCAACGCCTGGAGCGACCAACGCAGGTCAGCGGCCGTGGAGAAGTGGTTCGACATCCTCGAGGCCGCCAAGAAGTTCAAGAAGACGAAGGGGCACTTCCCCAAGTTCAGCAGGGTAGACCAAGACGAGACCAACCTGTACTTCTGGCTGTACAACTATCGCAAAGGCGGTCGAAACTTCAAGCAGGAGCTCTGGGAACTGCTCAACGAGGCGTTTGGCGAGGGTTGGGAGGAGCAGTGCTTCAGAAGCTCGATAAAGCCCTCGTCCAAGCCTCGCCTTGGAATGGACGAGGCCACCTGGGACGCCACCCTGAAGCTCGTGATCGAGTTCAAGCGCGACTCGGGCGTGTTCCCCAGCGCGAAGGGCAAGGAGAAGGAGGATCGCAGGCTCTGGAACTGGCTCAAGAACAACACCAACACGGAGCACAACATCTATTCCGAAGAGCGCGCCAGGAAGCTCGTGCTCGCCTTGGGCGACCGCTGGCAGAAGGAGTGCTTCCCCAATACCATCTTCGTCTGGTAGATTCTCTTTTCCCCGTATCGACCGTAGTTTTTCCGTTGATTTTTTCCTTGACCCCCATGCATGGGAACCCGTGGCCAGACTGTAACAAATTTGACTCACAGCACCCACTCGTCGATCGCCCGCCCCACGGCCCCCTCGTCGTTCGTCCAATCGCTCACGACGTCCGCAGCCCCCCGAGCCTTCTCCCCCGCGTTGGCGACAGCGACGCCGAACCCGACCAGCTCCAACATCTCAACGTCATTCTCACCGTCACCGAGCGCCATCACCGCGCTCGCGTCAACCTTGAGCACCTCCTCCAACACCCACTTCACGCCTCGCCCCTTGCTCGCCCCCGGCGGCAGCACCTCGACCATCCCCTCGATCGCCGACGTGAGCGCAACCTGGTACTTCGACAGTTCCAACTCCACCACCGGACGCACCGTGCTCTGAATCGTCGCATCGTCCGCCATAAAGATTACCTTGTGGATCTGAAGCGTCGTGGCCGGCGCACCGAGATACCCAGCGACGTCGCCAACCGCTTCCGGCGTCGGCTCCCCGTAGAAAATTAACCGATCCGTGTGTTCGTCCCGACTCTCGCAGATGATCCGGTCGCTCCCGTAGAGAACCAGAGACACGCTCAGCTTCTTCGCCAGCGCAACACAGTGCAGCAGGACGTCGTCAGCGAGCGCGTCAGCGTACAGCGTGTTCCCCTCTTGATCCCGGATGAACAGACCCTGCAAGAAAATCTCTGGACACGACGATCCCAGCGCTGGAAGAATGCTTGCCGTCCACGGCCCGACAGCCTTGCCTGTCGCAATCATCAGTGGCACGCCCGCCGCCCGAGCCTTGGCGACGGACGCCACCACGGCCTCGTCGAGCTCCTGCTTCGCGTTGAGGAGCGTGCCGTCGACGTCCGTGACCACAAGTTCGATCGGCTTGACCGGCCTCTTCTTCTCCGCGACGGTCGTCGTCGAGCCCGTGCCGAGTGGTTGGGAGGATGATGAGGCAGTCAAATCTCCCGTGCAACGGCGTTGCCGGTGGCTCCGCGCGTAAATCCCGCGCGTCAGGCTTGATGTTGTCACCATCATCGCCACGCTGAATGTGCCAATGCCAATCAAATAGAATAAAACGAAAGCTCGAGAGAAAAAACCGACTCAAACTTCGTCGGCCACGGCAGACACCAAAAGTGTTGATTTCGTCTATCTGCTTGTCACCATGCCATGCAGATAGCACATATCTCCTTCGTCACGGGCGGCGTGGCGAGAGCCACAAGGGGTTCGCCATCGCCGTCGCCTTCTTCTCCGTCTCCCGCTCCTCCGACCAGGGCCATGCCACCTCGACGAAACCAGCAGTCGGCGACTTCCTCCGCGCCTCCGTCTGGCGCGCTCCTGCAAGAGTCCCTGCGCGCTGCGTTGATGGCCGAGGCCGAAGAAGAGCGACGGGGGATGGAGCAGGAGGTGGCGCGGTCGTCGATGGACGTCGGCCAGATGTGGATCGACGGGAGGCTCTTTTCGGAGATCGTGTGGAATGTCGAGGTGTCTGTTCGCGGCACCGCGCCGTCGCTCAGGGGGTATAAGGCAGGCGCTGGCGTCGTGTTCGTCTGTGGTCGAGGGGGGTACGTTGAGGGGAGTCTCGTTGACCACGAAGAGGACGGAAGCGCGCGTGTCAGGCTGCGCGTTGCGGTGCGTAAAGACGACTCGACGACGCTCACCGCCGATAGGGCGCTGGGCGTCGTCGTCGGAGCCAAGCTCAACAGCGTGGGGCTCGAGCGTCAGCTGGACGCGGTCGACCGGCTGTCTTCGCGGATGGAGGACGAACGAAAGGGGGCGCGGGCGCTTCGAGCCATTCTCTTGGGGTCTTCCAAGGCCGCGACGGTGGCGGAGTCGGCGCCAGCGTGGATGTCGTCGCCGGCAGCGGTGGAGGCGGCAAAGCGGGCGCTGGGGCGGCTGCAGAACCTGAACCCGAGCCAGACGGCGGCCATCGGCAAGGCCTTGACGCGGCGGATGACGCTGTGGCAGGGTCCTCCGGGGACGGGGAAGACGAGAACGTTGCTGGGATTGTGTTACGTCTTGACGCTGGTGCAGACGCAGCAGCGGGGGCAGATTGGCAAGATCCTCGCCGTGGCCGAGACGAACGCCGCGGCGGATAATCTGCTGGCGGGGATGGACGTGCTCGGGATTTCTTGCGTGAGGGTCGGGCCGGTTTCGAGGGTGCGGGCAGAACTGCAGCACCGCTGCCTGGAGGCGCTGGCGGAGAAGAGTGCCGCAGGGAAAAAGGCGGCCAAAATGCGAGACATGTCGACGTCGCTCGCGCAGGAGGCCAAGGCGCTGCGAGACAGTGGCGTGTTGGGCTCTCTAACGAGGGCACAAGAGCTGGAATTCGAGAGCCAGCGGCTGTGGAAGCTGTCGTCGGCAGAGCTCAGTCACGCCGCCGACTCGGTCATGCGGGACGCGGACGTGATCGTGGCGACGTGCGTGTCTTCCGGCGACGTGCGGCTACAGGATCAGGAGTTTCGGGTCGTGTTGGTGGACGAAGCCACGCAGGCAACGCAGCCGTCGGCGTTGATCGCGCTGACGCGCGGGGCCGAGAGCGTGGTGATGGCGGGGGATGACATGCAGCTGCCGCCGACCGTGATATCGAGCAAGGCCCAGCAGCTCGGGTTGGATCTCCCGCTGTTCACGCGGATGCGGTTGATGGGGATCGTGCCGGAACTGTTGAGCGAACAATACCGGTGGGTGTTGATCTCGACAGACGTGCCCTTGTGCGCTCGTGCGCTCGTGCGATCCGTCTCTCTCACTCGTGGTACGCGCCTCGCTCGTCCGCCATTTTTTCAGGATGCACCCGGGTATCTCTGAGTTTCCATCGCGGGCGTTTTACGGAGGGCGGCTGCAAACCAGCGTGAGCGCGACGGCCAGGCCGGTGGTGCGCGCGCTGCAGGACGATTTAGGGGAGATAGAGGAGATAGACTGCAGCAATCGGCATCCAGTGACGTTTCTGGACTGCCAGGGGCCGGAGCGCCGGCACCGCGGCGGCCAACAGGGCCACTCATACGCCAACCCGAGCCAGGTCGAGCTGGTCGTCGAGATTGTCGACCGGCTGCTGAACTCCAGAGACAAGGAAAATGTCAAGTCGTGTGCGGTGCTTACGCCGTACAATGGACAGTTGGACCTGCTGCGAAAGGCCATGGCCGACCGGCACGCGGACCTGCTCGCGGCTGGATGGTTGACGCTGAGCACCGTGGACGGCTTCCAAGGCCGCGAGGCAGACTGCGTCATCCTCACGACCGTTCGGAGCAACGACGGCGGCAGGCTCGGATTTGTGCAGGATCCGAGGAGGATGAACGTGGCCATCACTCGTGCGAGGCGGGGTCTCGTCGTTGTCGGCGACGAACAGACGCTGCGCCAGGACCCGCTCTGGAACGCTTGGCTCGAATGGCTCAGCGAACGACGACGCAGCGAAGTGAATCAATGACATCGTGCATTACAATCGACGAAAAAAAAGCATGTAAGGCACGTCGTTTAACACCCGGTCTTCTCGGATGGGTCGGACGAGCTCGTCGTTCAGGTTGACCCACTCGCTGTCGCCGTCGGCCGTCGGGTCGTCGCTGCGGTGCCGGACGTTGGCCGTAAAGTGCCCCCGGGCGATGGACTGGCCGTGGTGCGAGATTGTCGCGACAAGCTCGTATTCCGCTCGCCGGTCCCGGTTGCTGCTGCCCGCCATCATCCAGCCCGCCTTGACTCGCAGCCTCGTCCCGTACCGCACAACCTTGTTCAGCTTCTCGGACGACCCCGAGAACTGAAATCGCATCATATGAAGCACGAGAACCTCCGGAAGGGACTGAAATCGCTCTGATTTGCTCGCCTCACAGGCTGTCCCGGTGCCGCCGGCGGGTCGATATCCCGAGATCGTCTCGGTCGCCATCACGCTCGTGATGGCCGCCTCCAGAGTGTCGATCGAGGCGTCGTAGAGCGGAATTTCGACGACTAAGAACGGATGCATCGTAACAGAAGGCGGATTCCCGCGGCTTGCGATCGACGTCGCCTGCATCCCCTCGAACAGCTCGGAGATGGCGGACGTTCGCCTCGACACAGACACGTTGACAGTCTCTGCCGTCACCACCTGCTGCTTGACCGCGCGTTTGCCGGACTGCGTCAGCCACTCGCCACCGCCGTCGTCTTGATCGTCTTTGTCGTCGTCGAATTTATGAGTATCGGCCGCTTCCGTGCCGACTAGGTCGCTTCGGTCGAGTCGAAGCGCCGCCACGTCGCTCGCCGCCGCGTCTGCCCCTCCGTCTCCCTCTTCCTCTGCTTTTCCCTGTCCCGCTTTCTCCGCCTTCTCCTCGGCATCGGCCAGCATCAGCAACTCTTTGTGCATCCCATCCAGCAGGCAATGCAGGAACTCGTGGGCATCTTCCTGCTCAATCTGCCGTGTCCGCTGCTCGCCCTTGTACCGAGTATTGAACGATTCGTGCACGAGCTTGGTGATGAGCGTGACACGCATGGCACGTGGGTTGCGGCCGACCACCGGGAAGACCGACGGTCGGACCGCCGGCGAGACTGGCTGGACGTCGGCTGGAGACGCGCGGAACTGCAACTCCCTACCGATATCGGCCATCGCCTTGAGCACCGGGTACCGGTCAGCGGACGCATCGAGGAGCCCACCCGCGGTCCGAATGCGCAGCAGGAGCGCTCGAAACAAGTCGCACCCCAACAGCGCCTGTATCACAGAGTTGGCGAAACACACGTTCCCAGGGTTCTCCATACCAACCGGTTCGACGCCGACGGGGCCCGCGTCGTCCAGACCTTTCAAGCCACCCGCCAGCGCAGAGAAGGCCGCTCGCGCAGCCGCTCCGTCGGGTCGGGATCCCGATGGATCCGGACAAGTCCTCGTCGGCGGCCCCACAGTCCCAGTTTCCCCCTCATTTCGTTGTTCCCGCTTCTCGGAAGCGGTCCCCGAAGAGAATGTCGGGCATGTTGTCGTGAAGAATGTCGGAGAGACCATCGGAGCGACTGTAGGCACGCCGAGCCGCTCTTTGGTCTCGGCCGCGCGGCCCCAGGCGTTTGCCGGCGCCGCGGCAAAGGCGGCCGGCCCCGTGTGCCTGACCGGAGGCCTCGCCGCACCTGCACGCGGTGGCTGGGGCTTTCTTGTGTCCGTTGTTGTGCCCTTCTGCTTTCCGTCTTTCCCGTGCGGATGCCGCTTCTTCCTCCCCGCTGCGTTGGGTGCCTGCGCCCGCCGACCGTCAGCCGGTACGGCATCCGCGCTGGTCCCTCCCTTCGTGGCGGCGTCACCGGCAGCACGCTGCGTCGTTCGACGTTCGCTGCCCGCAACAGACGACCACGACATTGGTCCGTACGTACCAACAGCACTGGCCGGTTACCGGCTGAGTTCAACCAGCATTTCGGGTCGGAATCGTCGCGACGATCGGCACTAAAAATGACTCACCGCAAAACGCTGGCGGGCCTACAGACGTCCTTCGCGGCCATCCCGGCGAGCGACGTATACCGGCGTCTGGCAAACGACCCGGAGATATCGTCGAGTGCGCCGGGATCGCCGGCAGAACGCCGGCGCAGCCAGCCGGCCGTCGAATTCCGTGCGTCCGTGCTTGTCAACGGGGTCTCCCACGACCTCGAGTTCCTCGGGGACTGTCGGGACGTGACCGACTTCGATGAGGAGGACGTCGCGACCTGCAGGAACGAGCTCCACGACTGCGTGGCGTACGAGCACGTGCTTGACAGCCTCAAGGTCGCCTCTGGCGACCTCGTCGAGGTGTCCAACCCGGATCTGCCGCAGGTGGCGCCGAGGCTGGCCCGTATCTGGAAAGCGGGAGACGAAGAGGTGCTGTTAAAGGAGGATATAAAGGTGTCGCCGTTTCTGGCGTACAACATCGGGGTGCCGTACCACCTGACGGCCTTCTTCAAGGGCACTGACTCGGGGGCGCCAGAGTTTCCCGTCTGCCTGAAGCGGTATGTCTGCGACGGCGAGAAGGATCCTGGCGCGCAGGACGGGCGTGAGAAGGAATCAAAACAAACGAAAGAATCAACGGAGTCGCCTCCGGAGGACGTTGGGGTCGTCAATCCGACCGGGGGCGTCGCGAGGGTGCGGCTCGCCAGGCGGGTGTGCCTCAAGGCTGTCCGGGAGCCGGACCCGACCGGAGATTTCCTGCCGGAAGTGGAAGACGAGGAGGAGTCTAATGGCCAGAAGAAGGACGAAAACGGCTTGCCGGGAGGTCAGGGCAACGGGCAAGAGCAGGTGAACAGCGGGTTTGCCGATCCGGAGGAGGAGACGGCGAGCGTGTGCCTGGATGCGTATTTCGGGAGCGACGTGCGCGTCGTGACGCTCGGTGATGTTATCGGGATTCCCGTGCCGGCGTCGCACATGAAGAGTCCGGGCATGACCGTGGCCCAGATCAACGCCAGGGTGACGGAAGAAGGCGCGGACACGGACGCGGACGTGGACGTGGACGTGCCCCCGGAGATCATGTACTTCAAGGTGACGTCCGTATGGGCGAGCGGAGGACGTGGTGGGACATCGACTACGTTTGGCCGGCCAAACTCGTCGTCCGTATCGATCGACCCCAACTCGCGGTACGTGGCCGTGGACTCGGAGCAGACGACAGTGTCGCTGGACGGCGTGACGAGCTCCGGACTCCCCATTGGTGCCAAAGAATACATGTTTGGCTCGTGTCGCTCTCCTTCGGGAGCTTCGGGAGCTTCGGAAGCGTCGAAGAAACCGACGCATCCGTCCAACAGGCGGGCGAGGTGCCTGGGGGCGACGTCCCAAAACGCGCCCGGCCGCGACGCCGAGCTCGAGCACGTCGGCCAGTTGTTGCCCGTCTGGGAGAGCATTGCGCACGTCGTGGCGTGCACGATCCATCCACAGTCGAACCTGGTCACGATGCGACCGTCGATCCTGCTGCACGGGCCGCACGGAGCTGGCAAGCGGACTGCCGCCAGGGCGGCAGCCGCGGCCCTCGGCTGCCACTTCATCTCCCTCTCGTGTGAGGACATCCGGCCCGAGGGTATGCCAGACGAAAAGGTCGTCGAGACGTTGGACGCCGTGATGAACATCGCAGGCAACTACAAGCCCGTGATTCTTTTGCTGCGAGACGTCCATCTGCTCGCCCAGGCGACCCCGGTGCAGCCCAACGTCATGTCCCAGGGCGCGCGGATCGGCGCGGCGCTTTCGAGGTGCATATCAAAGGGCCTCGAGGGGAAGTATGGAGAAGACGTCGATGGAATGACCATGTACTCGAGGCGGGAGGGCGCCGCCGCTGTGGACGGCCCCTTTCCGCACCCCATCTTCACGATCGCCACGACGACCGACCCGGACGACGTGGAACCGGGCATCCGACGCTGCTTCACACATGAGCTGCTCGCCGACGCGCCAGACGCGGACGGCCGACGGATGCTGCTGGAGTCTTTCCTGTCCAGCGCCCGCCGCGAATGCTCGATCGGCGCTGCGGACATCGAGAATATGGTGCAGCACACGGCCGGACTGTCGCCGCTTGAGCTCAAGAACGTCGCTGCCGAGGCATGCGCCGCGGCCGTGTTCGGAATGGCCGACAAGTCGGCGACGTCCGTGGGTGCCGCGGCGACCGTCGAGGTGCCCGACCTCAACCAGAAGCACGTGGACTCGTCCATCGTGTCGGTCAGAAGCAAGACGGCATCAGAGATTGGCGCGCCCAAGATCCCAAATGTCGAGTGGGACGACGTGGGTGGCCTCGAAGACGTCAAACTCGGCATCCTCGATACCGTCGAGCTCCCGCTGAAGCACCCAGAGCTGTTCGCGGGCGGCCTCCGGCGCCGGTCGGGCGTCCTCCTGTATGGGCCGCCGGGGACGGGCAAGACGCTGCTGGCCAAGGCCGTCGCGACCGAGGTCAACTGCAACTTCCTCTCGGTCAAGGGCCCCGAGCTCATCAACATGTATGTCGGAGAGAGCGAGCGGCTCATCCGGGAGGTATTTGCCAAGGCAAGACGGTACGTACTCGTCGATGGGAGACGGCGGGTGTCGCTGCCCCTTCCCACTCGCCCCACTCACCCCGCTCACCCGCTCCACTGCCTCCGAATCATCATACGTTCAGTGCTCGCCCGTGCGTCATCTTCTTCGACGAGCTCGACAGTCTCGCGCCGGGCCGCGGGAAGGGCTCCGACTCGGGCGGCATCATGGACAGGATCGTCTCGCAGCTCCTCGCAGAGATCGACTCGGCGCAAGCCGGGAGCGGCAGCGACGACGTCTTCATTATCGGTGCCACCAACAGACCAGACTTGCTCGACGCGGCGCTGTTGCGCCCCGGACGCCTGGACAAGCTGCTGTACGTCGGCATTGCGTCGTCGCCGGCCGACCGAGAGAAGGTGCTCATCGCCCTTACCAGGAAGTTCAAGATCGACGATTCGGTGGACTTGGGGGTCGTCGCCAAGGAGTGCCCGTCGACGCTCACCGGCGCCGACATGTACGGACTCTGCTCTCGCGCGTGGATGCGCGCGTTCAAGCGGCACGTCCAGGACGGCGGCGCCGTCGGGAATGGGACCGGCGCTGGCAATGGTTCCAGTGCTGGCGCGGGGGCCCGCGACGAAGAGGAGGCGCCGGTTGTTGTGTCGCAGGAAGACTTTCTCTTCGCTGCGGCGACGGTCTCTCCGAGCCTGTCTGCCGAGGACGTTGCGCAGTACGCTGCGTTGCGCCAGCAGCAGTCGGTCCCGGTGGCGAGTCGGCAGCCCCGCAATCGCCATGCGCCGTCGAAGGTTGCGAAGGGGGAGGAGGAAGTCGATGATGAAGTCGATGATGAAGTCGATGACGAAATCTTTTAACCGCATGCCCTAGTCGTGTCGATGATCTCTCGCACTCAACGATGATCTCTCGTCCTCGCGGCCCGGCTGATCAGATATGGATTTTCCGTCAGATACGGATTTTCGGGTCGACCCACTTTCATTTCCACAACGCTTGTCATCATGATCTCACGCAACCAGCTCGTCCTCGCGGCCCTGCTGCTGAGCGGTGCGTCGTTTCGGGAGAAATTCTCGACGAATTTACGGCACATCGTGCCGCGTTCTCACGCCCCTGGCGTTGCAGAAGCGCACTTACTCTGCTGTTGGAACTGAATAATCGCGTCCTGACTCACCTCCGATCACCACACGCGTCGCACAGCCGGAGTATGTGCCCAAGAGGCGGCCACCTTCCTCAGCGGCTCGCCCTTGGATCGGCCGGCGACGGCGCTCGAAGAATCCAACCTTGTCACCTGCGTCCAGATGATCAAAGAAGTCATGCTCACCGGTGCGACACAGCCTGGACTGAACATCGTGGCGTCTGGAATGTACCACGTGTCCAACCCTGGGTTGGTATTGACCTCGACCGCCAGGTGCTCTCATGTCCGACTCTCTCACTCGCGCTATGCGCTATGCGCTTCGCCCGTTCGGCAGCCCCTACCCTTGGTCCTTCTCCCTGGGCAGCAACCAATCAGACTACCTCGACGACGTTCGCATCGCGCACCCGTTCCTGCCTCCCGGTGAAAAAGTCTCGACCTTCTTGGAAGGACTCGTGGGCTCGGATGAACAGAAGCAGCTCTTCGCCCAAGGGTTCCAGAACGTAAGTGAGCTCGCCCAAGAAACCTGCTGCCAAGGCGAGCTGTACGGGTTTGCGCTTCCGTTCTCCCAAAGCGAGTCCAATGCCGCTACTCAGACCGAGCTGCAGTCGAGTCTCAGGTACTACGTGGCAATGTCTGGAAAGCTGAACCAAACCGACGACATCTGGTACACGGCATGTCCTTACACGGACATCCCCGTCGAGCCCAGGTCGAACTCTAACTTCCCCGCGTCGCTGATGCCAAGTGGTGCAATGCGTCTCGGAGGTGGTGGGTACGCTGCGCTGGGAGGAGCCCTCGCAGCGATCGCCTGGCTCTTCTGAGTGGTGCGATGCGATGCAGACTATTTCAGACTAACCCTAACGAGCCAGGGCAAACAGTAAACAAACCCATTCTACACGAAGACATGCTGTCTCTCGCACGCGCTTCGTCGCGCAGGATTCGAACGAAATGCCACGGTGGCATTGCTTGGTTCTCTCCGTCCTCTACCTCGTCAGCCTCGGATGAGTACTATGCCCTCGTGAAGGATACCAATGCTCGGGGTGAAAGCGCAGAGGAAGTCCTGAAACTCGTCAAGGACGAGCGGCCCGACCCAAATCGTCTCTCTCCCAACCAAATCTCGCTCAGGCTGCTGGCGTCGCCCATCAACCCGGCCGATATTTCGTGCATCGAGGGGCGCTACCCCCTGCAGCCCAACTCTGAGGATGCGGGGTGTCATCCCGGGTTCGAGGGGGTGGGCGTGGTCGAGGCGGTCGGGGCAGGGGTGACGAGGTTCAAGCCCGGGGACGTGGCCGTGCCGATCGAGGCGTTCCAGGGCACTTGGCGGACGTTTGCGGCCGTGGATGAGAATCATTGGTATAGGGTGCCGAGAGACTTGCCATTGTCGACGGCTGCGACCCTGTCGATCAACCCACCGACCGCGCTCCGACTGCTCGAGGAGTTTGTCGACCTCAAGCCCAACGATACCATCGTCCACACGGGCGGCAACTCGGCCACGGGCAAGTACATCATTCAGGTGCGTCTATTCATGTAGGGACGTTGTCGTCGCTCGCACTCGGCGCGCTCACTCGGCTCACTCGGCTCACACGCCGGTCGCTACCCCCACGGTGCACTCGCCAGCTCGCCAGGAGCATGGGGATGCACTCTATCAGCGTGATCCGCGCACGGCCATTGCCGGAGCGACAGTCCATCGAGAAGGAGCTGAAAGAGTTTGGCTCGACGATGGTTGTGACGGCCGACGAGCTGGCAGACGTCATGCGGTCGTGGCCGCACGGGAAGCCAAAGCTGGGTCTGGACTGCGTCGGCGGCCAGGTCTCGGCGGAGGTTGCCAAGGTCCTGGACAAGGATGCCGTCCTTGTGGTACGTGATGCTGACGTCCTCGGCGCTTCTGTCCTCGATCTCACGCCGATCACGCGCGCACCGCTCTTCTCAGGTGTACGGCGGCATGGCCCGGCAGCCGCTGGTCATCCCGCCCGGGGCGTTGATTTTCAATAACATCACCGTCAAGGGGTTCTGGCTGACGGGAGGGTACGCACAGATGGAGCACGGGTGCAAGGCGAAGGAGCTGCTGGTTGATCGGGTCGTTGCGCTCTTCCGGCAAAAGGTGCTCAAGCCGGCCCGGGTAGAGTGCATGCCGCTGAGCGAGTGGCGGCGCGGGCTCGAAATGTACCGGGCGAGCAATACGACAAAGGTGCTATTGACCAACTACGAAGAAGACGTCTGTCTCTGATCAAACCATATGTATACATCAAACCATGAAATTTGAGTTGTGTGTGTCGTCCTTTCGGGGGAAGTTTCCCTCTGCTCGCTCTTGAGAACCACTGTGACGGTCTCTCGCTTGTATGTCTCGCTTGTCTTTCTCTCTCTCTCTCTCTCTCTCTCTCTCTCTCTCTCTCTCTCTCTCTCTCTCTCTTGTATCCATTCCCACCCCAGCTAGCCGAACAGCTGGATGTCATCCATGTTGCCGATGGCGTCAATCACGTTGTCGTTGACCATCAGCTCGAGCATCTGCGGGTCGATCATACCGAGCCAGTCGTCCGAGCCCTGTGCGCTTAATGTATGATCGCCACTGTTGCGACCGTCATCGGTCACGCGCGGACCCCCTGCAGCGCCCTCAAACGGCGACGCCGAGGGCCCGGTCTGGGCTCGCGGCGCAGAGCCACCGACGCCACCACCCCGGCGGGATTCCCGCTGGCCTGCGGCAGCCATTTCCCTTCGGAGCTCGTTCTCGGCGATTGCGGCGTAGTCCGCGACCAGCGTGCCATCCGCCTGACGAATGACGGGGAAGCCGCCGTCTCCAAAGTCCCGCGTCATGCACTTCCGCCGCCCCTTTTTCTTTCGTTCTATGGCTTCGAGCACCCGTCGTTTCTCCGGGAGCCGCCGTGCGGCGCCCCACCTCGAGTCGATCGCCTTCTCGGACGGCACCTTTTGCAGCGTCCCGGCCGGCGCCTCGAGCACCAGGTCGACCTCCTCCTCGTACCGCCCCATGCTGTTCCTGCTCAGCGTCTTGATCCTCTTCTGCTTCATCAGCGTCATCAGGTCCGCCTTAGAGAGTCCGAGCCGAACAGAGTCCTTCCCGGTGATCATCCCCACGCGCCCGTGCCCGACGGGCACCTCTGCCAGCGGGTCCCTGGCGCTCCGTTCGGCCGGCTCGGCGCCCGCTGCAAACGCCCCTGGCGTGATATGCGGCTGCCTGAGTTCCGGTGACACCTCCCCGCCGCCCTCGGAGCCCTGATCCGACACCTGACACGTGCTCAGGCCGTGCTTGGACAGCTGCTCGGCCAGCATCGCACTCATCCGCGAGTAGGCCAGGTCGGCGTTGTTCGTGAGCACCTCGATCACGCCCACGCACTTGAACTGCGACTCTGGATCCATCACAGGCAGAATCATGCAGCTCTGCACCATGCACGTCTTGGCGTGGTCGGACCGATGGAAGTGCTCGGGCGCCATGGCGCCCACGTTGCCGAGGACCTCTGGCTGGCCCGTCAGGAACACGCGACCCGGCGCGCCGAGCTCTTTCGGCACGTTCACGTCAGTTCCAAATGTGTACCGGCATGAGATACACCGGAAGAACGCCAGGTGATCGGCGCCAGACAGTCCGGCCAGGAAGAACGGGTTGCCCTTGGTGCGGAGGACGGGGTGGCCCGAGAGGGACTGCCGGTCCACACCTTGGTCCGCCGAGCCGTTCGACACAGAGACCTCGGAAGGACACGTGGGCAGCCAAGACTGACAGAGGATGCCTTGCGACGGCCAGGCGAACAGGTACTGGTCTTGGAAGCCGACGAGCGTCCGGGCGAGGAGGGTCGCGACAGCGTCCGGGCGCTGCTGGGCGGGGTCGTCGTTCGCCGACATGCTCTCTCGCTCTCTCGCTCTCTCGCTCTCTCGCTCGCTCGCTCGCTCGCTCTTTCTGTCTGTTAAAGGGCGGTTCTGGTTCCGGTCACGGGCTGTATATAGCGGAGGAGGCAACACGAACGTAGATGCAAATAGCCCTCGTGCTAGGGCCAATTTGAACGATGCGCGGTGTTTTCTCTCTCGTCGCAGGTGTGGATCGGTTGAGTCGGTTAAGTTTTACCGTCTCCGGTCCGCATGAACAGGGGGACCGTGCGGAGCTGCAGAATCGGATCGAATTTCGGAGTCCGCGTGTGGAGCGCTCCACTCTATGACAGGAGACTACCTGGTACTACGAGAGAGTGAGGATGAGAGACCCTCAGTCGTGTGAGTCTGTGAGGACTGTGGTTGTTCTTTACTCTCGTCAGATGGTTGATTGATTCTCAGAAGATTCAGGGGTGGTGGGTCGTCGCGATCGGGTCGGGTGCACACGGCCGACCGCCGCCTCGGCAAGCGGCCTCCTCCTCGGCAAGGGGCACCTCATCCGACTCTGATCCTGCCGCAAGATGACGGCCAGCGTCGCGCGTCATGCGAAGTGTTCAAGAGGTTCCGGCGTCTGGCTTCCGTTCCCCACGTCCCCCTCCTCGATCACAACACTCTGTCCGCGTCCCTCGATGGAGGGACGCGGACTCCTGCGAGGTCAAACTCGCGTGAGGTCGCTCACTGAGTCGTGTCTAGTTGGTCAGTCTTTTTTTCTCTCTCCCTTGCTCTTCCTCCTCCACCTGGCCAGGGTCTGTCTCACTGAGTCACTCACTGATTCGTGTCTAGTTCTGGTCACTGTTTTCTTCCCTTGCTCTTCCTTGCTTGCATCATGGGCATTTTCGGGCTCAAACGTTCGCCTAAGGGGCCTCCCCAGGCCTCGACTGATGGCGTGAAGGCAATCAACGGTGAGTCACGGCCACACACAGGGCTGACTGACGAGGCCCCGGGCCTCACCTCGACGCTCAGGGACCGCCTGCTGTCGGCCGACGCCAACGGTGAACGCATCATTCGCGGCAGGAAGATGATGAAGCGCGCGGAGATCGCACTCAGCGTCGCCTGCCTGCAGATGTCCAAGGACACGAACGTCGAAGTTCCAGAACAACGTGCTCGTCGACATGTCTGCACCACTCACTCGCCGCTCGCCTCCTCACCTCTTCGCAGACCTCGATAAGGGAACCGCTGATGAATGGATTCCCCGCGACCCCAACCTGATAAGGCTGACTGGCCGCCATCCGTTCAACTGCGAGCCGAGCGTGAAGAGGAACTCAGAGGCCTACATCTCCGCCCCGCGCGATCACTACGTCCGCAACCACGGCGCCGTGCCTCGCAAGGACTGGGAGTCCCATCGCCTGACGGTGAGCGGACTCAACACGGAGACCAAGGTGTTCACCATGGACGACATCGTGGCGCTCCCGTCCGTCGACGTGACGTGTACGCTCACCTGTGCCGGAAACCGGCGCAAGGAGCAGAACATGCACAAGCAGACGATCGGGTTCTCCTGGGGGTCCAACGGAACGTCGTGCTCGACGTGGACCGGCGTCCGCCTCGGGGACGTCCTCAAGCTGTGCGGCGTCTCTGCCGATCGCATCGCCAACGACGAG
>Ga0181584_10001315_pt1 | contig 18814 bp, 6 predicted proteins | sample 071ome_30_FD_132462 | JGI IMG/M metagenome (GOLD analysis project Ga0181584, IMG submission 132462) | Coastal salt marsh microbial communities from the Groves Creek Marsh, Skidaway Island, Georgia - 071406AT metaG (megahit assembly) | ecosystem: Environmental > Aquatic > Marine > Intertidal zone... | reverse complement strand
CTGACACCCCGCGGCGGGTGGTGGGCGGGGGCCCCCCCCCTTTTTACAGGGGCGCCAGCGGGGAGGTGAATCTTTCAAGGGTGCCCCGTCGTCCACCCCCCCCCCGCCCCGCCAGCCCTGGAGCCCCCGTGCGCGTGTCGATCGGACCCAACGCGCTATGTCGCCGGCGCACTTCGGCGCGCCCCATCGATCGCGCCGGCAGGCCGCCCTCCTGGACGGCACGCACGGCGCTCCCACCTGGACCGGCACGGGTCATGCCGAGGCGCCAAGACGGCCTCGCCCCCCCGCCCCCCCCCTTACGCAGCCCGACGTGATGGAGGGCTTCTTCGTGCGCGCCATGAAGGGCGTCGGGAACAACCTCCTCCTCAACCACCAGCTCGTCTTCACCCAGGTTCCCGTGCCGACGTTCGGTGGCGAGCCGCAGCGCAAGGCACACTCGACCTACAGTTTCGGGGCCATCCTGGTGCCCGGGTCCACGCCCGGGGGGCAGACGATGGCGCGCTGCGACGTCGACGACCAGCTCAACGTGACCCTCCGCGGGGCCCTCGAGCTCTCCCCCTGGGCCCAGCTCAAGGCCAACCTGCAGCTGGCGCAGGCGCCGCGGGGGCAGGACCCCTCGATGTACGAGGTGGCGGTGCAGGCGCAGCGGGAGGCGTGGAACGCCAAGGCGAGCGTGGCGAGCGGGAGCGTGTTCCAGGCGAACGCGCTGCGGCAGGTCACGCGGGCGCTGGCCCTGGGCGGGGAGGTCTTCTACGTCGGCGGGGAGCAGGACATGGGCGGGTACACGGTCACGGGGCGGCTGACGCACGCGGACCACACGGTCACGGCCAACTGGTCGAGCATGGGGGCGCTGGGGCTGACGTGGCTGCGCAAGTACGGGGACAAGGTGAGCCTCTGGTCCAGCTTGGACGTGGTGAGGACGCCCAACCGGAGCGAGAGCGTGTGCCAGGCGGGGTACGACGCGTCCTTCCGCATGGCGCGCGTGCGGGGGAGCCTCGACTCGAACGGCGTCGTCAAGCTGTGCCTGGAGGAGCGTATCACGCCGGGGACGACGCTCACGCTCTCGGCAGAGATCGACCACGCCCACCAGTCGCACAAGTTCGGCCTGGGGGTCGCCTCCGACCCCATGTCGGGCTGAGCGCGGGTATGCCCCCCCCCCGCCGGGGGGGCATGCGCTACCCGCGCGCCCGCGCTCGTGCCCCGTTCAAGGTGCCTACTCGGTGGCCCCCGGCCCCCTCTGGAACTCGAGGGTGACGTCGTTGATCCCCCACCGCGGGTTGTTCGACCCGATGGCAGACATGACGGTGTTGAAGTCCTCGCCGCGCTGCGTTCGGGTGTCCGGTCGGGGGGGTCGCGGGTCAGGAGGGCGGTCCCGGTCGCCGCCCACAGGGGGACGGGCACGCGCGGGGCGAGGGCGTGGCTCCCGGGACCGCCCCGCGGGGGGCGGCCTCGGGCAGGGAACCCCCAGGCGGTCGGGGGGGGGGGCTCACGCAGTCGAACATGAGTTGCTCCCAGTTGTCGTAGGGCCGGTCACCGTAGCCCTCCGCAGCGCTGACGACGTCCTTCCCGCTCTTGAGCACCGTCGCGCTGCACCGCACCAGGACGTCCCCGACCTGGACAGTACCGTCTCTCGCGGCGTTCCCATCGGTGACCAGCTCCTCCACGAACACCACGCCCCCGCTGCCCCTCTCCCCGAAGATGATCCCGAGAGGGCGGCGGAGGGTGACGCCCACCAGGTCCTCCGGGAGCGGGCCCTTACCCTGCGTAGAGGGGCAGGCGGCGGCTGGGCCCGCGTGGCAGGGTTGTCGTGGCGTCAGACCGTGAGGCAAGCGCCCACCATTGCCCATGGTCGTGGACTCACCTCGCTCGCCGTCCTCGGGTCCTTCGGCCCCTCCTGCTCCACCGCGCGGGCCCTCGCCCTACGTACCACCGGCACATACCGGAGGGGCATGAAAAGCATCGACTCGCGCCGCATCGCGCACGCGGTGGGGCCGTGGGACGAGGAGGGACCCACCGAAGCAACGCGCGTGAATGCCATCGCTTGTGCCATTGTAGCCGGTCGTCCCGGTGATATAAGAAGACGTGATATGTCAAGGGACTCGCGGGCCACAAGTTGTCTTGGAAGCGTTCCCGTGGGCTCGGAAAAGCGACTCGCAGCGACTCGCTGGTGTGTGTCCGACGTGCTGCCAGGGGTTCTTGGCTGCCAGACGCGGGAAAGAAGGGGGCGGCGAGGGCCACGTGGGAGACGTTCAAGCAACGGGCGCGGGGCGGGCGAGTCACAGCTCCCGGGGCCCAGCCGAGTGCTCCCACATCCCCCGCAGCAGCGCGACGAGGAACTCGAGGGCGTCGGGCACCCCGTCCCGGTCCCTGTCCTCGAGCGTGACGACACACACCCCAGCGAGGGCGACGGCAGCAAGCCACGCCCCGGACCACACCCGCCGCGCCATCCCCCGCCGCGATCGCGGCATCACCCACCCCATCCCGGGCACCTGCCCGCCCAGACCCTGCAACAGACGCCCGGCCAGCTCCCCGGCAAAAAAGGGCTCCAGCGTCCGGGCGCTCGGCGGGAGGCGCCACGCCCCGTCGCTCCCCCGGACAGCGAACGGCGCGTACAGCGGCGCCGTCCGGGCCCGCGGCGGGGGCAGCATCGTCAGCACCTCGGGCGGAAGGCGCCCGAAGAGCGCGGCCGCCTCCCCCACGAGCGCGCCGGGGTCGGGGGCGACGGCAGCCAGGCGGACCTTGGAGAGGTGCCCGTGGACGTCGGGGAAGCCGGCACCGGACCGGACCAGGGCCAGAACGCCCTCCCTCGCGCCCCGGAGCACGCACGCGGCCGCGTACAGGGGCAGGAGCGGGTGCCCTGCCAGGAACGCGTCAAACAGGCGGGCGGAATGGGGGAGGCAGTGGGGGCCGGCGGCCGAGTGGGAGAGCCAGGTGAGGACCCAGGGCATGGCGAAGAGGACGTGAAGCCCCGGGGGCCACTCGAGGGATGCCAGGGCGCGGAACAGCCGCCCGTCGTGGAACCGGACCAGTGTTGTCAGCAGCTCGAGCGTTGCCATCGCGGGCTCCATGCGCTCCCGGGTCAGGTCCCGCAAGTGGCCCCGCACGGCCCGCCGGAGCACCAGGTACGCCCGCTCCTCCCCGACCGTCATCAGCAGCACCGACGCGACGCTGTGCAGGCCCTGGTAGTAGAACACGCCCTCCCGCGCCGGCGAGGGCCGGCCCCCAGTCCCCCCGTTCTCGCTCCGTCCCCCGCTGTCCGACCGGGCGTCCCAGAAGCTGCCCTCGGGCGTCCGGCCCAACGTGTCCGCGCCTCCCGACCCCTGCGCCGCGGCCGACCCCGCCGATGGCCCCGCCGCCTCGGCCTGCGCGTGGACGATAGCCGCGTCAATGACGCGCCGAAGCTGCGCCCGGAGGGCCCGGCGCTCCTCCTCCCCCGCCCCCTCCGTGAAGGCCCAGAGGGACCGGTTGACGTCCGCCTCGACTGTCATCTTGTCTCGGTGCTCGCAAGACGCCAGCAAGTCCATCTCCCGCCGCACTGCTGCCTCGTCGATCGCGTCAGGGTCTACGCCTACCAGCGCCGGCCATGCCCGCCGGCGGGCCTCGGACGTGCCGAGCCCCTGCGCGACGGCCAGGGCGCGGAGCCCCGGCATGTCTCTCGCCTCCAGGGCACGTGCCACCCCGGAGGCGGACGCCGCCAGGTCCCCGGACGAAGCCCACGGGAGGGGTAGCTCCTCCATTGCTGGGAGCTTGGAGGGGAGGAGCGGACCCTCGCCCGTCAACGGAAACTGATATGAGTGCGTACTTCCCTCTTGATACGTCTTGGTGATGAATCCAACGGCGAATTATGTGGACATCGCTGCGGAGGGACGAGACGGTGAGGCGGGAGAGCCTCCCCCCCCCCCGATTCTCTCAGGCTCGTTCACACCCGCTACGCCTCACAGTCCCGCGCGTGGAAGAGATTCCGAATTGGCTGCTCAACTGCCACGCAGCGGTGCGGCTCCGTTTCAGATTGCGAGCCAGACGAGCAGCGGCGCGGCTGTCGTCGAGCAGTCCAACTGTGTCACAGCGACAGCCACCGTGCCGAGCGGCGCCCACACCCGTTGTCCGCGGGCCTTGCGCGTGGGATCGCCGTCGAGTATCGGAGCAGCGATACTTTCTGCGTCGGCATGCGCGGGCTTCCCTTCGTACCCGTGTCCCTCGTCCCGGTACCCCGCTCTCGCCCCGGGCGCCTGTCCCCCGGGGGGTTCCCTCGGCCTTGGCCCCTGAGCCCGACGAGCCAAGAACGTCGCGTCCTTGGCTGGTCGCCGTTGCCAGCGGCCCTTAAGGGGGCGAGGAGTGTGATGGGGTATGAATGCGCCCGGGGAACCGGAGATCGGTGACCAGAATGAACGAGCCCGCCGAGAGAACGCCGCATTTGCAAGCCCCTCACGTACCCCTAATTGTGCCGGCACGCCCTTTCGAGCGCCGTAGTAGCGCTCCAGGCAACCAGTGACGACATCATGTATGGAGCAGAAGGCGGGGGCGCTCCGCTCCGGTGAGGGCGGGCCCCGGGCAACGCGAAGGAAACCCCGAAGAAATGAAGCATGGGGGCGCATTTCCCCGCACCCTTTCTGGTCGCTTCTAGGCCTTCGCCTAGCGGATTCGCGACCATGCTACAGTATTGATCCCGGCGAAGTCGTGAAAGTCCCGTCCCGCTGTGGCGCTGCGCTTCCAAGCGATATAGCAGCAAAAGTGGCCTCAAAATTCTCCCACCCCGCAGGGAGCTCATGACCGGTAGCCTCGGGCCAGAGGCGGAGAGGGGATTTAAGCTTCACGGCAAGATGATGATCACCGCCTTCGCCGCCATTGTTCCCGCCGGGCTCCTGCTCGTTCGGCATCGCGAAAGCATCCTCCCCAGTGCCGGACCGCTGCGGAAGGTCCCCACGCCCTGGCTCTGGGCGCATCTCACCTGCACACTGACGGCGGTGGTCTTGTCCATCGTGGCGTACATAATGGTCCGTCGGGCGACCGGCTTGAGCGACGATGAGGAGGACTTGGTGGCTGGCTACGTGGGCATCGGCCCGGACAGAAGAACCCTCCCTGGGGGGCTCAACCGCGTCCACCGCGAGTTTGGGTACATGACGCTGAGCCTGCTGTGGGTCATCGTGCTGACGGGGCTGTGCTTGGGGCCGGTGCTGCACCTGATCAGGCGCGCGCGCGCGCGCGTGTACGAGGCCTTCATGGTCGTCTTCCGCCTCGCGACCGGGGCGCTCCTCCTGTGCTCCACGACGACCATCGCCCTCGGTCTCGCGACCTTCACGGAGAAATTCCAGATCGACGATCTCTCCGAAACGCGGGGGCTATGGATCGCTTACGGGCTGTCACTGGGGGCGGCTGTCGCGATCGAGGGCATCGTGACCGTTCTCTCCCTCGACAAGGAGGGAGTGCCCACCTTTGGGGGGCAAACGGTCCCGCTGTTCCCAGATGTTTCGGCGCAAATGCCGGTCAGGAGGAAGGCGCACAAGAGCAATGATGTCGTGGGTGTCGAGAAAACCCGTGAGAGCTTCGGGATGACCGTGAAGGCGCGACCCCCGAAGGGGGGAGTGAAGGGAGGAGTTGTCGAGCCCGCCGGGGGGGGCTCTCTCGAGAGTGCTGCTCTCTAGAGAGCAGGTGCAGAGAGCCGCGGAGTGGGGCGGTGCCGTGGGCCCCCATAGCAGCATCCAGGTGGTCACGGTCGTGTTGGTTCAAACGCCACCCAGCAAGCCCCCCGCCCTTAGGCCAGGTGGCCGTAACCCCGCTGGATGAGCCCCCTGGCCCCCGCGATGGGCGCTGACCCGTGCCCCGAGATGAGCACGTCGAAGTCCATCCCCCCCACCGCGGCCAGCCACGCCCGGGCCATGGCGGGGTCCTGGTCAAACAGGGGCTTGCTCGAGAGGTGCGTGGGGGTCAGGGCCGAGGCCACGCCGAACGCACCCCAGAACATCTCGGTGAGGCTGCCCTCGGCGTACCTGTCGGGCCAGTAGCCGAAGGCAAGGTCGAATGTCAGCACGGCCCGGGGCTCCTTGACGAGGAAAGTGGCTTCGGCGAACTTCACGGGGGACCCGGCTGGAGGGTCGAAGGCGGTCACGACAGCCCTGATCTCGCCGCCCCAGGCAGCCTCAGCGCCGGCGGCGGTGTCGCCCGAGAGCCACATGGCCCGCGCCTCGGCCGACCCGAGCTTCCCCTTGAGCTGCGCCACCGCCCAGACCTGTGCCGCCGGGAAGTGCCGCGTCGCCCACTCCTCGACGAAGGTCGTGTGCTCCGGCGACGTGTTGGGCGCGACGATGTGCTCTACAGGCCCCCCGATGGCGGCGAGGAGGGCGAGGCACTCTTCTGTGGGCGCCACCGGCGATACGACCCACAAGCCCCCCGTGGCCAGGCGCACAACCGTTGTCCTCAGGACGAAGTCGGGGGGACCCGGCGGGGGCAGGGGGCCCAGGAAGCTCTGCTCAAGCATCCACACCGAGTCGGTGACCCGGAAGCACCGCGTCTTCTTCGCGAAGAAGGGCAGCAGGAGCTGCCCCACATACCTCTGCGAGAGCCGCGGTCCCCACAGATGCATCTCCTGAACGGGGACGAGGCCCGGGGTCTCGGGCACGTCGACCATCACGGGCTCCCACCCGCCCAGGTCGCCACCCTTTGCGACCGTCTGGTAGGCGCTCTTGTTCTTCTCCACGGTGCTGTCGCTCACGGTGGGCTCGACGCGGTCCGTCGGCATGGCGACCCCGTACGCGGAAACCTCCGCCGCGACCTCCGTACCCGGCGCGGAACTCGCCCGGACAGCACCACGGGGCCGAGAGCTCGCGACCCGCGTGACGGTCCCCGCACGGGTATGCACCCCCACATACGACGCCATGGGTAGTATAAATGACGGTTTCAGCCGAAGACGGTCCTAAATCGGGTATTGACGACACTTAGAGTTGGAGATCGAGCTGAGAGACAGAGGACGAACCTGTGGTGTACACGCCGCGAGGTGGATGGACTTGCGTTGGTTCCAGCGATGGCTCGATTCTGTGCAGTTCCACTGAGACAGGGCACTCGTGACAAATGAATCCTCTGGGGAAGGGTTGGCCCGGTGGGCCAGTCAAGTTGCAGGAACTTGACAAGCGGCAGGCTGTCACACTTCAGCAAGCTCATCCACGTGTGGACGGCAGCGCGGCCTCAACGATTCGGGCATTCAACCCGCCCGCCTCAGACCGGCTGGACACTGGCGGGCCCCAAGAAAGATGACTGCCTCCCCGGCTTGTCAACCCGGCTCTGCGTAACCTTCCCACCACTCTCCTCCTCGGCCCGGGTGGCGTCTTTCTCCGCCTGCGACTCGTCCCGCGTGGCGTCAAAGAAGGCTTTCTCCAAGCGCAGGAGATCCTCCTCCGTCATGCCCCCCAACTCCTCCTCGGCCTTCTCCTGCGCCTTCTTCTTGGCCCTCTGCTTGGCCTCCTTGGCCCGGGCCTCAAGGTTCTTTTCCCGCTTCTGCTCCCGGTCGAAGAGCTGCTGGATGGCCTGCCCCTCCGACTTGCCATTCTGTGGCTGCACGAGGCTGTCGCTGAGCTCCATGATGTGCACGGACCCCTTCTCGTCCCCGACGGCCACGAACTTGCCCGGATGAGCGCCCTGTGAGTTCACGGTGAAGCTCGTGAGCGTCGAGTCCGACACGGCAATCGACAGCGTTGCCTCATGCGACTTGTGGTACAGGTCCCACACGTCAAGGCTCCCGTCGAGCTTGGTGAGGAAGAAGACGCCGGGACGCGTGGGGGACCACGCGCCGCCCGTGAGGTACGTCTCGTAGTACGGTGTGGTCATGATGGGCGTCTTGATGTCTTCCGACCACACCATGGCGCACCAGTCGCCCACCGTCATGAAGTTCTTCTGGTACATCGGGTTGCGCTCAAGCGAGTAGATGGGGCCGCGGTGGCCAGTTCCGCCCGATCCAAAGGTGCCGACGATGCGGTCGGCAGGGTTGGTGGACTTGACCTTGCGGTTGCACGAGATGACCATGCCCTGCTCTGTCCCAATCATCAGCTTCGTGGCGCCCGCCGCCGGCTCATACTCGAGGCAAGTGCCGCCGAGGACCTTGTCGCCGCCCTTCTCGGTGACAGTCAGGGTCTCGAGGGGCTGGCCAAGCGCGCGCACGTCCCAGAAGTAGACCTCCCCGTCCGTGGAGCACGACATGATTTCCACGCCTGTCTTGGACTGGAGCCAGGCGCAGTCGTAGATGGGGTCCTTGTGCGAGTTCTCGATCGGGGAGCTCATCACGGGGGTGCTCTGCTGCGACAGGTCGAAGAAGGCGAGCTGTCCGTTGTACTGACCGGCACCGAGCCAGTTCTCGTTCTTGGGCGAGTAGTTGATGCAGCACAGCTGCGACGTCGGCGTCAGCGTGTCGCGGGGCTCCGAGGGGTTGGCGAAGTCCCAGATGTACGACTCGATGGGCATGTCCTCGGGCTGCTGCTGGAACTTGAGCACCGAGTAGGCCACGGCGACCCGCGTGCCGGACGAGTGGGACGAGATGTAGCTGGCGCTCCGGGGCACGCTGGACGGGTCCCTGAACTTGGTCAGCGTCTTGGCCTCAGGGAGGTCGTTCGAGTAGTCCGTCTCGAGGCCCTCGAAGAACTCCTCGTAGATGTCGATGGCGTTATTCTGCTTAATAACATCGTCCACCTGCCCCCCGAGCCTGGCTACCGTCGCGATGAACTCCTCGTCACGTTCCATGCGCTTCACCAGCCGCGACGTCTGCGAAGGCTCGTTCTTGTCCACATCCTTCGGCCACCCCCCCTCCGTGTGCACCATGCCCACCGTGCTGTACGTCTTCTGTTTCGTGTTCACGTAGCACTCCGAGAACTGCGGGGCGAGGGGGAGGGGGCGTGGGAGGGAGGTTGTCGGTCAGGGATCCGTCGCGGCGCAGTGCCACGGCCCTCTCCTGAGAAGCGGGCACATGTGACCCGACTCTCGGACCGGCCTTCGGACGCCCTCGAGGACCCAGGGGGGTAGCCGCGGGTCGTTTCTCCCACCCGATGACACTATATGGATAGATGTCCCGATGAAACGCGCGTCGTGCACGGGCGCGCCCCAAACCCCGTTCCATGCGCAGTGCCGATGAGTCCCCCCCCCAACTGCCTTCCAGGCCGGCCAACTCACCTGGGGCACGACCTCCACAATCGTGGTGCAAGGCTTGCGCGGAATCATCTTCTTCTGAAGCTCCTCGTCGGGTCTCTGGTCGTACATCAGCTGCGAGCAAGACGGAGTTCGTTGGTTCTGGTTCAGGAGAAGACCCACTGGCCAGCCCACCGACAAAACTGAACACTGAGGACATTCAGCGCATCTTTTGCGAAAAAAGGCTACGTTGTCGGCGTAAAGTATGAAGAAGAGCGAGTTGGGCGCCACATTCCTCCCCACGGGTCCCCGGGGAACCGCCGGGCCACCCCCGGAGTCCTCGCATGTAGAGGTCATTCCAACTCACCTCCGCGGGGAAATCCCTGAAGGTCGGGTGCCGCCCGAACTCCTTCCTGAGCTTGACATACTCGTAGGTGATCTGCACGAGTAGAACGGCATCCGTCGATTTCAGATTGGCGAAAAAAAACCACTCGGCTTTGTCGAACTCCCACGTCCCACGCGGCGCGTGGACGCTCGCCCCTCCACACCGGGCATCATGAAATGATATATTATTGCAACACGATTGAGTTGTCGCATCTTGGGCTGTGCCCCCCGCGAGCTCTCGCGAGTGGCTCGGCACTGCTCACCTCCATCCTTCACCCCTCTCAGGGGAGTGACGACAGCCACCCGGGACAGGGAACAGCGAGCGATCCGGCTGCCTGCTGACCTGCGAGGCGACGGGTCACGGTATCGGTCTCTACCCGCGTGCGGAACGAGCCGGCAACATAACAGGGGGGGCACCGACACGAGCCTTCGAGGGCAACAGCGCCAGCGCAAGGGTGCATGACCGTTAGCAGAGGGGACCCCTGGAGGGGAACCTGGCAGTGGCTGGCGCCTTTATATGGTCCCACGGTGCGCCTCGCTCGCCATGATTGTCTGGCCGTCTGCTTGTACACAGACATCTTGTGAATTGCGCGCATCGAGTGCGTGCTCGGAGAGCATCCAAGACGGGAGTCTTGCGGCTGCGTTTGCCGCTCGATTGCTCTATAACAAGCTCGCAATAGAAACGAGGGACGACGGTGTCACCGAGGCATGGCTCTAGGGAGAAGGCGGTGATCAGAAGGGTCCCCAGGTGAGTGCGAGGGCCAGCGCAGGAGCTGGCTCCTTCGAAGGGGAACCCCCCGCATTCCCGACTCGTGCACGATCTTCTAGGGAGAATGGTCGCTCACATGGCCATGATTTCATGCTTTATAGGCATAAATCATGTTTTACCGGAAGACGATCCCCTCCCGAGTGCAAAAGTCGCTTCCTCTGGGCTTCCACATGCAACTTTTGGCACGCTCCCCGCGGTGCGGTCTGTGCATCTCAAACAACAAGAGCTATCAGATGCGGACTATGCTTTATGTAACTACATTCGAGTGCTTATTTAGCGATGTGTTCGCCGTCACAGGCTGTGTATTATGCGCTTCTTCCCGCCGGCCCCGTTCCCAGCGCAGGGAGCCCACATCTCGTGCCTCCCCTGTCATTCTCAGGCTGCTTTCCTCCCTCTGCAGCTATGTCATCGAATTGGGGAGGCAGTCAGCGCCTGGAGCCGCTGCAGCCGATCGGCCAGGGCTCCGGCACTGAGCGCTCGGCCCGGGCATATGACCCAGTCCTGACCTCCTCCGGCAAGAGGGCCAACACGTTGGCGCCCCTGGGTTCCACGGACGCCCCTGGCACCCACGGGAAGCGGTCAAAGGTCACACTCGACCGCTACTCAAAGCACCTGGCTTCCACGTTGCCCCTGTACGAGGGCAAGATCGAGGAGGACTTCTACTCGGATATCACCACAGGCAACGATGCCATCGAGTACTACGCGCGGTACGGCCACGGTGCGCGCATCAAGGTCTTCTACTGCAACCGCGCGTTTCCCCGCGGTCAGGGGTCGCCGTATGATCTGGTTCCCGTGCCGAGGCAGTGCGTCGACGCCGAGTACTACACGGTCACAGCGGCAGGCGTGGTGCACCACCCGGGGACGCCGGACGAGGAACCCGACTACACCCCGATCGGGGAATGGTTGCGGGAGCAGAGCATCTACAACCTCATGCGGCAGATGCGCTTCTTCAAGTACTACGTCCACCTGCGCTTCTTCTCCCTGTGGCGCAACCTGGCGCACCGCCTCCGCTTCAAGCGCATGCGCGAGCGCATCATGGACCGAGCCTTCATGGCCAAGCCGCAACTGTGCGACCAGATCCTCCAGATGCGCATGAACGTAAACCAAATGGCGTCTACCCCGGCCGTGAACCTCGAGGAACCCATGTACACCCTCGAGGACTTCCTCGCCCGTCAGAAAGAGCACCGCCAGACCAAGAGCTACACGCTCGACTCGCTCATCGACCACGTCAAGGGCGCTCTGCTCCGCGTCATCGCCTCCATCACGAAGCAGGAGGAGAACCTCCGGCGTGAGATCAACGACTTCGAGGCCGACCCTTCGGGGGGCGCCATGCGCGGCGAGAACCCTGTCAAGACCAAGCTCCTCTACATGGAGAAGGCGAAGAAGCACCGCACCCTGAAGATGGAGGTGGAGCTGCTGCCCAACCTGGTCCGCATGATGGACCTGATGGTCGTCGGCGCGTTGACAGACGTCGTGTCTGGAGCCATCTCGTCGATGCTGGGGGCGTTTAGCGACCGCGGGCTCGTCTCGGCGAGCGTGGCGTTCGCGGACGAAGGGCGGACCTTCTCCCCCGACATCGAGACCGTCAGGACAGAGCTCTCGGAGAATTTCATGGAGCACGTCGTCAAGCTCGTGAACGACGTCCCCCGGCTGATCAACCACCAGCAGTTCCTCCCCCTGTTTCAGAAGCAGATCGGACGCAAGGCTATCGGGCCCGACCTCGCCTCGATCGTGCTCACCTCGAAGGACATCAGCCGCAACCGCATGCTCCTCGAGAAGGGTATCACCCAGTCGTACCGCCAGGCGGCCGAGAGCACAGCGCCGCTCGAGGAGCTACGGCAGATCGTCGAATTTGGCAGGGAGTGGGACGCGGACAAGTATTCGGCCGAGGAGAAGGACCTGGCCCAGTTCCGCAAGGACATGATGCTCATGCGTGCCTGGAACCAGCAGGTGGACGGCCTGCAGACTGACCTGAGGGCGGGCATGCTGACGGTGAGCGTCCAGCAGATGCAGGGGGGGCTGGGGGCGATCGTCCAGAGCGCGCTCGATACGATGCGCAATATGCTCATCATTGCCTCACGACAGGAGTGCCAGAAGGTCCTCAGCCGCTTCCAGGGCTTCACCCAGTCCATGTCAGCCCGCCCCACGGACCTGCACGGGTACGCCGGGTTCCTCGAGGAGGTGCTTGGTCTCGAGGCCCGCCGCGAGGAGCTCATCGGGGAGGCCAAGCTCGTCGACGATATGTACGACATGCTCGCCCAGTACAAGGCCGACGTGCCGCCCAACGACCAGCTCGTGGTCGACGACCTCAAGGAGGGCATCGCGAGCTTCAACAAGAGCTTCGAAGAGAGCCAGGAGTTCGTGGAGAAGCGGAAGGACGAGAAGATCGAGGCGCTCGAGTCGGACATCCGGCAGCTCTTCGACGACCTCCAGGAGGTCGTGTCGGACCTGCGCTCGGGGACTTACGACGAGGTGGAGGGGGACGCAGAAGGGATGGTGGCGGCGCTGGAGGACCTGTCGACGCGGTACGGCACCATGCAGGACCTCGCCGGCAAGTACGCGCACTACCAGGACCTCATGCAGCTCGACCAGACGGACTATGAGTCGGTCAACATGGCCGGCCGAGAGCTCAAGTGGCACCAGGACAAGTGGACGATGCTCCGGGACTTCGAGGTGCTCGAGAGCCAGTGGATGTCAGCGTCGTGCTGGGACCTCGACCCAGAGGAGATCCAGACGCAGCTGGACGAGTTCACCAAGGCTAACTACAAGGCCATCAAGGCGCGCAAGGACGATGCCGTGTGCGTCCGCATGAAGCGCGAACTCGACGAGTTCAAGGGCCACATGAACCTCCTCACCCTAATCTCAGACAAGGCCATCAAGGACCGCCACTGGGAGGACATCTACAAGCTCGTTGGGGAGGAGTACGTGGCCGGGGAGACGCAGCCCAACGTGCGGCTCTTCGTCGAGAAAGACGTCATGGTGCAGCAGGACGCGCTTGAGGTGGTTGTCGGGAACGCCGTGAAGGAGAACAACCTGCTCAAGAACCTTGACAAGATGGAGAAGGAGTGGGAGGGGCAGGAGTTCCGGGTCGTGGCGTACAAGAACGACTTCGTCATTGGTGGTGTCGACGACATTCAGACCATCCTGGACGACCAGATCGTCAAGATCCAGGCCATGAACGCGCAGCCCTTCATGAAGCCCTTCGAAGAGCGGGGCAAGACGTGGGAGCAGACGCTGACGCGTCTCCAGGACATCCTTGACTACTGGCTCAAGGTGCAGAGCACGTGGATGTACCTCGAGCCCATCTTCTCATCCGACGACATCGTCAAGCAGATGCCCGAGGAAGGCGCAAAATTCGGCCAGGTCGACGGGCACTGGAAGGAGCTCATGTCGGCCACGAAGGCCAACCCTGAGGTCATCCAGATCGGGGGCAAACCCGAGGTGCTCGAGGTGCTCGTCATGAAGAACGGGCTGCTCGAGGAGATCCAGAAGGGACTGTCGGCGTACCTGGAGAAGAAGCGCCTCTTCTTCCCGCGCTTCTTCTTCCTCTCGAACGACGACATGCTTGAGATCCTGTCCGAGACGAAGGACCCGACGCGGGTGCAGCCGCACTTGCGCAAGTGCTTTGAGGCCATTGACAAGCTGACCTTCGACGACTCGCTCAAGATCCTCCAGATGATCTCAGTGGAGGGCGAAGCCGTCGACTTCAAGGATCCCGTAGACACGGTCCGCGCCCGTGGCGCCGTCGAGAAGTGGCTCGTTGAGGTCGAGGAGGCCATGGTGTCGTCCGTGCACGATGTGGTGCGCCGTGGGATGGAGCGGTACCCGGAGCAGGAACGGCACGAGTGGGTCCTCGAATGGCCCGGCGCCGTCGTACTCGTCGTCACGGCTATGTTCTGGACCTCGGGGGTCATCGACGCCCTCAAGAAGGAGTCCGAGGGGGCCAAGGGCACCCTGGCCACGTACGAGAAGAAGTGCACGGACGACCTGCTCCGGATCGTCGACCTGGTGCGCGGGGAGCTCACGGGCCTCCAGCGCGCGACGCTCGGGGCGCTTGTGGTGATGGACGTGCACGCCCGCGACGTCGTCACGTCGATGGTGCGCAAGGGTGTGGAGACGGACCAGGACTTCGAGTGGCAGGCACAGCTGCGGACTTACTGGCAGGAGGACAAGGAGGGGGAGAAGGGGATGACGGTGATGATGCAGATGATGAGCGCGGAGATCGAGTACGGGTACGAATACCTCGGCAACTCGTCCCGCCTGGTCATCACGCCTCTCACCGACCGCTGCTACCGCACCCTCATGGGCGCCATCCACCTCACACTGGGCGGTGCCCCCGAGGGCCCTGCCGGGACGGGGAAGACGGAGACCACCAAGGACCTCGCCAAGGCACTGGCCAGGCAATGCGTTGTGTTCAACTGCTCCGACCAGCTCGATTACATCGCCATGGGCAAGTTCTTCAAGGGCCTGGCGTCGTCGGGCGCCTGGGCGTGCTTCGACGAGTTCAACCGGATCAACCTCGAGGTGCTCTCCGTGGTCGCGCAGCAGGTCCTCGACATCCAACGCGCCATCACTGCGCGCATGACCGAGTTCTTCTTCGAGGGCACCCAGCTGCGCCTCAAGTGGACCGCCTGGTGCGCCATCACCATGAACCCGGGGTACGCCGGCCGCTCGGAGCTCCCGGACAACCTCAAGGCGCTCTTCCGCACTGTGGCCATGATGGTGCCCGACTACGCCATGATCGCCGAGATCATTCTCTTCTCGTACGGGTACCTGAAGGCTCGTGAGTGCTCCAAGAAGATCGTGCAGTGCTACAAGCTTTGCTCGGAGCAGCTGTCGAGCCAGGACCACTACGACTACGGCATGCGGGCTGTCATCGCTGTGCTCCGCGCTGCCGGCAACCTCAAGCGCCGCTACCCGGACGAGGAGGAGTTCGTGCTCATGCTGCGCTCCATTATCGACGTCAACCTGTGCAAGTTCTTGTCGGAGGATGTGCCCCTCTTCCAGGGGATCACCTCGGACCTCTTCCCGGGGGTGACACTGCCGAGCCCAGACTATGACCTCATGCACCAGGCGATGAGGGAGGCGTGCACGGAGATGAACCTTGAGCCCACCGACTACTTCTTCCTGAAGACGACGCAGCTGTACGAGATGATCGTGGTTCGCCACGGGCTCATGATCGTTGGACTCCCCTTCTCCGGAAAGACCAAGTCATACCAGGTCCTTGCCAAGGCGCTGACGATGATGCACGAGCGTGGGCAGGAGGGCCAGGACGAGGCCGAGTTCCACGTGATCAACCCCAAGTCCGTGACTATGGGGCAGCTTTACGGCCAGTTCGACCCGGCCACGCACGAGTGGTCGGACGGCGTCCTCGCCGTCAAGTTCCGCCATTGCGCCAACGACCGCACAACGAAGCGCAAGTGGCTTGTGCTGGATGGCCCCGTCGACGCCATCTGGATCGAGAACATGAACACGGTGCTCGACGACAACAAAAAGCTCTGCCTGAACTCGGGCGAGATCATCCAGATGTCGACAAACCACTCGATGATCTTTGAGGTGATGGACCTTGCTGTGGCCTCCCCAGCCACCGTGTCGCGGTGCGGGATGGTGTACCTCGAGCCCCACCAGCTGGGCTGGAGGCCGCTCTTGTCTTCATGGCTCAAGACCCTGCCCCCACACTTCGCCGAGGAGGACAAGGCGCTGCTCAACGGCCTGTTCGAGTGGCTCGTCCCCGTGTCGCTGCGCTTCCTGCGGCGCGAGATCAAGGAGCTGTCGCCCACACTCGACACGAACCTCGCCGTGACCCTCATGCGCATGTTCACGGCGTCGACCGACCACCTCGGGAAGCAAGTCACCGACTACGAGGGCAACCAGTCCTGGGACAAGGGCCAGTGGGATGCCCTCGGCCCTGAGAAGTGCAGGGAGCACATTGAGTCGCTCTTCCTCTTCTCCCTGGTCTGGTCCATTGGATGCACGGGGGCCAACTACGACCTTCGCGTCGAGTTTGACCGCTTCTTCCGCAAGGCCGTGGCCGGGGATCTCGCCTCCTACGACTCAAGGTCTGGCGAGAAGTACGACGGGAGTTCTTTCCCTGAGGACGTCCCGGAGAGCCCGCCGCAGCTCACCGCGGCCATGTTCCCTGAGGGGGAGGGGTCGACTGTGTTTGACTTTTTCTTCGACACAGACATGGGCGCTTGGCGCCAGTGGGTGGACATCATGGACACGGATCCCATCCCCCTTACCGAGAAGTTCCGTTCCATCATTGTCCCGACAGTGGACACGGTCCGTTACACGTACCTGATGAACCTGTCCGTTTCGCACCAGCAGCCAATGCTGATCGTGGGGGAGACGGGCACAGGCAAGTCGGTCTATGTCCAACGCTTCATCAAAACGCTTCCCTCGGAGGAGTACGCCCCGGCCGTCCTGGTCGGCTTCAGCGCCCGGACAACGGCAAACATGACGCAGCACATGATTGACGGCAAGATGGACCGCCGTCCCCCGAAGCGACTCGGCATCTACGGCCCCGCGGGGAACAAGAAGGCCGTCGTCTTCGTCGACGACCTCAACATGCCCGCCAAGGAGGAGTACGGCGCACAGCCCCCCATCGAGCTCCTCCGCCAGTGGATGGACCACCAGGGGTGGTACGACCGCGAGAACTCTTTCCGCACCATCAAAGACGTCCAGTTCCTCTGCGCCATGGGCCCCCCCGGCGGCGGGCGAACCTTCATCACCCCGCGGTACGCGAGGCACTTCAACACGGTGGTCATCACCGAGTTCGACAACCCCACGCTCAACCGGATTTTCACCTCGATCCTCGACTGGTACATGGGCAAGGAGGGCCTGCCTGACAGCCTGTGCAATCTCAAGCAGGGGCTCATCAGCGCCACCCTCGACGTGTACCAGAAGGTCTCTGGCACACTCCTCCCGACCCCGACCAAGAGCCACTACGTCTTCAACCTCCGCGACATCAGCCGCGTGATGCAGGGCCTCCAGCTCGGAAGCAAGGCCATCTTCCCGGACGGTGCCGCGGGCAAGGACAAGATGATCCGCCTGTGGTTCCACGAGACGCTGCGCGTCTTCTATGACCGTCTGGTCGACGACAAGGACCGCACCTGGTTCCTCGACTACCTCAAGGAGGTCGTCCCGGCGCGCTTTGACACGATGTTCGAGAAGGTCTTCGCAGCGCTGATCGGCAAGGGCGGGTTGACCACGGACGCCGTCCGCAAGTGCTTCTTCGGCGACTTCCTTGACGATTCGGCCGAGGGGCCCGGAGACCGCTCGTACGATGAGCTCACCGACACCAAGCTCATCATCGAACGCGTCGAGGAGTACCTCGTCGACCACAACGCCATGTCAAAGCGGCCCATGAACTTGGCCGTGTTCTTGTACGCGTGCGAGCACGTCTCGCGGGTGTGCCGCGCGCTCAAGCAGCCCGGCGCGCACATCCTCAACGTCGGCCTGGGTGGCTCCGGGCGCCAGTCGCTCTCCCGCCTGGCCAGCTTCATCATGGGGATGGAGGTGTTCCAGATCGAGATAAGCAAGTCATACGGTGTGACTGAGTGGCGGGAGGACCTGAAGCGGTTCACCACCCGGGCCGGCGGGGACAACGTCCCCTGCGTCTTCCTCTTCAGCGACACACAGATTAAGATCGAATCGTTCGTGGAGGACATCAACAACCTGCTTAACGCGGGGGAGATCCCCAACATGTTCCCGTACGACGAACGGTCGGCGATCAAGGAGAAGTGCCGGAACCTGGCCAAGAAGCAGGGCATCGTGCTCGAGACGGACGAGGAGATGTGGTCGTGGTTCGTGGACCACACCAAGGCCAACCTCCACATCGTACTGTGCATGTCCCCGGTAGGCGACGCCTTCCGCGAGCGTCTGCGCCAGTTCCCTGCGCTGGTGAACTGCTGCACGATCAACTGGTACCAAGCCTGGCCTAACGACGCCCTCGAGGCGGTGGCGAACAAGTTCCTCGCCGAGGTCGACATCACTGAGAAGGTCCGTGCCGACGTGACCGAGGTCTGCAAGACATTCCACAATGACGTCAAGAAATTGTCTGAGGAGTTCCGCGTCAAGATGGGTCGGCACAACTACGTGACGCCCACGTCGTACCTCGAGCTGATCAACATGTTCAAGGCCGTCCTGGGTGTCCAGCGGGATCAGGTCTCCAAGGCCAAGAAGAGGTACGAAATCGGACTCGAAAAGCTCGCCTTCACAGCGGACCAGGTGGCCAAGATGCAGGGCGAGCTCGAGGCGCTGTTGCCCGAGCTAGGGGAGACGGTTAAGGCGACGGAGGCGCTCATGGCGCAGGTAGCCAAGGAGAAGGAGGAGGTCGTCGAGCCGAAGAAGGCCATTGTGGATGTCGAGGTGGAGAAGGCCTCGGAGAAGGCTGCTGCCGCCAACGCCATCAAGGAGGAGTGCGAGTCAGCGCTTGCCGAAGCGCTGCCCGCGCTCGAGGCCGCCGAGAGCGCGCTCAAGACGGTCAAGCCCGCGGATATCAAGATGGTGACGAGCTACGTCCAGCCGCCCGGCGCCGTGAAGCTGGTGATGGAG
>Ga0181584_10001312_pt1 | contig 18831 bp, 23 predicted proteins | sample 071ome_30_FD_132462 | JGI IMG/M metagenome (GOLD analysis project Ga0181584, IMG submission 132462) | Coastal salt marsh microbial communities from the Groves Creek Marsh, Skidaway Island, Georgia - 071406AT metaG (megahit assembly) | ecosystem: Environmental > Aquatic > Marine > Intertidal... | reverse complement strand
TATGTCCCGCCAACAATGTATTGGGAGGCCTATTTTGGATTACTTGAAGAATGTAAAAAAGCACTTGATCTTGCCAAAATTGAAATTCCCTTTCCACAACGTGTCCTACATACTGCTCCAGTAAAATAGTCACCTAAAGCCTCAATGATGTTAATATTCCTATCCGTAATTTATGTATTCTTAAGTATTCTAATTTTTTTGCGTATCAAAAGAGAATTTGATAGCGGCTTTGATTGGTTTTCATTTGCCTTATACGTTTTGATTTTCTTGATTTCCTGTGGAATTTTATACGTACTCATTTTTGGATTATACTATCTAGCCATTGGCATGATGTAAATTTCTAAACTACAAAGTAATCATAATACCGCTTAAGTCGGTTTGGGTGTGTGCCCATAGCATGTAAAATGTGTATTATTCCAAAATGAAAAAGTAAATAGAGTACACCATTTTTCTCAAAACGACGTGTTGCTGTAATCAAGGGCCCCGATAGCACTTTTAACTGGCCGTGCCTATAGATTTTTTTGATCAGGTCAAGGTCTTCGCAAACGCTAAATTTGGGATCAAATCCTCCGAGATTTTCAAAAAAGTGCCGATGGATTAACAAGGATTGATCGCCACCACGACAACTCAAAAAATTGAATTTTGTAAAATAGGCCGATAACCGTAAAAGAGGATGCTTATGATCAAATTGCATTCTAAAGCAGGCAGCTTGTTGCGGATCATTCATGGCCGTGCGCAATTGAAGATCAAAATCTGTGGGCAGCGTGCTGTCTACGTGCAAAAAGTAGAGCCATTCAAATTTTGCCCTTCGTGCTCCTGCATTGAGTTGATGAGCACGCCCTTTTTGAGATTCGATAAATAGTACTTCTGAATGCCTTTTTAGTAGGGTTTTACTGCCATCGGTACTGCCGCCATCTACAAATAATACTTCATAATCAAAGGCGTGGATTTGGGCCAATTGGTCTAATAAAGCGGGTATGGCATCAACTTCGTTCCATACGGGTAGGATGATAGAAACCCCTTTTTTAGTCATTGAGCGCCCAGTTATATTTTAGATATCTGATGCGTACATCCGGATTAATTTTTTGGTGGGTGTATTGCTTTATAAATCGAATTAAATCGCTTTTGCTTCCAAAATCTTCTGAAAACCAAAGAAATATTTTAGATAGTTTGAGTTGCTCTTTGGCCAGTTGGTTCCGGGTTGTATCGCACAAAAAATCGGTGGTTGCTTTTTGGAGTTGTTGTTCTAAACCTCTGGGGGTATAGGGTTCTTGGGACAATTTTGGGCAGGATGCCGAAGCGCAATTGATGGCAAAATGAATTCGTGGCTCGTTGAGTTTTCTTAGTATTTGATGTTCGATATCGCCAAGGCTAAGGTGTTCTCCATTGGACCAAAACAGAGGAGTGTCCCAAGGATTTTTGATTTCTTTGATACTGCTCACGGTGGGGTTATTTAGAATCAATTGCACGGTCAATGCATTGTAGGCATTAATCCAAAAGGCAAGTTTTTCATTTTTTTGCCAATGCGGTTTGGGGGTAGCTGCTTCAAGGCTTTTAATATAATTATCTAGCAGCGGCTGTTCTTTTTTCCACTCAAAATAATTTACTTGTCCTGACGGACTAACATACCGTTGCAGTTGTTGCGCCCAGACTTCATGTCTGCTTTTTTGGGCATAGGCAATTGTGCTGATCAAAAAAAAACATAAAATAATCTTGAGTGGGTTTTTCATGTTGAGAACTTAGCAACAACCGCCACCATCGTAATGGTAGGTAGCGGGAGATATAAATAGGTCTTCACGGTTAAGCGCTTGCAATGCAGCAGCTGTTTTGTCACAAACTGCCAAAGGTTGATTTTGCATCAGAACATGCCCTTTTTGATCATCAAAATAGGGAGCTTCGCCAAAAAAAATAGCTGCTTTACCAGTAAAAATACAAGGACCATCTTGGGGCATGGGGTCTTTGATAGCACAGACCTCGACACTTTCTACATAAATCGTTTGATCGGTCGGGTAGTGTTTGGGGTCAAGGATTCGATAGGGTCGTTTGGCACGCACTTCGAGGGTGCCAAAACCAACTTCGGTGAGGAGTTCTAGGTAGTCATTAAGCGGCAATGCTCCTGAGAGACACAACGCTCTGAGGCGCTCGTCGTTACGAAGATTTTGGCCCATAGGTTGTTCGCAAACGGGATCGCTCATAACCAGGCGACCATGGGGCTTTAGCACACGATACATTTCTTTTAAGGCCTTTTTGAGCTCATCGGTTTTAAAAATATTGAACAAGCAATTTTGGGCAGCAACATCTATGCTGTTGTCAGCAACCGGAAGTGCTAGCGCATCTCCTTTTTCTAAGCGGACATAATCAGTAGAAAACCAAGAGTTCTTTTTTTCAGCTTCTTTAAAATTTTGTTGTGCAGCTTCCAGCATTTCATCTACGACATCAACACCAATAACACCGTCTTTTTGTCTGGAGAAATACGAAAATTGGAGCAGTTCCATTCCACCACCTACGCCAACGTATAAAATTTTGGGATTATTGATAAGGTCTCTAGGATGAACCGTACTGCCACAACCGTAGTTCATTTCCAGCATTCGTGTTGGTATGTGAAGTCCTGGAAATTGCCAAACAGGGGTGGTGGTACAGCACAAGCCAACATCTGGTGTTAGCGCTGCTTGTTTGTAGAGGTTGTGAGTGGTATCTAAATAACCCATGTCTTTCTTTTAAAAGTACAAAAATCATTGGTTATATTGGTCTAAATAACCCGCTAAAAGGGATAATAGTTGCGTTTCACCTTTTTTGGCTTGCGCCATGATATCCGGAATATCTATGGGGTGCAAATCTTCAGGGTTACATTCGTCCGTAAGTACAGAAAATGCGGCCACATTCAGGTCCAATTGTCGTGCAACAATAACTTCTGGGACCGTTGACATGCCAACAGCATCGGTACCGATAATTTTTAGATAGCGGTATTCTGCTGCAGTCTCTAATTGAGGGCCAACTACTGCGGCATAGACTCCTTGGTGCAAGGTGATCTTGTTGTTTTTTGCTTGTGAAATAAACCGACTTTGAAGTGTACGATCATAGGGTGTGCTCATATCAACAAAGCGGGGGCCCAGTTTGTCGATACCTTGATAAGCAAGTGGTGACCCCCCTTGCAAATTGATGTGATCTTTGATCAACATGAGCTCTCCTTTTTTAAAATTGGGATTGATTGCACCTGCAGCATTGCTAATCCAAAGTGTTTTGACGCCCAAAAGCGCCAATGTCCGGACGGGTAAAGTAATGTCAAATAGCGTATGGCCTTCGTATAGGTGAAATCTTCCTTGACATACCCAGAGGGGGTGTCCTTGCCAGTAGCCGAAAAGTAATTTTCCAGTATGAAAAGCCACAGTAGGGACAGGAAAGTGTGGAAGTGATTCATAAGGAATTTCATGTTCTATATCCATCTGTTCTACTAATGATTCGAGTCCTGTCCCAAGTATTATTCCTAGGGGGGCTTGTGGAAGTTTTTTGGAGTTAATATAGTTTTGAAGGACTTCTATTTTGCTAATCATGTGTTGCAGATTTCAATAAACTAGGGTTTCAAAAGGCTTTCAAGTTCTGGAAATTCTCGGACATCGTCGAGGTAATCGATGTCATTTTTTTCTGCCAGCAATATTGGTTTTTGGGGTTTGAGGTCTTGGAGGGTGTCTTCTAAAACGGTTTCCCAGCCCCAGTTTTTATTTCTAAAAATTTCGGGGTGTTTTTTATTGAGCCCCAGAAGATAATATCCTCCGTCTTTGGCAGGTCCTATAACAGTATGGTTTTTTTCTAATACAGCAAAAGCGTGATGAATAATTTCGGTGTTGATTTCCCAAAGATCAGTGCCGATGATGATTATGTTGCGATATCCATGTGAAAAGCCCCAGTCAAAGGCAGCTTCCATGCGTTGACCTAAGTCCTTACCCTCCTGAACTTTACGATAATCGACATGGGGCGACCACGTGTCGTCCTTTGGTATAAAATCGCTGTAAAATAATGCTTTTTTAAAGGGAAGCGGCGCGATGGCTTGTTGCGTTTTTTGAACCAGTGCCTGGTGTATTTTTAAAGCACGTGATGGTCCAATGTCTTTGGCAAGTCGGGTTTTTACTTTACCTAAGGTTGGGTTTTTGGTAAATATGAGTAGCAAGCTTTGCATGCTATGAAGTTACTACCTTTTTTGTTTTTACAAGGCATTAAACTTTTATCAGAATACCCTATTTATATGGGTGTTTTCTTATTGATTTTGAGGTTTTTTTTCTATCTTTAATAGATCTAGACTTTAGATATTTCTTTCACAATACTATTACCATTTTTTATACAGCATCGTTCTTTTTTAAGAACGACTTATGGAGTTTTTAAAAAAACCTTCGGGTTTATCTCTTTTAAAAAGATCAAACATAAGAGATAAGGAGAGTTTAAAAAACCATATTGGTTTCCCTCTTGATTTGGGTGAAAGATAGTCGAGAGGGTTTTTTAGTGGGTCCTTTTAACAGTTTCCGTTACCTGAGGTTCAATGTTTCTTTGATTTACTAAGGTGATTGGTTGTTACTACGAAGTCTCAGGATATTTAGAATACTCTAAGTGGTATTGAAAATAATCCAATTCATAAAAACCCACCCTGACTATCCCCATGAAATACAATGGGGATAGGAGGTAGAGGGTGGGTTAATTGCTTCCAGCAGTTACATCAAATGAGCTCGAAGTTGCCCCTTCAGTATCTTCTAACTGGACTCTAATACCTTGATTAACACCATTATACTGTACCTGTCTGGCTACGGTATTCATGATATCCGGAGTTGCGTTACCATTAAAGGAGATCGACATAGGGGCATTGACTCCAGAAAGTCTTACAAAATTTGCGATGCCTCCTGATATTTGGAAGGTAAGATCACGAGGGGAAGAATTGCCTAAGTCTTTTACAATTACGTTTTCGCCAACAGTAAGGGTTATATCATTTCCAACTACTCCCATTCTAATCGTAATAGTTTCTGGATCTGTAGGAACAGGAAAATTACCCAATCCTTGTGTAGCTCCAAAACCATTTTTTGCGGTTATGGCAACTGAAGCGCCGATATTAAATCTGTAAAAATACTCTGCTCCAGTTGTTCTGTTAGAATTTCTGAGATAGATATTTCCTGATGTAGCATTGCCTTGATAGCTAAAGGTTGCTTCAAGAGATCCATTACCCCCTGCATACAATATTTTATTGGCTACATCATTGTTGGGAAAGGAAACAGATGCTAGTCCCGCATAGGAAAGGGTTCCTACCTGGGTGCCGTTATAGAAAATATAGTCCCCTGCACGCCATTGAGCGCATTAAGAATAAAATGCGGGTTCATCTGTGCTCGTTTTGAACGATCTTCAAGCAGGGCAATGCGGTTTTTAAAGCGATTATGGGTTTTTTGGTTTTTACAATATTTTATTGCCACAACAAGAAGCATTACCATTAAAGTCAAAAAAAACCATTCCATATGATTTGAAATGAAATTAAATATTGACGCTATTGTAGCTGATATATATATATTAATGGCGGTACAAGCATAAATAGTAATAGAAAAATGAAATAATTCACTATTAAATTATAAAAATTCATTTGTATAAAAAAATTACAGGGCGATGTTTTGATTTGTGTATCTTTAAACGTTATGTTTCACACTATGAAAAAAGGCTATTATCAACCCGAAGACTTAAAAAAATTTAAAGACATCACGAACTGGAGCCCCGAATTGGGTGACAAATTTTTTGAATATTATAACGCCGTTTTCAAAGAAGGGGCGTTATCTGCTCGTGAAAAATCATTGATCGCACTTGCCGTGGCGCATGTTGTACAGTGCCCCTATTGCATCGACGCATACACCAAAGATGGCTTGCAGCGCGGAATTGAAAAAGAAGAAATGATGGAGGCCGTACATGTAGGTGCTGCTATTAAGAGTGGTGCTGCTTTAGTTCATGGTGTTCAAATGATGAATTTACATGATAAATTGAGTATGTAAATGGTGATCAAATCATTAAAAGCTCGGCATAACCCATTATCCGATACTCAAGAACAATTGCAGTATTTAGAAAATGGAATATTTCAATCCGGCTCTTTGCCAAAATTTAAGGATAAACTTGCCCAACACAAGATTGAGGTCCTACGACCAAATGCCTTAAAAATACTTCAACTCAATTTGGGGTACATGTGCAACCAAGTGTGTGCACATTGTCATGTTGACGCCGGTCCGGACCGTAAAGAGCAGATGTCCAAAGCGACCCTAGAGCATTGTTTGGCCCTTTTAGAACGTCTTCCCATAGAAACCCTTGATCTGACGGGGGGTGCACCAGAGATGCATCCGCACTTCAAATGGTTTGTCACCCAAGCGCATAAGCGTGGTGTTCAAGATTTGATAGTTCGCTCTAACTTAACGATTCTCAATGCTAATAAAACCTTTAGCACCTATCCCCAATTTTTTGCCGATCATCATGTCCATGTGATTTCTTCCTTGCCTTTTTATAAAAAAGAAAAAACTGACAGGCAACGCGGATTGGGTGTCTTTCAACGTTCCATTGCTGCTTTGCAAACGCTAAACACCCTGGGCTATGGTAGTGAAGGAAGCCCCTTAAAGCTTGACTTGGTTTACAACCCCTCGGGCGCTTTTTTGCCTGGAGATCAGGCTGCTTTAGAGCATGATTTTAAAAAGGCGCTGTACGAAGATTATGGAATTTCTTTCAATCAATTATTTACAATTACCAACCTGCCAATCAGTCGTTTTTTAGAATACCTCATTGCCTCGGAAAATTATGAAGACTATATGACCGCTCTTGTAGAAGCTTTTAATCCTGCTGCCGCACGTGCAGTGATGTGTACCAATACCTTATCGGTGCGCTGGGACGGTCAGCTATATGATTGTGATTTTAATCAAATGTTAGACCTCAAATTGCAAAGCCCCATAGGTCATATCAAAGATTTTGATGCACAACAATTGCAAGAACGACAAATCGCCACATCACAACATTGCTTCGGGTGTACCGCAGGTGCGGGCAGTAGTTGTCAGGGAAGCGTGGTCTAGATTAGGTTTTGTCTCCGCGGATTTGATCAATAAAAGCAGGAATCTCTTCGATTCCTTTTTCCTCTAAAAATTTGATAAAAGCAGACCCAATTATGGCCCCTCGAGCATGCGTGGTCGCAGCCGAATAGGTCGCAGCATTGCTGATTCCAAAACCTACAATTTGAGGCGTTTTGAGCGCCAAGGCAGCGATGCGTTCAAAATAGGCTTGCTGAAGCGCCCCAAAACTGTTTTGAGCTCCAGTTACACTGGCACTACTTACCATATAAATAAAACCTTTAGATACAGAATCGATGAAACGAATACGTTCTTCCGATGTTTGTGGGCTAATCAAAAACATATTATACAAACCATACTGTTCAAAAAGGTCTTTGTAGGCCTCATGATACACAGCAACTGGCAAGTCCGGAATAATCAAACCATCGATACCAACTTCGGCACATTTTTTACAAAAGGCTTCAACTCCATATTGCAGGATGGGATTGAAGTACCCCATGATTATTAGCGGAACATCAATCGTTTTGCGTACGTCTTGGAGTTGCTCAAAAAGTTTTTGGGTGGTCATACCATTTTTCAAGGCAGTTGTAGCACTTTCTTGAATGGTAGGCCCATCGGCAAGGGGGTCACTAAAAGGCAGTCCAATTTCGACCATATCCACACCTGCCTTTTGGAGGGCGGTCAATATGGGGAGCGTGTCCTCGAGTTGTGGATGCCCTGCGGAAAAATAGATAGAAAGTAGTTTGCCTTTTTTTGAAAAGGCTTGGTCAATTCGATGCATTATAATTTGAAATAGTCGATGTATGTATTGAGATCTTTATCGCCACGACCCGAGAGGTTGATGACAACCACCTCTTCAGGTTTAAATTTTCGTTGTTCTAAAATGGCAAACGCATGGGCCGTTTCGATGGCAGGTATAATTCCTTCTAATTGTGATACCTCTAGTCCGGCGGTCATAGCTTCGTCATCGGTTACGGCGATAAATTCGGCCCGTCCCGAACGGAACAAGTGCGCATGCATTGGCCCGACACCTGGGTAATCCAAACCAGCGGAGATCGAATAGGGTTCGGTGATTTGTCCGTCAGGGGTTTGCATTAATAAGGTTTTACTACCATGTATGATTCCTTCTCTACCCAGAACCGATGTGGCAGCACTGGCTCCGGTGTCGATTCCTTTGCCAGCCGCTTCTACGGCGATGATATTGACGTTGGGTTGATCCAAAAAGTGATAATAAGCCCCAGCAGCATTGCTACCACCTCCAACACAGGCGACAATATGATCGGGATGTTTGCGACCTTCTTTTTCTAAGAGTTGCGTCTGGATTTCTTCACTAATCACCGATTGAAACCGGGCAACCATATCGGGATAGGGATGTGGCCCAACAACCGATCCAATAATGTAATGTGTATCTACAGGGTTGTTGATCCAATCTCTGATGGCCTCATTGGTGGCGTCTTTGAGGGTTTTGCTTCCCGATTGTGCCGGGCGTACTTCTGCACCTAACATCTTCATTCGTGCAACGTTGGGGGCTTGGCGTTTGATGTCTACGGCACCCATATAGACAATACATTGGATGCCCATCAACGCACAGACAGTGGCGGTGGCTACACCGTGTTGGCCGGCACCTGTTTCTGCGATGATTCGGTTTTTGCCGAGGCGTTTGGCCAATAAAATTTGTCCGATGGTATTGTTGACTTTATGTGCGCCGGTGTGGCAAAGGTCTTCTCGTTTTAGATAAATTTTGGTGTTGTATTTTTCGGAGAGTCGTTTGGCCAAATACAAAGGGGTAGGGCGCCCTACATATTCTTTGAGAAGTTGATCAAATTCGATTTTAAAATCCGGTGATGCGGTGATGGATTTATAATTTTTTTGGAGTTCTTCTACATTGGGGTAGAGCATTTCGGGGATGTACGCCCCTCCAAAATCACCATAATACCCTTTTTCATTTACATTATAACTCATAGTTGCAACTTTAATTCGTTTAACTTTTCAATATTTTTAAGGCCGGGCTCGAGTTCAAATTTACTATTTACATCAATAGCATGTATTGGTAGGCCTTCAATTGCTTTGATTTTTGAAAGATCTTCAAGGCCGATTCCGCCGCTTAGAAAAAATGGTTTTTTAGACGGGTATTTTTTTAGAACTTCCCAGTCAAACTGGGTGCCATTTCCGCCAGGTTTTTTTCCTTTTGTGTCAAATAGATAAAAGTCACAAGCCGATTCGTAAGGGAGTAGTATTGCGAAATCAAAAGTAGTCCCTACAGCAAATGCTTTGATGACTTTGATGCCTTGTTTTTGCAATTGATGACAAAATTCGGGTGTTTCGTTTCCGTGCAATTGTACCAACTGCAAGTGGTAGGATGCTACGGTTGATTCTACGGTCTGTAGAGAAGCGTTGACAAAGACCCCAACTTTTTGGATGCCCTCAACCAGTTTTGGGATCGGCTGCTGGAGGTGTCTTGCAGAATGCTCCCAAAAGATGAACCCCATATAGTTGGGTTCAAGCGGTGCTAAAGCACGTATGTTGTCGGGATTTTTCATTCCACAAACTTTCCATTTCATGCCGTAATATTTTTAATAAACGCTTCCGCAGCAGCCCCGGGATGCGTTGTTTTCATAAAATTTTCTCCGACCAAAAAACCACGATATCCATAAGTTTGCAACATTTTTACGGCCTCGGGTTGGCTGATACCGCTTTCAGATATTTTTAGAAATTGATCGGGTATTTGTGCGGCCAATGCTTTGCTGGTTTCGAGATCCACCTCAAAGGTTTTTAAGTTGCGGTTATTGACTCCAATAAGATCGAGGCTTGGCATCAATGCTTTTTCTAATTCTGCGGCATTGTGAATTTCTAAAAGCACCTCTAGACTTAAGTTTTTTGCAGTTTCAGAAAGGATTTCAATTTCAGTACGCTCCAAAACAGCAGCAATCAGCAAAATTACATCTGCACCGTGGGCTTTGGCCTCGATGATTTGATAGGGGTCGATGATAAAATCTTTACGCAAAAGCGGAAGTTTGGTTTGTGCTCTTGCGATGACCAAATCGTCTAGGCTTCCCCCAAAATAGTGACCGTCCGTCAATACAGACATTCCACACACGCCAGCTTGTTCATAGCCTTTTGCAACTTCTTCAACAGCCAATTTGTCATTGATAATTGCTTTTGATGGAGAGCGTCTTTTGTGTTCAGCGATAATGCCTGATGGGCTGTCTTGCAAACGTTGTTTTAGCGAGATGGGGGTTCTTTGAAAAAGGGGGGATTGTTCCCAATAATGCGCGGGCAGCAATTTTTTTCGAAGATCTACTTCCCTTCTTTTCGAAATAATAATACGGTCGAGTATGGTCATTAGCTGCTGAGTTTTTGAAGGGTGGTAAAGGCTTTTTTAGCACGTCCCGATTGCAAGGAAGCTACGGCTTTTTCATAACCTTCTTGGGGGGTGCATTCTAATCGAGTGGCAATGGCCATTCCGGCATTGGCACAGACCACTTGATTTTGTGCATCGGTTCCTGCACCATTAAGAATATTGACAAATATTTTTCCAGCATCAGCAATCCGATCACCACCTGCAATTTGTGGCGGTGTCAGGGGCTGAAGTCCCCAATCTTTGGGATAGAGGATTCCTTCAGAACGTTCTGTAATCACCTTGGTGCCTCCTTCGGTTAAAGAAATTTCATCATAGCCGTCTAAGGCGTGCAAAATGGTGTATTTTTTTCCACTATTTTGGTAAAGATAGCCGTAGATCCGTGCCAGTTCTAGGTTAAAGACGCCCACCAATTGATTTTTTGGAAACGCTGGGTTTACCATTGGGCCTAGCATGTTAAAAAACGTTTTGACGCCCAATTCACGTCGTATGGGGGCCACATTTTTCATGGCAGGATGAAACAAGGGCGCATGCAGCACGCAGATTCCAGCCTGATCGATACATTTTTTTAGAAAATCGGCGTCATTTGAAAATTTAATCCCCAAATGTTCCATAACATTGCTCGATCCACAGGAAGAAGAAACGCCATAATTGCCGTGTTTTGCTACAGCTACGCCCGCACCCGCAGTTACAAAAGAGGCCAGCGTAGAAATATTAAAGGTGTCTTTTCCGTCGCCACCCGTACCACATAAATCAATGGGATCAAAATCGGACAGGTCAATGGCCAAACACAGTTCTAAAAGGGCGTCTCGAAACCCAGAAAGTTCTTCTGTAGTAACACTACGCATCATATAAACCGTAAGAAAGGCAGCAATTTGTCCGTGATTGTATGCACCATTAGCAATATTGACCAATATGGCTTTGGCTTCTTCTTTGCTTAGGGTTTGGTGTTGGATAAGTTGATTTAGTATTGCTTTCATTTGTAATCGCTTAATGGGTCAACCAATTTTTTAGTAGCGCTTTGCCACAGGGCGTCAGCACCGATTCGGGATGAAATTGTACGCCTTTGACATCGTATTGTTTGTGCCGTAAGGCCATCAGTTGTTGATGATCATCAATTGCTAGCGGCTCAAGACACTCTGGCAAGGGATGTTGGACTACCCAAGAATGGTAGCGACCAACCTCAAAGGTTTGTGGGAGTCCTTCAAACAAAACATCTTTTTGTTGGAGGTGAATTGGAGTTGCAATTCCGTGATAGACCTGTTCGAGGTTGATAAGTTGACCGCCAAAAACTTCGCCTATAGCTTGATGTCCTAGACAGACTCCCAAGATGGATTTGGTGGGGGCATAGGTGGTTATTACATGTTTCAATAGTCCTGCTTCGTCGGGTATCCCTGGGCCTGGTGACAATAAGATTTTGTCATAGTGCGCCAGTGCAGCCAACTCAAATTGATCGTTTCTAAAAACATCAATAGTACCGCCGAGTTCGGCAAGCAAATGCACGAGGTTGTACGTGAACGAATCATAGTTGTCAATAACACAAACCTTTTTCATGGTCTAAATCTTTTGGGCGAGTTCGAGGGCTTTGTCTAATGCTCCTAGCTTATTGTAGACTTCTTGCAATTCATTTTCTTCATCGGAAGCGGCAACGATTCCGGCACCGGCTTGGTAGTAGAGTTTGTGATTTTTGCTTAAGAAAGATCGGATGATGATGGCGTGGTTAAAATTGCCTTCAAAGTCCATCACACCAATGGCTCCACCATAAAAACTGCGGTTTTCTTTTTCATAATTTTCAATCAATTGCAAGGCCTTATGTTTGGGGGCACCGCTTAGGGTTCCTGCAGGAAAGGTGTCTGCAACGACCTGAAAGGTAGGTATTTCGGGTTTTTTGAGCCCGACCACTTTGGATACCAAATGAATCACGTGCGAAAAAAACTGGACTTCGCGATTGGTTTTTACGGTAACCATAGTTCCGTTTCTACTCAAATCATTGCGAGCCAAATCGACCAACATCACGTGTTCTGCGTTTTCTTTGGGGTCTTCGCTGAGGGCTACCGCCAGTTTGGCATCATTTTCGTCGTCTCCGGTTCGTTTAAAAGTGCCCGCTATGGGATGGATTTCGGCCTGACCATTTTTGACGATGAGTTGTGCTTCGGGCGAACTTCCAAAAATCTTAAAATCACCATAGTCAAAATAAAACAGATAGGGGGAAGGGTTGACGGTTCTCAAGGCACGGTATACATTGAATTCGTCTCCACTAAAAGACCTCGAAAATCGTCTAGAAAGCACCAATTGAAAAACATCGCCCCGTTGGCAATGCGATTTGGCTTGAGCGACTAACTGGCGATAATCGGCATCGCTAAGTTTGGATTTTTTTTCTCCTGTACATTCAAATGCATAATCAGAAAAACCTTTCCGGGCAATCAATTGTTCAATTTCATCAATATTGGAACGGTCTTGATAGTTGTGTGAAAATAGATGGGCTTCGTTGTTGAAATGATTGATGGCTATGATGTTTTTATAAACAGCATAATACAAGTCGGGGATGTCTAAATCGTCCTCTTTTTTGGCAATAGTAACGGATTCAAAATATTGAACAACATCATGGGCTAAATAGCCAAAAAGACCATTTTGTATAAACTTATGAGAGGCCGTATCACAATCAAAACACTGGGCAAAAGCAGTGATTTTTTGTGCCAAATTATCCTTGGGAGTAAGTTGGGTGGTTTTGGTTGTGCCGTCGGGGTAGTGTTCTGTTAATACGCCGTTTTTTACCGTTATACTTGCAATGGGTTGGCAGCAGATATACGAAAAACTGTTGTCATTGGCATGATAATCACTACTCTCCAAAAGAAGGCTGTTAGGAAAATGATCTCGCAGCTTCAGGTAAACACTGACCGGTGTAAGGGTGTCTGCCAAAATTTTTTTTGAATCGGTTTCAATGCGGTATGTTTTTGTCATAATTGCAGCATTAAAAAAGGCTTGTCGTGATGACAAGCCTTTATTTTATAAATAGGAGTTTCTCACGAGCTTAGCATTGCGTCGTTTTCCACCACCAGTTTTTTGTTGTTTGCAAATTCATAGTCCAAATATAACGGACTTGATTTACAACACAAAAAAAGATTTTTAAAAATAATTGGCGGGATTTTGAAATTGTTTTTCATAGCAATTTATTCCAAAAAGGTTCTATCCCGCCAAGTTATTATAATTTCAATGTAACATCGAGTTCAAAATCATCATAGATGACCTTGTCTCCAAGATTATCGAAAAAAGAGCTAGAGCCGTAACGAATATTAAATTTTGACCGATCGATCACCACTTTTGCAGTGGCAGAATTTTCGCCAACAGTCATGTCAAAGCTTGCAGGATTGGTAATGCCCTTGATGGTAAATTCGCCATTGATGGCATAAACTCCCTCAGACTTTTTCGTAGCATTTTTGATTTTGAACGTAGCTTCTGGGTGCTGAGCGACACCAAAGAAATCATCAGATTTTAGATGCCCCTCAAGGTTTGCTTTAGATTCACCTTGAAGGTCAGTGCTGTATAGGGTGGCCATATCGACAACGAAAGCCCCTCCAGTAAGCTGACCATTTTCCATTTCGAGTGCACCTGATTTTAGTTGAATAAAACCTTCGTGCTGGCCGGTTACTTTTTTACCGAGCCAATGGATGCTGCTGTTGGCTGCATCTACAGTTTGTGTTTTTGATTGAGCCATTAGCCCCGATTGAAAGGCGGTTAGTGCGGTCAAGATTAATGTAAACTTTTTCATAGTTAAAGATGTTTAGGTTAGTGATTAGTTAAAAATTTTTTGGAGCAAAAGGTTCAGCAACTGCTGTTCTTCAGCATTGAGTTCTGAAGTAATATTTTTTTCGGTCAGATCAACCAAGGGATCTAGTGTTTTCAAAAGATCAAGACCCGACGCTGTAATGCAAATATCAACTTTACGACGGTTAGCCGCACAGGTGTTTCGAGACACCAATTGTTTGTCAATCAGTTTGTCAATCAGACGGCTGGTATTGCTCATCTTTTTTATCATACGGTCTTGAACCGTTGCCAATGAGACAGGTTGTTCTTTCTGTCCTCTTAAGATTCGCAAAACATTGAACTGTGGAACACTCAACCCATAAGTCTGTAAACAACCATGCAGCTGTTCTTCTACATGGTGGCCCGCACGGAGCAAGCTTATAACCGATTTTTTTGTAAAATTTTCCACAGTTGTACCTACAATTGTTGTTGGTACAAATATATTATATTTGAATTTACAAACAATTATTTTTGAACAAAAAATGTGAGGTAGTACATTTGAAAAAAAGATAATATGGATTTGCAACAACAACAATGGGTTGACCAACAAGCCGAATTGAGCGAATATGAAATTCTCGATGTGCGTACACTCGAAGAGTTCGAAGCGGGACACATCCCCAATGCCACGTTGCTGGACATTAACGATCCTCCAAATTTTATGTCGGGTCTAAACGCTCGCAACAAAGACAAGGCCTATTTTGTCTATTGTCGATCTGGTGCACGAAGTGCTCGTGCGTGCCAAGTGATGGAGCAATTTGGTTTTAAAACAACCTTTAACCTTCTTGGAGGAATCATGGAATGGCAAGGTCCAGTTGAGTAGTTTGTAACGCCCCCCAACTTACCGATATGATGACCGAAGCCCTACTTCAGTTTGTTTGGCAATACCAGTGTTTTTCCGATCGTGCACTACGTTTGGCAGGTGGTCAGGCACTCCGTGTTTTGGCACCTGGAACCCTCAATACCCTAGCAGGACCCGATTTTGCAAATGCCAATTTGGTCTTTGATGATTTGCAATGGCGTGGAAGTGTCGAGCTGCATCTCAAAGCTTCTTATTGGTATCGTCATCAGCATCAAAAAGATCCAAACTACGATGCTGTTGTTTTGCATGTTGTTTGGGAAAACGATATGGAAGTGGTCGCAAAAAATGGAAATCCACTACCAACATTATGCTTAAAACCTTTTGTTTCGGAAGATTTTATCAGTCGTTATCATAGAATTTTTGAAGCCAAAAACAGAATGTTTATTCCCTGTGAAGATGCCCTAGCAAGCTTTCCAAATTTAAAATGGCAGCATTGGATTACCCGACTATACATTGAGCGTTTGGATTTTAAAACAGCACAAATTTTTTCATTATTAAAACAATCTAAAAACGATTGGGAAGCAGTACTTTTTAGATTATTGGCTCAAAATTTTGGTTTGAACAAAAATGGCGATGCATTTGCCACCATGGCTGCTTCAATTCCCTTTAGGGTCGTCCAAAAGTCCAGTGCAAACCTACTCCAATTGGAGGCACTTTTATTGGGACAGTCGGGTTTGTTATCTCCTAAAGAAAATGCGCCGAATTATCTTGAGGTTCTACAAAATGAATACAATTTTTTGAAGCGCAAATACCAATTGAAAAAACCCATCGAATTGCAGATGCATTTTATTCGGTTGCGCCCCCAAAACTTTCCGACAATACGACTGGCCCAATTGGCCCGCTTATATCACAAAAAAAACAAGCTGTTTGAGGCGGTTGTTACTGCCCAACAGCCTGCATCGCTCGGCTGGATGAAGCAACTCAGCGTCAGCCCTTTTTGGCAATCTCACTACACCTTTAACCCGATACTTTCTAAACCAAAAAAGCAGTTAAAAAAAATCAGTACCTCTTTTTTTGATCTTATTTGCATCAATACCCTAGTGCCACTGCGCTTTGCATATCAGCAATCCCAAGGCAAAAATGCCGCTTCGGCAGCCTTGCATTGGATGGAGCAAATTGCTGCTGAAAAAAACAACGTGCTGACCCGTTTTGAACAATTGGGTTGGCAAGCAAAAAACGCTTTGTTTGCACAAGGAATGCTGCATTTAAAAAAATCATATTGCAATAAGAAAGCCTGTCTAAAATGTGCCATTGGCCACCATCTACTTATGAAATAATTGTAAATTGGGACCATGAAAATCATCCAATCGTTACGGATCTATTTTGAGCGTCATGGATTTGCAGTTTGCACACGCTTGGCAGAATACATGGGAATGAAAGCAAAAAGTGTACGATTGTTTTTTATCTACGCCTCTTTTACAACCCTTGTTGGTGGTTTTGTAATCTACCTTACTTTGGCTTTCTGGTTAAAACTGAAAGACATGATTTACTCCAAACGGAGTTCGGTTTTTGATTTGTGATATGACAACAAGACGCCCCTTACTTACCGCTACTTTTTTCTTTTTACTCATTTTTTTTCTAGGAGTTGTAGGATATTATCTACTAAGCCCAAATGCAAGTTTGATCGATGCGATTTACATGACCGTCATCACCATCAGCACGGTTGGATATGGAGAGGTTTTGACCCTAACTCCTGGAGGGAAAATTTTTACCATCGGATTAATTACGCTCAGCTTTTTATTTCTTGCCTACAGCATAAAGGTTTTTGGAGAAACCGTTTTTCAGGGTGAGTTCCTAACCTATCTAAAAACCAAAAAGTCCCGATCTATGATACAAAAACTCAACAAGCATACCATTATTTGTGGTTGTGGCCGCAATGGACATGAAGCACTCCGACAACTGACCAAACATGGACAGCCTGTTGTGGTCATCGAAAAAGATACGTCCGTGTTGGACCAACTTCCAAAAAAGATTCTCAAAATTGAAGGAGATGCTCAAGATGAAAAAATCTTACAACTGGCCCGGATCAAAACGGCGGCCAATCTATTGGTTACCCTGCCCGAGGATGCGGCAAACCTTTATGTAGTACTAGCGGCTCGAGAACTCGCTCCTGGGTTAAAAATTATCAGCAGGGCAGCCCACCAAAGCAGTTTGAAAAAACTTCAATTTGCAGGGGCAGACCATGTGGTTATGCCCGATAAAATTGGCGGACATCATATGGTCGCCTTGTTGCTCAAGCCGGATTTGATTCGTTTTTTGGACACCCTTTCTGAAGACGCCACCATGCAAACCAAAATCGCAGAAATTGCTTTGGACAATTTGTCGGAAAGCTATGCCAATAAAACCCTTGCCGAACTTGAGATTAGGAATAAAACAGGGTGTAATGTGATCGGCTATATCCCGCCAAATGATCGTGCGATCATTAATCCCAAAGCAAATCAACAAATTCAAAATGACGGTAAACTAATTGTTTTAGGAGATGGAACTGCACTGGCTGTTTTGCAAAATATGTTTTTGGCCTAGGCACTGTAATTTTTAAATCCTTTTAATATATTAGACCTTTAAACCAAATTTCCATTATGAATTCCAAAATAGATTTAATAAAAACATTTCAAATCATGGTGTGTTTCTTTTTTCCAGCGATGATTAATGCGCAAGAAAAAGGTCTTGATGATAAAATCAATGAAGCTTTTACGCCCATTGCAGATTGGTGGGGTGCCGTTGTCTTACATAACTTTCCGGGAACAGAGATCCCCACGATCATATTTCTATTGGTTGGAGGCGCCTTGTTTTTTACAATTTATTTTGGTTTTGTAAATGTTCGAAGATTTCCCACAGCAGTAAATACGGTCCGAGGCAAATATGATGATTTGGACCACCACGCAGCTGGTGATGCAAAGCTTGCCATTGATGGGGATATAAAAGGAACCATTAAGGATGAAAGTAAAGAAGGTGAAGTAAGCCATTTTCAAGCTTTGGCAACCGCAGTTTCCGGAACCGTGGGTAATGGCAATATTGCCGGTGTTGCACTTGCCATTGCAATCGGAGGTCCTGGAGCAACTTTTTGGATGATTCTTTGTGGACTACTTGGGATGTCAACAAAATTTGTAGAATGTACCCTTGGGGTAAAATATAGAGATGTTGGTGAAGACGGAACCGTCTATGGAGGACCAATGTATTACCTTACCAAAGGGCTAAAGGAGCGTGGCTTTGAAAAATTCGGAAAAATTTTAGCCGGGATATTTGCTTTCCTCTGTATCGGTGCGTCTTTTGGAGGAGGAAATGCTGCACAATCCAATCAAGCAGCTATGCAATTGGTAGATTCTTTAGGAATGACAGGTGGTAGTGCTCGTACCATCATCGGTATTATTATGATGGTCTTTGTCGGTATTATTATTATTGGGGGGATCAAAAGGATTGCTTCGGTAACCGAAAAAGTAGTTCCTCTTATGGCCTTGATGTATATACTTGCATGTGTCTATATAATTGTTGTCAACTTTAGTTTTGTCGATGATGCTTTTGGTATGATCTTTAGTCAAGCGTTTAATCCACAAGCGGGACTGGGTGGACTTTTAGGGGTCTTAATTACCGGGTTTAGACGTGCCGCCTTTTCTAATGAAGCTGGGGCCGGATCGGCATCCATAGCACATGCTGCTGTAAAAACAAATTATGCAGCCTCTGAAGGGTTGGTTGCCTTATTGGAGCCTTTTATAGACACCGTAGTTATTTGTACCATGACCGCCTTGGTA
>Ga0181584_10001310_pt1 | contig 18834 bp, 17 predicted proteins | sample 071ome_30_FD_132462 | JGI IMG/M metagenome (GOLD analysis project Ga0181584, IMG submission 132462) | Coastal salt marsh microbial communities from the Groves Creek Marsh, Skidaway Island, Georgia - 071406AT metaG (megahit assembly) | ecosystem: Environmental > Aquatic > Marine > Intertidal... | reverse complement strand
CGGCTCGGCGAGACTTTCCGCCGCCTGTCGCTCGGAAATTATGACCTCCTTGGGAACGCCGTTCATCAGATCGCGCCCCTTGATCTCGATCGTCCGGCCTTCACCGTCAGCCGGTACGCTGGCCGATCCGATTTCCTTCTTGATCCGTTCGGAGCTGCTTTCCCCGACCAGCAGATTATGGTTGCGGCGGATATAGGCGGCGATCGCCTCGTCCATCTTGTCGCCGCCGACGCGGACCGACCGCGAATAGACCAGCCCGCCAAGCGAAAGCACCGCGACCTCGGTCGTGCCGCCGCCGATATCGACCACCATCGAACCCGTGGGTTCCGCCACCGGAAGACCGGCGCCGATGGCGGCCGCCATCGGTTCCTCAATGACATGGACGCGATGCGCGCCGGCGGAAAGCGTCGAATCCTCGATCGCCCGGCGTTCCACGGCGGTAGACCCGGACGGCACGGCGACGATGATTTCCGGGCTGACGAAGGTCCGGCGGTTATGCACCTTGCGGATGAAATGCTTGATCATTTCCTCCGCAACCTCGAAATCGGCGATGACGCCGTCGCGCAGGGGACGGATTGCCATGATGTTGCCGGGCGTACGTCCCAGCATCATCTTGGCCTCGTCTCCGACGGCGAGAACCTGCTTCTTGCCCTTCACCTCGGTAATGGCGACGACCGACGGTTCGTTCAGAACGATTCCCCGGCCCTTTACATAGACCAGCGTATTCGCGGTTCCGAGATCGATCGCCATATCGGCCGACAGCATCCCGCGCAGTTTGGAGAACATATGCACCTACCCTTTAATCAACCCGCCCGAAGGCGCTCCCCTATGCGGAGAGCGCCCCCGGCGCGGTTTTGCCCCGCTTTTCAACCAGTTTGTTCAACGCATTGACATAGGCCCGCGCGCTTGCGACCAGCGTATCGGTGTCCGCGCCGCGTCCGACGACGGTCTTGCCGTCTTCTTCGAGCCGGACGGATACTTCCGCCTGTGCATCGGTGCCTTCCGTAACGGCATGCACCTGATAGAGCTGCAGCCGCGCGATATGCGGTACGATTTGCGCAATCGCATTGAATGTCGCATCGACCGGCCCGTCGCCTTCAGAGGTCACCTCCTGTGACGCACCATCGACCGACAGCGCCAGCGTCGCGGTCTGTGGCCCTTCGGAGCCGCATACGACCCGCAATGATTCGAACTGGATCGCATCGTTGCTGCGCTGCACCTCGTCATCGACGAGGGCGATGATGTCCTCGTCATAGACGTCCTTTTTCTTGTCGGCCAGGGCCTTGAAGCGGCGAAACGCTTCCTGCACCGCATTGTCGCCGAGCTCATAGCCCAGCTCCTGCAACTTCACGCGGAAGGCATGCCGCCCGGAATGCTTTCCCATCACCAGCTTGGACTGGGTGAGACCGACCGATTCCGGCGTCATGATTTCATAGGTCTGCGCGTGCTTGAGCATACCGTCCTGATGAATGCCGGATTCATGAGCAAACGCATTCGCACCCACGATCGCCTTGTTGGGCTGCACCGCGAAACCGGTCACCGAAGACACCATGCGCGACGCACGGGTGATGCAGGTCGTATCGATGCCCGTGGTGAACGGCATCCTGTCCTGGCGTGTGCACAACGCCATGACGATTTCTTCGAGCGCCGCGTTGCCCGCGCGTTCACCCAGCCCATTGATGGTGCATTCGACCTGACGGGCGCCGCCCGCAACGCCAGCCAGCGAATTCGCCACCGCGAGACCCAGATCATTGTGACAATGGGTGGAGATGATCGCCTTGTCGATGTTTGGAACACGTTCCTTCAGCATCGCGATCAGGGCGCCGAACTCCTCCGGCACCGCATACCCCACGGTATCCGGGATATTGATCGTGGTAGCACCGGCATTGATTGCCGCCTCCACCGTCCGGCAGAGGAAATCATGCTCCGTCCGCGATCCATCCTCGGGCGACCATTCCACGTTGTCGGTAAAATTGCGCGCATAGGAGACACTGTCGATCACGGCGTCATAGACCTCTTCCGGCTCCATCCGCAGCTTGTACTTCATGTGCAGCGGGCTGGTCGAAATAAAGGTGTGAATCCGGCTTTGCTTCGCCGGCTTCAATGCCTCGGCCGCGCGATCGATATCGCCATGGGCCGATCGGGCTAGGCCGCACACGACCGACTCCTTGACCAGTTTCGCGACTTCATTGACGGATTCGAAATCGCCGTTGGAGGCAATCGGGAAACCCGCCTCGATCACATCAACGCCCATTTCCTCGAGCAACTCGGCAATGCCCAGCTTTTCCTCGAGATTCATCGACGCGCCCGGCGACTGTTCGCCGTCACGCAAGGTTGTATCGAATATGACGACCCGGTTGGGGTCTTGACTGCTGGCGCTCATAACCCAGCTCCTTTAATCAGTTAGGGATTTACGACTTTTATGCATTCTCCCCTGAAAGGCCGGCCACGAGGGGCAACCGATCAGGGGCCGCTAAGTCGCAGAACCCCAACGAACGCAGCGCCGGCGAGCAGATCCGACAGCCGCGCAGGCGCAATGGTTCCGGCGCGCGCGATCCGCGCTCCGAAATCCCTTTTCACCTGTGCATCACGTACTGTCATTACCAACGCTCTGGAATTCGCTGAGCATAGCGCTGCCTGCCGATCGCTTTTCCGGATGTAAGTTAGAATGGATGCCGACGAAACAATCTGAACAAAACTACGCTAACTGCTTAGTCCTAAACCTTTATTAACCAAGTTTGCAACGATTTTCAGCCCAAAATGCCGATTTTCGGACCAATTGGCGCGAAAAATCAGTTTTTCGATTTATCGACCAGCCGGTTTTCAGCAATCCAGGGCATCATTCCGCGTAGCCTTTCACCGACTTCTTCGATCTGGTGTTCGGCCTCGCGGCGCCGCGTCGCTTTAAAGCTGGCCTGTCCGGCGGCATTTTCAAGTACCCAATCCTTGGTGAAGCGGCCGGACTGGATATCTTCCAGCACTTCTTTCATCCGCGCCTTCACGCTGTCATCAATCAGACGGGGACCGGAGATATAATCGCCATATTCCGCCGTGTTGGAGATCGAATAGCGCATATTCGCGATGCCGCCCTCATAGATCAGATCGACGATCAGCTTTACCTCATGCAGGCATTCGAAATAGGCCATTTCAGGCGCGTAACCGGCCTCGACCAGCGTTTCGAAACCCGACTTGATCAGTGAGGTCAAACCGCCGCACAGCACCGCCTGTTCGCCGAAAAGATCGGTTTCGCATTCCTCGCGGAAGGTGGTCTCGATGATGCCGGCCCGGCCGCCGCCGATAGCGGAAGCATAGGACAACCCGATTTCCTGCGCGTTGCCGCTGGCGTTCTGTTCCACCGCGATCAGACAGGGCACGCCCGCGCCGCGCTGATATTCGGATCGCACGGCGTGACCCGGACCCTTCGGCGCGATCATGAAACCATCCATATCGGGGCGCGGCTCAATCAGGCTGAAATGAATATTGAGCCCGTGCGCGAAAGCCAGCGCCGATCCTTCCTTCATATTTTCGCGCAGATCGTCCTCATAGAGCGCCGCCTGCAATTCATCAGGCACCAGCACCATGACCACGTCGGCCCAAGCGGCCGCTTCCGCCGGCGTCATGACCTTAAGCCCGGCGCCTTCGGCCTTGGCGATGCTGGAGGAGCCCGCCCGCAAACCGACGACGACATCGGATACACCGCTTTCCGTCAGGTTGATGGCATGGGCGTGACCCTGGCTGCCATAGCCGATGATGGCGACCTTCTTCGATTTGATCAGGTTCACATCGGCGTCACGATCGTAAAAAACACGCATTTTCTGTTCCTCGTCGGTAGAGTTTATTCATTTTCGGCGGCGCAACAGCCGCCCTGGCGCGATTACCTAAAGCCCCTTTGCCCCGCGCGCAATAGCAACAACGCCGGTGCGGGAGATTTCGACCAGCCCGAGCGGTTGCATCAGATTTATAAAGGCATCGATTTTATCTGTTTTACCGGCAATCTCGAACACAAAGGAATTATTGGTGCTGTCGATCGCCCGGGCGCGGAAGATATCGGCGATGCGCAGCGCCTCGACCCTCTTGTTACCGGTCCCCTTGACCTTTACCAGGGCAAGTTCGCGCTCGACGGAATCGCCCTCCGCCGTCAGGTCGCTGATCGTATGGACCGGCACCAGCCGGTCGAGCTGCGCCTTGATCTGCTCAATGATCATCGGCGTGCCGGACGTCACCACGCAGATACGGGAGATATTCTGCTCCGCATCGACCTCAGCGACCGTCAGGCTTTCGATGTTATAGCCGCGGCCGGAGAAGAGCCCGATAACACGGGCCAGCACACCGGCTTCATTATCGACCAGTACGGCGATTGTATGTTTCTCTATCGTGTCCAATTTCCAGACTCCACAGTTTCCGGCCGTCAGACCAGAACCATTCCTTCTTCGGAAACCGGTTTCCCTGCCTCGTCAGCCGGCCCCAGCAACATTTCGTTATGCGGCGCGCCCGACGGGATCATGGGAAAACAGTTCTCGGTTTCATCAATGACGATATCGGCGATGGTCAGCTTGTCGCTCGCCAGCATTTCCTCGATCACCGGATCGACGTCATCCGGTTTGAGCGCCCGCAGCCCGGTCGCGCCATAGGCTTCGGCCAGCTTGACGAAATCCGGCAGAGAATCCGTATAGCTCTCCGAATAGCGGCTGCCATAAAGCAGTTCCTGCCATTGGCGCACCATCCCCATATAATGGTTGTTCAGGATGAACACGTTTACCGGCAGACGGTACTGGATCGCGGTCGACAGCTCCTGCATGTTCATCAGAAAGGAGGCTTCGCCCGCAATGTCGATCACCGTCGCCTTCGGATGGGCAACCTGCACCCCGATCGCCGCTGGGAAACCATACCCCATCGTCCCCAGCCCACCGGAGGTCATCCAGCGATTGGGTTCGTCGAATTGATAAAACTGCGCAGCCCACATCTGATGCTGGCCGACCTCGGTCGTGATGTAGGTATCGCGATCCTTGGTCGCCTCATAAAGACGCTGCAACGCGAATTGCGGTTTAATCAGGTCTTTTGACGGCTTGTATTTCAGACAATCGCGCGCGCGCCATTTGTCGATCTGCTTCCACCAGCCCGCCACAGCCTTTTTGTCCTGCTTCGGTTTGCCTTCCTTCCACAGCTTGATCATATCGCCAAGCACGCTGGCGCAATCGCCGACGATGGGGACATCCACGGCCACATTCTTGTTGATCGAGCTGGGGTCGATATCGACATGGATTTTTTTCGCGCCCGGCGCGAATTCGGACAGCAGGCCGGTCACCCGGTCATCAAACCGCGCGCCGATATTCACCATCACGTCGCACCCGTGCATGGCAAGGTTGGATTCATAGGTCCCGTGCATGCCGACCATGCCGAGGAATTTCTTGTCGCTGGCCGGAAAGGCGCCGAGCCCCATCAGCGTCAGCGTAATCGGCGCGCCGGTCAGCCCGACCAGTTCACGCAGCCGTTTGGACGCGCGCGGACCGGAATTGATCACCCCGCCGCCGCAATAGAAAAGCGGCCGCTTTGCCTTGGCGATCAGATCGACCGCTTCGGCGATCTTTTTCGCATCGCCCTTTATGCGGGGCTTGTAGGTCCGGTGACCAGTTGCCTTTTTCTTGTCCGGGCTCTCATAGGGCGCTTCCTCGATCAGCACGTCCTTCGGCAGATCGACCACCACCGGACCGGGACGGCCAGAGGTCGCGACATACATCGCCTCGCGCAGCTGACGCGCCAGATCGTTCACGTCTTTCACTAGGTAATTATGTTTGGTGCAGGGCCGCGTGATGCCCGTGGTATCCGCTTCCTGAAACGCGTCATTGCCGATGAGATGGGTCGGCACCTGCCCGGTCAGGCACAAGACCGGCATGCTGTCCATCAACGCGTCCGCCAGACCGGTCACGGCGTTGGTCGCGCCGGGACCCGATGTCACCAGAACCACGCCCAGCTTTCCGGTTGAACGCGCATAGCCTTCCGCCATATGCACCGCGCCGCCTTCCTGACGCACCAGCACATGCTTCAGCCGGTTCTGCTTGAAAATCTCGTCATAGATCGGCAGCACCGCGCCACCGGGATAGCCGAATACCGTATCGACCCCCGCATCCAGAAGACATTGGATAATGATCTCGGAACCGTTCAGTTCGCGTTTCGCCATTGGTTCAACCCGTAATTCTCTCTGGCCGCTCCGCGCCGCGCGAACCGGCTTCCCAAACTCCGTCGATGATCTGGTAATCGGCGGCAAACCCCGCCCTGCGGGGCGAAGCGGCGCAAAACTAGTGGCTTAGACCGGGTTGGTCAACAAAAACTTCCTAATTTCCGGAAAGATTTTTTCATTCATTTTTTCCGAATATTTCTCATATAGGGAAATATCCGCAATTATCTGATGTTTGAACCAGGTGAACTGGCGTTTGACATAGCGCCGCGTTGCTTGTTGCGCGGCGTCGATCGCGTCTTCCAGCGGAATTTCGCCCCGCAAATGAGCAATAAGATGCGGGATCCCCAGTGCCTTCATCGCGGGTAATTGCGGGTCCAGCGCGCATTCGGCCAGCGTCTTGACCTCATCCATCACCCCATTCTCCATCATGGCGAGAAACCGCGAGTCGCAATCGCGATAAAGCGCCTGGCGTTCCGGGAGAACCAGCATGGTCAAAAATACGTAAGGGTTATCGTCGGAGTGCTCGGCCCCGGTCTGCCAATCGGACAAGCGCCTGCCCGTTGCCTCATATATTTCCAGCGCGCGCGCGATACGCTGCCGGTCCGCGGGCTCCAGCCGGGCGGCGGTATCGGGATCGGATCGCACCAGTTCCTGGTAAAGCACCTCAGGCCCGTCCACCGCCATACGGCTGCGTATGGTCTCGCGTATCTCCGCCAGAACCGGCGGCATCTTGTCGATCCCGGCGATAAGACTGCGCAGATAAAGCCCGGTGCCGCCCGCGACAACGGGGAGCAAGCCTTCGGCATGCGCCTGGTCTATTTCCGCCACTGCCAGCGACCGCCATTTACCCGCCGAACAGGCTTCCGCCGGGTCGAGAACGCCGTAGAGACGGTGAGGACAGCGCGCGCGTTCACGGATACCGGGGGCTGCGGAAATGATTTCCAGCCCGCGATAGACCTGCATTGAATCCGCATTGACGACGGCACCGCCTAAGCGTTCTCCGACGGCGGCGGCGAGGGCGGACTTGCCGCTGGCGGTCGGCCCGCCTATGACGATCACGGGCTTCATTGCGCGCCTTTTCGCCGGATTTTCAACCAGAAGACATACCGTATCACGCCGCAACGGCGCAGGAACCCCGGACCGTCTTGTGCCGAAAAGAATTAGACCGCATAAAACGGCCATGGAACTTGTCATCACCCTGATCGCGGATCCCGGAAAAGCGCCGCTGACCGAAACGCTCGCCGGACAGGCGGCGGCGGAATTCAAGGCAGGTCCGCCGGACTGGCTAGCCGAAAACACCGCCTGCGATCTGGCGGTTGAGGGCGATCTGGATGCCGTCCGCAAACAGGCGGCACAATCGGAACTGGCCGACCGCATCGACATCATCGTTCAACCCGCCGCGAACCGGCGCAAGAAATTGCTGCTGGCCGATATGGATTCCACCATCGTTACCAGCGAAACACTGGACGAGCTGGCCGATCATGCCGGTCTGAAGGAAAAGATCGCGGGGATCACCGCGCGCGCCATGCGGGGCGAGCTCGATTTTCAGGCGGCGCTGCGTGAGCGGGTCGGCATGTTGAAGGGTTTGCCGGAACAAGCGCTGGAAGACACCTGGGAAAAGGTGCAGCTGACCCCGGGCGCGCGGGAGCTGGTCCGGACCATGTCCGCCAACGGCGCACGCTGCGTTCTGGTATCAGGCGGGTTCCGCTATTTTACCGGGCGCGTCGCCGAAATGGTGGGTTTCGATGAGGATTACGCCAACACGCTGATTATTGAAAACGGCGTCCTAACCGGCAAAGTGGGCGAGCCCATTCTGGACAAGGATTCAAAGCTTTCGACCCTGGAACGGCTGCTCGGCGATTTAGCGCTCGACAGGTCGCAAACCATGACGGTGGGGGACGGCGCCAACGATCTGCCGATGATTCTGGCCGCCGGGCTGGGCGTCGCTTTTCACGCCAAACCGGTGGTCGAGGCGGAAGCGCCGGCGCGGGTAAGATTCGGCGATTTAACCGCGCTTCTTTATATGCAGGGATACCGGCGCGACGCGTTCAGAAAATAGCCCCGGGGAACGGCGCCCCCGGGGCTAACGGCGGGGAATATCCTCAGCCTTTTTTCTTGTCGAGCTGCAACGCGACGAAACGCGAATTGCCGCCCCGTTCGATCAGGAACAAAACCGTCTTCTCACCGGCCTTGCGGGCCGCTTCGACCTGGTTCTTCACATCGGCTCCGGTCCTGGGCGCTTCCTGATTGCGGCCGACCTTACGGACGATATCGCCTGGGCGGACACCCTGACCTCCGGCCGGGCTGTCTCCGTCCACATCAACGACCACAACACCGTCGACATCCTCCTCCAGCTTGAATTTCTCACGCAGCGCCGGTGTGATCTTGGCGAGTCCGAGGCCAAGCGCGGAGGATTTTTCAGCTTCTTCCTTCTTGCCCTCGGCTCCGGCGGCGGCGACCTTGTCATCCTCGGGGAATTCGCCAAGCGTCACCGAGATGGCTTGTTCCTTGCCCTGACGCAGAACCTTGACCTTCACCGCCTTGCCCACCGTGGTTTCGGCGACGGCGCGGGGCAGTTCACGCATTTCCGAAATCGGCTTACCGTCGAATTCCAGGATGACGTCGCCGACCTTCACCCCGGATTTTTCCGCGGGGCCCTTGGGCGTGATATTTGCAACCAACGCGCCGCGCGCCTCTTTCATGCCGAGGCTTTCGGCCAGCCCGTCCGTCACCGTCTGAATGCGCACGCCCAGCCAACCGCGCCGGGCGCGGCCATATTCCTTCAGCTGATCGATGATCGGCCTGGCGAGCTTGGCCGGGATTGCGAACCCGATCCCGACGCTGCCGCCCGAGGGCGAATAGATCGCCGTATTGATACCGATGACCTCGCCTTTGAGATTGAACATCGGACCGCCGGAATTGCCCCGATTGATCGAAGCGTCGGTCTGGATGAAATCGTCATAGGGCCCGGCATTGATATTGCGCGCCCGCGCGGAGATGATCCCCGCCGTCACCGTCCCGCCGAGACCGAACGGATTGCCGATCGCAACCACCCAGTCGCCGACTTTCGATGCGTCGGAATCGCCGAATTTCACATAGGCGAGGTCTTTTTCCGGTTTTACCCTGAGCAAGGCGAGGTCGGTTTTTTTGTCCTTGCCGAGGACAGTTGCTTCCAGACGGGTATCGTCGTGAAAAATAACCGTCACCTCATCGGCACCGTCGATGACATGGTTGTTAGTGACGATCAGCCCCTTGGGGTCGATCACGAAACCGGACCCCAGCGATGTCGCGCGGCGCGGGCGCTGACCGTTGCGGCGCTGCTGCCGGTCGAAAAATTCCTTAAAAAAATCCTCGAAGGGAGAGCCTTGCGGCAGACGCGGCATTTCCGGCCCGTCTTCGCGCTTCACCGTCTGAGTCGTCGAAATGTTCACTACGGCGGGAAGAAGTTTTTCAGCCAGCGGCGCGAAGCTTTCCGGCGCGCCACGCGCCAGCGCCCCGCCGGCGGACAGCAGAAGCGCAATGGCGACAAGAGCCGCCGATGCCAGGGCGGCTCTCTGGACCGCTGCCGGGTTTACCCGGACTGCATTAATCTTTTTCATCTCGTTTCCTCCTTCGGCCGGGATCCCGTTCCCCGGCCGGTAATCCGAAATTATACAACCTGGTTCGTTACGTGCCGTATAGAGTGACGCGGCAAGTCTCAACCGAGACGTCATATGGGAACCAAATGTGATCAAACTGTGGCAATTTCCACCCCTCACGGGCTTGTTGCCATAGGAAAATTAAAAATATTCCGCCCTAGCCGCGCAGCAGCCAGATCAGGAACACGCCAACCGTCGCCGCGCCCAACCCGGCGGTCCTGAGCGTGCTTGCCGGAATGGTCAGCGCCTGTTCCATCATCCGCTTCATCGCGTCCGGAAACAGCGCATAAAGAAAGCCCTCGACCACAAGGACGAGGGCAAAGGCGATCAGGATATCTGAAAGCATGGGCGACGCGGCCAAAGACCTTACTGTTTGGCCGCGCCCTTGTTGATTTCATTGAAGAAACGGAAGAATTCGCTGTCCGGCGACAACACCATGGTGGTGCCGTCCCCGAATGCCTTTCCGTAGGCTTCCATCGAACGGTAGAAAGCAAAGAATTCCGGATCCCTGCCGAACGCATCATTCAGAATTCGGGTCTGCTGTCCTTCGCCCTCACCACGCAGGATACGCGCCTGGCGTTCGGCCTCCGCGATGATAATCGTGCGTTCGCGATCCGCGTTGGATTGAATACGCGCCTTGATTTCGGCACCCTCCGCACGAAGCTGCGAAGCCTGGGCGACACGCTGCGACCGCATCCGGTTATAGACCGATTCGGCAGTTGCGCGCGGCAGGTCGGTGCGCCCGATGCGGACATCGACAACCTTCACCCCGAATTCCTTGGCTTGCTGACGCATCGCGATGGCAATGCGGTCCATGATGCCATCCCGCTTGGGGGAGAGCATATCGGCCAGCAGAGCCTTACCCACCTCGGCGCGCACCGCCGCATTCAGACGACCGCCAAACAATTGCAGAAACTGCGCCTGCGTCACGGCTTTCTTTCTGAACTCCAGCGGATCTACGATCCGGTAGCGCATGAAGGAATCGACATTGATCCGCTTCTGATCTTTCAGAATCACTTCCTGCGCGGGCGGAGCAAGCTCCAGGATACGCTTGTCGTAATATTCCACGCTTTGCAGCATCGGCATTTTAAAATGCAGACCGGGGTCGGTCTTGATCGCCACCGGGCGCCCGAATTGCAGCACCAGAGCAGAACGGGTGACATGAACGGTGTACATCGCATCGAGCGCCAGAAAACCGCCGACGATGACAAAGATGCCGATAATGATTAGTCCGATCTTGTTCATCTTACTGTCCTCCGCCAGTCTGGTTCGACTGAAGCCGTTTCTGGAGCTCGGGAAGGGGCAGATACGGCACAACACCTGATCCGCCGCCCTTTTCGCTGTCGATGATTACCTTATTGGAACCGCTCAGGACTTCCTGCAATCGTTCGATATAAAGCCGCCGCTTGGTGACATCCGGATTGCCCTTATAGGCCTCATAGACCTCCAGGAACTGCTTCGCCTCACCTTGGGCTTCCTTGATACGCTGTTCACGATAGGCCCGCGCTTCCTGTATCATGCGTTCCGCCTGACCCTTGGCCTTCGGCAGAATATCGTTGCGATAGGCTTCAGCCTCATTCTGCTGACGCTCGCGGTCCTGCTTGGCGCGTTGCACATCGTTGAACGCATCGATCACCGGCTGGGGCGGTTCGGCCTTTTGCATCTTTACAGACGCGACGAAAATTCCCGCCTTATATTCATCAAGAATTTTCTGCAGCAATTCGCGGGTCTTGTTTTCAACCTCGCTCCGCCGCGCGGCCAGCGCGTCTTCCAGATTTGTCTGGCCGACCACTTCGCGCAGGGCGCTTTCAGATGCCAGCTTCGTCGTCCCGACGGGATCGCGCGTGTTGAACAGGAAATCGATGGGGTTCTTGATACGCCACTGCACCACGTAATCAATATCGATGATGTTCTGATCACCCGTCAGCATCAGACTTTCTTCCGGCACGTCGCGCACCGTGGCGGCACGGCTGCCCGCCCCGGTTCCGCGGAACCCGACCAGGATTTCATTGGTCTGCTCCACATTCGGCGTGTAGACATTGCCGATGGGCGCGGGGAACCAGAAATGTAGCCCCGGCGCGGTCGTGGAATCGGAAACCTTCGCGCCAAACAGCAATTCAACCCCGCGTTCACCGGGTTGGACCCGGTAAATGCCGGAAAACAACCAGATGCCGATCAAGGCAATCAGGATCAAGGCAACACCCTTTCCGGCGCCGATCCCGCCCGGCATCATGTTCTTGAATTTCTCCTGCCCCCTGCGGAGCATCTCATCAAGATCGGGCGGGGTTAGGCCTCCGCCTCCGCCGCCACCCGACCCGCCGGTCGGGCCGCTGCCCCAGGGGCCACCGCCCCCACTGCCTCTTCCGCCTTGTTGTTGCCACGGCATAGCGTTCCCCGCTCTGATTTCTCTCCACCTGGTCGCACAACGATTACGGCGCTTTTACGCCCATCCATTGCCCCGGGCCGTTGGTGGTATATATGTTAGGTGAATTACGAACGCAATGAGTCGGGCCGCGCTTTATTCAGCCGCGTGCCCGGTTTTGTTTGCGAACAAGGCGATAGGATATGTCAGAAAGACTGGAAGATAGAGTAATTGCGGCACTGAGAACCGTCCGCGACCCGGCGAGCGGCGAGGATATCGTGTCACGCGGCATGGTGTCCGGCCTGATCAACAAGGACGGCAATGTCGGATTTTCGATCGAGGTGACGCCGGAACAAGGGCCGCATATGGAACCCGTGCGCAAGGCGGCGGAAGACACCGTTGCCGCCCTGGACGGCGTCCTTTCCGTCACCGCCGTGCTGACTGCAGAACGCCAGGCGCCACCGCAACAGCAGGCACCTCAACAGGGTCAGGGCGGACAAAAACCGAAGCTCTTGGAAAATGTCGGCGCGGTCATCGCCGTTGCCTCGGGCAAGGGCGGGGTCGGTAAATCGACCACTGCGGTCAATCTGGCCCTGGCGCTGGCACAGTCGGGGCTCAGGACCGGTCTGATGGACGCCGATATTTACGGACCGTCTCTGCCGCTGATGATGGGGATTGAGGGCAAACCGGAATCGCCGGACGGCGAAAAACTGCTGCCGATCGAGAGATACGGCCTCAAATGCATGTCGATCGGGTTCATGGTGCCGTCCGACACGCCGATGATCTGGCGCGGCCCTATGGTGATGGGCGCGCTGGAACAGCTGATGGGCGACACGGATTGGGGCGAGCTGGACATCATGGTGATCGACATGCCGCCGGGCACCGGCGATGCGCAGCTGACCATCGCGCAACGGGTCGCGCTGGCGGGCGCGATCATCGTGTCCACCCCGCAGGATCTGGCGCTGCTCGATGCCATCAAGGGTCTGAACATGTTCCACAAGGTTGAGGTCCCGATTCTCGGCATCATCGAGAATATGAGCTATTTCCTGTGCCCGCATTGCGGCGAAAGATCGGATATTTTTACCCATGGCGGCGCGGAAACCACCGCGCACCGCATGGGAGTCGACTTCCTCGGCTCGGTGCCGCTGGAAATGGCGATCCGCGAAGGGTCGGATTCCGGCAAACCCATCGTCGCCGCCGCCCCGGACAGCCCGCACGCGGCGGTCTATCACGGCATCGCCAGAATGGTGCGTGACAGCGCCTTCGCGGCGGCCGAAAAATCCGGCCCGCAGATCATTATCGAGTAACCCGATGAGTGAAGCGAAAATTCCGTTCCGCAAGGGGATGGAATTCGAGTACACCGAAGTCGAACAGGTGACCCCGATGGTCCGCCGCGTCATCGCGCGCAACCCGAGCGGTTTCACCTTTCACGGCACCAACACCTATATCGTCGGGCACGGGCGCGTCGCGGTGATCGACCCGGGCCCCCTGCTGGACGAACATACCGGCGCGCTCGCCGCGGCGCTCAAGGACGACACGGTTGAGCATATTCTGGTAACCCACACCCATCACGACCATTCGCCGGGCGTCAGCCCTCTGCGCGAACAGGTGGGCGGTGAAGTATGGGGCGCGCATCCCAGGCCGCTGTCGAGAGAAGAACGCACCGCCGAATCCATCGACTGGGCGTTTTCGCCGGATCATGAGCTGGAGGACGGCACGGAAGTCTCGGGTGACGGCTGGACTCTGGAGGCGGTGCATACGCCGGGCCACATGTCGAACCATATGTGTTTCGCGCTAAAGGAAGAAAACATCCTGTTTACCGGCGACCACATCATGGGCTGGAATACGACCATCGTCTCCCCGCCCGACGGCAATATGCGCGAATATTTCCAGAGCCTTGAGGTCTGTCTGGCCCGCAGCGAGACCACCTACTGGCCGGCCCACGGTCCTGAAATCGCCAACCCGGAACCCTTCACCCGCGCCTATCGCAGTCACCGCCGCATGCGCGAGGGCGAAATCGGACGTTGTCTTGAACGCGGGCTGGAGACGATCCAGGAAATTGTCGAGGCGCTCTATACTCATCTGCCGCAGAAAATGCACAAGGCGGCGGGCCGGTCGGTGTTTGCCCATATGGAGCATATGGTCGAAACCGGGCGGGCGGCCTGCGACGGCGACGTGACGATAGAAGCGCGTTACAGCAAGGTTTAGCCCGCTTGCAATCCCGCCGCGCGCGGGCAATCTCTAGGGGATAAGCGTTACAATACAAAAACGCGGGGCTCTTGAATGGCCGATCATACGACACAGGATCTTTTTCTCAGGCTGGCGCTCGCCATACTGATCGGGTTGATCGTCGGCATTGAACGGGGCCGCCACACCAAGGACCGGACCGGCGGCGAACGAATTGCTGGCGTCCGGACATTTGCCATCGTGGGGCTGCTGGGTGGTGTTTCAGGAATTTTATCACTCGACGTCGGACAAATATTCCTTGCGGCGGCGTTCCTGGGGTTTGCCGCACTGGTCATCGCCACCTATGTCGTGAGCGTAAAAGAATATGGCGATTTCGGCACCACCACCGAAGTAGCGGCTCTGGTCGTTTTCGGCCTTGGCGCGCTGGCGGTGAGGGGGGATATGATCGTGGCAGCCGCTGGCGGCGTTGCGTTGACCGCGCTTCTGGACGCGAAGAAGAAACTCCACACACAGATCGCCCTCCTGCAACGCCGCGAACTCGACGCCGCCGTCAAAATCCTGCTGATCTCCGTAGTCTTGCTTCCCATCCTGCCGGACAGTGGGTACGGCCCCGGGGCGTTGCTCAACCCGTACCGGCTCTGGTGGATGGTCGTTCTTGTCGCCGGTTTGTCTTTCATCGGCTATTTCATGGTGCGCCGGGCGGGGCCAAGGCGCGGTGTCGTGGTAACGGCGATTGCCGGCGGACTCGCCTCCTCAACCGCCGTTGCGCTTGGTTTTTCCCGGTTGGGAAAGGATGCGCCGGCGCTCGCCCCTTATCTCGCCGGCGGTATCTTGCTGGCGACGGGAATGAGCTTCGTCAGACTATGGGTGATCGTCGGCGTGATTCACACGCCCCTTGCGGTGACGATGGGTTTTCCGCTGGCGGCAATGTCGCTGGTCGCTTTCGGCTTCGCCTACTTTTTCCTCCGCAACGATACAAAATCCGTCCATCTGCGCGGCGAAGACAAGGTGAGGTTCGAAAACCCTCTGGAGCTCGGCGTCGCCTTGCAGTTTGGATTGTTCCTGGCGGGTATCGCGCTTGCCAGCCATTACATGCGGGTATTTCTTGGCGATCAGGGCCTTTATGTCGTGGCCGGGCTTTCCGGTCTCATCGATATCGACGCCATAGGGTTGTCCCTTGCGCAGATGACCTCGGAAAAAGCGGAAATCGGGACGGTCGCCGCCGGCGCAATTGTTCTGGCGGCCCTGGTGAATACGGCAGTAAAGATCGGACTAAGCGTCGTATTTTCCGACAAGACCGTATACCGCCGTATCATCCTCGGCGGCGGCGGCGTAATCGCCGCGGGTAGCGTCTCTCTCGCCCTGATCTAACGCGCCGGGCAGCCGTCCCGTCAGGGATGGATTTCGATCGGCGTGCCCGGTCTGATCATCGACCAGAGTTCTTTCATCTCGCGGTTGGTCACGGCGATGCAGCCCTGCGTCCAGTCAATCCAGGGATGGCCGACATCCTCCGCCGACATATCGTTGGGCAGCCCGTGGATCATGATCTTGCCGCCGGGGCTGACGCCTTTTGCCTCGGCGCGGGCCAGGTCCCGGCGGTTGGGATAGGAAATATGGATTGCCCGGAAAAACGCGCTGTCTTCCAGCTTGTAATCCAGCGTATAGGACCCTTCCGGCGTCTTGGCGTCACCCTCGCGCCGTTTATGCCCCTTGGGATAGCGGCCCAGCGCGATACGGAATATCCGCAGCACCCGGTCGCCCTTCATCACGACCAGCCTGCGATCGCCCTTGAGCACGACCACACGGTCCGCGATTTGACCGGTTGTCAGGCTGGCCACGCGCATATTTTCCGCCGCCATCGACGGCGCGGTGGAAAAGAAAATAATCGACGCGGCGCAAATCGCCGCCATTCTCATGGTCCGCAGCATGCTAGCCCCTGGCTGCTTTCCCCGTAACGGAATACCGAATATCCGGAAAAACAGTTAACAGATCGTGGCGGGAACCGCCAGAATTTCCGTCAGGACACGCGATCGAGAATGACGAAACTGTAATCGCCGCTATCAGTCGGCCCGGCGGCATGGCGTTCACGCGATAGCTCGCGCCAACCGGCTCGGTCAAAAGCGGGGAACCTTACGTCGCCTTCCGCCTCCAGATGCACTTCGGTGAGGTAAAGCCGGTCGGCGCGCGCGAGCGCCTCGGAAAAGACGGCCTCGCCGCCAATCACCATGACCTCATCGTTGTCAGCATCAAGCAATTCTGCCGCCGCAGCCAGGGCGGCGTCGAAATCGGGTGCAATCGTTACCCCGTCATAAGCGAAATCCGGATCGCGGGTCAGAACGATATGCGGCCGACCGGGAAGTGGTTTGCCGAGCGACTCGAAGGTCTTGCGGCCCATGACCAATGGCTTTCCCATAGTCAGCCGTTTGAAATTCCTGAGGTCTTCGGAAAGCCGCCAGGGCAGGTCGTTATCGCGCCCGATAACACCGTTCTCGGCGATGGCGGCGATGATGGAAAGACGCAAGGGGGCGGACCGTGGAATTCAGACGGCGACAGGGGCCGCGATATGCGGGTGCGCCTGATACCCGTCGAGCACGAAATCCTCATAGCGGAAGCCGAAAATATCTTTGACCTCCGGATTGATCAGCATTTCGGGCAGCGGATAGGGATCGCGTGAGAGCTGCAATTCCGCCTGCTCCAGATGGTTCAGGTAAAGATGCGCATCGCCGAACGTATGGACGAAATCGCCCGGCTCCAGCCCCGTCACCTGCGCGATCATCAGGGTGAACAACGCATAGGAGGCGATATTGAACGGTACGCCGAGAAAGATATCGGCGCTCCGCTGATATAGCTGACAGGAGAGCTTGCCGTCCGCGACATAGAACTGAAACAGGCAATGGCAGGGCGGCAGCGCCATATTGTCGATTTCCCCGACATTCCAGGCGCTGACGATATGGCGGCGCGAATCGGGATTGTTCCGGAGACCGTCGATCAGCGCCGTGATCTGATCGAATTGCCTGCCGCCCGATGCCGGCCAGGACCGCCATTGCGCGCCGTAGACCGGGCCGAGATCGCCGTTCTCATCCGCCCATTCATCCCAGATGCGCACCCCGTTTTCCTTCAGATAGGCGATATTGGTGTCGCCTTTGAGAAACCAGAGGAGCTCATGAATGATCGATTTCAGATGCAGCTTCTTGGTCGTGACCATCGGGAACCCGGCCCCGAGATCGAACCGCATCTGATGACCGAAAACGCTTCTGGTGCCGGTTCCGGTGCGGTCGCCCTTTTCCGCGCCGTTCTCCAGCACATGCCGCATGAGGTCGAGATATTGTTTCACCGGATTTTCCTTCGAATCACGCGTGCCGAGCGATTTCTTTAATTTAGAGGCGAATCGACCTATATTAAAAGAGCCGGTTCACCGGCTATGGCGATAAACGGCTTGTGCAATAAGCGATGCGGACCCGGGGGCGGTACCCGGCGCCTCCACCAAATTCCAGACCCGGCCTGGCCAGCGGTCTTTTCGGGGGCGAAACAGGATCGACGCGCGTGTAAAGACAAGTTTTTCGTTCGGTATGGTACCGCCGTTATCGGGCCGATATACAATTGCCAATGATAATGACTTGGCTCTCGCTGCCTAACATTAGGTAAGCGCGGTTCGGGGGGCACCGGGCAACAGAAGCCCCCCACTCGATTCATTTCGCCGTATTCCCGATCTCACTTGCCCTTGCCCGCCCCATGGACTTACAAAGGGGCCATGACTGACGATCCCTTGGATTACGCCCGCCTTGTCGACCGCGCCATGCAATCGGTGATGCGCGAGGCGCTTCAGATCGCCGCGGACCAGGGCTTGCCGGGGCGGCATCATTTTTACCTGACGCTGGACACGACGCACCCGGATGTTGAGATCGGCGACAGTCTGCGCGCGCAATATCCGGAAGAAATCACCATCGTGCTGGAACATCAGTTCTGGGATTTGACGGTGGAGGAGGACCGGTTTTCGGTGGCTCTGAGCTTCGGCGGCCAGCCGCAGACCCTCAACGTGCCGTTTGACGCGGTGACCGCCTTTGTCGACCCATCCGTCAAGTTCGGGCTGCAATTTTCCGCTGCCGGTGAAACGGATGACGCCGTTATCGCCGTGCCCGCCGCGGAAGAACCGGAAACGGAAACCGCCCCGCCTGAACCGAAAAAGGACCAAAGCGGACCGGCGGAAGTGGTCACGCTCGACAGTTTCAGAAAAAAAGACTGACGGCGCGGGACGGCGCATGCCCGATCCGGTCAGCACAGACAGTTTTTCAGTTACCAGGAACGAGACGATGTCATCTGAATTTCCCGTAAACGAGATTTTCCCGCTGGACGCGGACGAAACCGGATACCGCAAACTGACCACGGACCATGTCGGGATCGACACGTTCCGGGGCGAAGAGGTTCTGGTGGTGGAAAATGACGGGCTGCGCGCACTCTCGATGGAGGCG
>Ga0181584_10001302_pt1 | contig 18904 bp, 20 predicted proteins | sample 071ome_30_FD_132462 | JGI IMG/M metagenome (GOLD analysis project Ga0181584, IMG submission 132462) | Coastal salt marsh microbial communities from the Groves Creek Marsh, Skidaway Island, Georgia - 071406AT metaG (megahit assembly) | ecosystem: Environmental > Aquatic > Marine > Intertidal... | reverse complement strand
GGTCAGGGCCTGCAGGATGATGTGAATGTGAACTGGATCAATCCCGGCCAGACCGAGACTGAGCGGTTGCAACAGCTTCTGGCGACGCGGGCGCGCGACGAGAACCGTAATATCGACGATGTTCGCGCCGAGCGGATGCAGGCTGAGGGCATTCGCCGCCTTGGCCAGCCCGAGGATATGGCGGCCCTTGTAGCCTTCCTGTGCAGCGGTGAGGCGCGCCATATCCATGGTGCCGGCATCAGTGTCGATGGCGGCGCAACAAAGGGATATTTCTGATGGATTTTTGCTTGTCCGGGGAACAGCGCCTTCTTGTCGCCACCATCCGCGGCTTCGTCGATGACGAGTTGCGCCCGCTGGAGGCCGGGGTCGAGGAGGCAGGCTGCCTTGCCGATGATGTGGCCGACAGCATTCGCGCCAAATCGCAGGCGCTCGGGCTCTATGCTGTCAACATCCCGGCTGAATATGGCGGCGGCGGCCTGTCGGTTCTCGACTGGATGATCGCCGAGGAGCAGTTCGGGCGTACAAGTGATATCCTGATCCGCCGTGCCTTTGGCAATGTCTATGAAATCCTGCTTGAAGGCACACCGGCGCAGATCGAGGAATATCTGCTGCCGGCGGTGCGCGGCGAACGGACTTTCTCGGTGGCCTTCACCGAGCCCGAGGCCGGCTCGGACGCCGCCGCCATTTCCACGAGCGCTGTGCGACAGGGTGATGGCTGGGTGCTGAACGGCGCCAAGCATTTCATTTCGGATGGTCTCTATTCCGATTTTTTCATCGTCACCGCGGTGACCGACCCGGCCGCCGGTGCGCGCGGGATTTCCACCTTCATTCTGGACAAGGGCCTGCCCGGCTTCACCATCGGGCGAGATCAGCCGATGATGGGGCTTCGTGGCACCTCGCATGTCGAGATGCGGTTCGAGGACGTTGTTCTGGATAAAGGCCGGCTTCTGGGTCAAGAAGGCCAGGGGCTGAAGCTGGCGCTGGCCACGCTCGGCCGGGTGCGGCTGGCCCAGGTCGCGGCGCGGGCCGTCGGCAAGGCCGGCATGATTCTTCATTCCTGTCTTGGCTATGCCCGTGACAGACGGCAGTTCGGATCGGCAATCGGCGATTTCCAGCTGGTCCAGCAGATGCTCGCCGACTCGGCGATGGAGGTCAATGCCTGCCGGCTGGCGTTATGGCAGACGGCAAGCCGGATTGATTCCGGTGACGAGGCGCGTGGGGCGATCTCGATGTTGAAGGTCCAGGCCTCCGAAATGCTGGGCCGGGTCGTCGATCGGGCGGTGCAGATTTTTGGCGGCGCCGGTTATTGCCGCGACCTGCCGATCGAGCGCTATTACCGCGATGCGCGGATTGCGCGGATTTATGACGGAACTTCGGAAATTCATCGCATGGTGATGGCACGACAGATGATGAAGGGGGATGTCGGCCTGTTCGATATCTATGAACAGGCAGGATGACAAAGGTTCGGTTTCTGTCAGCGGACCAGGCTGCCGCGCTGATCAAGGATGACGATGTAGTCGGGTTGACTGGCGGCGGCGGCGGGCTGGTCGAGGCAAGCGTGCTCCACGCCGCTGTCGAGCGACGGTTTCTGGAGACAGGACATCCACGCAACCTGACCTGTATCCATGCTCTTGGCATCGGTGACCGGCAGGAACGCGGGATGAACCGCTTTGCGCATGTCGGCATGACCAGCCGGGTCATTGGTGGTCACTGGGTCTGGTCGCCGCGCATGCAGCAGATGGCGCGGGACAACGAGATCGAGGCCTATGTCCTGCCTGGCGGCGTGATCATGCAGCTGATGCGCGAGGTCGCCGCTGGTCGGCCGGGGCTGATCACGCATGTCGGGCTTGGCACCTTCGTTGATCCGCGGCTGGATGGCGGGCGCATGAATGAAGCCGCGAAACAGGACCTGACCGAGATCATCACCATCGATGGGCACGATTATCTGCGCTATTTGCCGATCCCGGTGACGGTGGCGTTGCTTCGCGGCAGCTATGCCGATGAGGATGGCAACATCTCGCTTGAGGAAGAACCCGCCAATCTGGATATCTACGCGATGGCGGCGGCGGCGCATAACAGCGGTGGCAAGGTCATTTTCCAGGTCCGTGGGAAGGTGCCGCGCAACAGCCTGAAGGCCCGCGAGGTGCGTATTCCGGCGGCGCTTGTCGATGCCGTTGTCGTCGATGAGACGCAGCAACAGGGCTATGATGTTGTTTATGATGCGGCGCTGTCCGGCCAGGATCGGCGCGACGATCCGGAGCCGCAGCAGCCGGTCTTTTCACCGCGCCTTGTCATCGCCCGCCGGGCGCAACAGGAACTTCAGGACAATGCCGTGATCAATTTCGGTTTCGGCATTCCCGACCAGATTGCCAAGCTGATCGACCGCGATGGCCATTCCGGGCGCTATTTCCAGACCATTGAACATGGCACCTATGGCGGCAGGCTGATGGATGGCGATCTGTTCGGCTACGCCATGAACCCCAGCTGCATGATCGACGGTCCCTCGCAATTCGACTTCTATTCGGGCGGCGGGCTGGATATCGCCTTTCTGGGATTTGGCGAGATGGATGCCGCCGGCAATGTCAATGTGTCGAAGCTTGCCGGCAACACGGTCGGGCCGGGCGGGTTCATCGATATCGCGCAGAATGCGCGCAAGGTGGTGTTCTGCGGCACGTTCGACACTGGCGGGGCGCGGCTTGAGACCGGCGACGGCACCCTGCGCGTCACCGCGCATGGACGCATCGGCAAACTTGTACAGACGGTTGACCAGATCACCTTTTCGGGCCTGCAGGCATGTGTGCAGGGCCAGAAGGTCGTCTATGTCACCGAGCGCGCTGTCTTCGAGCTGCGCGAGGACGGGGTGCATCTTGTCGAAATCGCCCCCGGGATCGACCTTCAGGCCGATATTCTCGACCGGATGGGATTTGTTCCGCGCATGGACACGCCCCCGTCAGTGATGAGCGAGAGCCTGTTCCGGGACTGAAAGATGGTGAAACGGTGATGGATGTTTTCAGAATTGGATTGATTGGCGCCGGCTCGATCGGCGCGCGGCACATGAAGGCCATCGACGAGGTGGCGCATATCGATCTTGTCGCCATAGCCGACCCTTCGCCGGCCGCGGCGGCGCTTGGCGCATCGCGTGGCATTCCGGTCTTTGCCGATGCCGACAGCATGCTGTCCGGTTCGGATGTCGAGGCGGTGATCATTGCCACCCCGACCGAACGCCACCACGCCGATGTGATGACAGCCCTCAACCATCGCAAGACGGTGCTGGTCGAAAAGCCGATCACCGCCACCATGCAGGAGGCCGACGAGGTGACGCGCTATGCCGCGCAGCAGGGATGCCGGGTTCTGGTTGGCCATCAGCGGCGTTACTACCCTTGTGCGATAACTGCGCGCGAGATCATCCAGAGCGGGCGCATCGGCAGGCTGATGGCGGTCAGCGGCCAGTGGACAACGCGAAAGGATGATGAATATTACGCGCCGCAATGGCGCCGTGACATCAAGGCTGGTCCGGTCCTGACCAACCTGATCCATGAGTTCGACATCCTGCGCTTCATCTGCGGCGATATCACATCGGTGTCCGCCGAGATCACGCATCATGACCAGCAGTTCGACAAGGAGGATGCGGTTGCCATCAGCCTGAAATTCGCCAATCAGGCCGTGGGAACCTTTCTTCTTTCGGATCGCACGCCATCGCCCTGGACCTGGGAAATGGCACTCGGCGAGAGTATAAAATTCCCGAAGACGGGGATGAACGCCATCCGGTTTCTCGGCACCGAAGGGGCGCTGGAATTTCCAAACCTCGTGCTGTGGCGCCATGCCGAGGATGCTGGCGACTGGCACCATGAAATCCGGCCGGAGGTGATCGCGACGCCGTTCATCGATGCCTATGTCGCGCAGTGCCGGCATCTCTGCGCGGTGGCGCGTGGTCTTGAGGAACCGGTCATCGATGCGTTGAACGGCAGCCGGTCGCTTGACGCCACGCTGGCGGCGGCGCGGGCCGCCACCGACGGCACCAGGGTCACATTGTCATAAGACAGTATTTTCAGGAGCAGAGGGATGACGGATTTCTATATCGATATTGGTGACAGCACCAGTTTCACCAAGACAGTTTCGGAAAGCGATGTCTATCAGTTCGCCGGCATCACCGGTGATTTCTCGCCAAACCATGTCAACCGGGTCTATATGGAGAAATCCTCCTATGGCAGGCTGATGGCGCATGGCGCGCTTCTCGTCGGCTTCATGTCGACGGTATCAACGCAGATGATCGCGCATAGTCGCGAGGCCGCGGAAACGCCGGTCTCGGTCGGTTATGACAAGATCAGATTCCTCAAGCCGGTCTTTCTTGGTGACACGATCACCGTTGCCTACACCGTCACCGAGATCGACACCGAGCGCCGCCGCTCGACAGCCGGCATCGAGGTCACAAACCAGGATGGTGACCTTGTCGCCGTTGCCAGCCATATTCTGCAATGGGTGCCGAACAGCTGATATCGGGCCGGAACGGGTGCTGAAAGGAACAGAAACATGAGCAAGCCAATGGATATTGCCGGTCAGGCTTTCATTGTCACCGGCGCGGCAAAGGGTATCGGCCTCGCCATCAGCACACTGTTCCACAGCCTTGGTGCGCGGGTCTCCGGCTGGGATCTCGATGACAGCGACATGAAGGACAATCCTGTCTTCGCCGACTCTCAAATTGTCGATGTCACCGATCCGGCGCAGACCGCGGCCGGGTTCGCCGCCAGCCTTGCCGCGCTTGGCGATGTTGACGGCATTGTCGCGAATGCCGGTGTGAACGGACCGACAAAGCCGTTATGGGACTATTCGCTCGCCGAATGGCAGATCGTGATGTCGGTCGATCTGACCGGTGTGTTCCTGACGGTGCAGGCCGGGCTTGATCATTTGCGGGCGCGCCAGCGCGGCCGGATCATCATCATCTCGTCGATCGCCGGCAAGGAGGGCAACCCCGGTGCCGTCCCCTATGGCGCGGCAAAGGCCGGCGTGATTGGGCTCGCCAAGGGGCTTGCCAGAGAATTGCTGCCTTCCGAGATCACCGTGAACTGTATCGCACCCTCGATGGCGATGACTGACCTTCTCGATGGCATGAGCGCCGAATATATCGCCGACAAGAAGAGCCGCATTCCGATGGGACGCCTGTGTACACCCGAAGAGATCGCCAATGTCGCGGCCTTCATCGCCTCGCCGGCCTGCAGTTTCACCACCGGTCAGGTCTTTGACGTCACCGGCGGGCGGGCGACATGGTAGCCGCGCCGCGCCGGCTGCATCCCGACGAGCTTTGCGTGCATCAGGTCACGCTGTCCGGACAATGTGATTTTGCCAGCTCGTTGCGGGTGCTTCGTGATGCCGGCATCCGGCGCACGGCCCTGTGGGCGCCGATGATCGAGAGCTGCGGTGTCGCCGAGGCTGCGCGAATCTGGCAGGACAGCGGCATGGTGGCGGAATCGCTCTGTGTTGCCAATCTGTTCGCTGGCGAGGACGCGCTTCGCGAGAGGCTGGAGCTTGCCGACATGTTTGGCGCGCGGACGCTGGTCATGATCACCGGCGGTTTCGAAGATCTGGCGCCTTCCGGTGCGAGCGGTACCGACATCGCGCGCGCGCGGGGTTTGATTGTCGACCGGCTGAATGTGGCAGCTGACCTTGCCGGCCAGTTTCGCGTCAGACTGGCTTTCGAGCCCCTTCATCCGATGGTGTGCGGGTTCCGGTCGGTGGTATCCAGCCTCGGTGAGGCGCTGGATATTCTCGACCAGCTTGATGAGGGTCACGATGTCGGTCTTGCCATCGACGCCTACGCGTTGTGGTGGGAGCATGATCTGCAGGCAAAGCTGAAACGCGCCGGCAACCGCATTCTGAATTATCACGTCTCCGACTGGCTTGCCGACACGCGTGACCTGCGGCTGGATCGCGGCATGCCGGGCGACGGGCAGATTGCGCTACTTGACTGGCGACGGATGATCGAGGCTGCCGGCTATCGCGGTCCGGTCGAGGTGGAAATCTTTTCCCGCGACAGATGGTGGAAGGAATCACCCGAGACAATGACAAGGGTAATCCTGGAGCGGATGAACATTGCCTTCTGAACATGTGCTGTCAGCACGCCATTCCCATCATTTTGCATGCTAAATGATGGGAAACCATCAATTTTGTGGTTCCGTATCCGGCAAGGCTCCATACTATGGATTTTCGCACCTGTTGATGCCTTGCCTATCAAGAGGTTCTCACCGTATGGTGCGAGGAATGCTTACCAGGCTCGGGGGGAGCGGTGCTTGAGGTCAAGGACGTACACGCAGGGTACGGTAATCTGAAAATCCTGCGTGGCATCAACATGAATGTGCCGACTGGTGGTATTGTCACATTGCTTGGTGGCAATGGCACCGGTAAATCGACACTTCTGAAGGCCATTTCCGGGCTGATTCCCCTGATGCAGGGTGATGTCTTCTTCAATGGCGTGAACATCTCGAATATGAAGCCACACCAGCGCATGCGCCTTGGTCTTGTGCAGGTGACGCAGGCCAAGGAAGCCTATCCGGCGATGACCGTTGAGGAGAACCTTGTGCTGGGTGCCTATACGCGCCGTGACCGCGAGGGAACCAAGGCCGATCTCGAGAAGGTCTATGAGTTTTTCCCGGTGCTCCGTGAGCGCCGCAAGCAGTTGTCCGGCACGCTGTCAGGCGGCGAGGTGCAGATGCTGGTGATTGGTCGCGGCCTGATGGCGGCGCCGAAGATGCTGATGCTTGATGAGCCAAGTGCCGCTCTGGCGCCAAAGGTGGTGCTTGAAATTTTCGCGAATATCAACCGCATTGCCAAATCCGGCGTGACGATCCTGGTGGTCGAGCAGAATGTGCGGATGGCGCTGATCCTGGCGCAGTATGGTTACATCATCCGCGATGGCGTGATCATGATGCAGGGTGAGGCAGATAATCTGATTAGCGATCCGGCGGTCAAGGATTCCTTCCTTGGCGGGTCGGTGGCCGACACATCAAAGGCGCTCAGGAACTAAGCGGGGACGGACATAATGGCATTCGATTTCAACTCGTTGCTGGCCTTTATCATTTTCGGTGTCACCATCGGTGTCGTCTATGGCATTGTGGCGCTTGGCATTTCGCTGATCTATTCCGGGCTTGACATCGTACATTTCGCGCATGGTGAGATGTACATGTTCGGCGCCTTTTTCGGGCTTGTGCTGGCGCATAATGTCGGTGTGCCATACCCGGTCGCCCTGGTCGGGGCGATGATCCTGACGGCACTGCTAGGTATGGCGGTCGAACGTGTGTTCTATCGACGATTGACGCGTGCCGGCGGTGGTTACACCGTTGCCGGCATGGGCATGATAATCTGCGGCTTCGGCATGTCCGTCGCGCTGGTCAATGCCGCCTATTTCTTCTTTGGCGCCGAGGCCGAGCCTTTCCGCGCCAATCTCGATTACATTCCGCGCCTTACATTTCCCGGCGATATCAATGTGCCGGAAAGCTATGTGCTGACGGCGATCATTTCGGTTCTGCTGATGGCCGGCCTGCATTATTTTCTGCGGCATACGAAAACCGGTCTTGCGGTGCGGGCTGTCGCCCATAACAAGGACATCGCCTATCTGATGGGGGTCAATGTACCGCTGATGATCTCGCTGATCTTCGGGCTGGCCTGCGGTCTTGCCGCCGCCGCCGGGGTGTTGATCGGGCCGATGCAGTCGGTGCAGGTGGAGATGGGCTATCTGATGCTGATGAAGGCATTTGCGGCGGCGGTTGTCGGCGGGTTCGGATCGCTTCCGGGGGCCATCGTCGGCGGGATCATGGTCGGCATTTTCGAGAATCTCGGCGCCGCCTACATATCGGCGAGCCACAAGGACATTTACGCATTTTTGCTGTTGATCCTGGTCCTGATGTTCAAACCATCAGGCCTGTTCGGGGTCGAGGCAAAGGTGAAGGCATAGTGAGCGTAATCACTATGAATAAGGGCAACGCCCGAAACTAAGTGGAGGAAAACATGCGAGTACTGAACAAAGTGTTTGCTGGCGTTATGGCCGCCGGTGTCGGCCTTGCCGCCACTGCTGCTTTCGCTGGTGACATCCGGGTCGGCATCACGATGCGGATGGTCAGTGAAAACGGTCAGGCCTATGGCCAGATGGTGATGGACGAGATCAAGGCGATCAATGATGCCGGCGGCATCAATGGCAACATGATCGAAGCCACGCTGATGAATGACGAATGCAAGTCCGACAAGGGCGTTGCCAATGCGAACAAGCTGATCTTCCAGGAGAAGGTACACCTTCTGATCGGTTCGACCTGCTCGTCGGTGTCGCTGCCGATCGTCGATGTGACGGCAAAGGCCGGCGTGGCCCAGATGATCCCGCATTCGACAAACTCGAAGATCACCCAGAAGGGTAGCGAGTGGGTATTCCGTATCCCGGTATCGGGCCGTTATTACGGTGGTGTGAACGCCAAATATGTCGGCGAGAACATCGGCACCAAGATTGCCTATATCTGTGCCGCTGACGCCGCCTCTGTCGGTGACTGTGCGAACATGGAAAAGCAGATGCGCTCACGCTTCGGTGTCGAGCCTGCCTATCGTGCCGATGTGCAGGAAAAGGAAGTCGATTTCCGCTCGCACATGCAGAAGATCAAGTCGATGAATGTCGACGGCATTCTGGTTGCGGCCCTTGCCGAGACCATGGCCCGTGCGCTGGTCCAGTCCTATGAGGCCGGCATCGGTGAGGATGTTCGCCGTATCGGTTCGTCCTCGGCCTCCAATGCGCCGGTTCCGAAGATTGCCGGTGACGCTGCCAAGGGTGTGTTCTTCACGGCTGCCTATGCCGCTGCCGATGATCGCCCGATCGCCAAGCTGTTCAACGAGATGACCCGTCAGCGCTATGGTATCCATGCGCCGGACCATGATTTCTCGCAGGCCTATGACCTTGTGCGGATCATGGAAATCGCTCTGAACAACGCCGACCTTGGCCTGACCGACGGCTCGCTTGCCGCTGACCGCACCGCCATTCGCGATGCGATCGCCAGTGTCGAGGGCTATGAGGGTCTGGCCTCGGGGCCAATCAGCTTCTGCGCGGCGCCGACCCCGCAGTGCCGTGACGGCAACCGCACCGCGGTTCTCATCGGTTACACCAAGGGTGGTGAGGACTTTGAAACCGAGGTTCTCGCCCGGGTGACCATGGAGCCTGATTTCGGCCTCGAATAAGGTCTCGAACTTTATGGCCGGGGGATCACTTCCCCCGGTCATTATCCTGTTACGGCCATTATCCTGTTACGGTCATTGAATTTTCTCTTTTTTGGACGACCCCGGGGGAACAGCTCGATATGTCATTTCTATCGCGTATTGCTGACCTGATCGACGCGCTTGCACAACGCCACAGGCTGTTGCCGTGGCTTGTCGCCTATGCGCTGCTTCTGACCCTTCCGTTCATCCTGTCGACCTTTTTCAATGACTATCTGATCGATCTGGCGAACCGCGCCTGTCTGTTTATCATGCTGGCCGTCGGGCTGAACATCGTGAAGGGCTTCTGCGGTCAGGTCACGGTTGGTCATATCGGTCTCTACGCCATCGGGGCGGTGACCTCGGCTGTCCTGTCGCTGGAACCCGGCGGCTTCGGCGGTGCCCTCGGCTTCGGCCTGTCGGTCTGGGTGTCGATACCGATCGCGGTGATTGTCACCGCCTTCGCCGGTCTCATTGTCGGGCTGCCGTCGGTGCGGCTTGAGGGTGCCTATCTGGCGCTGGCGACACTGGGGCTCGGGGAATCGGTCCGCATCTTCATCGCCGTGACGCCGGCGCTGGGGTCGAGTACCGGCCTGATGATGATTCCGGCACCAAGCATTGGCGGTTTCGTCTTTGACAGCTTCACAAGCTATTATTATCTGGTGATGACGGCGGCTGTGGTCGGGATCTACTTTTCTTTCGCGATCCTCCGCTCGGCGACCGGTCGCGCCTTCCAGGCCATCCGCGAGGATACCATCGCCGCTTCGGTGAACGGCATCAATGTGGTGAAATACAAGCTTCTCGCCTTTGTTCTCAGCGCCATCTATGCCGGGCTTGCCGGCGCGCTGTTCGCGCATATGCCGCCGGGCTATCTTCACCATAACAATTTCACGGTCATCGAGATGGTGACCTTGCTGCTGATGGTGGTTCTTGGCGGCATCGGCAATGTCTGGGGCGGGGTTATCGGTGCCATTGTGGTGACCATCGCCTATGACCAGACCAAGGATCTGGTGGTCTATTTCATGGACCGGCCGATCGTCATCCAGCCGCTTGTATTCGGTCTGTCGATGGTGCTGCTGGTGCTGTTCATGCCGCGCGGGATCGGTGGCTGGTTCGAGGGTGTCCGCCGGAACCGCAGATTTATTCAGAGAAGCGAGGAGAAGTTGGGTGACGCTGCTAGAAACTCGTAACCTGAGCAAGAGCTTTGGCGGCCTGCAGGCCATCGACAAGGTCAGCCTGAAGGTTGAGCAAAACACGATCCATGGGCTGATCGGGCCGAACGGGTCGGGCAAATCGACCTTCTTCAATCTGTTGACCGGCGTCTACCAGCCTGACGAGGGAAGCCGGATAAGTTTCGACGGGGTCGACATCACCAACAGCCCGGCGCATGCCATCGCCGGCCTTGGATTGGCCAGAACCTTCCAGCTACTGCGCCTCTATGGCGAGCTGAGTGTGCTGGACAATGTCATGGTTGGCTACCACCCGCACACCAAATACGGGCCGCTGGCACCGCTGTTCAACGGTGCCGAGGTGCGCCGCCAGGACAAGGCCGTAAAGGAAGAGATGCAGGAGCTTCTCGAATTCATCGGTCTTGCCGATCATGCCGAGATTCCGGCGGCCGAGCTGTCCGGTGGCCAGCGCCGCCTGCTGGCGCTGGGGCGGGCCATTGCGATGCGGCCGAAAATGCTGCTTCTTGATGAGCCGGGAGCGGGCCTGTCGCCGGTCAATGTCGACAATCTGATGGCCACCATCATGACATTGAAGGAGCGTTACAACCTGACGATCATCGTTGTTGAACATATCCTGAAGGTGGTGATGTCGACCTGCGATACGATCAGTGTTCTCGATCACGGTCAGAAGATTTCCGAAGGCACGCCGGAATTCGTGAAGAACGACCCGGCGGTCGTGGAAGCCTATCTCGGGCGCGAGATGGCGGATGAGGATATCAGGGCGGCGATGGACGCCTGACGCGGAGGTGCGCGGCCAAATGGACGGGGAGCTTGCCGGCATAAGGTGGGAAACGACTGACAGGACGCTTGTCCTGACCATCGACCGCCAGGATCGCCGCAACGCGCTCGACCCGGACGCCCATCACCAGCTTGCCAGCCTGTTCGACAGTTTTGCTGAAAGTGACGCGCATCTCGTTGCCATCGTGACCGGGGCCGGTGACCGCGCCTTCTGTGCCGGTTCCGACCTGACAGTGGCGGCCGCGCTTGACCGTGCCAACCTGCCCGAAACCGGATTTGCCGGTCTGGCCGAACGGTTTGACCTGACCAAGCCGGTGATCGCCGCGGTGAATGGCGATGCTATCGGTGGCGGGATGGAGATCGTGCTTGCCTGCGATCTCTGCGTGGCTGTGCCGTCGGCAAGATTTGCCCTGCCGGAACCGCGGGTGGGGCTGGCGGCAAGCGGCGGGCTGCACCGGCTGGTCCGGCAGCTACCGCACAAATGGGCCATGGAATTCGCGTTGACAGGCCGCATCTTCACCGCTGACGAGGCCGCCGCGATGGGGGTCGTCAACCGCATCGTGCCGGCAGGTGACAGGTCCGGCGCCGCGCTCGCGGCGGCGATTGAGATGGCGGCAATGATCTGTGAGGGGGCGCCGTTGGCGGTGCGGGCCACAAAGGAAATGATGATGGCCGGCCTTGATCTGCCGGAGCTTCGGGCAGCCTACGCAGCCCGATATCCGACCTTTGAGGCCATGCTGGAAAGTCATGATGCCGCCGAGGGGCGCGCCGCGTTCCTGCAGAAACGAAAGCCGCGATGGCAGGGCAGCTGATGACAGCCGGACAGCAGGCAAGGGAAAGGGTGGTAACGCGATGACTGACCGGTCGGATACGTTGAGAACATCTATCGCAACCGTTTCGATCGCCGGTGACTTTCGTGAGAAGCTGGCGGCGATTTCGCGGGCCGGTTACACCGGCATCGAGATCTTCGAGCAGGATTTCATCGCCTTTGACGGCGCGCCGGTCGATGTTGGCTGGCTGGTCGCTGATTATGGTCTCGAGATCATGCTGTTCCAGCCCTTCCGCGATTTCGAGGGGCTGCCGGAACCCTATCGCAGCCGCGCCTTCGATCGGGCCGAGCGCAAGTTCGACCTGATGAACAGCATGGGATGTGACCTTGTTCTTGTCTGTTCCAATATCGCGGCGGCGGCGCTTGGTGGCATCGACCGGGCAGCCGATGATTTTGCCGAGCTTGGCGAGCGGGCCGGCAAGCGCGGCATCAGGGTTGGCTTCGAGGCATTGGCCTGGGGGCGACACATCAATGACCACCGTGATGCCTGGGAGGTGGTGCGGCGCGCCGACCACAGTCATGTCGGGCTGATCCTTGACAGTTTCCACACACTCAGCCGCGACATCGACCCGCAGACCATCCGCTCTATCCCCGGTGACAAGATCTTCTTTGTCCAGCTTGCCGATGCGCCGAAGATCGATATGGATCTGTTCTACTGGTCGCGCCATTTCCGGAATATGCCCGGCGAGGGTGATCTGCCGGTGGTCGATTTCATGCGCGCTGTTGCCGCCACCGGATATGACGGTCCGCTGTCCCTGGAAATCTTCAATGACCAGTTCCGCGCTGGCAGCCCGGTCGAGATCGCCCGTGACGGCCATCGTTCGCTCATGGGGTTGATGGATGATGTGCGGCGCAGCGAGCCCGACATCCGCCTGCCGGCACCCGACATGCCGCCGCGCGCGCAATGCGGCGGTGTCGAATTTGTCGAATTCACCACCAGCGAGGAAGAGGCCGCCGAGCTTGCCGGCTTCCTGTCGGTGATGGGCTTCACCCATGCCGGCACCCATGTCTCAAAACAGGTGGCGCAGTGGCGGCAGAACGACATCAATATCCTGATCAATACCGAGGAGTCAGGATTCGCCCATTCCGCCTATCAGACGCATGGCACCTCGGTCTGCGACATTGCGCTGCGTGTCGACGATGCGGCGCAGACCATCGAGCGGGCGCGGATGCTTGGCGCCGAGACAGTGACAACGCCGGCCGGTGAGGGCGAGCTGTCGATCCCGGCGATCCGCGGCGTCGGCGGCGGCATGGTCCGCTTTATCGATGCCGGCAGTGATCTGGCGAGATTGTGGGAGATCGACTTTGTGCCGGTTGCCGGGGCCGGGGATGTCTCCGGTGTCGGGCTGCGGCGGGTGGACCATCTCGCACAGACGATGAAATACGAGGAAATGCTGACATGGACGCTGTTCTACACTTCCATCCTCGACACCGGAAAGGTGCCGATGGTGGACGTTGTCGATCCGGGCGGGCTGGTGCGAAGCCGCGCCATCCAGAATGACAGTGGCGAGCTGCGGGTAACACTGAACGGTGCCGAGAACCAGAACACGCTGGCCGGCCATTTCATCGACCGGACCTTCGGTGCGGCCGTGCAGCATATTGCCTTTGCCTGCGATGATATCTTCGCGACAGCCGAGGCACTTGCCGCGCGTGGTTTCGAGGCGCTCGCCATGTCGGCAAACTATTATGATGATCTTGGCGCGCGTTTCGGACTCGACGAGGTGTTTCTGTCGCGCCTCCAGACCTTCAGCATCCTTTATGACGAGGATGCGCAGGGGCGCTTTTTCCAGTTCTATAGCCGCCGGCGCAGCAGCGAGATCTTCTTTGAAATTGTCCAACGGCTGGACGGTTATGATGGCTATGGCGCCGCCAATGCCCCGTTCCGGATCAGCGCCCAGAAGCGTGACCTGAACGGCTCGCCCTTCACCGCTGCGACCGGCAATTGATGTCGGGGCCAGATGGCTAGCCGGGTTTTTCCGTGAATTCGCGGTAGGGCTTTGCTGTCGCGGGAAGCTCGCGCCTTATGAAATAATCCTCGTTCCTGAGCTGCCGCCGCAATGCCGGCCACATCTCGGCAAACCCCGCGGCAATGGATGGCGACGGGGCTGGCAAATCATGCCTGATCAGCCGGTGCAGCGCTGGCAGCGCATGAAATGGCACCTTCGGAAACATGTGATGCTCGACATGGTAATTCATGTTCCAGTAGATGAATCGCGAGATCGGATTCATATGGACGGTGCGTGAGTTCAGCCGGTGGTCGACGACATTGTCGGCCAGGCCACCATGCTGCAGCATGCCGGTCATGACATGGTGCCAGGCACCGTAGAGGCGCGGTGTGCCGACAAGCAGGACCGGCACCCAGCTGCCAAGCGCGATGGCACCGGCGATCGTGCCGGCATAGATCAGCACCCAGATTCGCGCGATGCGAATGACCTTGGGGTGGTCGACCTCGGGGATGAAACTGGCCTCCTGCCGGTCCAGCCTGCCGCTGGCGTTGAGGCACATGCGCCGGATGCCTGCCGGAACGTCAATCAGACCGAGAAAGTTCACAATCCATTTCAAAAAGACCGGGGGGCGCATCAGCTGGATTTCAGGGTCGCGGCCGACGATGATCGTATCGGTGTGATGGCGGGCATGGCTCCAGCGCCAGCTATAGGGGTTCCGGATCATGCAGAAACAGGCGATCTGATGGACAGCATCATTCATCCAGCGCGAATTGAAGGCTGTCTTATGTCCGCATTCGTGCCAGCGCGAATCCATCGCCGAGCCATAGAGAACGCCATAGGCAAGGAAGGCCGGCACCGAAAGCCAGGATGGAAACAGCAACGCGCCGGCCGTGCCAAGCGCCGCCATGGCGGCGAACAGGATGATGGTGTCGCGGATGGCCGGGCCGTCACGGCGTTGCATCAGTTCGGCAAGCTGCTTGCGTGGAATCTCGGTCTGGTACCAGCGCGCACCGGCAAGCCCGCTCGCCATGGCCTGCTCGCCATCGCGGCCAAGAAGTGAATATTCGCGTGTACCGTCCGCCATCGCCGTCAACACCCGTCTGTCCCGCACATTCACACGGAAAACTCTAATGCTGACCGGCCGGCAAGTTCAAGCGACGCCTTGGTCGCACCCGGCGGTCAGCAGGATTTTGATCAAACCCGGACTTCAGGCCTTGCTGTTATAGACCAGCGTCGGCAGCGGCGGCGGCGGGGCGTCCATGTCGAAGCCGTGGATCTCGGCGACAACCGCCGACATTTCCGGCGGCATGTTCTGCATGATATGCGCCCATCCTGCCGCCGGATCGTCACCCTCGAAGGTCAGGATGACAAAATCGCCATTCGGTGTTTCCTGAAGGAAGGTTCGCTCATGGACACCGGCCTCCTCACGGAGCGAATCGGCCTCGGCCTTGTTGGTCACGGTGAAATTCTCGATGATTTCCTTCTGCCACTTCTCCTTCTTGCCGGGAAGGATCGGAATGGCCATTGCCAGCATCGCCATGGCTGGTCTCCCTTTTCACGTTGATCGAAGCCTATGCGTAGCACGGATTGATTGCAGATTCCTGACATATGGTATCGCGCGGGTGCGGTCAGGGACTGCCCGATTAATCAGAGGCGTCATCATCAAGAAAGTGTCTGACAGCTGACAATACCCGCCGCCGGTCGACTTTCTGCACAGCTTTCACAGTGGCAAGCTTGTCATCGGTGCTTCGATCACCACCGGCAAGCAGGCTCTTCAGGGCCGCCTCGGGTCCCGAGCGGGCGCGCTGCTCACGCTTCAGCCTCGCCAGCCGCTGCGGTGCGTCTTCATCGGTCATTGCGATCCTCCACAGATGGAAATTTGGGTTGTGCCACGGCGATGATAGAGCTCGGCGACGCTTTCCGGCAAACCCGTTTGTGCCATTTTGACAGAAAGTTCATGCTGCGTTTTTTGCATCACCACTGCGCAATCTTGGCATTTTCCCACAACGCAGAACCGGCGTATCACTAACCCAGAATTTTGGTGTTCCTCCCCCAAAATTCCCTCAGATGACAGGCTCGAACAGCCGGTATTTGACCGGAAAATTGACTGATCATCAGGGCGGGTACATGAAGTCCCCAACATGTGCCCGCCCTTCCTTTTCATAAAACCTCGCGGAATCCTGAAAAGTCTTTTGCCGAAGCCCGACTGGACGTGTCGGTGCAGGTGCGACAACCTGTCAATATGGAGTTGGCCACCAGCCTCCGACAACAAAAGGCAGGTTATCATGGATGATAAGATTTTTGCTTCGGCCCGCATGACCGCCGCATTGGATGATGACCAGACAGCCTATGAGGCCATCCCGTCAGTCAACATCTTCGACCGCGACCTCGACCTGTCTCGGCCAACCAACGCGATCAGCCGGAGTGTGTCGCGCCGGCGACGTCGTGCAGGCCGTTGGCTGATCCTCATGCCGCTTCTGGTGCTTGCCGGCTTCCTCTTGCTGGGCTGTCAGGGCGGCGGCTACTGACCGTCGGCAACGCCGCCGTAAATGGCCGCTGGAAATGATCTGCGCAGATGGTTTATGCTTTCGCCATGGACAAGTATCGCGGTTTCATCAATATCATTCTATGGGTTGTGGCGGCGGCCTTTGCGGCCTTTCGTGTCGGAACGTCGGATGTCTTCATTCTCGGGGCCATCGAGGGCCTGATGGGTCTCATTGCCGCTTTTGTGGCGCACAAGACGCTCGACCTGCTGTTTCCGCCGAAGCAGACCTCCGCCGATGAATGACGAGCCGCTGATGGCGTGTGACGATGAAGGCGGTGGCCGTCATGACCAGAATTGAACCGTCGAAGACAATTGAATCCCTGAAAACAATTGAGTCCCTGAAGACAGAGGTGATCGAACGGTTTGGCACGCCCTGCGCTGTGGTCGATCTGGATGTTGTTGACCGCAATATCGCGCATGTCCAGACATTGTGCGACGCGGCCAGCCTTGCCAACAGGCCGCATATCAAGACGCATAAATCACCGTTTCTGGCGCGACGTCAGCTGGATGCCGGGGCCATCGGAATCACCTGTCAGAAACTCGGTGAGGCCGAGGTGATGTTTGATGCCGGGATCGAGGATATCCTGATCGCCACCAATATCATCGGGGCCGCGCGGTCAGGCAGGCTGGCGGCTTTGCAACGGCGTGTCGGACTGAAACTCTGCGCCGACAACCCGGTATCGCTTGTCGCCTATGCCGCGGCCGGGCGCGAGGCGGAACGGGCGATCCGGGTTCTGATCGAATGTGACACCGGCCAGAAACGTGCCGGGGTCGAGACTCCCGCCGAGGCGGTAGCGCTGGCAAAAATCGTGCGGGACGATCCGGCGCTGGATTTTGGCGGCTTGCTGTTCTATCCGCCGCTTGACGGGTGGTCGGCGACACAGGCCTTTCTTGATGCCGCGCGCAAGGGCCTTGGCGATCTCGGCCTTGAGCCGGAGATCGTTTCGACCGGCGGCACGCCCAACCTGGTCAATATGGATCATCTCGACGGGGCCACCGAACACCGGGCCGGCACCTGTATCTTCAATGACAGGATGATGATGGCGGCCGGCATGGCCGGGATCGAGGATTGTGCCCTGAAAATCTTCACCAGTGTGGTCAGCCGGGCTGGCGAGACCCGTGGTATTCTTGACGCCGGGTCAAAGACCTTCACCTCGGACAAGGGCGGCCTGGACGGGCATGGCCTGATTCTCGAACATCCCGAGGCCCGCATCCACAAGATGGCCGAGGAGCACGGATTCCTCGATCTGTCGGCCTGTGATGAAATGCCGGTTGTCGGTGACATCCTGCGGGTGATCCCGAACCATGTCTGCGTCGCGGTGAATATGGTCGACCAGCTTGTCGCGGTTCGTGGCAACGACATCGTCGATGTTCTGCCGGTCGCGGCGCGTGGACGGCTTGTCTGACGCAGAGGCGGAAAGGACTTCATGCCATGTCATCCATCAGGCTTCTGGCCATAGGTGAGGTGATGGCCGAGATCAGATCGCAGGATGACGGTTTTGCGGTCGGCTTTGCCGGTGATACCTACAATACAGCCATCTATGCGGCGCGCCAGCTTGGCGCGCCGGGGCAGGTTGGCTATGTCACCCGCTTAGGCGACGAGCCGCTGTCACAGGCACTTCTCGCCCATGCCTTGGCCGAGGGGCTGGATGTCAGCCATATCGCGCGCGATCCGCAGCGCAATATCGGCATCTATGCCGTTGTCACCGACGATGATGGCGAGCGCAGTTTTTCCTACTGGCGGGCGGATTCGGCGGCGCGCCGGCTCTTCGCGGCCGGGCAAGCGGCGCCGGTGCTGCCGGCGGCCGAGATCGTCTATCTGTCCGGCATCACGCTGGCCATACTGGCGCCTGCGGGGCGCGTGCGACTGCTCGAAATGCTTGCCGATCTGCGTGCTGGCGGCGCTACCAAAGTGGCGTTTGATTCGAATTACCGGCCGGCGCTGTGGGAGGATCGGGCCACGGCACGCAAGACAATGGAGCAGATCTGGCAGTTGACGGATATTGCCCTGCCCTCGATCGATGACGAGATGGCACTGTATGGAGATGACAGTGAAGAGGCGGTGGTCGCCAGGTTCGCCGCGCGCGACTGGGACGGCATCGCCATCAAGCGGGGGTCGCGCGGTCCCCTGTCGCCACGGCTGGCGGCGGATGATCGGCCCGATTTCCCGGCAGCCATGAAGGTCGTCGACACCACCGCCGCCGGCGACAGTTTCAATGGCGGCTATCTTGCGGCCTTTCTCGCCGGTGCCGGCGAGGCAGAGCGGATGGCGGCGGGGCATCGTCTTGCGGCCGAGGTTGTCGCTGTCCCGGGGGCGATCATTCCGCGCGCCAGCTAACAGAGCCGAGGCCGGCGTATTCGGCACCCCGTATTCCGCACTCTGGGGCGTTGCCATTCT
>Ga0181584_10001299_pt1 | contig 18911 bp, 16 predicted proteins | sample 071ome_30_FD_132462 | JGI IMG/M metagenome (GOLD analysis project Ga0181584, IMG submission 132462) | Coastal salt marsh microbial communities from the Groves Creek Marsh, Skidaway Island, Georgia - 071406AT metaG (megahit assembly) | ecosystem: Environmental > Aquatic > Marine > Intertidal... | reverse complement strand
TCGGTGATGATCCGCGGGCCGGTGACATATTCACCATATTCGGCAGTGTTGGAGATCGAGTAGTTCATGTTCGCGATGCCGCCCTCATAGATCAGGTCGACGATCAGCTTGACCTCGTGCAGACACTCGAAATAGGCCATTTCCGGCGCATAACCGGCCTCGACCAGCGTTTCGTAGCCGGCCTTGATCAGTTCGACCAGACCGCCGCAGAGCACCACCTGCTCACCGAACAGGTCAGTTTCGCATTCCTCCTGGAAGGTTGTCTCGATAATGCCGGAGCGGCCGCCACCGACGGCCGAAGCATAGGACAGACCAACGTCATGGGCATTGCCGGACGCGTCCTGATGGATGGCGAGGAGGCAAGGCACACCACCGCCGCGGACATATTCCGAACGAACCGTATGGCCGGGGCCTTTCGGCGCGACCATCAGGCAGTCAATGTCGGCGCGCGGCTCGATCAGGTTGAAATGCACATTCAGTCCATGCGCAAAGGCGATCGCGGCGCCGGGGCGGATATTGGCGGCAATCTCGTCGCGGTAGATGTCGGCCTGGAGTTCGTCCGGGGTCAGCATCATGAGCATGTCGCCCCATGCCGCCGCCTCGGCCACATCCATGACCTTGAAGCCGGCAGCCTCGGCCTTGGCACGGCTTGCCGAGTCCGGGCGGAGCGCGACCGCGACATCGGTGCAGCCGCTGTCCTTCAGGTTGGCGGCATGGGCATGACCCTGGCTACCGTAACCGACGATGACGACTTTCTTTTTCTTGATCAGGCCGACATCGGCGTCACGATCATAATAGACTCGCATGGACTTGGTTCTCCTTCGTGAAAATGGCCCGCCACATTCAGGACCGACCTCGAACGTGTTTGGCGACGGGCCACTGAAGGACCGCCGCCGGATGGTTACGCAGCCCGGCGCGCCAGGCGCCGGCAACGTGTCATTTTGCCTCCAGATCGATCCTGTTGCCGCGCGAAATGGCGGAAACACCTGTCCGCGCCACCTCGACATCGCCAAGCGAGCGCATCAAATCGACAAAGGCGTCGACCTTGGAGGAATTACCCGTAACCTCAAATACAAAACTATTCAGCGTGCTGTCCAGTGTCCTTGCACGGAAGGTATCGGCAATCCGCAGTGACTCGATACGGTCATCACCCCGATTTATGATCTTCACCAGCGCGAGTTCACGTTCAATCGCCACGTCATTCTCGGTCAGGTCACGGACCGAATGGATTGGCACCAGACGCGCCAGCTGAGCCTTGATCTGTTCGATGACCATCGGCGTTCCCGATGTCACCACCGAAATCCGCGACAGCCCCTTCTGGCCATCCGTCTCGGCAACGGTGAGGCTTTCAATATTGTAGCCGCGACCTGAGAACAGGCCGATGACCCGTGCCAGGACGCCGGGCTCGTTATCAACCAGAACGGAAATGATATGCCGTTCGATAATGGGAGTGTCAGACATTTTACTTTCCTTGCCAGAACTGGCGGGAGGGGAGTGGACGTGACCCGGTCTATACCAGGACCATGCCTTCCTCGGATACCGGCTTTTCCGCCTGGTCATCAGGCCCGAGCAGCATGTCGTTATGCGCCGCGCCGGACGGGATCATCGGGAAACAGTTCTCGTCCTTCGTGACCCGGATATCGGCAATCACCGGCCCGGGCGTCTCCAGCATCTCGGTGATGACCTGATCCAGATCGTCAGCATGCTGCGCGACCAGACCCTTCATGTTGAAAGTATCGGCCAGCTTCACGAAATCCGGCAGCGAGGCGCTGTAGGATTCGGAATAGCGGCCGCCATGGATCAGCTCCTGCCACTGCCGCACCATGCCCATCCATTCATTGTTGATGATGAACATCTTCACCGGCAGATTATATTGCGCCAGCGTCGACAGCTCCTGCATGTTCATCATGAAGGATGCCTCGCCGGCAATGTCGATCACGGTCGATCCCGCATGCGCAACCTGCACGCCAAGCGCCGCCGGCAGGCCATAACCCATTGTGCCAAGCCCGCCCGACGTCATCCAGCGATTCGGCAGGTGAAAATCGAAATATTGCGCCGCCCACATCTGGTGCTGGCCGACCTCGGTGGTGATGTAGACATCATGGTTCGCCGTCATCTCGCACAGGCGCTTGATGGCATATTGCGGCTTGATGATCTTGCCAGTCTGGTTGAATTTCAGACAGTCACGCTTGCGCCAGCCCTCGATCTGCGCCCACCATTTGTCAAGCGACGGCTTGTGAGGCTTGAATTTGCGCGTCTTCATCTCGGCAAGCAGCGCCTCGAGAATGCGCGTCGCATCGCCGATCACGGCCAGGTCGACCTGGACATTCTTGTTGACCGATGACGGGTCTATATCACAATGGATCTTGGTCGAATTCGGCGAAAAGCCACTGAGCAATCCGGTCACCCGGTCATCGAACCGCGCCCCAAGATTCAGCATGGTATCGCAACCATGCATGGCAAGATTCGCCTCATAGGTCCCATGCATGCCAAGCATGCCAAGGAAGTGCCTGTCATCCGCTGCCAGCGCGCCAAGCCCCATCAGGGTCAGCGTCGTTGGCCAGCCGGTGACCTGGACAAGCTCGGTCAGCAGTTCCGAGGCGCGCGGCCCGGAATTGATCAAGCCGCCACCGCCATAGATGATCGGCCGTTCGGCCCGCATCATGATGTCAACCGTCGCGCTGATCGCCGCAGGATCGGGATCGGTCTGCGGCATGTAGCGTGCCTGCGCGGCCGCCTTGTCAGGTTCCATCCGGTAAGCGACATTGGCCATCAGCACGTCTTTCGGAAGGTCGATCAGGACCGGTCCCGGACGACCCGAGGCGGCGACATGGAACGCCTCGATCACCGTCGTCTGCAATGTCTCGACATCCTTGACCAGATAGTTGTGCTTGGTACAGGCGCGGGTGATGCCGGTTGTGTCGGCCTCCTGGAAGGCGTCATTGCCGATCAGATGCGTCGGCACCTGTCCGGTCAGGCAGACCACCGGCACCGAATCCATCAGCGCATCGGTCAGACCGGTAACAGCATTCGTCGCGCCGGGCCCGGAGGTGACAAGCACGACACCCGTCCTGCCGGTAGAGCGGGCATAGCCCTCGGCGGCATGAACCGCCGCCTGCTCATGCCGGACCAGAATATGTCTGATCTTGTTGTTCTTGAACAACGCGTCATAGATCGGGAGCACGGCACCGCCCGGATAGCCGAAAACAACCTCGACCCCCTCATCCTCGAGCGTCTTCAAAAGCAACTCGGCCCCCGGCATCATCGCCGTCTGGTCCGCGTCGTCTCTTTTCTCACCTGCCGCCGGTGCGGATTTTGGCATTTTCATGTCCCCTGCAGACCTCAAAAACCTGGCCTGACCGTCTGTCGCCATTAAAAAACGCCCTCCCGGCCGGGGTGGCGCTGTCACGTAAATGGCAGAATTTGCATAAAAACAAAAGGGACTACACATCCCCTACAGACGTTGAAAATAGCGTGACAGGCGTGGCCGGTCAACCTGTTTTTGACAGAATTGCAAAGATTTCCTGAATTTTTCTTTCTGTTTGTTGCGTTTCAAATTTGATTTGCGAATTAAAATTATTACGAATCCAGGTCATCTGCCGTTTTGCATAGCGGCGGCTGTCTCGGCTGGCCATTTCAATCGCGCGTTCGCGGGTCATGTTACCCGCCCGCATGGCGATGATCTCGCGAACGCCGATGGCTTTCATCACCGGCAGCGAGGGATCGAGGTCGCGCAATTCCAGTGCCGCCACCTCCGCTTCGGCGCCTTGCGCCATCATTGCCTCGAACCGTCTGTCGATGGCGGCATAAAGATCATCGCGCGGCGGCATCATCGCGATACGAACGGCCTTCCCGTCGAGTGCGCCCTGATGCGGATCTGCCTGCCAGGCACTCAACGGCCTGCCGGTGGCCCGCACCACCCCCATGGCCCGCACAAGGCGCTGGCTGTCGCCATCATGCAGCCGGCCAGCTGTCACCGGGTCCAGTCCAGCAAGCACTGAACGGAATGTCTGGCCGCCCAGCGCGGCGAGCTGCTGCACGCATTCGGCATGGATTTCCGGCGGCACATCAGGGATCGGCGCGATGCCATGGATCGCAGCATGGAAATAGAGGCCGGTCCCGCCGACAATGATCGGCAGGGCGCCATCCTGACGTGCCGCCGTCACCGCGTCTGCCGCCATCGCCAGCCATGTCGCGACGGAGGCGCGTTCAGCCCCGTCCAACATCCCATACAGCCGGTGCGGCGCGCGCGCCATCTCGGCTTCATCCGGACGCGCCGTCAAAATCCGCAGGTCGCTATAGAGCTGCATCGAGTCGGCATTGATGACCACACCGCCCCATCTTTCGGCCAGCGCCAGCGCCAGACCCGACTTGCCGGCAGCCGTCGGCCCACAGATCATCAGCACGGCCCCGGCGGGGGCCGCGCGCGCTATTTCCGAGTGGTCAGCCATGCCGATCTGTGGTTTATCCTGTGCATCTGTCAATCAGTAAAAGGGACAGGCAAAGGTGCATCATTTCGCGGTTTTTTCAAGTTCGGATCAGCCCTGCCCCGGCATCAGGGACGGGTTGGCGTTACTGGCCGCCGCCAATATCAGGGCGAGTGGGGACAACGCGGGATGGCTTCATCAGGAACAGGCCTGGGAGGTGCCGGTTGAGATCGATGGCGCGCCTGACATGTCCACCCTCAGACAACAGGCATCGGAACAGGGCGCCGACATCAACATCCTGCCGGCCGCCGGCCGCCGCAAGAAGCTGCTGATCGCCGACATGGACAGCACCATCATCACATCTGAATCGCTGGATGACATGGCCCGCATTGCCGGCCTTGCCGAGGCCATCATGCCGATCACCGGGCGCGCCATGCGCGGTGAGCTGGATTTCGAGGCGGCGCTGGATGAACGTGTGGCATTGCTGCGCGGCCAGCCCGAGAACCTCATTGAGCGGGCGCTGGCGGAAGCCGGGCTGACTGGCGGTGCGGAAAACCTTGTCAGGACGATGCGGGCTCATGGGGCCTGCTGCTACCTGGTATCGGGTGGATTTACCGCCATCACCAGCCGGGTGGCGGCGATGTGCGGGTTCAATGACCATCACGCAAATGTCCTTGAGGCCAGGGACGGTCTGCTGACCGGCACCGTAAGCAAACCGGTGCTTGATCGCGAATCAAAGCTTGTCTTCCTCGACCATTATTGCGGCGCGCTCGGGATCGGGCGTGAGGATGCGGCATGTGTCGGCGATGGCGCGAATGACCTTGCGATGCTGCAGGCCGCCGGGCTTGGCGTCGCCTTGAAGGGCAAGCCGCTTCTGCGCGAGGCGGTGACGCTGCAGCTCAATCACACCGATCTGACCGGGCTGCTCTATCTTCAGGGCTATGGCGTGGACGAGTTCGCGGAGACTTGACCGCCGCGTTACGCCAAAACCCACAGTCCACAGAAAAGGGGCCGGTTGAAGCCGGCCCCCTTGCATGATGCGCACTGTCGCTGTGCCGTCATTCCTTGGCAAAGCCGATCTGAATGAAACGTTCACGCCCCTCGCTCTCGACCAGCAGCAGCACGCCGGCGCGTCCCGCCTCACGTGTCTCGGCAACCGATTTTGCGAGATCGGCAGCATCCTCGACCCGGCGCTGGCCAAAGCGCTTGATGATGTCGCCGGGTTTCAGCCCCTTGGCAAAGGCCGGGCCACCCTCGGCGACCTCGGTCACGACAACACCGCGTGTATCGGCATCGAGGCCAAACTCACCCGCCAGTGCGGCGGTAAGGTTCTCGACCGCGAAGCCAAGCTTGCCGAAGCTTTCGGCCGCGCCCTCCGGCTGCTCATTCACGATCCCGACAAGCTCGGCCTTTTCAAGCTCGCCAAGCGTAACCTGGACCTCCATGCCCTTGCCGTTTCGAATGACCTCGACCGGTACCGTCTTGCCGATTTCGGTTTCCGCCACAATCCGCGGCAGGTCGCGCATCTTGTCGATCTTCTTGCCGTCAAAGCTGATAATGACATCGCCCGGCTCGAGACCGGCCGCCTCGGCCGGGCTGTTTTCGTTCACCGTGCTGACAAGCGCGCCGGCCGCCTCTTCAAGGCCAAGCGAGTCGGCAATATCCGGGCTGATTTCCTGGATGAATACGCCAAGCCAGCCGCGTCGCGTCGTGCCGAATTCGGCCAGCTGTGATGTCACCCGCTTGGCAAGGTTCGACGAGATGGCAAAGCCGATACCGACGGAGCCGCCCGTCTGCGAGAAAATGGCCGTATTGATGCCAATCACCTCGCCGGCGGTGTTGAAAAGCGGGCCACCTGAATTACCGCGGTTGATCGAGGCATCGGTCTGGATGAAATCATCATAGGGGCCGTTGCCAATATCGCGGCCACGCGCCGAAACGATGCCAGCCGTCACCGTGCCGCCAAGCCCGAACGGGTTACCGATGGCAAGCACCCAGTCACCAACCCGCAGGCTGTCCGAATCACCGAACGGAACAGCGGTCAGTTCGGTATCGCCGGGCTCGATTTTCAGCACCGCGATATCGGTCTTCTGGTCCTGACCGAGAACCTTTGCCGTGAACGCCGTCTCATCGGAAAGGGTGACAGTGATTTCCTCGGCATTCTCGATCACGTGGAAGTTGGTGACAACGATACCGGCATCGTCGATGATGAAGCCGGAGCCAAGCGAGGATGCCCGCCGCTTGCGATCATTGTCACCGAAATTCTTGAAGAAATCCTCGAATGGCGAGCCCGGCGGGAATTGCGGCATATCCATCGCCGGCCCTTCATTGACGATGGTCGTCGTCGAGATGTTCACGACGGCGGGCGACAGACGGTCGACCTGGTCAGCAAAGCTGTCCGGACGGTCGGCGGCGCCAACCTCGAGCGTCATGAACATGATCGCCAGTCCGGCAAGCACCGGCATCGGGCGAAGCACTTTCATCAACATGGGATCTGATCTCCTGTCAGAAACGGTTCAAAAAAGCGGCGGGAGCGCCCAGCGCCCCCGCTGTCTGCCGTGATCAAAGACAAGCTCCATGACCAAAAAGTGGCAGAGTTTAGGTTATTTCTGTCCCGCGCCACTCTTGTCCTTGAAGAAGCGGAAGAAGCTGCTGTCGGGCGACAGCACCATCGAGGTGTCATTTGCCCCCATCGACTTCCGGTAAGCCTCCATGGACCGGTAGAAGGCAAAGAACTCGGCGTCCTGGCCGAAACTGTCGGCATAGATCTGGATCGCCTGGCCATCGCCGGCACCGCGTGTCTCCTGCGCCGAACGCTGCGCCTCGGACAGGATCACCGTACGGGTCTTTTCGGCGTCGGCACGAATCTTCTGTGCCTCTTCCTCACCGGTTGCGCGGAATTCCTTGGCCTCGCGCTCGCGCTCGGACTTCATCCGGTTGAAGATGTTCTGGCTTGTCGCGGTCGGATAATCGGCGCGTCGCAGGCGCACATCGATGATCTGGATACCAAGCGACGATACAGACGCATTCACCTCTTCACCGATCGAGCGGACGATGTCATTCCGCTGGCCGGTCAGGATCGAGGCCAGGGTCTCGCGGCCAAGCGCCCGGCGAACGGATGAATCGATGATCGCCTCGAGCCTGCCGCGCGCACCGAGTTCGTTGCGCACTGTCTGGTAGAACAGCAGTGGATCCTCGATCCGGTAGCGGGCATAGGCGTCGACCTGAAGGCGCTTCTGGTCAGACAGGATCACCTCTTCGGCATCCTGCGGGATCAGGCTGAGAACGCGCTTTTCGTAATAGGTGACGTCCTGGATGAACGGCAGCTTGAAGGCGAGACCGGGTTCCTGGATGGTCCGCTTCGGCTCGCCGAACTGCAGCACCAGCGCCTGCTGGGTCTGGTTGACGGTGAACAGCGAACTCGACACCGCCGTGACGAGAAGGACGATCGCGATGATCGACACAAGACGAGTGGTACCCATGTCAGTTTCCTCCCGACGACTTGTTCAGTTCGCGCAGCGGCAGATATGGCACAACACCGCTGCCACCGGCCGAATCATCGATGATGATTTTCTCGACATTGGAGAAAATCTCCTCGACGGTTTCAATGTAGATGCGCTCCTTGGTGACATCGGGATTTGTCTTGTAGGCCTGATAGACCTGGTCAAATCGTGATGCGTCACCCGTTGCGCGGTTCACAACCTCGGCTTCATAGGCCTCGGCCTCGGCAATCAGCTTTGCCGCCGCACCACGTGCCCGCGGAACAACGTCGTTGCGGAAGGCCTCGGCCTCGTTCTTCAGCCTGTCACGGTCCTGACGCGCCCGCTGCACTTCGTTGAAGGCGTCAATCACATCGGATGGCGGATCAACCGCCAACAGCTGCACGTCGCGGACACGCACGCCCGAGCCATATTCGTCAAGAAGTTCCTGAAGCTGCGCGCGGGCCTGGACCTGAATATCCTGACGACCTTCGGTCAGCGCCGTCTGGATCTCGGTGCGACCGATGATCTCACGCATCACCGCCTCGGCGGCAACCTTGATTGTCTCGTCGGGTTCGGCGAGGTTGAACAGATACTGGCCGGCATCGGCAATGCGCCAGAACACGACAAAGTCGATATCGACGATATTTTCATCACCGGTGATCATCTGGCTCTCATCGGCAATATCGCGACGCGACGAGCTGTTGCCGCTGACGTCGCGAAAGCCGATTTCGATCCGGTTGTCACGCGTGACCTCGGGGGTCATCACGCTCTCAACCGGGTAGGGAATATGGTAATGCAGGCCCGGCGCGGTGGTGCGAACCCACTCGCCGAACCGCAGGACGACGCCCTGCTGCTGCGGATTGACACGGTAGAAACCGGTCATCGCCCAGATGGCGATGGCGACAATCACCAGCAGTGACATCGATTTTCCGCCCGAGGGGATCAGCCGGCCAAGCGCCTCGCGCCCCTGACGGACGGCCTTGTCGAGATCCTGCTGCGAACCACCGCCGCCGCCGCCCCACGGGTTACCGCCATTACCGCCGCCGCCGCGACCTCCACCGCCACCAGATCCGCCCCACGGGCCGCCCTGGTCGCCTCCACCCTGATTATTCCATGGCATGATGCGCCTACTCCATCGCCTTCGGTTTCGACATGCGCCGAGTGCCCACCTTCAGTCAGCGGGCGACGGCACCTGAATCTGTTGGAGAGCATCGAAGCCCCAACCGGCGCGATGCTGTTGCAAAACCACCGGAGACAGCTTATGTCACCCTCAAGTCATCCACATATTTGCACACAGGCTGGTGATTTCAAGCATGGCCAACGAATTGACAGACGCAACAGTCACGGCGGCACTCGCGACGGTGACAGCACCCGGGCGGGACACCGATCTTGTCACCGCCGGCCAGGTCTCCGGCATCGTCATCAAGGACGGTCATGTCGGCTTTACGATCGAGATCGACCCGGCGGAAAAAGGTCACGCCGACGCCATCCGCGCCGCCAGCGAAGGCGCGGTGAAAGCGCTTGACGGCGTGCTGTCGGCGACCGCCATGCTGACCGCGCATCAGGCCGGACCTCAGGCCGGACCTCAGGCCGGGCAGGGCCAGCCCTCCCCGCAACCCGGCGGCGGCGAGGCCGCCTCCCGCGAACCGCTGAAGCCGGCCGGGCATCTGATCGCCGTGGCATCGGGCAAGGGCGGCGTCGGCAAATCTACCACCGCGATCAATCTGGCCCTGGCCATCGCGGCCACCGGCCAGCGCGTCGGCATTCTCGATGCCGATATCTATGGCCCGTCGCTGCCGCGGCTAATCGGTCAGAACCGCAAACCGCAGAGCGATGGCAAGAAGATCATCCCGATTGACGCCTGGGGGCTGCAAACGATGTCGATCGGCTATCTTGTTGCCGAGGACGCGCCGACGATCTGGCGCGGCCCGATGGTGATGAGCGCGATCGAGCAGATGCTGCGTGACGTCGCCTGGGACAATCTTGATGTGCTGATCATCGACATGCCGCCCGGCACCGGCGACGCGCAGCTGACGCTCTCGCAACGCGCCGCCCTGTCGGGCGCGGTTATTGTCTCGACGCCGCAGGATCTGGCGCTGATCGACGCCCGCAAGGGCCTCAACATGTTCCGCAAGGTCAATGTGCCGGTGCTTGGCATCATCGAGAATATGAGCCATTTCATCTGCCCCGACTGTGGCGGGCGGCATGATGTGTTCGGCCATGGCGGCGCGGCGGCGGAAGCCGCGCGCATCGGCGCCCCCTTCCTTGGCGAAGTGCCTTTGGAAATGACCATCCGGGCGACTTCGGATGCCGGCACACCGGTGGTGGCAAAGGACCCGGACGGGCCGCACGCCGCGCATTACCTCGCCATCGCCGACAAGGTGATGGGCCAGCTTGCCACGCCGCCGAAGGACAGCCCGAAGATTGTCATGGACTAGGTGGCGGCTTCCGCCGGATTCGTCAAACCCGCACCGGCACTTTTCGCGTCAGCCTTTCATAGCGATGCGCCGGCACCGCGCCTTCGGCCGGCACCTCCTGCAGCAGTTCTCGGTCCCAAATGGCGGGGTCTAGTTCCGGAAATACCGCCGCGGCCGGGCCGCCATCGGGATCAATCTCGACAATTGTCAGCTCGATCCGGTCGGTCAGTGCCAGCCCGGCGGCATAGATCTCACCGCCGCCAAACAGGATGATCTCGGGCCGCGCGCCCTCGGTAACAGCGATCCAGCCCCGCGCCAGATCAAGCGCCTCGTCCATATTGGCGGCGCGCAAGGCCCCCTCGCCGGTCCAGTCGGCATCACGCGTCATGACGATGCTGGCCCGCCCGGGCAGCGCCCGCCCGATCGAATCCCAGGTACGCCGCCCCATGATCAGCGGGCATCCCATGGTCAGCGCCCTGACCCGTTTCAGATCCGCCGGAAGATGCCACAGCAACCCGGCGCCATCACCGATCACCCGGTTCCGCGCCATCGCCACGACAGCGACCATCTCGAGTCTGGCGGTCATGTCAGACGGCGATCGGTGCCGGGATGTTCGGCGCCGCCTCATAGCCGGTGATCTCGAAATCCTCGAAGGTGAAGCCGTCAATGCTGTCCGGAACGCGCCGCAGCACCAATGTCGGCAGGGGACCCGGGGTACGGGTCAATTGCAGCCGGGCCTGCTCGAAATGATTTGAATAGAGATGCGCATCGCCAAGCGTATGGACAAAGGTGCCGGGCTTCAGATCGCAGACGGCGGCGATCATATGCGTCAACAGCGCGTAGGAGGCGATATTGAACGGCACACCAAGAAAGATGTCGGCGCTGCGTTGATAGAGCTGGCAGGACAGCCTGCCCTCGGCGACGAAAAACTGGAACAGGCAGTGGCAGGGCGGCAGGGCCATCTGCGGCAGATCGGCCGGATTCCAGGCCGAGAGCATCAGCCGCCGCGATTCCGGCGTTGTCCTGATCGCCTCGACAAGCTCGGCAAGCTGGTCGATCTCGCGCCCGTCCGCACCCTGCCAGCGACGCCACTGCTTGCCATAGACCGGGCCAAGATCGCCATTCCCGTCGGCCCATTCATCCCAGATCGACACGCCGTTTTCCTGCAGATAGCGGATATTGGTGTCACCGCGGATGAACCACAGAAGTTCATGGATGATCGAGCGCGTGTGGAGCTTTTTCGTCGTCAGCAGCGGGAAGCCATCCGCGAGATCAAAGCGCATCTGATGCCCGAACACGGCACGCGTACCGGTGCCGGTGCGGTCGCCGCGATCGACGCCCTCATCGAGAACGCGGTTCAGAAGATCAAGATATTGCTGCATGAAATGCGCTCATGGCTGTCATGAAGATTTCCGGGCAAGGTGACATGCCGACCGCAGGCGATCAAGCCGCAATCAGCCCGCGAACCGAATTGGCCGCGCATTCATCCCGGCCGTGATGCATGCAGCCAGCCAGCGCGCCAGCCAGCGCGCTGGCCAGTCCAACAACCAGTCCAACAACCAGCCCAACAACCAATATGAACATCACATTTGTGAAAACAGCTTTCAAAGCGTCGCCGCTGGACCTATATTGAAGGTGCCGGCTTGCCGGCTATGGCGATAAACGTGCTGTGAAATAGGCAGAGCGGACCCGGGGGCGGTACCCGGCGCCTCCACCATTTCAGCCGACACCTGATTCGATGGCGAATGACGGCTGAAAGACTGGGGGCGAAACAGGATCGACGCATGTAATAAAGACAGTATTTTCGCTCGGTATGGTACCCGCCGTTATCGGGCCATGTAGTAGTTGCAAATGACAACACTGCTCCGGTAGCAGCAGCAGCCTAACGGCAGCGAAAGCAACCGATCTTAAAGTCCAGTCCGCTTGAGCTCGGGTTGGCGGGGTTTGGAACGCACCTGGCAACAGAAGCGTTCCTCTTCTTCCCACAGGTACCAGCTGGATCAGGTAAATGCGCGATGAATGATGACGGGCAGGAATTCACCGGACTCAATTACGAGCTTCTCGTCGAGGAATCGCTTCGTATGGTTGTGCGCTCGGCCCTGCAGATCACCGAAATCAGTGGCCTTCCCGGCGAAACGCATTTTTATATCGCTTTCAAGACCGGGTATCCGGGCGTGACCATGGATGACGCCCTTCGCGCGCAACACCCGGAGACCATCACCATCGTCCTGCAACACCAGTTCGCCGACCTTGTCGTCGCCGATGACAGCTTCACCGTCACGCTGTTTTTCGGTGGCAAACCATCCACCATGACCGTGCCATTCGCCGCGGTGACCAGCTTCAACGACCCGTCGGTTGGTTTCGGCCTGCAATTCGGTGGCGATGACGAGGCGGATAATGACCGGGAGGTCGGTGACGAGGCCGTAATCGAAACACCGGATGGTGCGGAAACGGCAGCGGACAACGGGGGAACGGCCGAGGTTGTGTCACTGGACAGTTTCCGCAAATCCCCTTCCTGAGCGTCCACCCTGTCCGCATGGATTGACCAATGACCGATTTTGCCTATAGCCCGATGTTCCCGCTCGGGGACGACAGCACCGAATATGAACTTGTCACCAGCGATCATGTCACGCTTGTCGAACTTGGCGGCGAGACCTTCCTGAAGATCGAGCCGGAGGCACTTCGCCTGCTGGCACAGCGTGCCTTCACCGACATCTCGCACCTTCTGCGCAGCAGCCACCTGGCCCAGCTGGCGGCGATCCTCGATGATCCGGAGTCGACGCAGAATGACCGTTTCGTGGCACTTGAAATGCTGAAAAACGCCGTTATCGCGGCCGAAGGGCTGCTGCCGATGTGCCAGGATACCGGCACCGCGATCATCTCCGGCACCCGCGGCGATCATGTGCTCGTCGGCGGTGATGAGGGTGAGGCGCTGTCGCGCGGCGTGTTCGACACCTATCAGCAGAGCAATCTTCGCTATTCACAGCTGGCGGCAACAGGCATGTTCGACGAGGTCAACACGGCAACCAACCTGCCGGCGCAGATTGATCTCTATGCCGGCAAGGGGCTGGAATACAAATTCGCCTTCATCCAGAAAGGCGGCGGGTCGGCGAACAAGACCTTCCTCCATCAGAAGACCAAGGCGGTGCTGAACCCGGAATCGATGCGGGAGTTCATCCGCACGGCGATCCTCGATCTCGGCACCTCGGCCTGCCCGCCCTATCATCTGGCGGTGGTCATCGGCGGCACCTCGGCCGAATATAATCTGAAGACGGTCAAACAGGCCTCGATCCGTGCGCTTGACGCGTTGCCGACCGAAGGTAACAGCCTTGGCCATGCCTGGCGCGATCTGGAATGGGAGGCCGAAATCCTGCAGATCACGCGTGATCTGGGGATTGGCGCGCAGTTCGGCGGAAAATATTACTGTCATGATGTGCGGGTGATCCGTCTGCCGCGCCATGGCGCGTCCTGCCCGATTGGCATTGGCGTATCCTGCTCGGCCGACCGGCAGGCACTTGCCAAGATCACGCCGGAGGGCATTTTTGTCGAGAAGCTGGAGCGTGACCCGGCACGCTATCTTCCCGAAATCGATACGTCTGACGAAATCCCGGCGGTGCCGGTCGATCTGAATCGTCCGATGGTGGAAATTCTGGCGACGCTCAGCCAACATCCGGTGGCGACAAGGCTGGCCCTGACCGGCCCGCTGATCGTGGCCCGTGACATCGCGCATGCCAAGCTGCTGGAACGCCTGCAGGCGGAAGGCGATCTGCCACAATGGTTCAAGGACCATCCTGTCTATTACGCCGGACCGGCAAAAACACCGGAAGGCATGGCGTCAGGGTCATTCGGACCGACCACAGCCGGGCGCATGGACAGCTATGTCCCCACCTTCCAGGCGGCAGGCGGGTCGATGGTGATGCTGGCGAAGGGCAACCGCTCACGCCAGGTTCGCGAAAGCTGCGAGGCGCATGGCGGGTTCTATCTTGGCAGCATCGGCGGCGTCGCCGCGAAGCTGGCGCTGGAATCGATCAGGAAGATCGAAGTGCTGGAATATCCCGAACTCGGGATGGAGGCTGTCTGGAAGATCGAGGTCGAGAATTTCCCGGCCTTCATCATCACCGACGACAAGGGTAACGACTTCTTTGATATCCGGTGACGTCGGGTTTGGTCACCCCGGCGGCGGGCCACCGCTGGCATAATCGATCAGCTGGATCGTATGCCGGACAGGGATCTCGCCATCAAGCTGCTGGATACATCCGATATTGCCCGCGGCCACAATCGGGGCGCCAGTATCACGGATATTGTCAAGCTTGCGCCGGCGCAACCCATCGGCCATGTCGGGCTGCAGGATGTTGTAGACCCCCGCCGACCCGCAGCACAGATGCGGCTCCAGCGGTTGCCGCACCTCGAACCCGGCCTGACGAAGCAGGCTGACCGGCAGATCGTGGATTTTCTGTCCATGCTGCAGGGAACAGGCCGAATGATAGGCCACAACACCGCGCCCTTCCGGTGCCGGATCGATGATCGTGTTCAGCGGCAGTTCGTCCAGCAATTCGGCAATGTCGCGGGTCAGCCCTGCCACCTGTGCGGCGATATCCTTCAATTCCGGATCGTCGCCGATCACATGCTCGTAATCCTTGACCATCGTGCCGCAGCCGGACGCATTGACGACAATGGCGTCGACCGCACCGCTGCGAATTTCGTCTCGCCAGGCCAGCAGGGTCGATCTGATCGCGGACCGGGCCGCGTCGGCCTCGCCGATATGATGCGCCAGCGCCCCGCAGCAAAACGCCTCGGCACGCACGGTCACCCGCACACCAAGCTTGTTGAGAACCCGTATGGTGCTGGCATTGATCGCAGGATCAAGCGCGCGCTGGGCACATCCGGCCAGAAGAATGACATGACGAATGGCCTTGACGCGCGGCTCAAACCGCATCGTCCGGCCGCCAACCCTGTCAAAACGGGGCGGTTTGCGCGGCAGCTTGGCCAGCGCCGCGCGGATACGCTCCGGCATGACCGGCGCGAAGAGGCTGCCGATCCGGCCAAGGCGGATCATCAGATGAAACCGCGCCGCATGGGGAATGACATGCACCAGCATCCGCCGCATCAACCTGTCAGCCCATGGCCGCCTAACCTGCCGGTCAAGCCGGTCACGGCCAATTTCGATCAGATGATGGTAATCGACGCCCGAAGGGCATGTTGTCGTGCAGGCAAGACAGCCAAGGCAGCGGTCAAGGTGAATCCCGGTATCGGATGACACGCTGTCAGGGCTTTCAAGAAGTTCACGCATCAGCCAGATGCGCCCGCGCGGGCTGTCACGCTCGTCACCGGTCATCACATAGGTCGGGCAGGTCGCGGTGCAGAACCCGCAATGGACGCATTTGCGGAGAATGGCATCAGCCTCGCGGACCTGTGGGTCAAGAAGCTGGATTTCGGTGAAATGCGTCTGCATGCCGCCCTCGTCTACATGCCTTCATGCATGCGTTCATAATTCAGCACGCCGAGCGGGTCAAAGGATGCCTTGACCCGCTTGTGAAGCTCAAGGACCGGTCCGGACAGCGGCTGGAATGGCGCAATGCTCTCGCGCGTCGCGCCAACATCGCGGATCAACATGGCGAACCCGCTGCCAAGGCCGGCGATGGCAGCGCGAAGTGCCGTCCCGATATGCGGCGAAGTGCCGGCAATCCATAATAGCCCCCCTGCCCAGTCGGCGATCATCCGGACATCAAGACCGGGATCAAGCGCCGCCATCACCCGCGGCGCGTCGGACGGGGCACAGGACACCTTCCAGATATCATGCGGCCTTTCGGCGAGCGGCTGGATATCCCTGATCCGCTGCCACAGAGCAGCACTCCTGTCAGCATCAAGCGGCTCGCCGCCACTGAGTGCCAACAGATGGCCAAGCCTGTCCGCCACCGAGGCCTCGATCCCTTCCAGCCTGATCACCGCCGTAAAGGGCATGCCAAGATCGACGCCTTCCTCGGCGGCGACGGTCTGCGGCAGGATGGCGGCAGCCCCGGGTTCATGCGCGGTGGCAAAGATCGAGGCAATGCCCGAAACGGCATCGACGAGGCTGTCATGACCGACAAGGAGCGAACGCGCGGTTTCGGGCGCTGGCAGGGTCTTCAGCGTGATCTCATCCATCACGCCAAGCGTGCCGAAAGACCCGCACATCAGTTTCGACAGATCATAGCCGGTGACATTCTTCATCACCTTGCCGCCCGACTTGAACAGCTCGCCGCGCCCCGACACCGCCTCGAAGCCAAGCAGATAATCGCGCGCCGCGCCGGCGGTCAGTCGCCGCGGGCCGGACAGGTTGGCGGCGATCACACCGCCGATGGTGCCGCTGGCCCCCGGCGCGCCCTCACCCAGAATGCGTGACAGGCGGGGCGGCTCGAAGGCCAGTATCTGGCGCGCCTCGGCAAGCGCCGCCTCGACAATTTCCATCGGCGTTCCGGCGCGTAGCGTCAGGACAAGCTCCTCCGGCTGGTAATCGATGATTCCGCTGAAGGCGGAGACATCGAGAACAGCATCATAGGATGCGGCGCGGCCAAGATGGCGTTTGGTGCCACCGGCACGCAGCTCAAGCCGCGACTTTGCAGCCACCGCGTCCTGAATGGCATCCTGTGCCTGCTGCAGATCGGAGATGACAATATCGGTCATCAGGCAATGGCCCCTTGCAAGTCAGTCCGGCCAGCCGAATGCCGGTGTCCTAGAATCTCGGCAGATCGGGATGTGGCAGCTTGCCCTTGTGGACATGAAGCCGGCCAAGCTCGGCACAGCGATGAAGATGGGGAAACACCTTGCCGGGATTCAGAAGATGTCCCGGATCGAAGGCGCATTTCAGACGCTGCTGCTGTTTCAGATCATCCTCGGTGAACTGGATGTTCATCAGATCGCGCTTTTCAACGCCGACACCATGTTCGCCGGTGAGCACACCGCCCATCTCGACACAGCTTCGCAGAATGTCGGCGCCAAATTCCTCGGCGCGTTCTAGTTCGCCCGGCTGGTTGGCGTCGAACAGGATCAGCGGGTGAAGATTGCCATCACCGGCGTGGAAGACATTGGCGACACGCAGGCCATATTGCTGGCTCAGCGAATTCATCCGCCGCATCATGTCGGGAAGACGGCGTCGTGGAATGGTGCCATCCATGCACAGATAGTCCGGTGAAATCCGGCCAACAGCCGGAAAGGCCGATTTGCGGCCAGCCCAGAACAGGTTGCGCTCTTCCTCGGACTGGCTGACGCGTACCGACGTCGCGCCTGCCTTGCGGACGATCGCCTCGACGCGTTCGATCAGCGCGTCAACCTCTACCTCTGGACCGTCAAGTTCGATGATCAGAAGCGCCGCCGCCTCGCGCGGATAGCCGGCATTGGCGAAATCCTCGGCGGCGTTGATGGCAAGCCCGTCCATCATTTCCATGCCGGCGGGGATGATGCCGGCAGCGATGACATCACCAACCGCCTTGCCGGCATCGCCAGTGTCCTCAAATCCGACAAGAAGCGCCCGCGCGGTGGCCGGTTTCTGCAGAATGCGAAGCGTCACCTCGCTGACAACGCCAAGCAGCCCCTCGGATCCGGTCATCACACCAAGAAGGTCATAATCACCCGAATCAAGATGCTTGCCACCGAAACGCAGGATTTCACCCTCGATCGTGACAATCTCGACACCAAGGAGATTGTTTGTCGTCAAACCGTATTTCAGACAGTGAACGCCGCCCGAATTCTCGGCCACATTGCCGCCGACCGAGCAGGCGATCTGGCTTGACGGGTCCGGCGCATAATAGAAACCGTCCGCCTGCACGGCGTGGGTGATGGCAAGGTTGGTCACGCCGGGCTGCGCGACAACACAGCGGTTGGCGTAATCCACCTCAAGGATGCGGTTGAATTTTCCAAGGCCAAGAAGCACGGCATCCGCCAGCGGCAATGCGCCGCCTGACAGCGAGGTCCCGGCCCCGCGCGGCACCACCTTGACCCCCTGCTCGTGGCAATATTTCATCACGGCGGCGATCTGCTCGACCGTTTCGGGCAACACCACCGCCAGCGGCACCTGTCGGTAAGCGGACAGGCCGTCAGAGTCAAAGGCCTTCATGCTTTCGGTCGAATCGACGACGCACCCGTCAGGCAGCATCCGCCGCAGCGCGCCGCAGATGTCGTCGCGCCGGTTCATCACCGCCTGATCTGGTTCTGGCATCAACATGGCCGGGGTCCGTCAGCAAAAGGTTTCCGGCTATCACTATACATGCAATCGGCCCGACCTGTCAGCGCCATGTGACAGGTGATTTGCCGCACCGGCCATCAAAGGCCGCCCGAAACAAAAGATACTGAAATGAAAAACGGCCGGCAAAGCCGACCGTTGGTCAGAATATTTGGCGCGTGTTCAGCCCTGGCGAGCCTTCATGCGCGGGTTACGCTTGTTAATCACGTAAAGGCGACCACGACGGCGCACAACCTGACAGTTGCGATCACGCGACTTGAGAGTTTTGAGCGAGCTGGCGACTTTCATGTTCGGCTCCGGCACAAAGCGTTGAATTCAATGAGCGGGTTGTCTAGCACCGCGCCCCGATGACGTCAATGCAGAAATC
>Ga0181584_10001298_pt1 | contig 18920 bp, 13 predicted proteins | sample 071ome_30_FD_132462 | JGI IMG/M metagenome (GOLD analysis project Ga0181584, IMG submission 132462) | Coastal salt marsh microbial communities from the Groves Creek Marsh, Skidaway Island, Georgia - 071406AT metaG (megahit assembly) | ecosystem: Environmental > Aquatic > Marine > Intertidal... | reverse complement strand
CGAGAGATCATGATGATGATAACAAGCGTACTTGACTGGCAGAACACACGTATCGGAACGGTTTTTCGTCTGGAGGTTGCTGAAGAACGAGTGGGACCCAGGTCTCCCGAGGCATGGAGGTCCTGCTCTTCGCCATGGAGGTCCAGGCCTCGAAACGAACCATATGTGCCTGAACGCGTCCAGTCCAGCGGGGACGAGCCGATGGAGAGTCCGCTGGCGCAGCAGGTGATGTTGGTGAAGCCGATGTTCGGGGAGAGAGAACAACCGCCGCCCGGGCGACCACCGTTGGCCGGCAGGGTCGCGCTCCGGCTGGACCAGGCAGGGGAGGACGGGTCCTGGCGTGTGGCTGCCTGGATACCAGCAGCACCACGAGTCGGGCCCCACCCCTGCCCGAGAAAGGAATCGTGCGCACGGATGCGCCCCTCCTCGATACTCTTTTTCTTGGGGGCCCCTCCAGTGGGCCCATTCTCCGCCGCCCTCAACCCGCTCCCGGCCGCCATCCCCCTGAAGCCAACAACCCAAGGGCTCAGGCTGCCCGTCCTCGGACACTTCGAAGCCTCCAGCGGGATAAGGGAACCTCCCAAGGCACTAACAGTCAGCGCCCATTCCTCGTCTGCTGTGTTCGCGAACAACCGCCCCTGGCCCAGCCTGGGCCCCAGGCCAGTTGGAAGAAAAACAAGTTTTTCTTATCTCGCGTCAGGCGCTGTGTGTGACACTGCGATAGATAGGGAGAGAGAGACGGTCTCGTACCAGCTTCGCCGAGAAGACCTGGGGACCCCACTGGTGCATGCCCGTTCATACGCATGCTGAGAATTTCAGGTACCCGAGTGCCCGACCTCCCTTGCCTCCAAGCGAACCATGGCGACGACGTTGAAGCTGCAGAACAGCGATGGCGTCAAGGTTTATTCCGTCGCCGGGGGCAAGATTATCCCCTCATGGCTGTCAGAGTCGAAGAAGAAGCAGCTCCGCAAGGACGAGGAGTATCGGAAACGGATCGAGCTCATCCAGGACTTTGAGTTTCCGTCGGCATGTCAGCGGATCAAGATCACGCCGGATGGGCAGTATATCTTCGCCACGGGGTACCACGCCCCGAGGGTTCGCGTCTATGACCTCTCGCAGCTGTCGATGAAGTTCGAGCGGTACCTCGATGCCGAGATCGTCGACTTTCAGATTTTGTCCGACGACTACGCCAAGGCCGTGTTTCTGTGCGCGGACCGCACGCTGCACTTTCACGCCAAGTTCGGGGCGTACTATCAAGTGCGGGTCCCTCGGTTTGGCCGGGACCTGGCATACTCCAAGACGTCGGCCGAGCTGCTCGTGTCCGGCTCTGCCCCGGAAGTCTATCGCTTGGATCTCGCGGAGGGGCGCTTCATGAGCCCGCTTCAGACCCGGTCGCAGGCGGTCAACGCCTGCGGGATCGCCCCCGCCCACGGCCTCTTTGCGTGTGCTGGAGACGACGGTGGGCTCGAATGCTTCGACTTGAGGCAGCGGGAGAGCCTCGGGTGGATGAATGCAGCCGCTGCTGCCGGTGTGAGCGGTCAGGAGCTGACGAGTCTGAGGTTTGACGACAACGGGCTGCAGATGGCCGTCGGGACGAGCGGCGGGGTCGTGGCGGTCTTTGATTTGCGGTCTTCCAAGCCGTTGATCACCAAGGATCACATGTACGACTCGGCCATTGTCGATATCAAGTTCCAGACCGACCCGTTTGGGTCTGGGCAGCGGCACGTCGTCTCGTCCGACAGGCACATCATCAAGATCTGGGACGCCGACACGGGCGAGGCCCATACCAACATCGAGCCGGGGGAGTCGGCCGGGGAGATAAACGACGTGGCGTTGTGGCCGGATAGCGGGCTGTTGATGGCGGCGTGCGATAGCGCGAGGATCCAGGCGTACTTTGTGCCGTCGCTGGGGCCCGCGCCGACGTGGTGCAACTTCTTGGAGAACCTCACGGAGGAGATGGAGGAGAACACCAACGTGTCGATGTATGACGACTATCGGTTCGTGACGAAGAGCGAGCTCGAAAAGCTCGGGCTCTCGAACCTCGTCGGCACCAAGATGCTGCGTGCCTACATGCACGGCTTTTTCCTGGACAACCGGCTGTACAATAAGGCCAAGGCCATCAGCGATCCGTTCGCCTACGAGACGTACCGCAAGAAGAAGATCGAGGAGAAGCTGGAAGACGAGCGGCGCAGCCGGATCGGGGAGCGGCGCAAGCTGCCCAAGGTCAACGCGGCGACGGCGGCCAAGCTCATTCTCGAGAGCGAGTCCAAGGGCGCCAAGAAGCTGGAGGTCAACTTGCTGGACGACAATCGGTTCTCGGCGATGTTCCAGGATCCCGAGTTTGCGATCGACTTCCAGAGCGAGGACTACCGGCAGCTGCACCCCAACACGGACCCGGCCAAGGACAAGCGTTTGCTGGCGGAGCACTTTGACGAGCTCGACGACGACGACGGCGACGATGGCGACGAGCGGGATGATGATGATGCGAGTGAGAGCGAGCAGGACGCGGCGGAAGACGGTTTCGACGGTGTCAACGTGCCGGCGGCGACCGCCAGGCCAAAGATGTACGTGGCGAAGGACGCCAAGTCAGCCAAGGCGTTCAAGCAGGGAGCCAGTCTGGAGAGCGAGCGGACCATGTCGCTGGCAGAGCGGGCCAAGCGGGCCGGTGCGCCGAGCCGCCGGCTCGTCGGGGGCGACAAGGAGGTGTCTTTCACGCCGCGGACGTTTGCGGAGAAGAAGAAGAAGCGCGGAGGTGGAGGCAAGCCGAGTCGAGGACGCAAGCGCCGGTAGAGCAATGTGATTCTTTCGTTACGTACGTACGGCACTCACTTTGTGACAATCGCCGCGCGAACAATCTTCCACGGTCCCTTGCCGCCCGCCCTGCTCATCTCGTACTCGACCTTGTACAAGCTCGGGAAGGTCTGAGGCCTCGATCCGTCCTGGCGAACGACTTCGATCGTCTCCCTGATCTCCGCGACGACCCTGCGGGCGTCGCTCTCGACGACCTCCACCTTTTCGACCGAGCACTGGAGCCTCTTGTGGACGTAGTGGATGCTCTTCTTCTTCATCTCGGCCGCCCTCGCGGCCCAATCCTTGGCGAGGTCATCTCCCAGGACGTCCGAGAGCCCGCGCGTCGAGTACTGCTTGCCGAGCGCCTCGGCCTTGGCGCGCTGCCACTTGGCGATGATCGCGTGCGCCTGCCCCTTGGACAGTGACGTGCCCGTCTTGGCGTTGTAGGACACGTGCCTCGCGTACCCCGGAATGACGCGGTGCATGGTCGCCCGGCCTCCGGCCTTGTTCAAGGTGGTCGACAGGGCTGCCAGAAGCACGAGCGACGTGACCGTCACCCTGCCCCAGCGCACGCGCCTCGCCTCGTAGGCGCTCCTGAACCAGCCCTCCTCGCCGCCCAGCGTGGCGATGGACGCCTCGTTGAGCGGGAGTGGCGCATCGCCGTCGTCAAACAGCTTCACGGTCGACAGGTCCATGCCCTTCAGGTACTGGTTCTCTCCCTCGGAGGGAGAAGGAGGGGGGGATGGTTGCGACTCGGTCGAGAGCTCCTCGACAAAGGACGCCGACGAACCGGAAGCCAGCGATTCGTACCGCGTCTGCAACGCCGGCGGTGCGGTCGTCTGCGGCGACGGCTCTGAGGGCATCGTCTGCGTCGTCGGCATCGTCGGCGCCGTGGCCGCCGCAGGATGAGGCATCGCCGCCGTCGCCGTCGCTCTCTCGGCCACTGCCAGCGTCTCCGCCTCGTCCTCGATCGCCTCGTCCTCGATCGCGTCGTCCTCGCCCTCGGACGATGACTCAACCACGCTCTCCTCATCGTCAGCCAGCACCACCTTGTCCCCCGCAGAGGACGAGAAGAAGTTCCTAAACACCCCGGCGACGCTCTTGATGCCGCGGGAAAGCACGCCGCCCCTCTCCATGGTCTCCAAATACTTGACCACCCTCTCGTTCTCGAACCACTCGTTCAGACTAAACACTCCCGGGTTCTTGTAAAAGCTCATCAACGCCACCTCGTTCATCCACCGCTCGACCAGCGCGCACAGGCCCGGCAAGAGCGTCTCCGACCCCCTCGAGAACTCTTTCACGAAGGCCACCATCTGCCTGTCCACCCCGGCCACAATCGGATCCCCCGCACGCACCGGCAGCCCGAGCACGCGCGCCGCCTCACCACTGTCTCCCAACAGCAGGGACGCACACGCGTGCGCCACTCGCCGTCGCTGCTGCTCCTCAACCGCCCGACGAGAAAACACGTTGCTGGTATTGATGCTCCCAATGTTCCCGTTGCTGTTTCCAACAGAGGTCTCAACTGGACTGTCGGCGGCCAGCTTGTCCGCCTTGATCAGCATCTCCCTCGCCCGCCTCGCCATCTCAGCGTCCCCCACGTTGGCAGCGATCGCCAAGTGCGCCACGCTGACATAGTACAGCTCCTTCGCATCCGAAAACACGTTCGGCGACGAGATGTTGTACAGCTCGACCAGCTCCTCCGCCGACAGCAACTGCCGCACGCGGTCCAGGTAGGCGATCCACGCCTCCCGAACCCGACGGTCCTGGCGGTCGCCCGACTTGTCCACGGCGTTTTTCATCCCCTCGAGCGCCATAGGGAGCAGGCGAATCCCCTCATGCCGCACGCGCGCATCGCTGCTCCCGATCAGCTCCAACGCCACCCGAGGGTGCACCTCTGCGATCGTTCGCTCCACAATCCTCAACACCTGGTTCCCCCCGCCCACGCCGCTCTTCTTCAACAGCCCCTGCGCCGCCTTCAATAGCGCCTCCGCCTCCGTCAGGCTCGACCTCGACTCGAGCAGCCCAGTCGCCGTCGTCAGCATCGAGCACGCCGTCACCAGCGCCACATCCTGAAACTTGCGCGCGTTCTTCGACCTGATCGCGTCCGTACCCAGGGATATGACTGTGTCGTACTTGCCCGCCTCGTGCAGCAGAATCAACACGCCCGCGATAATATGCGGGGCGTCCCGCGGCAGCGTCTCATCGACAGACTCCAGCTGCAGGCGCTCGTCGTACTCCCGCCGGAGCACGGGCGAGCCCAGCGTCTCCATCGCCGTATCGAGCACGGACTTACGCGCCGCCAGAGCCTTCTCGCTGAATCCAAAGTCCGCCGGCGGGTCGGCCGACAGCCGTTCGTACGACTTGAAGATCGAGTCCTTCGTGGCGCCCCGCGAGACGTGCAGCAGCGCGTAAAAGTCCAAAGGAGCACGCAGCGGCGCGCTCGAGGCGCCAGGAGCGATGGTTTCGATGATGGAGCCGAGCGACGAGGCCCGCGCCTTGATCATCGACTGACCGACGGGCGTTTTGGGCGGATGAAAGGGCGAGCGGGAGGCAACCCCCAGGTTCCCTCGGAGAGAAACGCCCGAGACGCCCAACCCACACCGGAACGTGGCGTGGGGGCGGGACGCGGTCGTGCTCGCCGGGAAACTCATTCTTAATCTGGCGCAGAATTCGAATCGAATGGACGAACCCGCGTCTGTTGTCGTTCTCGTTCCCTCGTTGGCGTCACAGCAACTCGGCAGTAACAGTAAATGAATGAAATTTGTGCGTGTGCGGATGGAAGGCTCCTCATCCCTCGGCGGCGAGAAAGACCGACTGGCCTACGCCACCCTCCCTTTGGAGACCCAAGGCAGCATCGAGTTTTGAGAGCTGCGGAGGGCCGTGGCACTCATCTCCAACCGTTCCAGAAGCTCGGCGGTCACCTTTTCCTTCTCCTCGACGAGCTGGAGCGATTCTGGGTCGTCGGCGTAGGCCGCCTTCATCTCCTGCAGCTTGGTCAGCGCCTTGCTCACGCTCGCAATCTTCTCCTCGGCTTGCGAGAGGACCGACGGCGGCTCGGTTGACGGCTCCGACGACGCTCCCGTCGCTCCCGTCGCTCCCGTCGCTCCTGTCGCTCCTGTCGACGCGCCGGAGGTCGGCCGCGACGCCACTCTCGACGCCACTCTCGACGCCACTCTCGACGTTTGCTTCCTCCGCCGCGCTCGCCCCTGCCGCTCGTTCAACTCCCGGAACCTGTCCTTGACGGCGATCCGATAGCCGTCCACATCACGCTCCCACTTGTCGTACATCTCCTCGAAGTCGCGATGGAGCACGCGCCAGGAGAGCCTGCCGATGACGTCGTGCGCGTCCTGCCTGGCCGCAATGTCCCGCTCCTCGGGGTCGCTGCTGCTCGCGAGGCCGTCAACGATCAGCACGGTCTGCTCGCGGATGACCACCCTGGCGTCATCGGCCCGCTTGCGGAGCACCTCCCGTATTCTTTTCCGCACCTCGTCCGAGTGGGGGGCCCTGTTGGCGTTGGCGACCTTCATTCGCTCCCGGACGTCGGGGCGCTGCATGGCCTCGTAGGTCCGCTGCGATATCTTCTGCTTCATCGCGTCCGTCATCTTCGCCCCCTTGTTCCACGGGACCTTTCCCTTGTTCGCTTTGCTAATCTTCTGCCGCCGGTTGAGCTCCTTCTCCGGGATCAAGGCGTCCGCGGTCGCGGGCGCCGAGGCGTCCAGCTGCGTCGTCGTCGTGGTCGTCGTCGTGGTCGTCGTCCGCTCGGTCGAGTCTGTGTAGACGGACGACACGTTGACGGACGAGTGGGGCGAGGCGGCAACCCGCGTCGTCGGGGTGGGGCGAAGCATAGCGGGATGCATCGAGGTGGCGGAGGTGGCGCCCCGCCCCGACAGGCGCGGTCTGCACGTCAAGGTCAGGAGATTGATGTTGAGCATGGTGTATGGGCGTGGCAGTTTCGCTGAATGGCGACGTTTGCCGATTCGATTCGGCAACAGAACGAGATGCAGAACAGAACTTCGGCAGCTGCTCGGTGCTCTCTCGCTATCAAGAGCCCTGCAGTGAAGGAATGGGGTAGAATATACAATGTGGCGGGCGATGAGGGCGAGCGATGAGGGCGAGTGGTGCGAGATGCGGCGACGGCCGTGGGTGGAAGTGGGTGAAGACTTGTGTCACATGTGGGAACGGTGGCGATGAAGCGGCCGTGCTTGGGTGGATCGGGGGATCCCTCCCCCGCAGCTCACGTCGTCGAGCTCGCGGCCACGCCGTCCAAACCCATCGCTTTGGCGGTCTTGTTCTTTGTGAGCTTGATGTGGTGGGTCCGATACGTCTCGAGGATGCTGAGCATGACGACCATCCAGACGATGTGGCACCAGAGCAGGAGCATGGCCCCGATGAGCAGGTTGCGAACCAGCATATCAGTCACCAGTCCGCAGGTCTGGAGTGCTTCCCAGCCGCACACGCTGTTGATACCTAATGATGGCACGTCCAAGCACACGGACTGTGTGCTCTGGCCGAACAGCTCGATGCTGAAGATGCCGTTGCAGGCGACTCGAGCGACCAGCTGGGCGATGGTGATGAGGAGGCCGAGGCCGAAGAGCACGGCGCAGATGGCGATGATCATGGCGAGCAGACCAACGATGATCGAGAGGATGGTCAGCGCGCGGTCCATGAACCACTTCCGGCCCCCAAACGGGTTCCACAGGGACCGCGTCTCGGAGACCTTGATTCGGCGGTCTTGAAACATCCAGACCATAAAGAACATGATCACGTCGACGACCACGATGAAGATGGAGAGGCCCGTGGTCAGCCAGTAGAGTGCGCTGACGAGGGAATCTTGTTGGAGCTTGTCCGCCGCGACAGTCAGGATCTGGCGGATGAGCGCGAGGGAGGGTGAGCGCGAGGGAGGGTGAGCGCGGGGGCGAGCGCACGGCGGTCAAAGTTCGATACGCACCGACTTGTTGAACATGGCGTCGAGGCCGATGGCGGTGAGTGTGATGCCGGCGATAAACAGGGCCGAGGCGAATACACCCCACACGATGAGGCGGTCGAGCTGTCCCTTGGACAGGACCGTGTCGACCGACATGATGTAGGCAGACTTGCCCGATACCGTCGACGACGTCATCGAGATGCTCCTGTGGCTGAGGTCGGCGTGGGTGTCGGCGTCGGCGTCAACTTGACCGTCGTCGCCGCTGACGTCCTCATCCTCGTCCTCGTCCTCGACGTCCTCGTCGACGTCGGTACGACCCGTCTCTTGGCCGCCGACGGCCCGGTCGCTCTTCCGACGGTACTTTTTGTACTTTCTCGCGACGTAATTTTGGACATTTCCGGTCTTGTCGAGGATGACGGGCAGCGACAGGAGACATATCAGGAGGATGGAGAAGATGATGGTGCCGATCGTGATCCCGATCAAGTACCAGACGATCGTGTCGGCGCTGGCGTCGAGCATGCCGGCGGTCGGGATGCTGTCGAGGCCGACCACGTCCGTCGGGCACGTCAACATGTATACAGGCTCGGTCAGGATCGGCGCCGTGTCACCGGCGACGTATTGGTACGAAAAGGCTCTAAAGAGAGGACCGGTAATGTCCTGTAGACGAGCGAGCGAGAGCGAGCGAGCGCGAGTGAGAGAGGGTGAGAGAGAGAGTCGATGCGTGCGAGGACCTACCGGGTAGGGAACTCTCGTAAGGTTCGTCACGCTCTCGATGGCAAAGCTGCTGGTCACGTCCTCCTGATCCTGGATCACTTTCGACATGCCGAGCACGTCGACAATCGTGTAGATGGCCTTGATCGTGGTCGAGTTTTCGTTGCAGTCGACGTAGTTCTGCACGCTTCGGTCGAGGCAGAAGAGCTTGAGGGGCGCCTGGACGAGGGGAGCACCCCAGTTGCCGGGAAAAGTTGCCCACTGGCGAACGAGCGAAGAACGTAGCGCGAGTGAGCGTCGAGTCTGGGCGTGCGACCGCACGTCGGTCGAGGTAAACACATACCTGCCACGACGTGCCGTTGATCACGCCGTTCTGCGCTTCCTGGATCTCCCAAAGCGGCGGGATGTACTTGACGTTGTCGGGCGTCGGGATCCAGGTCTTCGACGGGTCGTCTCCGGTGCGGTCCCCGACGTAGATGCCGCCGATGTTCTCGAGGGGGAAGCCGTCTATGGACGAACCCTGGTAATAGTACACGTGCAAGCCGTTTCCGGGGCTCTCAGGGTAGTTTCCGTGTCCTTCGAGTGCAACGTAGGAGATCGGGTTGCCCGTCACCTCATCGAACTGACACTGGCCCTCGATCTGGCAGTCGCGCACTTCCGACCACGCGTGCTGCGAGTAGGCTATCTGCTTGATCTTCTGCTCGCTCTTGCAGACGAGCATCGACATGCGCTCGAGGTCAGCCTCGTGGACCCCGGCCGGGCACATCAGGTATCCCTGGCGAACGAGCGAAACGCGTAGCGCGAGTGAGAGAGTCAGAACGGGGGCGAGCGCCTGTGGTACGAGGTCAACGACCACAACGCACCTGGGTGTCCGTCGTCCCGTTGAAACTCAGCGCGACATTCTGGTTGGAGCACCCGTTCCACGAGTAGAACAAGTTGTAATTATAGAGCCAGAGCGAGTCGCTGTAGTCTGTGACCGTGTAGAACATGTCGGCCGTGCTCTTGCCGTCGACAAAGGGCGCACCCTCCAGCACCTTCTCCCGCCGGGCCGCCTCTGTGTCTGTTGTCGAGTTGAGGAGGGTCGCAAAAGTCTTGGGTCCGAGCAGGTCAAAGTTCGTCTGATTGGCAACGACGTAGTTATAGGACGAGTTGGGGTACTGCTTGAAGTCCGTCAGGTATATCGTGGACGAATCAAACCAAGTGTTCATCGACTGCGGGTGGTACAGCTCCAGAGGGTGGAACTTGAGCACAGGAGCGAACTTCCACGCGATCGCCTGGGCGTCTTCCAGCGTGGCCGTCGCATTGGGTGCGCACCGGATCACGTCGGGGTTCACTGGCGGCTGCTGGACGGAGCACCGTTCGATGTCCGACGTCTTGACCTCGTGGACCGGGACCGCCGCAGCGAAAGCCGCCAACGCCAACGCCAGGCTGGCGAACAGCCAAATCGGGGCCAGGCGGCGTGGTCCTGTCCTTTCGGACAGGACCATGACGGCGGTCATCATGGATTCGATTCGACCCACGCTGGCCAAGAGCAGGGTTTAGTTCGTGCGAGTTCGCTTCGAAGCGACCCGTTCGAAAAAACCTTCCGCCCCCGCGTTCTCTGTGCACGCCGAGATCCGCGCGCTCTGCTGATATTTTCCGTACTATTCACGGGATGAACTGCGCGCCGGGTGAAGCTGGGCAGAGTACGTGACAGGCGAATCAGGGACCTGCTTTCATATTTTTTTCTTGGTAGACAGTCTCATGAGTGATCACTCAGCCAGACAGTCGCCGACTGACGTGGCCCGCTCGCTCGCAAGCTCCCCCCGTGGCGTTCCTCATGGTGTCATAGTCTTGCCGCACGATGCTCAGATGGCCCATGGCTGTCTTCGTCGCGTCATACAGCGGTATGAAGTGGTAGGGATCCTCCAGTTGGTTGGCCGCTGCGAGTCGCGGGTAAGTGAGAGAGGTAAGTGAGCGAACCCCGCATTCGGTCGACGAAATACGCACCTTCGTCAATCACCAGGAGCATGGCGTTGAGAACGAACACACAAAGCCCCGAGATCCAGACCGAAACGATTTGTCCCGCCAACGTATTGTTGTCTCGATCAGCCTCAGTGATCCCGAAAGGGATCAGCAGACACCAAATCATTATGAAGCCCGTCCCCACGAGGCTCAGCCCGAACGGTAACGGAAAGAACTGTGTTTTGAAGAGCGAGCGAGCGAGTGAGCGAGCGAACGAAGGGCGAGTGGTAGGCGGGGCACGAGCGAGGCAGACGAGCGCACCTTGATCCTTCGACACGTGGCGGCGTTGACCTCTGCGGCGGTGAGGAGGTTCTGAACGGCAATGTAATGCTCGGTTTTGAGACGGAACTTCAAGACGAGCTCCTGGAGTCGAAAGTGAATGAATTTCCGTGGCTTCTTTGTCGACTCGAGCATCGCAATCTCCTCCGGGGACACGAGGTTTCGGGCCTCTCGAGGCAGGTGATCCAGCGTTAGCAGCTGCATGATCACTGCGTAGGTATACACCACGCAGTATCTGTTGATCTCGTCCGTGTACCCGTCCATCTCGGTCGCCGTCAGGGAGGACTCGGCGGCGTATAGATGCATGAGCTGGGCGAGCGCGTTGAGATTGCCGCTGATGCGATCGTCGAGCGAGTGAGCGTGAGTCGGATATAGGGGGCTAGGGAGTGGGAGCAGATACGAGTAGAGGCGACGCGTACCACAGGGTGCCTGTGCGAGTGAGCGCGAGGGAAGCGAGTGAGCGAGCGAGTACGGGCAGCCAGTGCAAGCGCGTTTGCCGAGTCCAAATACCCACCGTATGACTGTCTTGCCAGCCAGTACCGCTGATAAACCTGGTTAATTTTCATCCCGAGCACAATGCTGAGCACGAACGTTCCCTGGCGGAAGACATCCCAGATGACCGTCGAGGCGAACTCAGGCAAGGCAGGGTGGAGTGAGTGAAATGTCTCGTAGATGCAATTCGCCACAATGAGTAACGTCGTAATTGCCAATGGGTATCGGACGTTCCAAAAAAACTGGCGACCGAGCGAAGCGCGGAGCGCGAGTGAGAGAGCCATGGCAACCGCATGTCGGCGCGGGGTCGAACCTTACGTATCCCGGCGGCCCGAACCCTACGAGAATTGCCAGGATGTATCGATGAGGAGAGTGCAAGGCAGCCCACTCGTTGGCCCTTGCTTCCCTCGACGTCAGCGAAGGTCTGCTGAGATAGGCCGCTTCAATGTAGAACCGGACAGGCGAGACGAGCACCCGCTTGGTCGCATGCCAGACACGCGAAGTCCAGCCCCGTTTGGATTCGTCGCCGCTCCCCCCGAGTGGCAGGCTAGATTCACCAGAGGGCTCGAACTTAAATTCACGGCGCAGTACCTGCGAGACGACCGTTGTCGGACAGCGAGATCGACAGTGAGCGCGAGCGGGAGTGGGCGCGGGAGCGACGGCATGGAGCGCATCGACGCACGAAGGTGGGCTGGCCTATCACCTTCCCGCCCAGCTCAGTGCATCGATGGTCGGTAATGTCCGCGGAAACTTGAACGCCGGGAAACTGCGCCAGAATAGACGACCGGGCCGAGGCTACACTGGCGTTGCGCTCCACCTCCCGGTTGTTCAATCCAGATACACTCTCCATCGGGGGATCCTTCTTGGCCGTGAGTGAGATCTACGGTGGCCAAATAGGTGGCGTACGCGGCAGGAAATTTCAGGATTCAAAAGGATTCAAACTTTGAAAACCCGAAACCTCTCTCGGCGAGAGAGGTTTCGGGTTCTTCGAGTCGAAGTCGGGTCATCATTCGAATGACTACCTACTGCCGAGGTACGTGTCGAGCAGCTCCACCACGTCGCGCTTCCGGAGGCGCACCGCCTTGTCACGCGCATCCTCGCCACCGCCACAGCGCCGCCTCACGTCGACGCGGTACTCTTCGACGAGCAACCGCACCGCACGAATCTGGCCGCCGCAGCTGGCCGTATGCAGAGGGACGCCGCCGGTGTCGGGATCCGTCCCGTTTGGATCCAAGCCGTACTCATCGATCAGGTACCTGGCGAACGAGCGCACGGCACGAGTGAGGGGGCGCGAGTCGGGGCGTGCGAAGAGCGAGCGCATGCAGGTCGAGGTCGATACTGACCGCATCGCGTCCACGTGCCCATAGTAGCAAGCACCAAGGAGCGTTTTGATGTTGGCGGTCATACCGTGATCGATCATCACTCTGAGGACGTGCGCGTGTCCGGCCTCGGCGGCGCGGTCTACCGGGCTGCCTTCGGCGTGCGCGTCGTCGTCGTCAAAGTCGAACTTGTCCAGGAGATGTGCGACCATGATTGCCGAACCCGCACGCGCGGCCTCGTCCACGTAGTGTGCTGCCATCCTGCTGTTGGGGTGCATGCTGAAGCGATCAACTAGGTGGTCGAACATGTCCGTCTGGCGGCCCTGGACGACCCTCCTCAAGCACGACTCGTCGATGGTCGCGTTGTACCTGTGGACGAGCAGGTTCACGATGTCCATGTGGCCATACTTGGCCGCGAGGTGAGCTCCCTCGTCGATCTCTTCCTTACTCTTCCCGCCGTCGACGTTGGCCAGGCCGACAATCATCGCGGGCTCCAGGCCGGCGCTGCACGCCAGACTGAACAAGATCCTGGGGTCTTTGTGCTTCCTCCTCCGCCCGCCAATTTTGTTTCTCAAGTCTCGAATCTCATTCACCCCCTTGAGGGCTTCAACGCCGCACATGGCGATCCCGGCGACGTCCATCGGGATGTACTGGAGGAATCGCAGCTGCTTGCGCTTCTGGGCCATCGACTTCCGATTGTCGGTGATGATATCCACGATGGGTGGGGGGAGCGAGTCCAGCTTCTCGTCCAGCTCGTTCCCGCTGAGCCTCCACCACTGCAGCAGGAAATCCCAGTCCCCGAATCCCCACACTCGGCGGAACACGTCCTTGATGTCGTCGTCCGTCAGCAGGCCTTTGAAGCACCGCATCTCCAGCAGGATTTGCAAGTCGTTCAACCTGAATGGGTTGAAGTTCTTGATGATCGACTCGCGCTGGAGCTTCTCGAAGATGACGCGCTCGCCCAGCGACGGCCCGGCGGTGGCGCCGGCACGGGCCAGGATGCGCTCCTCGAGCTCCTGACACAGCTCTGGATTGTCCTTCAACAAACTCTTGAACCTGGTCTTGTACGCTTTCGTGGACCGCTTCGCGCCCAGCGCGTCGGTGATGGCCTGCCAGTCGTCGTCCTCAGCCTCGAGGTCGAACGCCAGCATGTACTGCTCGAGCAGGGCGTCCTCCTCCTCCTTCGTCCAGCTTGTCGCCCGTTGCGGACCCTCCGTCTTCGGTGGCGGTGGGTCGTCCTCCGTCAAGTCCACAGCGCTCAGATCCAGCTGTGCGAGCGCTTCTATTTCGTGATCGCCCGTATCCGCATCCTTCGTCGCGACAGACTCCTCAACAGTCAAGTTCACGAGCAGGTCCTCCACCTCGTCCACCTCGGTCTCGTGACGGCTGCTGCTACCGCCTCCACCGCTCCCACTCCGATTCTTCTTCCCTCCGTCATTCTCCTTCCCGCCCCCGCTCCCACCCGCCAGGCCGCCGACAAAGCTGCTGAGAGTCTCCGATGCCTTCCTGAGATGGCCTGCAGGCTTGGGGCAGGCGGCATCCAGGACGCGCTCCTCGAGCTCCTGGCACAGCACCGGATCATTCTTTATCAGCCGCTTGAAACGCGCCTTGCACGATTTCCTCGACCGCCTCCCGCCGAGCGCGTCGGCGATGGCCTGCCAGTCGTCGTCCTCAGCCTCGAGGTCAAACGCCAGCAGGTACTGCTCAACGAGGGCCTCATCTTCCTCCTTCGACCAGCTCAAGTTATGTTCAGTCCCGCCTGTCGCGTCTGTCGCGTCTGTCGCGTCTGCCGCGTCGGTCGCGTCTGTCGCGTCTGCCGCGTCGGTCGCGGCTGCCGCAGATGCAGCACCCGTCGCAGGCGCCGCTCCCCTTCCGGCCCCCGTCCCGCGGTCGAGCCCCAATTTCACGCTTTCCTCGGTCGCAATCGAGGCCGCCGCACTGCCCGACGCCATATCGAGCCGCGCAGAGAAATATTGATATATGTTGATACTATTCACAATGTTGAACACGGATAAGCATGCGTCGCGTGAAAGAACGACATCATAATGAATGAGCCGTTGGAGGTCGTACGGCCAAGGTTTTCCGACTCTCGCTGCTCTCGTCGTCGCCGTACAGGCTGGATCCTGCGCCGGGCACGTCGCCCGCTCGCCCGCTCGCCCGCTCGCCCGCTCGCCCGCTCGCCCGCTCGCCCGCTCGCCCGCTCGCCGAGTCAGGCGTCACCCTCGAGAGTGAGGACGTAGCCCAAGGCCCTCTCGATGCGCCGGTCGGCGTACCGATTGACGGCCGCGACCAGCGCACCACGCTCGTCCCCCTCCCCCCTCGTAACTTTAGCTGGAAAATCATTGCCGTGCCCAAAATAACGCCCCTCCCCCGTGTCAGCGTTCTCGGCCGCCCGCCAGCCCGTCCAGCGGGCCACCGCATCAACGAACGCGAGCTTGCTGCCGGCCGACAGCACATCTTCGGTTCGGATGTAGGCCACGTTCTGGCTGTACGCCAGCGAGCTCCAGAGGTGGTTGCACACCTTGCGGTAGCGCATGTCAAACAGGTTGGCGTACACGGTGCCGTAGACGTGGTCGCCACCCTCCCAGCTCGTCGACAGGAAGGCGTCGATGGCCTCCGCGTACGTGCGGTTGCTGTTGGCCTCGTTAACCTCCCCCATATCGAACTTGTTCCGGTCCTGACCGCCGTAAATTTGCTTCGACATCGACTGTACCCAACTAATTGGCTCTCGGACGGCGACGACCGTCAGACCGATCAGGTCGTCCACAGAGACGCCGGGGTGACGCTCAGAGTTGACGAACGGCTGCGTCTGCTCGTCGTGCTTGTGCTCGGTGATCCCAAAGTCGTCGCGTGGCCACTGATAATAGTAAGGCCCGTGCGTGTGGTTGGTATCGATCGTTTTCTTGTCGAGGACTTTGAAGTTGGCGTAGACGGTCGCGCGCATGGCGTTGGTCCCCGAGTGCCGCTCGCCCAACACGCGAAACTGGGGGATGGCTGCCTCTTCCCTCTCGCTCCCGGCCGTCTGGCAGCGGACGCGCGGCTCCGGTATGACGACGTTATATCTGACTTCACAGACGTCGCGAAGGTAGTCGAGGTCCGGGCGAAACGTGAACTCGTGGAGCTGAGATCTCACCTCGCACGTGCGCTCGGGCGGCTCCCGGGCGTAGATGCGAGCGAACTGCGAGCTCCCGTCGAACGACCAGGCCCTGGTAACGACGACAGTCATAATGACACCACATGCGACGTACAGCACGGGGGCGACCCACGACGGCAGGCTCCGTCCGGTGCGGACGCTGTGTTGACTTGGCTTCCCCATCGGAGAGATTGAGTGTGACATCGACGCCGCCTGCCGGCCGTTGGACAACAAGTTCTTCCCCGCACCGCCTAGATTATCCATTGTATCCGTATGGATTACTTCTACCTACAGGGAAGTAAATGTGTTGAAGTGTGTCGATCAAACTACGAGTGGCGGTTCAGTCATTGACACACAGCTGGAAAAATCAGATCGACGACTGGCACGGGACAAAGAGGAGGACCCCGTGGTCGCAGTCCGCTGTCAGGGACGTTGCTTGAGGGCGGAGCGAGAACGATCAGGGGCGCAGCCGGCCCGCGAGAGAGGCTCATTCCCGAAGCGACGGCTGGTACGGCTGCCGTCGGGCTGCCATCGGGCTCGTGCACAAAGCACTTACACGGTATTAACCACCGATAACACATATGGCAGGCGACAGAAGAATCCTACTCCCCGCACGTCACGGGACAGGCGCGGAGGCAGACAGCCGCCCCACACGCAGTCCTCGCTCGCTTGTTCGATCATTCGCTATCACCCAACAACCCAGGTCCTGTCCCTGGGCGCGCGCCTCATGCAGCTCGCCCGCGACCCTCGCTCAGGCCGACGTCGACGCGCGCACGCAGGACGTGTCGCCGACTATGTGCGTACGCGAGCTCGGGTCCGGGTGCGGTCCGGGTGCGTCTAGTAGGGAGGCCCTCGTCACTTGAGCTGACGTGGCAGCTCAGGTGACGTGCCAAAACCGAGACCGACAGACTCAAATCATTACCGATATATATATGACAGGCCACAGAAAAATTCTACTCCCTGTACGTCACGGGACAGGCGCGAAGCGCCCCACACGCCGACCTTGCTCACGCACTCATCGACACACATTCCACACACTCAGGTTGACGACACCGACGCGTCGTCGTCTGTACTCGACTTCGTGCTCTCCGAAATTTACCGAGCTGGCGACGAACTTCACATCCTTCATGTCATCCCCGTTCCGATGCCGGAGGTCATGACCGGCGGCTTTGGCGCCATGGACTCGGTCATCACCGTCGACCCGGACCCGGCTGTTGACCTGAAGCACATCGCCGACGCGAAGGAGATGCTCCGCACCCGCTTCACGCCCACCCTCGTCACCAAGAACGTGCTGTACCAGACGGAAATCCTCCACTTTCCCACGGACACGCAGAGCATCGGCGAGGCAATCTGCGCCCGTGCGAAAAACCTCAGCGCCTTCACCATCGCCATGGCCAGGCACGCCCGCGGGAAGATCAACACCTTCTTTTTCGGCTCGACCAGCCGATACGTCGCCGAGCACGCCACGTGCCCCGTCATCATCGTGAGCTGACTCATTTACTCGTAACGTCACCACGACTGCTACTGCTCGTTGTCGTCCGCACACACCACGTCCGAGAACATCCCGACCGTTCTCCTCACGCACGTCTTGCTGCTCCGCAACTCTACGTCAAAAACCTCGTACACTTTCGCGGAGAAGAACGTCTGGGGCCCCACGGGCGGCCCCAGCTCTGGCGGCACCACGATACGCCGCTTGCCCCCCACCGCCATCGTCTTGACCCCGAGCTCAAACCCGGGCACCACCGTACTCCCAGGCACCCCGATCCGCATACTGCTGGGCGCTCCCTTTCGATAGGACGAGTCGATCACACCACCAGACTCGTTATACCCGGTGTAATCAAAGGTGACCTGCTGTCCATCCGACGGCAGTGATCCCGACCCGACGACATAGTCCTTATACAGCAGACCTAGTAAAGGAACGAACCGCAGCGTAGCGCGAGCGAGCGAGCGAGTGAGTGAGAGTCAGTGAGCGCGTCGAGGTCAATACCACCCACCGTCATCCGTGACTTGGTAGCCGTTGGAGACGAGTACCGTCATATTGTACCCGTCGCGCGCAAAGAGCGGGAAATCGGGGGGGACCCCGTTCTGCTTCTGCGTCCGGCGGTTGATCTGGAGGGCCTGTCGTTCGGTCACCGAGAGCTCGTCTTCGGCGAGCGACACGTCGTCCGAAAGGAGGACGGAAAGCGAGCCTTGGCCGTCGATGGACGCCGACTCGGACGACTGCACCGTGATTCTGGAGACGCCAGCGTTTGTCGCCGCAGCCGAGGCCCCCGACGCTTCCGACGAGGCTCCCGCAGCTCCCGCTTCCGCCCCCGCTGCCTCCGCCTCCGCCTCCGCCTCGATCATGGCCGTCTCGTCAAACACCACTATGCCCTCCTCGTCGGCCAAGACCGCCTTGGGAAGACCGAGGCCGCCCAGAGCGGCAAGGACCGACATGGACGAGACCAGAGCGCCTCTGCGCGTGGAAATCGCCAATGCCGACGTCCCCGCGTCACCATGGTCACCATCAGCACCAGAACGGTCGCGATCGTCGATGGAGAAGGAACCCGACGCGCGAACTGGCAGCACAGAGGCCGTCTTCTTGCGCGCGGTCCGTGTCCTCGGGCACGTGGGATCGCACGGACCGGACCGACTCGGCCGCGCCGCTGCTCGTGATTGCATCGGTGGTCCCTGAATTAATGCCTCCGACGCGCGAGATGTGACGATCGACGCAAAATCAGTCCTGAATGACGAGTCTCGCGACTCGACGCTGGATCAGTACCAAAACTTGAAGGGGAACCGTACGTGCACACAGGCGACGGCGACACGATACTGGCTGACACACGCGGTATCTCTTTATCTCGGTCCCGGTCGGTCGCAGGTTTGGCTTCCCGAGTCGCGAAGAAGAGGAATTCCGAAACGAGACCGAAACGAGCCAATGCATAGAGCGACCAACACCGTTTGCGGGCTGGCCCCCCTGCCTCGCCCACGACCATTCGCGTCACGTCCCCGCATTCCAGGCACGACGAAGACGACCGTGACCCGCGCCGAGCCATCTCCCTCTCGCGATCCGACGTTCAATCGTCCCAACCTCCCGCAGGCCCCGCCGCCCCCGCCTCCGCCCCCGCCTCCCATCATCGACGTCGATCTGGACGACGCGCTGCGCCCCACCAACGCGTTGTCATCTTCTCCCTTTGCGTCTCGGCGGGGTATACTGGCGTCGATGGTCGTCGGCACGGTGGGTGTTTGACTGACGGAAAACTCGAGTCGGTCCCTGCACCGTCATCAT
>Ga0181584_10001290_pt1 | contig 18973 bp, 19 predicted proteins | sample 071ome_30_FD_132462 | JGI IMG/M metagenome (GOLD analysis project Ga0181584, IMG submission 132462) | Coastal salt marsh microbial communities from the Groves Creek Marsh, Skidaway Island, Georgia - 071406AT metaG (megahit assembly) | ecosystem: Environmental > Aquatic > Marine > Intertidal... | reverse complement strand
ACTTAAAGCAGGATAATTAGAAAAATGTCCATTGCTGAGGCTTCCCATTTTCTCATAAAATAGTTGGGCGTTTGGAAAACCGACGTGTTCGATTAAGAAATTAGGAGTATGTCGATAGGGGTTGATGCCCAGCAATTGGACTGCCCCATCCCATAAGAATCGATAGAAATCTTGTGAGAGTGTGGGTAAGTGGTTCCAAAAAAGAAAGCGTAAGACAAATCCAAGCACAAAAACCCCCCAAAGGCTGCTGTAATTTCGTGTCCAAAACCACAATCCAAGAAACAGAGCGCTGTATGTGATCAAAAGCGGTAGGGTGTCCTCTCTTATAATTTTAAATGCAATCAGATAAAACCCTACAACAAGAAATATCAGTAGCCCAATATGTACTAAATATCGATTGATTTTCATACTAGGTTTGTCCTTTAATCCCATAATAACTAATGCTTGCAAACCCATAAAACAAAAACAAATGAAAAACAAAAAATCCAAAATCTCCTTCCGAGCCAACAAAAAAAGCAGCACCCATTCCAAAGAGAAAGTAAAAAGCAACTAACAATTCTAAAAATGAAAAGTAGGAGCTTTTGTTCAGTGCATATTTGAACTTTTGTAATTGTTTATGATCTGTATTTTCATTGAACTTGGGAGTGCGTATAAACGGACTTTTTTTTCCTAAGTGTCCTTCAATTACCGCAACTGAATTGTGAAGAGAAAACCCCATTGCTAGGCTGTAAAAGCCAAAAAACCGTTTGATGTATTTTAAAAAAGAATTCAGTCCTCCCCCAAAAAGATGTTTGTGTACATGCCAATAACATATAAAAAAAATCAATGTACTCAAAACAAAGAGGGCACTTAGATCAAACAAAGGATTTAGTTCCGGATAGGCTTTTTTGATAAAAAGTAAGGGAACACTAAGCAAAGAGACCACGAGTACATTTAGAAACATACTGCTGTTGAGCAGGTGAAAAAAGGCATTGATTTTTGTTGAAAAAGAATGCCCTTTGGTTTTCCAAACTTTTCGAAAAATTTTTCTAAAGTTTTCAGCCCCACCCTTATTCCAACGAAATTGCTGCGAACGAATCGCATTGATGGTAATAGGTAATTCTGCCGGACTGACTACTTCGTCTAGATATTGGAATTTCCAATGTTTTAATTGGGCACGATAACTCAGATCGAGGTCTTCCGTGAGTGTGTCTCCCTCCCAATTTCCAGCATCTAGAATACAACTTTTCCTCCAAATTCCTGCGGTACCATTGAAGTTGATAAAATGGTTTTGTTGGTTTCTACCAATTTGTTCTAATACGAAATGCGCATCCAAGGCAAAGGCTTGAACTTCGGTAAGCAATGAATGGGATCGGTTTAAATGTCCCCAACGTGTTTGAACCATCCCTATTTTAGTATCACAAAAGTAAGGTATTGTTTTATAAAGCCAATCTGAAGGAGGTATAAAATCCGCATCAAAAAGCGCAATAAATTCACCTGTTGCAAATTGTAATCCGTGTTTTAAAGCACCTGCTTTAAAACCTGTTCTTCTCTCTCTTGTTACCAATTCAATTGGCACCCCTTTTTTTTGATAGGCTTTTACTAATCTGCCCGTCAACTCAAGGGTCTCATCTGTTGAGTCATCCAATACTTGAATTTGTAGTAACTCTTTTGGATAATCAAGCGCAGTAATGCAACGCAACAATCGTTCTACGACATAATATTCATTGAAAATCGGAAGTTGAACGGTTACCTTTGGAAGTGTTTTGGGAAAGGCAGGAATAGTTTTTTTCTTGTTCTTATATTTTAAAAAATACCGCAGCATGTTTAACTGGGTAAGGCTGTAAACAAAAATCAAAAGCAAACAGCTGATGTAAACCAGCAGAATACCATAGGCAGAGTAGCGTAAAAAGTTCGTTAAGTCTAGCTCCATCTTGAAAAATAAAATTTACCTATCCACCCTAGAATTTTCATACCTGCAAGGACAGTCCCTTTTAAAGTTCCCGATACTTTTGAAACGCCAATACGTTTGCGATATCGAACGGGAATTTCTTTGTAGGGGAGTTTTCTTCTCAAAATTTTCAGTTGCATTTCTACGGTCCATCCATAGGTTTTATCTTGCATGTCCAGTGATTTCAATACCTTCCATCGTATGGCTCTAAAAGGTCCAAGATCCGTAAAAGTACTTCCATAACCCCAACGCATTAAAGTACAGGCCAGGGAGTTTCCAAAAATTTGTTGTGGAGTAAGCGACCCCTTTTCTCGAAGACTTTTGGTACGTGCCCCTAAACAAAAAACCACTTCCTCTTGTAGTAAGGGTGCTACTAAGTCCTCTAGATCCTCAGGAAAATCGGAATAATCACCATCTAAAAATACCAGTATATCCGGGGGTTGCTTCTCCAGATACGCCATTCCTTTTAGACATGCATGACCGTAGCCCTTTTGTTTTTCGTGCAGAACTATGGCTCCACATTCTTTTGCTATAACCGCAGTATTATCTGTAGAATTATTATCTACTACAATAAGTGTAGTAACCTGTTTTGGAACCGATCGAATCACTTGGGCAATAGAAGGCGCTTCGTTATAAGCGGGTATGATGACTGCTATCGTACTCATTGCCTATAAAAGTATTTAAACCGATTGGGTTTACAAAACAGCGAATAAAACAACTAGTTTTTGTTTAGCAGTTTCATAAGATCCACATCGTTTCCTAAAAGAATTTCTGTTGGATTGATACGTCCTTTTTCAGGACCATTTTCTAACTTTAGTACACCACGCGGACAGACTGCACTACAAATACCACAGCCCACACAACTCGCCCGTACAATGTTTTCACCTTTTTGGGCATAGGCTCTCACGTCAATTCCCTGTTCACAATAGGTAGAACAGTTTCCGCAGGAGATGCATTGACCTCCATTGGTTGTAATTCTAAATCGCGATTTAAAGCGTTGTATGATACCCAGGTATGCTGCGAGTGGACATCCAAATCGACACCATACCCGATTGCCAAAAATGGGATAAAAGCCGGTCCCGATGACACCTGCAAATACGGATCCAATTAAAAAACCGTAGGTGTCCTGAATGCCTTGTGTGTTGATCCCCAATACAGAAGAGGCTCCACTAAAATAACTGTAAAGTGTCGCGCCTGTCATGACCAGAGCAAAGACCAATACTCCGTGAACCACCCACCTCTCGATCTTCCATGCACCTATGGATTTATTAGATAGATGACGGTACGGATCACCCAGGGTTTCAGCAAGTCCTCCACAACCACATACCCAAGAACAGTACCAGCGCTTTCCAAAAAAATAGACCATAATGGGAACAATAATCAGCGTGAGAACAATACCCCAAACTAAAATAAAAATCCCAAAGCCACCACCAGCAAGGAGTTGTTCTAGATTCCAACTAAAGAAAAAATCATAGTCCAGCGGAAAGGCATTTTTAAAATCATACCACGGCCTTTCAAAACGCACTAAGATCTCAGGTATCAGAAAGGCAAAAACAATTTGAAAAAATAAAACAGAAGTAGTGCGAAGTATTTGATAGTTGTTATTTCTGTACTTTATGTACATCCTTATGGCCATAACAGTCATCACCACACAATACAAAAATCCGTAAAGAAACCATTGACTTGCATCGTTTCCATTGATAAAATTACTGATCGGGTCAACCAAATAGACCCAGTTGACAATGTAATCTGGAAAAAAATACAATAACACATAAAAGACCGTCAAAAAGACAAAAACACTCCATCCTATCCAGCCACGGTTGGTAGCTTTGTGATGCCAAATTCCATTGTTCTTTATCCCTGGTGGACCTAAAAGAACGGCATTGGGGAGAATGTATATCAGTGAACCAAGAATTCCCAGTCCAAAGGTCAGCCACCAAAGGATATCTGTTTTTTCAGCAAGGTTGCCTTGTGATGCTTTAATGATGTCATAAGCAAAACTGTGTGGTTTACTCCAAATGACTTTATCCCATTGTTGTTTTCTTTTGTGTTCCGCATTGGTCCGGTTCAATGCATTAACGATTTTAGAAGACATGGCAAAAGAGCTTCTGAACTCCTGTCCTATAATTTCTTTTTCAAATGAGGAGACGAGCAGTTCATTATTTATGTTTCTGTTGTAAAGAAATGAATCAAATTCAGTTTTTGTCAGCTTAAATTCACCTGTAAAAGGAAGGGAAAGGAATACCCCAAGAGCAAATAGGAAGAGTATCAGTCCTGTATTTTGTATATTCTTCATGAGCTTGGGGTTGCTTTTGAAAAGAAATTGATCCAATGCTTCTTTTTGATTGAAATTGTGGTTTTTTGTTCGCGATTAAATTGAGCAACGATCTCCTTTTGGTATGTGGGATAGAACTCGGGATCAAAAACGGCCTCTTCAAAATGTTCCAATACGTAATCTATTGTTTTTTCTTGTTCCAAAACAGCATTGAAAAATTCATGACGCAATCGAATTCCAAGCGTATTGACTCCTAGAAATACGTTGCTTTTTTTATCAAAACTGAAATGAAGGCATTTTTTTCTACTGAAGTGTTCCCAATAAAATCGGGATTCGTTTCTTTTTGGTAGCGCCCACACCCAGCCATAGGTTTGGTATTCGATATCAAAAAACTTAGCAGAGTTAAACCAAAATCCGGGTTTGTATTCGATTCGATTACCACAAAGGGTTTGCGCTACAGTCTCTCCCATCATTCGGCCGGTGTACCATACGGCCTCAATTGATCTTCGCTCACCTATTGGGACCTTTTGTTCTGCACAATCTCCGATGGCATAGACATCAGGGATGTTGGTCTCTAAAAAACGGTTGACGAGAACTCCTTTGTTGGTTTGAATACCACTTCCTTTTAAAAAGGCAATATTTGGGGACACCCCAGCGGTAAGTCCTACTAGATTACAGGGTATTTCTTCTTCTGTTTCTTGTATTTTAACCCTCCGAACCTGTCCGTTTTCATCGGTTAAAATTTCTTTTAAATTCGTATTGAGTCTGAGGTCAATTCCCTTTTCAAGAATTTCTCTGTTGATCAGTTCTGATTCCCCTTCGGGGAGAACCTTATTCCAAAAGCTGTCCTCGCGAACTAAGAAAGTTATAGGGATGTGTCTGGAATGTAACATTTCAGCGAGTTCAATTCCAATGAGCCCTCCACCCACAATTACAGCTCGTTTACACATTTGGTTGTTGGGCGCATACTGTTCTAGTGCTTCCAAATCTTTCTTGTGATAGAGTCCCATAACTCCTTTGGCATCTTGTCCTTTCCAGCCAAATTTGTTGGGCTTACTTCCGGTTGCAATAATAAGGCTGTCGTAAACCAGCTTTTCTCCATGAGATAAGTTTAGGGTTTTGGTTTTTGTAACAATGCTTTCAACTCGAGTTTGAATCAAGTTGATGTTGTTCTTTTTCCAAAAATGTTTTTCGTAGGGTTGGGTATGTTCAAACTTCATATGCCCCATGTAAACATACATCAGTGCAGTACGAGAAAAAAAATAAGGATGTTCCTCAGAGATAATAGTAATTTGGGCGTGAGAATTTTTGCGGATGTGTCTTGCGGCAGTAACCCCGGAAATACCATTTCCGATGATAACTATTGCTTTTTTGGGGGCTGATTTCTGCATAAAGCGAAGTTAGGACTTTTATGATAAATTTTATTCTTAAATTCGTTAAACCAAATCTAAAATTTCTGATGTGCTTATTTTTTCTCTCAGCAACCTCTTTTTTTAATTGGCTTTCAATTGATTTATGGAATTAAAAACACCTTATTGGGCTGTGGTACAAGCGGTGGTTACTGCTTCTAAGGAAACCGTGTGGGAAGTGTTGACCTTACCAGAACACAAAGAGAAGTACATGTACGAATGTCAACTACATACCTCCGGAGTTGTAGGTGCTCCAGCGTCGTGGCGTGCTAAAAACAGCGATTGAGATTGGGTAGATCATTTAAAGGCTAAAGTTCTGGCGTTTGAGGTTGGTAAGCACCTTGCATTTGAAATTTTTCATGAGGCAACAGAAAGTTATGGACCTGCAGTATCCGAATTGCATTTTTACATTGAGCGTTGTGAAGAAGGAACACAAATCCGAATTGCTCAAGGAGATTTTAAAGTTATAGAGAACGGTTTGGAACGCTGTAAATCTTGTCAGCAAGGATGGGGATATGTACTGCCCGAGTTAGTGAGAAGTTGTAATTTAATGAAAAAGTAAGCAGCTATCTAAAACCTTATGCGTATCCCCTAAATAATTCAGAAACATAAACTGTTGTGGTAAGTTGATTTTTGATTTTAAGAGTTTAAATCAAAGCCATATTGATCTCCCCCTCTACAAAGCAACTGATTCCATTGACTTTTTAAATGGGCGACAAAAGTTTCAATGATACAAATCTCATTGAATACAGGAACAACAATAGAAATCTGGGGTCTATTCGTTGAGTTTCCAGTCATAAGGTTTGTAAGAAATCTTGGGTTGGTCAAATTCGATACCAGAGTAGGTTGAAATGAAATGCAGTAATTCTTTTTTAGATCCAAAATCTCTTCCAAACCATAGAAATATTTTTGAGAGCTCTACCCGGTCTTTCAAAAGGTGATTTTTTGTTGGATCTCTTAAAAAATCTCGAGTTACTTCAACCAGTTGATGCTCCAGTTGCTTTTCTTGATAGGCGCGATTCAACAATTTAGGACAAGAACCCGAGGCACAATTGATGGCAAAATGAATTCGTGGTTCGTCCATCTTACGTAAAATCTTGTGTTCAATATCTCCCAGACTGTAGTCTTTTCCTCCTGTTTGAAAGACGTTTTGATCCCAAGGAGATTGGATTTCTTTAATGCTTTCCAAGGGGTAGTTTTCCAAAATGAGTAAAACGGTGAGCGCGTTATAGGCATTGATCCAATAGGCCAACTTCTGATTTTTTGAGTCTCCTTCCTGAGGAGGAAATTGAGCGAGTGTATTAATATACGCTTTGAGAGGTTCTTGGTCTTTATGCCAGTCTTTATAATTCACCTGGCCGGTGTCAGAAACGTACTTTTGAAGTTGGGAAGTCCACCTATGGTGGATGTTTTTTTGGGCAACTCCGGTTAGTGAAAAAAGGAAAAGTAAGCAAAGGCAAATGTATTTCATGATAAGATGTTTTAGGGTTAACAACAGCCGCCACCATCGTAGTGGAAAGTAGCAGGTGAGATATAGAGGTCTTTTCGGTTCAGGTTTGCAAGGGCACGAGCTGTTTTATCGCAAATCGCAAGGGGTTGATTTTTTAAAAGGACATGTCCTTTATGGTCATCATAAAAGTCTTCTGTACCATAATAAATGGCACTTTTTCCTGTAAAAATACAGGGGCCATCATCCGGCATGGGGTCTTTAATGGCACACACTTCAATACTTTCTATATACAGGTTTTCTTCTGTGGGGTAGTGTGCGGGATCCAGTATACGGTAGGGTCTTCTGGCACGAACTTCAATCGTTCCAAAGCCCACTTCTGTTAAACAATCTAAGTACTCTTTTAGTGGAAGAGCTCCAGAGAGGCAGAGTGCTCTTAGGCGGTCATCAGCGCGAAGCGTTTCACTCATGGTTTGTTCGCAAATGGGATCACTCATCACCAGTCTACCGTGGGGTTTCAACACCCGATACATTTCTTTAAGGGCCTGTTTAAGTTCTTCTGTCTTAAAAATATTAAAAAGACAATTCTGTGCCGCCACATCTACAGAGGCATCTGCAAGAGGCAGGGAGAGGGCATCTCCTTTTTCCAATCTTACAAAATCAGGGTGAAACCATTCGTTTTCTTCTCGAGCGATTTCAAAATTGGCTTTACAGGCTTCAAGCATTTCATCGACTACATCCACACCGATAACACCCTCTTTTTGACGTGAAAAATAACTGAACTGAAGCAGTTCCATTCCTCCACCTACACCCACATACAGGATTTTGGGATTGTTTACCAAGTCACGAGGATGTACCGTACTCCCGCAACCGTAATTCATTTCCTGCATGATCTTGGGGATGGTCAGACCTGGAAATTGCCAGATGGGAGTAGTGGTACAACACAGTCCCACATCCGGACTTAGTGCGGCTTCTTTGTATACGCTTTTTGCGGTTTGCAGGTAACTCATTCTTTTTGCTTTTAAAAATAGAGGATTTCGTTGTGAGTCACCAAGGGTTTAACAGTTTTTAGGAAAAATGTTTTTGGTATTGGCTAAAAAGTTCTGACTCGGCTTTGAGGTCTTCGATTTCATCGATGTCGTTCGCTAATTCAAGAAAATAAAAAGCCTCAGAGGAGACTCTTTTTAGGGTTTGTTTTAAAACGTTTTGGGAACTCCAAGCAATCTCTTTAAAAAGGTGGGGGAAGGGCTTTTTCATTCCAATCAGGTAGTAGCCACCATCGTAAGTAGGTCCTAGGACGTATTCGTTTTCATCCAAAGCGTTTTCAGCTTCCAGCAACAGCCTTTCATTAAGAGTCCAAAGATCGCTACCAATAAGTATCACCTTTTCATAGCCTTTTTCAAATGCCCATTGAAAGGCTGCACTCATTTTTTCTCCTAGATTCTTCCCTTTCTGAAGTTCAAAGTATTTAGCGTGTGAAAAAAAGTCCCCTCTTTTTTCCGTCTGGATGTTTTCGAAAACGGCCGTTGTCATTTTTGAATTCTCCGAAACGGAGGAAGTGTGTTTTAGCAATTTGTTATAAACCCAAAGTGCACCATTGGTTCCAATGGTTTTGGCCAATCGCGTTTTCACTTTTCCTGCAACAGCTGCTTTCGAAAAAACGATGAGAAGGGTCTTCATGGTTTTCTAAAGATAGGATATCTATAATCCAAACAGTAACAAATTTTAAAATACATGCTAAAAGGCAGAATTAAATTTGGTTTAAAAAAAGGAGTCAGCGAGTGGTGATATACGTTCTCAATTTTGATTGAAAGCCTCTCTCACAGCAGTCAATTTGGCCAAAATATCTCGTAGTATAACAAGTTCTGCAATCCGATTGCGGTAGACAGATGAAGCTTTTCTTTTGCTGTTTTGAAAGAAAACAAAAAACAACAAGACCAATAGATTGGAGAATACCAAGGGAAAATAATCTTCAAATAAGTTGTCAAAATTTAGTTTGAAATGGAACAATGACATGATTCTTGGGCTAAATATCATTCACAAGTAAGTCATTTTCAACAAAATAAAAAAATCTCTCAGTAAGAGAGTTTCTCTAAAGGCAGGTTTAAGGCAAGGAGATGGTCTAGAAAAAAAGAAGTTTTCCTATCGGATACTTTTGATAAAAGAACCAATGTGTTCTACACCTTTTTCTTCCAAAAATTTGATAAAGGCAGAGCCTATAATAGCACCGCTGGAGTAGGCGGTGGCAGCGGTAAAAGTCTTTGCATTGCTGATACCAAAACCGACTAGGGTAGGTGTATTTAGTTGAAGCGCAGCGATCCGTTTAAAGTAATCCGTTTGTTCCGTCCCAAAATTATTTTTGGCACCCGTCACACTGGCACTGCTCACCATATAAATGAATCCCTTGGAAATGCGATCAATAGATCGTATCCGTTCTTCTGAGGTTTGGGGTGTAATAAAAAACATGTTGTAGAGTCCATATTTTTCAAACAGGGATTTGTATTGTTCTTGATAAACGTCCACAGGGAGGTCTGGAATAATGAGACCGTCGATTCCGATTTGAGCACAGCGGCTACAAAAGCGTTCAACACCATACTGCATCATGGGGTTGAAATACCCCATAAGAATCAGGGGGATGTGAATGTGTTGTCTGACATTTTCAAGCTGTGAAAAGAGTTTTTCCGTTGTCATTCCGTTGTTTAGGGCTCGTGTAGAGCTCTGTTGAATGGTAGGGCCATCGGCTAGGGGGTCAGAAAAAGGAAGTCCAATTTCAACCAAATCAACCCCAGCTTCTTGCAGGTTTTTTAAAATCGGAATTGTGTCTTCCAAATTGGGATGGCCTGCCGAAAAATAAATAGATAAGAGTTTATTGCCCTCTTGAAATTTTTGATCGATTCGATTCATTACAATTTAAAATAATCTATGTAAGTGTTTAGGTCTTTGTCTCCACGACCTGAACAGTTAAAAACGAGGACTTCTTCGGGATCAAAAGTACGCACCTCGAGTACAGCAAAAGCATGAGCGGTTTCTATGGCTGGAATGATGCCTTCCATTTGTGAAAGGGTCAGTCCCCAGTCCATGGCTTCCTGATCTGGAACAGAGATGAATTCTGCTCTTTTCGAACGAAATAGGTGCGCATGCATGGGTCCTACACCGGGATAGTCCAATCCTGCAGAGATGGAGTAGGGCTCTGTAATTTGTCCGTCTGGGGTTTGCATCAACAAGGTTTTACTTCCGTGAATAATTCCTTCCTTGCCCAATGCAGAAGTGGCAGCACTGGCACCTGAATCAATCCCCTTTCCTGCAGCTTCTACAGCAATGATGTTGACGCGTGTGTCGTTGAGGTAATGGTAGTACAATCCTGCGGCATTACTTCCTCCCCCTACACAAGCAATGACATGATCGGGATAGTCACGTCCCTCCACTTCCATGAGTTGCACTTGAGTTTCTTCACTGATGACAGACTGAAAGCGCGCTACCATATCGGGATAAGGATGTGGCCCAACTACAGAGCCAATGATGTAGTGCGTATCCACAGGATTGTTGATCCAATCGCGTATGGCTTCATTGGTAGCGTCTTTAAGGGTTTTACTCCCTGATTGTGCAGGACGTACTTCGGCCCCCAACATTTTCATACGCGCTACATTTGGTGCCTGACGTTTGATGTCCAATTCCCCCATGTAAACGATACACTCAATACCCATTAAGGCACAAACCGTAGCGGTAGCCACTCCGTGTTGACCCGCACCGGTTTCTGCAATGATTCGTTTTTTACCTAAGCGTTTGGCCAGAAGTATTTGTCCTATCGTGTTGTTTACTTTATGTGCTCCTGTGTGGCAAAGATCCTCGCGTTTCAAGTAAATTTTAGTCTGATACCGTTCCGAAAGTCGCTTAGCAAAATACAGTGGTGTAGGTCGTCCTACATAAGCCTTTAGTAGGTCTTTAAATTCCTTTTGAAAATCTGGAGCTTCACTGATTTTAAGGTATTGTTCTTTCAGTTCGGCTACATTGGGATAGAGCATTTCTGGAATGTATGCCCCTCCAAAATCACCGTAATAGCCTTTTTCATCTACATTATAATTCATCTAATAGGTCTTTCAATTGTTTTATCGCCTCAATTTTTTTTAATCCCGGTTCGGTTTCAAATTTACTATTTACATCAATAGCATATACGGGCAATTTCGTTTTTAAAATTTCTTTGATTTGAGGCAGTTGTTCCAACCCAATGCCTCCGCTCAAAAAGAATGGTTTTTGCGAGGGATATTCTTTTAGTAGACCCCAATCAAATTGGGTTCCGTTACCCCCAGGTAGGCTGCCTTTGGTGTCAAATAAAAAATAATCACAAACGTCTTCATATGCTTGGAGTTGAGAAAAATCAAAAGTGTCCAGTATCGAAAAGGCTTTAATGACTTCAACCCCCCAAGAGCTTACAATTTGGCAGTAGTCCGGTGTTTCTTTTCCGTGAAGTTGAACTGCCTTTAGATTGTGTTGCTCAATTATACTTTGGATGTAGTCCAAAGAAGCATCCACAAAAACGCCTGTTTTTTTTATTGAGTTTTTGAGTGGCGGCGTTGCAGCACGAACGTATCGTTTTGAAGGAGCCCAAAAAATAAAACCCATATAGTCTGGTTCCAAAACTTCAAGAGCAGTTATGTTTTCAAGCGAGCGCATTCCACAGACTTTCAACCTCATGATATCAAGTGTTTGATGAATATTTTTGCTGCTTCACCAGGGTCATCACTTTTCATGAACTGTTCCCCAATTAAAAATCCTTGATAGCCGTAATGTATCAATTCTTGTATGGCCTCTACCTTACTGATGCCGCTTTCTGAAACTTTAACAAAGTCGTTAGGAATTTTATCTGCGAGATTTTTACTGGTTTCTAGTGAAACTTCAAAAGTCTTAAGATTGCGATTGTTCACCCCGAGTAAGTCGAGTGTGGGCATAAGCGACTTTTTTAGTTCTGCTTCGTTGTGTACTTCGAGGAGGACTTCTAGCCCTAAACTTTTTGCGGTAGTGGACAGTTGTTTTATTTCTTGCGTACTCAGTACAGCAGCAATTAATAGGACAACATCAGCACCGTGTGCTTTGGCTTCGATCAGTTGGTATTCGTCTATGATAAATTCTTTTCGAAGCAGAGGAAAATAGGTAACGGAACGGGCTTGCACAAGATCCTCAAGAGATCCGCCAAAATACTTGCCATCGGTTAATACAGACATGCCACTAGCTCCTGCCTTTTCATAGCCTTGCGCTACCTCGGTAACGCTTAGCGACTGATTGATGTTTTGTTTGGAAGGGGAACGTCTTTTGTGTTCTGCAATAATTCCTGCTGTTTGAGAACGCAACTTAGTAGCCAAAGAAAAACCACCGCGATCAAATAGAGGCGATGCCTCCCAATAGTTTGTAGGGAAAATGCTTTTACGATGCGCCACTTCCTTTATCTTGTCCGCAACAATTTGGTCTAAAATACTCATGCTCTACTCAGATTTTGAAGTTGTGTAAAGGATTCCAATGCAGCTCCAGACACCAAGGATTCTTTAGCTTTTTCAAAGCCTTCAATTGGGGACAGATCAAGGGCTGTGGCCAGTGCCATTCCTGCATTGGCACAAACTACATTTTGTTGTGCTTGTGTTCCTTTGTTTTGAAGTACTTCCATAAATATCTTGGCAGAAGAAGCCACATCTGCTCCTCCAGAAATGTCTTGTGCTTGTAGCGGTTGGACTCCAAAATCTTGAGGCGTTAGGATGCGTTCACTGTTTTGACTCAAGGCTTTGGTCGGTCCTGTGAGTGAAATCTCGTCATAGCCTTCTAGGGTATAAAGTATCGTAAATTGGGTGGTTGTTTTTTGAAATAGGTAGTGGTACAGTCGAGCCAATTCAAGATTAAAAACGCCTGTGAGTTGACTCTTAGGAAATGCCGGGTTGACCAGAGGACCCAACATGTTGAAAAAGGTTTTTACGCCCAATTCCCGCCTTACGGGAGCAACATTCTTCATGGCAGGATGAAAATGAGGGGCATGTAAAATACAAATGCCTGCTCGATCTACACATCGTTTTAAAAAATCAGCATCATTAGAAAAACGAATGCCTAGCGCTTCCAGTACATTACTAGATCCACAGCCCGAAGAAACCCCATAATTTCCATGCTTGGTAACTTTTACTCCAGCACCAGCAGTGACGAAGGATGCCAAGGTAGAGATGTTAAAAGTGTCTTTTTCATCTCCTCCGGTACCGCAGAGGTCAATGGTGTCAAATTCACTTAAATCTATAGCGATACACAATTCCAGCAAGGCTTTACGAAAGCCTTCGAGTTCAGAAAGGCTGATGCTTCTAAGCATGTAAACGGTAAGAAAGGCAGCAATTTGCGAGCTGTTGTACCGTCCCTCAGCGATGTTAATGATCATCTGCCGGGCTTCTTCTTCACTAAGTTGTTCATGCTGAACGAGTCTCTTAAGTACGGCTTTCATTTTTTTCTTTTAACTGTTAATCCAATTTTCGATAATTTTTTTACCCAGTGGTGTCAATACCGATTCCGGATGGTATTGAACCGCACAGACATCATAGCTTTTGTGACGTAAAGACATCAATTGACCTTCGTCGTCTAGAGAGGTGGCGATAAGGGCATCGGGCAGGGGGTGTTCCACCACCCAAGAATGGTATCTTCCAACATCAAATGTTTTTGGGAGCCCTTTAAATAAGGTATCTTCCTCTGTGATGTGCACAGGGGTAGCCATTCCGTGATAGACTTTATTGAGGTTAATAAGTTTTCCTCCAAAAACTTCACCAATGGCTTGTTGTCCCAAACAAATCCCCAGAATTTTTTTGGTTGGAGCATAGCGTTCAATGGCTACTTTCAGTAAACCCGATTCTGAAGGGATTCCCGGTCCTGGTGACAGCAAGATCATAGGGTATTCCTCTAACTCCTCTAACTCGAATTGATCGTTGCGTTTTACGGTTACTTCAGAGTCCAATTCTTCCAAATAGTGGACGAGGTTGTAGGTGAAGGAATCGTAATTATCGATGACAAATACTTTTTTCATGAAGCGATGTTTTCTGCGAGTGTGAGCGCTTTGTCTAAGGCGCCTAGTTTGTTATACACTTCTTGTAATTCACTTTCAGGAACAGAATCTGCGACAATTCCTGCTCCCGCTTGGTAATGCAGTTGTTGGTTTTTGCTTAAAAAAGACCGGATGATAATGGCGTGATTGAAGTTGCCATAAAAGTCCATATACCCAATGGCTCCTCCATAAAAATTGCGTTGTGTTTTTTCATAGCGGTCAATCAATTGAAGGGCTTTGTGTTTTGGAGCACCACTTAGGGTACCCGCTGGAAAAGTATCTGCTACTACTCGAAAGGTTTTTGCTAGCTCCTTCATGGTGCAAGTAACTTTTGAGACTAGATGGATGACGTGTGAATAAAATTGAATCTCTCTATTTTTTTCCACCTTTACACCAGATCCATTCCTACTCAAATCGTTTCTTGCCAAATCCACCAACATGACGTGTTCACTGTTTTCTTTAGGATCTTTCGCCAGAGCTGCTGCTGCTTTACGGTCTTTTTCGTCATTTCCTGTTCGACGAAAGGTACCTGCTATGGGGTGAATTTCTGCTTTACCTTCTTCAACAATTAATTGTGCCTCTGGGGAACTGCCAAAGATCTTAAAATCACCGTAATCAAAGAAAAACAAATAAGGGGAGGGGTTTATGGATCGGAGGGAGCGATAGACATTGAATTCATCCCCCCGAAACTGTTGAGAAAACCTCCTGGAAAGTACCAGTTGAAAGACATCTCCACGATAGCAATGCTCTTTTCCTTTCTTTACAAAGTCCAAGAATTCAGCATCGTCTAGGTTGGATGTTTTTTCACCTACTTTTTCAAATCCAAAGGAGCTCTTGTTTTCGGATTTCAAGAAGGATTCGATTTCATCCAAGTTATGCTTCCCGTCAACTGAATGAGAAAACAAGTGCGCTTCGTGATTGAACAAACTAATAGCAATAATATTTTGATACACCGCATAGTATATTTCAGGAATGTCTAGCCCCGGTTTACTTTTGTTGAGCTCGATTTGGTCAAAACGTTCAACAGCCTCATGCGCGATGTACCCAAAAATACCATTACTAATGAATTCAAAAGGAAGCCGTTCACTTTCAAATTGTTTTGAAAATTCATGTATTCTCTTTGGGATGTCCATTGTTGCAGTTGCCACCTCCACAGTGGAAGAACCGTCTGGAAAGTGTTGGGTAAGTTGACCCTCTTTCAGCTTAATAGAGGCAATCGGATTGCAACAGATGTAAGAATAGTTTTTGTTGTTGGCATGGTAGTCACTACTCTCTAATAGAAGAGAGAGAGGATACTGATCCCTAAGTTTTAAATAGACACTGACCGGGGTAATGGTGTCTGCAAGTATTTTTCTGTGCTCTGTTTTGAGGGCAAATGTCTTCACAATTTAAATTTTAGCAATTGATGTTATTTTAATGATAAAATTGTTTTCAGTTTGTTTCATAGGGTGCAAAATTAAAAAAGGCTTGTCGCGATGACAAGCCTTTGTATATTTTAATCTATTCAATTGTACCACGCGCTTCATTTAAGAGTCGTAGGCCACCAGCTGAAAAGAATTATTGTTCGGTTCATTAATCAAATATAGTATAATTTTATTACCCCAATCCCCGAACAATAATTATTTATTTATTTAAGTGTGAACCGTCACAGTATCCCTCAGGATTTTGTGTGTTGCCACATCCACATTTTGGTCTGTTTACTCGCATGATTACATTTTTAAATTGATGTCCAATTCAAACTCGTCGTAGATGGCTTTGTCACCTAAATTGTCAAAAAAGGAATTGGAACCATAACGCACATTGTACTTGGCACGATCTATTGTGAGTTTTGTTTGGGCATTGTCGCCTTCTATGTGCATTTCAAAGTTGACAGGATGGGTGATACCTTTGATGGTCAAATCAGCAGTCATTTCATAGTGATTTGCCATTTTCTGATCCGCTTTTGTAATCGTTAAAGACGATTGTGGAAATTGCTCCACACCAAAAAAGTCATCCGACTTGAGGTGACCCTCAAGTTTTTCCTTGTACTCTCCCGTGAGATCCGTTACATTGATAGAGGTCATGTCTACTGTAAAAGTTCCCCCTGTAATTTGGTCGCCATCCATTTCTAAAGAACCATCTACAAAATGGATGAATCCTTCGTGTTGACCGGTAACTTTTTTAGCTAACCAGTGAATTTTACTTTCGTCCGTGTTGATTTTAATTAGGCTACTTTGGCTCCACGCTACAGTTGAAACAGCGACAAACAATAAGGTAATGATTTTCTTTTTCATAGCAATTTGTGTAATTTTTAATGTTAAATTTGATTCAAAAGAGAGATTAAATTTTGTTTTTCTTGGGCATTTAACTTTGCAGTTAATTGCTTTTCAGCCTCGTCTACGATTCGATCTAGATCAACCAAGACTTCTTTTCCTTTTTCAGTGATAAACAATTCAATCTTTCTCCTGTTTTTCTTGCAAATATTGCGTTGTACATAATTTTTATCGATCAATTTATCTACAATTCTTGTCGTGTTGCTCATCCTGTTGACCATGCGTTCTTGAACAGTATAAAGATTAGCAGCTTCACCTTTTTGTCCTCTCAAAATTCGCAGTACATTAAACTGCTGGAGCGATAGATCCTGTTGTTTTAAAACTTTTCCTAACACCTCCAACACCCGACCGTTTGTTTTGAGCAACGTTATGATGCAGAGCTTTGAATCTGATAACATATGTACTTACAACATTTGTAGGTACAAATATAAAATAAATTTTATTTCTCAAAATTTTTTAATGAATTTGTTTGCTGCTTGGAGCTGTTGTATTTTTACAAAAAATAAAAAATGGATTTATCACAAAAAGAGTGGGCTGAAAATCAGAAGTCAACAGCGGAAAGTATTCTGCTGGATGTAAGAACTCAGGAAGAGTACGAGCAAGGGCATATTCCGGGCGCTTCCTTACTGGACATCCGTGATCCACATGGTTTTATGGAAGGTTTGGCGAATTTAGATCGATCGAAGACTTATTTCGTTTATTGCCGCTCGGGCGCTCGAAGTGCCCAAGCGTGTCAGCTCATCAAACAACAAGGCATTGAAGCTTGTTATAATTTACTAGGAGGAATTATGGAGTGGCAGGGAGAAGTCACTCGTTAAGAACCTCTTAAATTTAACGTCCCAAAAATTTACCATGCAAGAGTCCTTACTGCATTACATATGGCGTTTTCAAAAATTTTCGAAGAGACCTTTGTGTTCTTTGGAAGGGAAAGAGATCAAGCTCATTCATTCTGGAAACCCTAATCCTAGGGGAGGGCCAGACTTTGTTGCTGCGCAATTGTATTTTGACGGTTTGTTGTGGAATGGACCTGTAGAGGTGCACCTTCTCGCATCAGATTGGTACCGTCATGGGCACCATTTAGATCCCCAATACGACAATGTCATCCTTCATGTGGTGTGGCAGCACGATACAGATGTTACTTGTCCTCTAGGAGGTAAATTGCCCACTTTACAGTTGGCAGATTTTGTGAGTCCTGAAACACTTCTAAAACACCAAGAGGTTTTCAATAAAGCGCCAAAATTTTTAGCCTGTGAATCGGCAATTCATCACTTTTCAATTTTTCAATGGGAACATTATTTAGATCGTCTTTTTGTAGAACGAATGGAGAAGCGGATCGAAGAAATACAGCAATTATTAAGCACTTTTAAAAATGATTGGGAAGCTGTTTTGTTTGTCCTTCTTTTCAAAACTTTTGGATTGAATAGTAATGGCTTTGCTTTTTTCGAAGCGGCACGACACACTCCTTTTCATTGTGTTCGCAAACTGCAAGGGAGACTCACAGAAATGGAAACTTTGTTTATGGGACAGGCCAATATGCTGACTACAACAGCCGTAGATGGGTATCACAAGGAAGTACAACAGCGCTACACCTATTTGAAAAACAAATTCAAACTTTCCAACACGAATCACAAAGTTCAATTTGCTCAATTGCGACCTTCAAATTTTCCTACAATCCGCTTGGGGCAACTGGCAGCATTATATAGCGAAAAAACAAACCTTTTTCAAGAATTGTTGCATCACAACCATTTGGATCAGTCCTTTCGCACCTTAAAATGTATACCGAGCCTCTACTGGAAAACGCACTATAATTTTGGTGCGATTAGTCCGGTAAGGGAAAAAAAGATCAGCCGTTCTTTTTTCAATTTAATTGCTATAAATACGCTACTACCTATGCGGTTTGCCTATTCGCGCTACTTGGGAAAATCAGGAGAAGAATATTTGTTCCTATGGGCCCAGCAGCTTCCAAGTGAACAAAACAATATACTCAAAAAATTCGCATCATTTTCGGTACCCAACCGCAATGCAGCAAACAGTCAAGGACTGCTGCATTTGTATAAAAATTACTGTGAAAAAAAACGTTGTCTTCACTGTAATGTAGGATTTCAATTAATGAAAACTTGAAAGTTTTTATTAGAATATTAACTTTGTTTCCATGGCATTAACCCACCGACTTCGTATTTACTTTGAACGCAATGGTTTTGCTGTATCTACTCGTTTGGCGGAATTGTTGGGTATGAAAGTAAAAAGCGTCCGATTGTTTTTTATTTATGCTTCATTCACTACTTTGGTTGGTGGTTTTATTTTGTATTTGATACTGGCCTTTTGGTTGAAGCTAAAAGATATGATCTACACCAAACGCACTTCCGTATTTGACTTGTGATATGAAGTTTCTACAGTCCCCTCTTTTCCGGGCTTTTCTGTTGTTGTTTTCTATATTTCTCTTGGGAGCCCTAGGTTTTTATTTAACTTCACCGGACTTTTCTTTTTTTGACGCGGTTTATATGACGGTCATAACCCTCAGTACAGTTGGCTTTACTGAACTT
>Ga0181584_10001287_pt1 | contig 18985 bp, 21 predicted proteins | sample 071ome_30_FD_132462 | JGI IMG/M metagenome (GOLD analysis project Ga0181584, IMG submission 132462) | Coastal salt marsh microbial communities from the Groves Creek Marsh, Skidaway Island, Georgia - 071406AT metaG (megahit assembly) | ecosystem: Environmental > Aquatic > Marine > Intertidal... | reverse complement strand
GAGTACCACCGAGTTTCACGTCCTGGATCTGACCGCGTCCATGACCGAGACCGTTCATGCTCTCGGTACGCGATTCGGTGTAGCGGACCGGTCGATCGACACGTCGGGCGAGCCACGGCACCAATAGATCTTCGGGATAGAAGAAGGCCTTGGCGCCGAAACCACCGCCCACGTCAGGTGTGATCACCCGCACCTGCTCGGCTGGTAAGCCGTAGAAGTCGCAGATCTGATTGCGAATCGGATGCGCGCCTTGTGTGGCCTGCCAGTGCGTGAGACGACGCACACCCGACTCGTCGGGTTCTTCCCAACGACTGGCCGCCACCCTCATCTCGAGCGGACTCGGAGCCAGACGCTGATTGACGATCCGCTTCTCGACCACGACTTCGCAGTCGGAGAAATCGACCGGCCCGAGCGACGGCAGCGTGACCACCACGTTGGATCCGTGATCGGGAAAGAGAAGGGTCGACGACTCCATGGCCGCTTCGGGGTCGACCACCACATCGAGCGGTTCGTAATCGACGAGAACTGCTTCGGCGGCGTCGATCGCTTCGGCACGTGTCTCGGCCACCACGGCAGCCACGAGTTCGCCGACGAATCGAACAGTTCCGTCGGCGAGCGCGGTGCGACGAATATCGGCGGGGAGAAGAGGCATGTCGATCGGCAGCGGACCGATCCCATCAGCTGCCAGGTCGGCGTGGGTGAACACGCCGACCACACCCGGCATCGATCGTGCGTCAGATGTGTCGATCGAGACGACGCGAGCGTGAGCAATAGTCGACCTCACGTACACCACGTGCACAGCACCGTCGATCACCAGATTGTCGACGTAGGTGGCGCGCCCGGTGACCAAGGCTGGGTCTTCGGTACGGACCACACGTTCGCCGATCATTCCCATGTGCTGACCCCCGATTCTCGGCCCGGCTATTCGGGCCCCGACACTCACGACCTAGATTGGTCGCATGACGATGACCGAGCCTACGACTCCGAAAGCCGAACGCTGGACGGCCCAGTGGAAAGAACTCTACGAAGAGGTCATCACCACCGGGTTGTGCACCGGATGTGCCGGTTGTGTCGTCACGTGCCCTCACGACGTCATCGGATACGAGCACGAAGAGGGCAAGTACAAGCCTTTCCATCTCGAGGAAGAACTCGGAGAGGCCAACTGTCTGCACGGCGAAAAGGGATGCACCACGTGCACACGCGCGTGTCCACGTTTCCGCAAGTGGGAAGAATCGGCCGACCTACACCTCTTCGGTCGGGTACGCGAACCCGAGGAGATGTCGGGGGTCTGGCGTCAGTTGCTCCTCACTCGGGCGAGCGACAAGACCGCGCACGAGAAGGGGCAGGACGGCGGCTTCGTGTCGGCCATGCTCATCTGGCTCCTCGAGAACGACTACATCGAGGCGGCTCTCGTGAGCGGTGTCGAACCCGACGACGCCTGGAAGGCCAAGCCGGCTCTGGCTCGCAACAAGGAGGAAGTGCTTGCCACCGCCGGCTCGCGCTACACCTACTGTGCCAACCCGCTCGCCCTACGCGACGCGAAGGAGCAAGGCTTCTCGAAGTTGGCGCTCGTGGGTATGGGCTGTCAGACCTCGTCGCCGCCGGTCATGTGGGACCGCAAGGCCGGCAAGGTGAGCAAGCCATTCCTCTTCAACATCGGACTTCTCTGCTCGAAGACGTTCGACGACGCGATCTTCCCCGAACTCTTCGAGGCCAAGTACGGCCTGAAGAAACAAGACATGGTGAAGATGAACATCAAAGGCGTCTTCCAGATCTGGATGAAGGACGGCTCGTATCACGAGATCGACCTGAAGGAATGCCATCAGTGGACGCGCGAGGGCTGCAAGAACTGTCCCGACTTCTCTGCTGAGCACAGCGACATTGCCACTGGCGGCATCGGCAAGGACAACGACTGGACGCTCACGATCGTGCGTACCGAACTCGGTGAAGAGGTGATCGATCGCATGATCAAGGATGGAGTCATCGAAGCCCGCCCGGCCCAAGAGGACGAAGTGGCGATGAAGCTTCTGCGCACCCTCTCGATCGTGAGCCGTCGACGCTGGCCCGAATGGGCCGACAAGGCGCCGTCGGTCGGTGTGCCGCCGCCGAAGAAAAAGGCCGACGGTTCGGCACCTGCCGCGCACTGACATGCCTCTCCATCCGCAGTCGGCTGCGCTGCTCGACGCCCTTGCGCAACTCGGTGCGCCACCACTCGACACCCAGGACCCGGTCTCGGCCCGTCGTGGCTTCGATGCCATGATCGCCCCGTCCGATCATCCGATACATCACATCAAAGATCTCGACGCCGACGGCGTGCCAGTTCGTCTCTATCGCCCGAACGATCGCACCGATCTCGGTCTTCTCGTCTACTACCACGGTGGAGGATGGGTGCTCGGCGGACTCGACAGCCACGACGACGTGTGCCGACGGCTCGCCAACGCACTTGGCCACGCCGTGTTGAGTGTCGACTACCGCCTCGCTCCTGAACATCCCTTCCCGGAGCCACTCACCGATTCGGTGAATGCATTGCGCTGGGCCCATGCCAACGCCGCCGAACTGGGTGTCGATTCGTCGCGCATCGCAGTCGGCGGCGATTCGGCCGGTGGCAATCTGGCGGCGGTCGTCGCGCAGTTGCAACCCGTCCCACTTCGCTACCAGATGCTCATCTATCCGGTCACCGATGCCCGTCGTGGATCGAAGAGCTACGTCGACAATGCCGAGGGCTACCGACTCACCGCCGCCTCCATGAAATGGTTCTGCGACCACTACCTGAGTGGCGAACACGGTGCCGAAGACGACCCGCGTGTGTCTCCTTTGTGCGCTCCTGACACAGCTTTGGCCAGTGCTCCTCCCGCGCTCGTGATCACTGCGGAGTACGACCCGTTACGCGACGAGGGCGAGGACTACGCCCGTCGACTCATCGCGGCCGGCGTACCGTGCACGCTCACCCGCTATTACGGACAGATCCATGGCTTCTTCTCGATGAGTGCCTTCGTCGACGATGCGCCGCAAGCGATCGCCCAGGCCGCGGCCGCGGTGAAACAGGCACTCGAGCGCTAGTCACTCGTCAATTCGGCCACACGTTCGAAAATTGCGTCGAACATCGGCTCAGTGAGTCGGCCGGTGAACGTGTTCTGCTGACTCGGATGGAACGAGCAAACCAAACTCACCCCTGACGGTGATTCCGCTTCCACCCCGTGACCGAACTTCGGTCGCGGCTTGACCGAGAATTCACGGCAGGCCGCCTCGTACGCGAATGCGCCGAGGCACACGACCACACGAAGACGAGACAATGCCGCGATCTCTCGTCTGAGGAACGGCACACAGGTATCGCGCTCGTCGGTCGATGGCTTGTTGTCAGGAGGCGCGCACTTCACCGCCGACGTGACCCACGCACCAACCAGTCGCAAACCGTCGCCACGATGGGTCGATGTCGGCTGATTGGCGAAGCCGGCCCGATACATGGCCCGGTAGAGCCAATCACCACTGCGATCACCGGTGAAGATCCGACCGGTGCGGTTGGCACCATGCGCGGCCGGCGCCAGACCGAGAACGAGAACCTTCGCCATCGGATCGCCAAAGCCGGGAACACCACGCCCCCAGTACTCCTCGTCGCGATAGGACGCCCGTTTCTCGGCCGCCGCCATCTCGCGCCACTCGACCAGACGTTCGCATCGTCCACAGTCCACGATCTCGTCGTGAAGTTCGACGAGAACTCGAGACGGACGAGACGGCTTCGGCATGACACCACTAGGTTGGCACTCGTCATGGGCACTCGGAAATCCCCCCGTACGGCGCCGCCCTCGTCGACGCTGGTGCTGTTCGTTCGCCATGGTCAAACGCCGTCCACCGGCAAACTTCTGCCCGGCCGAGCCGCCGGTCTGCACCTCGCACCGAAGGGTGTCGAACAAGCCGAAGAAGCGGCTCGGCGTCTGTCGGCCATCGCGAAAATCGACGCGGTCTACGCATCACCACTCGAACGGGCGCGTGAGACCGCAGCCCCCATCGCCAAGGCGCTCGGACAGCGAACCCGCATCGACAAAGGACTTCTCGAATGCGACTTCGGTGACTGGACGGGCGCCGAACTGAAGAAGTTGATGAAGTTGCCCGAGTGGAACACCGTGCAACGAGCACCGTCCACGTTTCGGTTTCCCCAGGGTGAGAGTTTCACCGAGATGCAGACCCGCATGGTGTCGGCGGTCGACCGTCTCTGTGCCGAACATCGTGGTGGCACGATCGTGTGCGTTTCGCACGCCGATCCCATCAAAGCGGCCATGGCCCACGCCATGGGGACTCACCTCGATCTCTTCCAGCGGATCGTCATCAGTACGTGCTCGATCTCGGCCGTGGCCTACACCGTCGGTGGTCCGATCGTTCTCACCGTGAACTCGACCGGAGGATCGCTCGGCGATCTGCGCCCGAGCTGACTCATGGGCGAAATCGTCTTCGACTCGGTCGACGTGTTCACCACCGGCACCGTCGGTCGCCCCGGACAACGTACGTTCTTCCTGCAGGCGCGTGACGACGATCGAGTGGTCTCGGTGCGATGTGAGAAACAACAAGCCGCAGCCATCGCGCAATATCTACGCCGCGCTCTCGCCCACCTTCCGATCGTCGAAGGTACGGTCGTTCGCCGGCCGATGTCACTCGTCGAACCAGTCGACGAGGAGTTCGTCCTCGGATCGGTCGGTCTCGAATTCGACAAGAACTCCGACCGCTTCACGTTGAGGCTTCGCGATGTCGAGTCGTCGATGGCCGACGAGCTCGACGACGAAAGCGACGACTACGACGACACGGATGACGACTACGACGGTGATTCGATCCGGGTGACGATGTCCCGAGCGCAAGCACTCGCCTTCTGCGACCAGACCGACCGCGTGGTGGCGGCCGGACGACCGGATTGCGAATTCTGCGGTCGACCCGTCGACTCCGACGGACATTTTTGCGTCCGGATGAACTGATCGTGGGTGCTACTCCCCTCGACATCTTGAGCACCGGCGAGATCGACGTCGAAGGTCGGATGCCCGACAGCAGCAACGGAACGTTCCTCGTGACCGTCACTCTCGCTGGCGAGTCGCTACGCGCCATCTACAAGCCGCTCCGAGGTGAGCGTCCTCTGTGGGATTTCCCATCGGGTCTGTACCGGCGCGAGATCGCCGCCTATCGACTCTCGGAGGCGATGGGTTTCGGACTCGTTCCCCTGACGATCGAGCGCGACGGTCCGGCTGGGGTCGGGTCGTTGCAGCAGTTCGTGGAGGCCGACTTTCGGGAGCACTACTTCACTCTCTTCGAGAGTCGCTCACATCTGCACGACCAGTTCCGGCGCCTGGCGGCCTTCGACATCGTGGCCAACAACACCGATCGCAAGAGCGGTCACTGCCTCGTCGACGCCGACGAACGGGTGTGGGCCATCGACAACGGACTCTGCTTCTCGGCCGACTTCAAGTTGCGGACGGTGATCTGGGAATTCGGCGGTGAATCCATGCCGACCGATGTCCGGGAAGCCGTCGAGCGAGTTGCGAGTACACCTCCCGTCGAGGTGGCGGCACTTCTCGATGACGATGAGGTGGAGGCGATGATCGAACGAGCCGAGATGCTCGCTGCGGGAGGAATGTTTCCGATCGACTCGACCGGACGTCGCTACCCCTGGCCGATCGTGTAGAGAAGAGGCGTGACGATCGAGGACGACATCGACGAAGAGCTCGACCTACTCGTGGCACGGGCCGATCTTGACGGTCTCATCCGTTTGATCGATGCACGTTGTGAGTCTCGTGACTGGCTCGGTTTGTGGCGAGTTCGACAACGGTCTCGTGCCGCTCTCGAGACCGGTCGGCAAGTATGGCCGGCCGCCACCCTCGCCGAACATCGTCTCGCTCTGCTCGCCGACGCCGACTACGCGAGCCGAGTGGTCGACGAGGAAGCCGGACGCTTCTCGATCGGACCCCTCACCGAAGTGATCGCCCAGAACCACACGTGGTCGGAACTGCGCGGCAGTCTGCCCGATGGACCGCGCCGTTCGTTCGTGGCGTACGAACGTGCGCTTCGGGGCGACACGATCGACGACGACGTGTTTCCCGTACTCGACGTTCCCATGTCGACATGCGACTGGGAACCGGCCTACACGTTGCCGCGCTACCACGACGTCGGTGTGGAATGCCCCTCTCCGGCCGACACATGGCGCCACAACTGGGACACCATCACCACATCCGGTGGCGCCGACGAAATCGACGATCCGTGGGTGGAGCAGGCCTTCCGATCCCTCGTCGAGACGTGGACCTCGTCATCGAACGGACGAACCGACTTCGCCGTCGTGGACGGAGATGCTCGAGCCGCACTCGGCGCACTCGGTCTCACGTCGGCGCGTCTCGCCCCACTTTCCATGAACGACGCACTCGACTGGATCACCTGGTGCGGCGCGTCAGGCGGCGCACATGGTCGTCGGCGTGGTACCGCAACAGGACGCTTCTCGGCGTGGTGGTTGCTCGCCGCGCTCGGTGGACTCACCGACGACTGGGACGAACTGCGGGAGGCTGGTGAACTCGACCCGTTGATCGGTGCCGTTGCGCTCGGCGCCACGTGGTGGCGATTCGACGACGGTTCTCGCCCGCACGCACATGAGCTCTGTCTCGTGGCGGAAGTCCCCGAGAACGACGAGAGCGCAACGCCGATCAGCGTTGCGCTCCTCGCTCGCGATCACCCGGGGTGATCGAACGGTTCAGACGTGCTGGAACTCAGCGACCCTGCAGGGCCTCGATGAGCTTCGGCAACACCTTGTGGACGTCGCCCACGATGCCGAGATCAGCCACACCGAAGATCGGGGCTTCTTTGTCCTTGTTGATGGCGATGATGTTCTTCGAACCCTTCATGCCCACCATGTGCTGGGTGGCGCCCGAGATGCCGGCCGCGATGTAGACGCTCGGCTTCACGACCTTGCCGGTCTGGCCCACCTGGTACGAATACGGCACCCAGCCGGCATCGACGATGGCTCGCGACGCGCCCGGAGCGCCCTTCAGCAACTTGGCGAGGGTTTCGATCATTGCGTACTTCTCGCTCTCGCCGAGACCGCGACCACCCGACACGACGATGTCGGCTTCGTCGAGCTTGGGACCTGTCGTCTCTTCGACGTGCACTGCCGTGACCGAGGCGCCACCCGTGGCACCGAGGTCGGGCAGAGCGACAGCGACCACCGATGGTGCTCCGCCGCCGGCCGATTCGGGATTGAAGCTCTTCGGACGGAACGCTGCGAGATACGGAGCCGCTCCGGTGAAGGTGGAAGTCACGAGTGTGTTGCCACCGAAGATCGGTGTGGTGACCGACACCGAATCGCCCGCTGCCGCGATGTCGACATTGTTGGTGAGCACCGTGCGGTCGAGCTTGACCGACAAGCGGGCCATCACGTCGCGACCTTCATAGGACTGCGGGAACATCACGAGGTCGGGCGAATCACCGCCGTCGATCGTGGCCTTCATCGCCGAGGCGACGGCGGCACCGGCGAGATTGCTGCCGTAATCGACGCCGTAGACCTTGCTTGCGCCGTACTCGCCGAGCGTGGCAGCGATGGCGTTGCCGTCACCGGCGACCCACACGCTGATCGATCCACCGAGGCTGCGGGCCTTGGTGACGAGTTCGAGCGATGCAGAAGTGGGGGCTCCGTTCGCGACCTGTGCGAACACCCAGATGTTGTTGATTGCCATGATCTTCGTCCTCGCTCTCTCAGATGACCTTCAGACCTTCGAGGAAGGTCACGATCTTGCCGAACGTCTCGCCGTCGTCCTCGATGATCTCGCCGGCCTGGCGAGCTTCGGCTTCGGCGACATTGCTGATGCTCTGGTTGGCTCCGGCCCAACCGACCGGAGTGACACCGAGATCGGAAGCGGTCACTTCATCGACCGGCTTCGACTTGGCAGCCATGATGCCCTTGAAACTCGGGTACCGAGGCTCGACCACACCGGCCGTCACCGACACGAGAGCCGGCAGCGGACAAGTGACTTCGTCGTACCCGGCTTCGGTCTGACGGTCGGCCTTCAACGTGCCGCCATCGATGGCGACCTTCTTCGCGAAAGTGACCGACGGCAGACCGAGAACTTCGGCCATCTGCTCGGGAACGGTGCCGGTGTAACCGTCACTCGACTCGGTGGCGGCGATCACGAGATCGGCACCTCCGAGACGCTGAACTGCGGCGGCCAGAATCTTGGCGGTCGTGAGGGCATCGGAACCTTGCAACGCCGGATCGGACACGAGCACGGCCTTGGCCGCACCCATCGCCAACGCCGTGCGCAGACCGGCTGTCTCGCCGTTCGGGGCCATCGAGACCAGGCTGACCTCTCCGCCGCCGGCCGCATCGACCAGCTGGAGGGCCATCTCGACGCCATAGGCGTCGGAGTCGTCGAGGATCAATTTGCCGTCCCTCTTCAAGGTGTTGGTACCGGAATCGAGGGCTCCGGGCAGGGCCGGATCGGGGATCTGCTTCACACAGACGATGACGTTCATGACGGGCATTCTGGTCGCTTGTGCGCAGGTTCACACAACCGACGGCGCACCGATCAGGTGGGCGTGACGCACGACCCACCGCGGGGGCCGCTGGTACCGTCGACCCGTGCGGATCCTCCTGGTCGTGAACTCGTTCGCCTCCTCGGTGACCGCCCGCAACATGGTGATCGTGCACCGGGCCCTGTCCCGAGACCACGATGTCCAGCTGGTCGAGACCAACCGGCGTGGACACGCCACCCGGTACGCCCAGGACGCCGCTCACCGGGGCCTCGACCTCGTCATTTCCTTCGGCGGTGACGGCACGCTCAACGAGGTGGCCACTGGTGTGGCTGGCAGCGACACGTCGCTCGGGGTGCTGCCGGGTGGGAGCACCAACGTGTTCGCCCGCACGATCGGCCTTCCCAACGATCCGGTGGCCGCCGTCGATCTCCTGGTCGCGGCCCTACGGGATCCCTCCCGTTCCATTCGGCCGATCGGACTGGGTCGTGTCGACGGACGCTTCTTCTGCTTCCACACGGGTGTGGGATACGACGCCGCGGTGGTGCGCACCGTCGAGCAACGCGCCTACCTGAAGAGGTGGGCCGGACATCCCCTCTTCATCTACGCCGCGCTGCACACGTGGTTGGTGCGGTACGACCGCAAGCAGCCGCACTTCACCGTGGCGGCTGATGCGTCGATCGGTGGACACGGTGCCGATGGCACACCGAGTACCGGAACCAAGTTCGTGCACGACGGCTACTTCACGATCGTGATGAACACCAACCCGTACACGTTCCTCGGTAATCGTCCTCTCGACTTGTCGCCCAACGCCACACTCGACCGACCGTTGGTGGCGATCACGTTCCGCACGATGTCGGCGCGCGCGATCTTCGCATCGCTCGCCGGTGCGTTGCGGGGCGGCGGCATCACGCCGAACGAACACGTCGCAGTGTTCGATGCCGTCGACGAACTCGTGATCGAAGGAGCGTCGAAATTCCCGTATCAGGTGGATGGCGACTACTTGGGTGAAACCAATCGCCTGCACTTCCGTCACGTACCCGATGCCGTTCGATTGGTTTTCCCGACGTAGTCGGCAGGTCAGCGGAACGTGACGGCGACGTCGGGCACGTTCGTGCAGATGCCGTCGATCCCCCACTCGATCAGTTCGCGCATGCGGTCGGGGTCGTCGCACGTCCAGGTGTTGACCTGCAAACCGACATCGTGGAACGCGTCGATCATCTCTCGGGAAACGATGCCGAACCACGGATGCACGGCAGAGTGTCCGGACGCGGCGAGGTCGGTTGCAGTATCGGGTGCGACGGCGATCGTGAGCCAGGCCGTGCGAATGCTCGGACGAAGTTCGTGACAGCGATCGATCGTCTCGCGACGGAACGACGAGATCAACCACCGTTCGTCGCCTTCTGATCGTCGTGACAACTCGTCGAGAGTCGCGTCGGCGATGTGATCGGACGGATCGAAGTCCGGCTCGTTCGGATCGTTCTTGATCTCGACGTTCACCCACATGGGCTGACAGGCATCGAGAGCGGCGCCGAGTGTGGGAACGTGGGACGGCAAGTCGGCGAAATTGGTGTGAACGATCACGCGACCGTCGGAAAGCACAGCATCGTGATGCACGACGAGTACGTGATCGCGAGTCCGACGGACGTCCAGTTCGACGGCGTCGGCCCGAAGCTGGTGGGCCCGCTCGAAGGCGGCAATGGTGTTCTCGGGTTCGGCCTTCGACGCCCCCCGATGTGCGATCACCTGCATCCCAACCCCTCCCCTCCAAAACCTACGCAAATCGCCCACCCTGTAGCGCTTACCCCCTCTACAGGTCATTACCGCAACAGGGTGCGCGAAAAGTGGGGGTTTGTGCGCAAGTGATTCGGGGAAATTGGGGGAAATTTTGGCCGACCTCTTGATCCCACCCAGACGGTTTGACACGCTTGTCCCTCGGAGGACTTTCGTCCCCCGACCCCCACCCCTCGATCCCCAGGAGTACATCGTGTCGATCCTCGCCTCGTCCTTGGCCCTCGGTTCTGCCGACTACACCTGGCGCGTCGATGCCGTCTGCAAGGACACCGACCCGGAACTCTTCTTCCCCGTCGGAACGACCGGACAGGCACTTCTTCAGATCGATCGGGCCAAGCAGGTGTGCGACGAGTGCCCGGTCAAGATCGAGTGCCTCGACTTCGCCATCGAGACCAATCAGGACTCGGGCATCTGGGGAGGAACCTCCGAGGAGGAGCGCCGCGACATTCGCCGTCGCATCGCCGCTCGCAACAAGGCGTTGAAGGCCGCTCAGGTCAACAACGCTGGCGCAGCTGCCAGCTGAGCGCTGGCCCGCTCAGCGCGGGAGCCGTAGCTCGACGACCGTGCCGTCGCCCTTGCGCACGCCGGCAATCCCCACTTCTTCGAAATCGGTCGGTCCTCCGGCGCGCATCTCGATCGTGCCGTCGAGTTCGGTAGTCACGAGGGTTCGCACGATCGACAGTCCCAATCCGGTGGCCGCATCGAGATCGAAGCCCGGGTCGAGCCCACGACCGTCGTTCACGACCTTGATGTGGATCGTGTCGTCGTCGCCGCCGAGCAGAACGACCACCGTTCCACCTGCGCTGCCTTCAGGGAAGCCATGATCGATCGCGTTCTGCAGCAACTCGGTCACCACCACCGACAGAGGTGTGGCGATGTTGGCCGGTAGACGACCTCCGTCGCCCTTCATGAGGAATCGAACGGGGCGATCGGGTGACTGCAGGCTCTCCTCGGCCAGACGCATGAGCGGACGCACGATCTCGACGAAGGCGAAATCTTCACCTGGTTCACGCGACAACGTCTCGTGCACCAAAGCGATCGTTCGGATTCGCCGCACGCTGTCCTGAACAGCCGCCTTGGCCTCGGGGGCCTGCAGACGACGAGCCTGAAGACGCAACAGCGACGAGATGGTCTGCAAGTTGTTCTTCACGCGGTGGTGAATTTCGCGAATGGTCGCGTCCTTCGACAGCAACATGCGATCACGGCGGCGCACCTCGGTCACATCGCGCACGAACAACACACCACCGGTGACCACACCTTCGGACACGATCGGAATGCACCGCACCAAGAGAGTGACGTCCTCGGATTGATCGAACTCCTCGATCACCGGCCGCAACGTCTCGAAGGCCTGACGAGCCGGGCTGTCGGCGAATCCCAACTCCGACAGCGTCTGCCCGACCGCGTTGGTGGGAATACCGACTCGATGAAGAGTCGAGTTGGCATTCGGCGACGCGTACTGCACGCGGGTGTTCTCGTCGAACACGATCGCCCCGTCGCCCACCCGCGGTGCCGCGCTCAGGTCGGCGGCACGACCCGGAAACGGAAAGGTTCCGTCCGACACCATCTGGGCGAACCGCTGGAAGATCCCCAAATAGGTGCGCTCGAGTTCACCTGGCTGACGGCTGAACAGCGACGACCAGTTACGGGTCAGAACGGCGATCGAACCACGCACACTGCGCACCGGGATGGCGAGCACGTGCACCGGATCGTCGATGTCGTCCATCTGGATCTCGGCCTCACCGATCCCGCCGTCATGGAACGTGCGGTCGACCAGCGTCGTGGTGGCGTCGTTGGCCCATCCTCCCACGAGGTCGTCGGGATAGATCGTGCGACCAGTGGCCGGACGCACTTGAGCTCCCACGATCCAGTTGCCGTTGCGATCGCGTAAATAGAGAACGAGGTCGGCGAAACTCAGGTCGGCGAGCATTCCCCACTCACCGATCAGCTGCTGCAGGTGGGCGGCGTCCTCACGGGGAAGATCGGTGTGCTGCCGGACGAAATCGGCAAGAGTCGCCATGTCTCAAGTCTGCCCGACAGCGCGGTGTCGGAACAGGAATTCGGTTACGACCCGAACCCCATCTTTCGATCCTTGTCGGTGGACCCGATCTCGACATAGGCGATCTTCGAGGCCGACACTCCCACCTGACGTCCGCGCTTGTCGACGAGCCACAACACGTCGACCGCGCCCGACAGCGCCGTTTCAACCTGCTTGCGCGTGGCATCGAGTTGATCGTCGGCCTGTTCGATCACGACTTCCCGACCGACGTTGCTGACCACGATGCGAACTTCCACGACGTCCTCCTTCAGACCGACTCGATCGACGCTACCGGCTAGACCACGGTGGCGCAGAAGGTGTCGCCCTGGGGCAACGAGGCGCTCGTCGACACGTCGGCATCGCCATACAGAGCTTTCAACATCCCCTTCACCATGCCCCGATCGACTGCGCACACCACCGGGTGCTCGAGCGCCACGTCTCCGAACGGACAATGGTTGTTGATGATGCGCAACTGGTCGTTGCGCTTCTCGGCATGTGATGCGAAACCATGGGCCGTCAGCGCATCGGCCACCGCCTGCATCGCCGATCGCAGGCTTCGCTGACCAATGGCCAGGTCGTCTCCGGTGAGAGCGGTGGCCATGGCACGTCCGTACTCTTGCCCCACTTCTTCGGCGATGGCCTGAGCTCGATCGTGCGGCAGCAATGCCAACGTCTTGCCGAGGAGACTCAACACGAGGTCGTCGCTGCGGATGGGTAGTTCACCCTCGACCCGATCGGCGACCGCCACATATTTTTTTGACGGTCGTCCGGCACCTGCACCGGCCGAACGAGCCACCGACACCTCGACGTAACCACCGGCAGCCAATTTGTCGAGATGGTGACGGGCCACATTCGGATGCACACCGACTTCTCGGGCCACTTCAGCCGCCGTTGAACCATCGACGTGGTCTCGCAGGAACATGTAGATCGCTCGGCGAGTCGGATCACCGAATGCGTTGGTGATGGCGGCCACCGTGGCTGTGAAAGCGCCTGCGGGTGAACGAGAACCGCTCGCAGAGGTGGGGGTGCTCGTCGACACGCCGGTATTCTACCTATCGCCATAGTGCAAATTCGGCGTGAGCAATCACGCTGGCACCACGAACCGGGAGCCCCCACCCATGACACTCACCCGTGAGCAGGTCGTCGACGCCCTCCGGCCGGTCGAAGACCCCGAACTGCATCGCTCCATCGTCGACATCGGCATGCTGCGCGATGTCACCATCGAATCCGACGGAACGGTCGGCATTCTCGTCGCTCTCACCGTGGCCGGCTGCCCATTGCGCAACGAGATTTCGAACCGCGTGAACGGCGCCGTCACCCCCCTTCCCGGTGTGACCCGCGTGAATCTCGACTTCACCGTCATGACCGATGACGAGCGAGCGACGCTTCGCGAAAAGCTCCACGGCGATCCGTCGGCCACGGCGGGCCAAGGTCAGGCCCACGGCCACGCCGAAGGACGGGTCATTCCCTTCGCTCAGCCTGGCTCGAAGACCCGCCCCCTCCTCATTTCGTCGGGTAAGGGAGGTGTCGGAAAGTCGAGTGTCACCACCAACTTGGCCGTGGCTCTCGCCTCACAGGGCCACAAAGTAGGTGTGGTCGACGCCGATATCTACGGGTTCTCGATTCCTCGCATGCTCGGTGCCGATCGCGATCCGGTCGTGATCGATCGCATGTTGCTTCCTCCCGAGTCGTACGGCGTGCGATGCATTTCGATCGGCTACTTCGTACCCGATGGTCAGGCCGTCGTGTGGCGCGGACCCATGTTGCACAAGGCCCTCGAACAGTTCCTCACCGACGTCTATTGGGACGAACCCGACTTTCTGCTCATCGACATGCCACCGGGAACCGGCGACATCGCTCTGTCGCTCAGTCAGTATCTACCCCGTGGCGAGGTGTACGTGGTCACCACGCCGCAGCAGGCGGCGCAAAAAGTTGCTCGTCTGTCGGCGGCAATGGCCGCCAAGGTCAATCTGCCCGTGAAGGGTGTGATCGAGAACATGTCGTGGTTCGTCGGCGACGACGGCAAGCGCTACGAATTGTTCGGTAGCGGTGGCGGAAAAGAACTGGCCGATGAACTCGGCGTTCCCCTCCTCGGACAATTACCTCTCGTTCCGCAGTTGCGCGAAGGTGGCGACAATGGACGACCGATCACGGCCGTGGACCCGGAGAGTGAAGCAGCTCGTATGTTCCATTCGATCGCCGAGAAGATCGCAAAGGACATGAAGCCGAAGAAGATCTTCAGCAAGTTCCTGAAGGTGAACGGCTGATCAGTCGTTCCAGAAGCGCTGTTCTCTGAACGGGTCGGCGTACATGTGATAACCGTTGCGCTCCCAGAAGCCGGGGGCGTCGGACGGACGTAACTCGAGACCTCGAACCCATTTCGCGCTCTTCCAGAAGTAGAGATGCGGGATCACGATCCGCACAGGGCCACCGTGATCGGCCTCGATTTCCTCCCCGTCGTAGGCGTAGGCAACCAACGCTTCGTCGGTGGTGATGTCGGGCAGCGGCACATTGGTCGTGTAACCGAACTCGGCATGTTCCATCACGTGAGTCGCCTCGGGTTGAACACCAGCCATTTCGAACAGATCCCGCACACGGACCCCGGTCCAGGTGGTGTCGAACTTGCTCCACTTCGTCACGCAATGGATGTCGAATGTGAGGGTGGTGGCCGGCAGAGCCTTCAACTCGTCGAGGGTCAGGGTGAACGGGCGGTGAACGAGTCCGAAGATCGAGAGATTCCACTCGCCGGGTGAGTACGTCGGTACGTCACCCACGTGCAGGACAGGAAAGCGATCGGTGAGGTACTGACCGGGAGGAAGGCGTGCTGCGTCGTAACCCTTCTCTACCGTCTCTTGACGATTGCGCTCGAAGAATCCCATACACGAAAGTCTGACCCAACGGCGTTTGAATCGCGTCGTCGGACCCCTGATATCTTCCCTCCGTGCCCGACACGCTCTTCCTGGTCCGACACGCCAAAGCCGGTGATCGTTCGAAGTGGGACGGCGACGATCGCTACCGTCCGCTCACCAAGAAGGGGTGGCGACAAGCTGAGCGAGTGTGCGAGCGAATCGCCGAGCTCGTGACACCCCATGGCGGCCTCCAGCTCGTTTCGAGTCCATTCGTTCGGTGCCGTCAGACGATCGAGCCGCTGTCGACTCACCTCGATCTCGTGATCGAAGACGACGATCGACTGGCCGAAGGATTTCGACTCGAAGGTGCCCTCGAACTCGTGACGTCTCTCCCCCACGGTTCGGTGCTGTGCAGCCACGGTGACGTGATCCCCGAGGTCATCACCGCACTGCAGCGACGAGGTGCCGAGATGCTCTCCGATCCCGATTGGCGCAAGGCGTCGGTGTGGGTGCTCGATCGACATGGCAGTGATGTGATCGCTGCGACATGTTGGCCGCCTCCTCAGGACGACGACTGAGCAAACATTCGCTCAGGGCTCGCTACCGGCGATGTCAGCGGCAAGACCTTCCACGAGTGCGGCCACCTCGGCCGGAGGATTCGAGTCGAGGCACTTCTGAACTTCAGGAGCGGCCGCCTCGGCATCGTCCATGAAGCGGAAGAACGTGATGCCGAGGAAGCAGTGAGCATCGGGATAGGTGTCGTCGACGACAGTCGCCTGTCGGAGCAGCACGAGGCCTGACTGGAACCGTTCGCGAACGATGTCGATGTCGGAGGTCTGGTCCTGCGTGGCCGACAGAACGGTGAGCCAGCCGATGTACGTGAGAGCCTCGACGTTGTCGGACTCGACGGCCAAGACTTGTGAGTAGAGATCGACCGCTCGCGGAATGTCGGCCATCCCGGTGGCCCGGGCCTCTACGAGAAGTGACGTGACACTGCCGTCACCGATCGTGCCGGTCATGGTCTGACCTGGAAGTCGCTCACCGGCGCTGTTGGCCACCACGATTCCGGCGACGATTGCCACGGCGACGACCATGGCGCCGATGACAATGGCCTTCCAACGACGCGGACGAGTCATGGCGTCGGGTGTCGACGGTTCGGTCGACGTATGGGACGACACACGATCATCGAGTTCGCGAAGTACCGCTGCCGCACGAGCGGTGTACGACTCCTTCAGCGCGTGGTAGTCGTCGTCGGTGACGTCGCCGGCCAGTCGCTCTCGTTCGAGATCGTCGAGCGACGACAACAGGAAGTCGCGTTCTTCCTCGCGAATCGCCCGTTCTTCCGGCGTCACGACTCACTCCGCTGACGACGAGCCGAGGCGACCAGCACCTCGTCGTCATCGGTGGCAACGACACTCCGGTTCTCGCGTCTCCACCGCCGAAAAACGAAGCCCATGCCGACCACGGCCACTACAGCAACCGCCACCGGAAGTACCCAGACGAGACCTTCCAGACCAGACGAACGCGGAACGAGTAGGACGTCGCTACCGAAACTTGCTTCGATCGAACGCACGATCTCACCATCGGTGAGTTGTCCGTCGGACACCAATCGAGCGACTTCACGCTTGATGGCGATCGAAGCGCTGCCTCGGGATTCGAAAACGCTCTCACCGTCGCAGGTGGGACAGGCGAGTCGTTGCGAGACGGCGTCGATCCTTTCCTGTGGGGTGGACGGACCGCCATCGCGCTGGATACCGATTGCAAGCAACGTCACCGAAGCGAAGAGAAGTATCAACCAACCGAGCGGACCTTTCACCACCTTCGACATCCGGCTCATGTCGCACCTCTGTCGAACAATTCGAGCACCGTGCTCAGAAGTTCGGCGGTGACCTCGCCGGCGAAACGTTCGACCACGAGGCCAGTTGGGCTGACGATCCATGTCTCGGGAACCTTGGCCACACCGAAGGCCACCGAAATCTCACTGTTCTCGTCACGAACGATCGGCCAACCACCACCGTTGTCAGCGAAGAATTTGCGGACCGCGCTCTCGTCGTCGTCGTTCACGATGGTGAAGAGTTCGGCGTCGACTCCACCGCCACTGCTCTGGGCCTCATGGAACTTCACCAATTCGGGATGCTCGCGCTTGCAGGGCACGCAGGTGGAGTTGAAGAAGTTGAGCACGACCCACGAACCACGGCGTCTCGACAGATCGAACGTCGCGTCGTCGTACGTGGTACTCGTGATCGAAGGTGCCGGACGACCGAGCAGCGGCGAGTCGGCCGTCTCGGTCGAACGACCGGCCGCTACCGCGAAGATCGTCACCATGAACACGATCACCACGGCACTCGCACCGGCGACCAGTGGTCCGATTCGACGACGCTCAGACACGCAAGCCCTCCTCGTCACGTGACGAGATGCCTTCCGACACCGGAGCTTCGGGGCGGCGCCGTCGACCCGGGAAGGCCGACAACACCGTGCCGAGCCCGAGCAAACCGCCGCCGATCCAGAGCCAGAGAATCATCGGCTTCACGAACACCTTGATACGAGCTTCGGTGTCGTCGGGGCGTACGTCGCCTTCGAGGGTCAGGTACAGGTCGTGTCGGAATCCCGATCGAACGCTCGGCGTTCCGATGTCCATGCCCTGCTGCAGATACTTGCTACGAGCCGGCTCGTAGACCGGGCCGCCGTCGATGCGCACAGCCGCCTTCAACGACGACTTCACCGAATCGGTCTCGAGGGACAGACCTTCGAATGTGAAGGTGTGGCCCGAGAACTCGACGGATTCGCCCACTTCCATCACGAACTCCTGGCTTCGGGTGTAGGCGCCCGAAGCAGCGAGGGCAACCGACATGACGATCACACCGAGGTGCACGATCATGCCGCCATTGGCCCGCCCGACGAATCCGCGCCACCCATTGCGGCGTGTGGCCAGACCCAGTTGACGCAAGGCCGAACCAGCGGCGAATCCACCCAGACCGAAGGCGAGCAACGGTGCCCAGCCGGCGTTGCCGATCACGACGGCGAAAGCGAGTGCCGCCACTCCGCACACCGCTGGCCAGAACAACCGGTCGCGCAACACCTCACCCGTGGTCTTGCGCCAAGGCAGCACCGGGGCCACGGCCATGAGGAAGAGCATGGTGAGACCGATGGGCTTCGTCATGCGATCGAAGAACGGAGCGCCCACCACCAGACGGCGATCCTGCAATGCCTCGACGACCAAAGGGAACACGGTGCCGAGGAGCACCACGAAGGCGAACACGCTGAAGAGAACGTTGTTGGCGAGAAATGCGCCTTCACGGCTGAGCGGCGAATCGATCGAGCCAGGTGCTCGCAACCGATCACCTCGCCATCCGATGAGCACCACCGATACGGCGACGACGATCGTGAAGAAGACGAGTAGCCACGGACCCACACTTCCCTCGGCGAAGGCGTGCACACTGTTGATGACACCCGATCGAGTGAGGAACGTGCCAAGGATCGTGAGGCTGAAGGTGGCGATCACGAGACTCAGGTTCCAGACGCGAAGCATGCCTCGACGCTCTTGAACGATCACCGAGTGCAAGAACGCCGTTCCGGTGAGCCAGGGCAAAAAACTGGCGTTCTCGACCGGATCCCACGCCCACACACCGCTCCAACCCAGCACTTCGTAACTCCACCAACCGCCGAGCACGATGCCGAGGGTGAGGAAGCCCCACGAGTACAGAGTCCAGCGTCGAGTCTCGAGGAGCCAACCTTCACCGACCCGTCCGGTGATCAGCGCCGCGATCGCGAACGCGAAGGGCACCGTGAAACCGACGTAACCGAGATAGAGGATCGGCGG
>Ga0181584_10001283_pt1 | contig 19020 bp, 21 predicted proteins | sample 071ome_30_FD_132462 | JGI IMG/M metagenome (GOLD analysis project Ga0181584, IMG submission 132462) | Coastal salt marsh microbial communities from the Groves Creek Marsh, Skidaway Island, Georgia - 071406AT metaG (megahit assembly) | ecosystem: Environmental > Aquatic > Marine > Intertidal... | reverse complement strand
TTGTAAGTAAATCAAAGGCTAGGGCTTGCATGGCATCCCCCGCTAAAATAGCAGTCGCTTCATCAAAAGCATTGTGACACGTGGGTTTTCCTCGACGCAAATCGTCATCATCCATGGCTGGAAGGTCATCATGAATGAGTGAATAACAATGCATTAACTCTATTGCTGCGGCCACAATATCTAAAAAATCATGATCTACACATAATGCATCGGCAGTGGCATAAACGAGTGCTGGACGAATGCGTTTGCCATTACCCAAAGCTGAATAACGCATGGCTGCATGCAATGTTGTAGGAGTTTCATCTGCTGGTGGTAAGTGGGCATTAAAAAATTCGTCAATGCGTCTACTGGTCTCCAACAGGTGTTGGTCAAGGCTCGTCAACAAACTCTCCAACCTCATTGGGGAGTGGGTCTTCTGGCTCAGCTAACCACTCTTTATTGTTTTGTGTGAGCACAGTGATTTTATTTTCTGCCTGTTCAAGTGCCTGTTGGCATCGACGTGTTAGCTGAATTCCCTCTTCAAATAACTTCAGTGAGGCTTCCAGAGTTTGCTCCCCTGATTCAAGTTTTTCTACAATAGCCTCTAATTTGACAATCGATTTTTCAAAGTCAATTTTTGTTGTGGATTTTTTTACCGCCACTGGCAGGATCTCCTCTTAACGTAAGCATGTAGATGAATGTCTGAATTCGAGCATTGATGATTAATCGATTCTAATGTTAATAGTGTGCCAGAACAATTCTAATTGCTTATTTGGGTATCTTAATATCGCGGGAAAATTCTAGTAAGTTACTGAATATATTTAAATTATAATAAGTGCAAGCTAGCTGCCAGGCTTTTTGGGTTGAGCGTCGTAGATGAGGTTATCGACACCATTGTAGACCAGGAAAGATTTTCCTTTCGCACGAGCAATCATTGTCACACCCAGATCTCTGGCCAATTCCAAACCCATGTGAGTGACTCCAGAGCGAGATAACAAAATAGGAATGCCCATGAGCGCAACTTTCATTACCATTTCTGAAGTTAGGCGACCGGTCGTGTAAAAAATTTTATCTTCTCCAGGGATGTCTTCACACCACATCTTGCCTGAGATAGCGTCGGCGGCATTATGTCGACCTACATCTTCAACAAAAGTAAGAATATTGTCGTTCTGGCATAAAGCACAACCATGCACCGCACCGGCTTGTTTATATACCTCATTGTATTGTGTGATGACGGTCAATAATGAGTACAGTAAAGACTGCTTAACTTGTGCGGTTGCCATTTTTTGATTGTAGATCTTATCTAATGTGCAGCTGAATACGGTACCTTGACCACAACCAGTAGTCACAGTGCGCTTACTTAACTTTTCTTGCCAATGGCTAATACCTTCACCAGTATATGTTTCCACATTGACCGATTCTTTTTCCCAATCAACATGTACAGATTTAATTAATGAGATGTCGTCAATCAGACGTTGATTACGCAAATAGCCAAGAGCCAGTAATTCAGGATGAGTGCCGAGCGTCATCAAAGTCACCACTTCTTGATTATCTACTTTCAGCGTGAGTGGTGATTCTCCAGACACACGAACATGTCTAACCTCACCATATTGATCAGTAGCAGTGACTGCATGGGTTGGTGCTAGGCCAGCATCACTAAGTTTTGGGAGCTTTTTATCTTGCATAATTATTTAATATCCAATCAATGGCATCACTGAGACGAGATACTGCTATGACTGCTAGGCCCTGTATATCTTCTTTAGGTGCATTGGCACTCGCGATGAGAGCAAATTTGAATCCATGTTTGGCTGCTTCGCGCAAACGTTCTTGTCCATTTGGTACCGGACGAATTTCACCAGCCAAGCCAATTTCTCCAAACATGACTAATTCACGTGGTAAAATAAAATCTCTAAAACTTGATAGTGTGGCCATTAAGATAGGCAGGTCAACTGCGGGTTCGTGCACCCTTACACCACCAACAATATTGATAAATACGTCTTCATTGTGCAGTGAGATACCCCCATGCTTATGCATGACAGCTAAGAGCATGGACAGTCGGTTTTGCTCAATGCCCTGTGCTAATCGACGCGTGTTATTGCTAGGGTTGTCATCTACTAGTGCTTGCACTTCGACTAACAAAGGGCGAGTACCTTCTCGTGTGACCATAACTACACTGCCGGCGGCAGGAGTTTGATGATGAGAGAGGAATAATGCAGATGGGTTCTTAACACCTTTTAATCCATTCTCCTGCATCACGAATACCCCCAACTCATTGACTGCACCAAAGCGATTTTTCGTGGCACGCAATAATCTGAATCGATCGCTACTATCCCCCTCGAAATAGAGTACTGTGTCTACCATATGTTCGAGTACACGAGGCCCGGCCAAAGTGCCTTCTTTGGTGATGTGTCCAACTACAAATAGAGTCGTATCAGTATTTTTAGCAAATTGAACTAACTGTCCTGCACACTCGCGCACCTGAGATACTGAGCCAGGTGCTGAGCTTAGCTCTTCACTGGCGAGCGTTTGTATAGAGTCCACCACTACTAGTTTGGGTTTGATTTTCTCTAAGGTAGCAAGAACTTCCTCTAATGAGACGCTGCTCAGGAGACGGATATTTTCTTTGTTTAATGACAAACGTTCTGCTCGCATGGATATTTGTTGCGCTGATTCCTCTCCACTGATGTAAAGAGTGGGATATTCGTATAGGGCGGCTAACATCTGTATCAATAGCGTTGATTTGCCAATTCCTGGGCTGCCACCTAGCAAAACTACCGAGCCATTAACGATTCCGCCACCGAGCACGCGATCGAGTTCATGCAGTTGAGTATCGATGCGGGGTTGCTCAGTGCTGTCTATTTCTGACAGAGGAGTTACTTGAGTCGATTGTTTTCTGGCGAGGGATTTGGTTTTCCCTCCGACTTGAATGCTTCTGATTTCTTCTAGAGTATTCCACGCATGGCAGTCTGGGCATTGGCCGCTCCATTTGCTGAACGTTTGCCCGCAGGCATCACACTGATATTGAGGGGCTTTGCTCATAGTTGTTGTGAGACTAATGGATTAATTAAATTAAGTGCAGTGTGAAACGACTACCTTTAGAAATCAAATGCTAGTTGGTAGATTCCTTAATGACTTTAGGCATGATGCGCACAGTGCGTATGGAGTTATTCAACATGTGAACAATCTCGATGGGATGACCATCGATTAATACCGTGGTGCCAGTTTCTGGGATAGTTTCAAGATGTTCTAGCATTAATCCATTGAGTGTGCGTGGGCCACTGGTATTTAGATTCAATTTCAGCGCCTTATTTACATCTCGCACGTGAGTACTGGCATCTATCACATAACTACCATCTTTTTGAGGATGAATATCGGTATTGTAGGTGGCTGGATCATTAGTAAACTCACCTACAATTTCTTCCAATAAGTCTTCTAGTGTCACCAGCCCTTGGATATCACCATACTCATCCACGACTAGACCAATGCGTCTTTTTTCACGTTGGAAGTTTAATAATTGACGATTCAAGCTGGTACTTTCAGGAATGAAATAGGGGGCTCGTGATTCATCTTTTAATTCTTCTAAAGACATTTCGTTTTGCACAATACGTGGAAATATTTTGCGTAGATGTATGAAGCCAATAATATTATCTAAGTTTTCCTCATACACAGGCATACGTGTAAACGGAGCGTTCACAATCTGTGAGCGTATATCGTCCCAATCTTCACTGACATCAACTCCTTGCACTTCATTGCGCGGGATCATTATGTCTTCCACTTTGATCGATTCTAAATCCAAAATGCTGATCAACATATTTTGGTGTTTGCTAGGAATCAGGCCGCCTGCTTCTTTGACAACAGTTCTTAATTCATCAGCACTCAGAGAATTGAGCGCTTGATTTTTAAGGCTCACACCGAATATTTTTAGTAAGGTATTGGTGATGCTGTTGAGGAAGAACACAAATGGATAGGCAATATATTGCATCGGGGTGTAAACATAGGCGGCAGGAAAAGCAAATTTTTCTGAGTGAAGAGCAGCAAGTGTTTTGGGTGTGACTTCAGCAAAAATTAAAACCGCAGCAATAAATAAAACAGTGGCCGGTAGAACGCCTACGTCACCATACAACCGGTAACCGAGATAAGCTGCCAACGGCGAAGCTAATAAATTGACAATGTTATTGCCAAGTAAAATTAAGCCGATTAATCGGTCGGGTTTGCTAAGAAGTTTCTGGGTAAGGTGAGCACCACGATGACCTTTGTTAGCCAAATGACGCAGGCGATATCTGTTCAGCGCCATTAAGGCGGTTTCAGAGCCTGAGAAAAATGCAGAAAATAGTAATAGTACACCGAGAACAATAAACAGCGTACTTATCGAATAATCGTCCAAGAGCTTACCAGCTCGGCCTCATAGTTATTGAAAAGTCTTTTTTACGGAAAACTCTGCCCAGTTGCAAGTATTGGGGGAATTTCAAGAATTGGCCATAATTAATTCAAGTACAAATTTACTTCCATGATAAGCAAGAATCAGAAAGCTAAAACCACCCAGTGCCCACTTAATAGCTGTTTGACCACGCCAACCAAAATTGACTCGTCCGATTATCAAAATGAGAAAAACTAACCAAGCAATACAGGATAATGTGGTTTTGTGGGCAAGATGTTGTGCGAAAATATCTTCAATAAAAACAAAGCCTGTCGCTAAGGAGGCCGTGAGTATCACCATGCCAGCTGTAATGAATTGAAAAAGTTGGGCCTCACTCTCATGCAAAGAGGGTAGAGATCTCAGCAAGAACACACTGGAGTGATTGTGCAGACTGCGTTCTTGAAAAAATAATAAAGTCGCTTGAACCGCTGCTAAACCTAGAATACTGAATGCCACCATGGAGGTGATAATGTGTAGCTGCATTCCCGCATTCATATTAGGGGTGGTAGACATTTGATGTGGGCCCATACTTAAGGTGACGGAAATCAGAGTGATAGGCAAAACTATTAGGCCTGCATGTTCTGTAGATTTGAAACAGCTCATGGTGAGCAGGAGAACGTTTACCACGAAAGCAGTCACTACCAAAGAGTTATAAAAATTCAGATCAACACCAGCAGAGGTGAATACATTATGGTTAAGCCACCAAGCAAGACTCAATACCATCGCAGTCCAAGGTGCTAGGAAGCTCACTTTTGAACTGTTAGTTTGATCTGTTTGTCTGAGTAAATACTTGACCAATATGGCCAAAGTCAGAATTGTTAACAGAATACTTAATGTACCTATGATTTTCATGGCGATGTTGTGTGAATGTAAATTCCTATACTCCCTCCAGAATTATGTTCTTTCTTGGCTATTATATCTACACTCAGCTAAGTGCCAGAGGCATATTTATGTGTTTAGAGAGGATTCGTCATGGCACCGGAGCGAGGAAGCGATTAAGATTGCGCGTAGTAGAAATACAATGAGTAAAACTAGAGAAATGTTTAGATGTTCGAAAATTTAACCAAACGATTATCCGACACAGTTGGCAAGCTCCGTGGTCAAGGCCGTCTCACGGAAGATAATATACAAGATGCCTTACGAGAAGTGCGCATGGCCTTGTTAGAGGCTGATGTATCTCTGCCAGTTGTGAAAGCCTTTATCGATCGAGTTCGTGTTGAGGCGATTGGAAAAGAAGTCATCGAAAACATTACCCCTGGGCAAGCATTGATTAAGGTTGTACAAGATCAGCTTGTGCATCTGATGGGGGATGAGAATCAAGATTTACAGCTCAATGCTCAGCCGCCAGCGGTGGTGTTGGTGGCGGGTCTTCAGGGGGCGGGCAAGACCACCAGTATTGCTAAGTTATGTAATTATCTGTCAGAGAAAAAGAATAAAAAAATCTCGGTTGTCAGTTGCGATATTTACCGACCAGCTGCAATTAAACAGTTGCAGATGCTTGCACAACAAGTCGGGGTTAATTTTATTCCCAGTGAGGTCAGTGAAAAGCCCTTAGATATTGCCCAACGCGCGATTAAACAGGCGCAATTGAATCACAGCGACATTCTATTTGTAGATACTGCCGGTCGTTTGCACGTGGATGAGCAAATGATGGAAGAGATTCGTGAACTTTATCAGGCGGTTAATCCTGTAGAGACATTATTTGTAGTCGATAGTATGAGCGGCCAAGACGCGGCTTTGTCAGCAAAAGCCTTCAATGAGGCATTGCCACTGACGGGCGTAATATTGACTAAAACAGATGGTGACGCACGTGGTGGTGCAGCGCTATCTGTGCGCGAAATCACTGGGAAGCCAATCAAATTTTTAGGGACTGGTGAAAAGATCGATGGTTTGGAGCCTTTTCATCCCGATCGGGTCGCATCACGTATACTGGGCATGGGAGATATAGTCTCTCTAGTCGAGGAAGCTCAACAGAAGGTTGATCATAAAGAGGCTGATCGTTTAGCCAAGAAGATTAAAAGTGGAAAAGGATTCAGCCTTAGTGATCTGCGCGCTCAGTTGGTTCAAATGCAGAGTATGGGAGGGATTGGCAATATGCTAGATAAATTGCCTGGTACTGCGGCTATGTCTGAGGCGATTAAAGCCAAAGCCGACGATAAATCAGTTACCCATATGGTCGCAATTATTGATTCTATGACCCCTAAAGAACGGCGTTACCCCGATCTTATCAAAGCCTCCAGAAAACAACGCATCGCTAAAGGAGCGGGCTTGCAGGTGCAGGATGTCAATCGTTTACTCAAGCAACACACACAAATGAGTAAAATGATGAAAAAGTTCTCGAAGAAAGGGGGCATGAAGAATTTCATGCGTTCAATGCAGGGGAAAATGCCGCCAAATATGCCAATGTAGCGTGATTTGGACCTAAAATAGTGGTTTAAACGCGCTGTTCGCCTGTACCGTGCGCCAAATTACGCTCGTTTCATTTGCATATTAGCACTTAGTATCAGCACAAGAATCGACAGCATAGCCACTTCAGTCGAAAAATTAGTCGTAAATCTGCCCTAAAACGTGCTTATAGGCTTTTATTTCTCTCATAATTACGTACAATGCCCACCCCACTACTCATAGTAGTATTAATTAGTGAATCAATCTTTATAAAGAATAATTTATGGTAAGTATTAGATTAGCCCGTGGCGGCGCCAAGAAGCGTCCTTTCTATCATGTGGTAGTCACCGACTCGCGCAAGCGTCGAGACAGTGGATACATTGAGCGTTTAGGGTATTTTAATCCGCGCGCTACTGGTCAGGAGACGCGCTTACATCTTGATTTAGAGCGTATTAAGCATTGGCAGGGCGTGGGTGCACAGCCTTCAGCGCGTGTTGAAACACTTCTTAAGAGCTTTGAGTCAGCCGCTGAGTAGTTCGACGTCTTCTATCGCTGGAAGCGTTGAGTAAAACATTGGCTGAGTCAGCCAACATAAATGAAAGAATACTATTAGGCCATGTGAGTGGCCTTTTTGGTGTGAAAGGCTGGGTTAAGGTATTTTCCTACACTGATCCTCGCGAACAGATTACCCATTATAAAAATTGGTATTTGGGCGGTCATGCGGGCAGATTGATTGAGCTGGAACAAGGACAGGCTCATAAACAAGGTGTTATAGCTAAGCTAGTAGGTATTAATGACAGAGATACCGCAGCAACACTTGTTAAACAGGACATATGGGTAGATAAAAGCGACTTGCCCAAGTTGTCGGAAAATGAATATTACTGGCATGACCTGATTGGATGCACCGTCAGGGATGGCGCCGATCAGGTCATAGGCAAAGTCCATGACCTAATTGAAACTGGTGCCAACGATGTACTAGTGGTGGTGACAAACACAGAGTCACACAGGGTCGCAAAGAATAAGAAAGAGCACCTTATCCCATATCTACTTGGGCAGGTGATCAAGTCCATTGATTTGGATAAACAACAGATCCAGGTGGAGTGGGATCTGGATTACTAGTGAGTCTAGTCATGGCAGCAATGAAAAAAATGCGCTTTGATGTGGTGACACTATTTCCTGAAATGGTGGAGAGTCTTCAGCAATTTGGAATAGTGGGTCGAGCATTTACCTCGGATTTGGCTCAGTTGCAGTGTCATAACCCACGTGATGATGCGCAGGAAGAAAATGGACGCATCGATGATCGGCCGTATGGCGGAGGCCCTGGCATGGTGATGCAGTACCAGCCATTGCATTCCACCATAGGAAGATTAAAACGGGCATCAGAGCAAGCCAAAGTGGTTTACTTGAGCCCGCAGGGAAAAAAGTTAGATCAAGCCAGTATTAAGGCATTATCGACTCATGACCATCTGATATTATTATGTGGTCGTTACGAAGGCGTTGACGAACGCCTACTGCAAGACATGGTCGATGAAGAGTATTCTTTAGGCGACTATGTTATTAGTGGTGGTGAATTGGCCGCAATGGTAGTAATTGATGCTATCATTCGCACATTACCTGGTGCTTTGGGAGATGAACAGTCCGCGGTTCAAGATTCATTTGAATCGGGATTATTAGATTATCCCCACTACACACGACCGGAATCCATTAAAGGTGAGTCGGTCCCTGAAGTTTTACTTAGTGGTGATCACAATAAGATCGCTGAATGGAGATTAAAGCAGGCATTGGGTCGAACGTACTTACGTCGTCCAGACTTAGTGGCTGAGTACCAAATGAGTGATCATGAGCAACGATTACTTGATGAATTTTTGGCTGAGAACAGCAGCAATAGTGAGAAATAAGTGATGAGTAATATAATTAGTGAATTAGAAGCACAACAGATTCGTTCTGATCTTCCAGACTTTGCCACCGGTGACACTGTCGTGGTTCAAGTGCGAGTGAAGGAAGGTGATCGTGAGCGCTTACAGGCTTTTGAAGGAGTGGTTATTGCTAAGCGTAACCGCGGACTTAATTCGGCCTTTACAGTCCGTAAAATTTCTCATGGTGAGGGTGTTGAGCGAGTATTCCAAACCCATAGCCCAATGTTGAGTGGTGTGGAAATCAAACGTCGCGGTGATGTACGTCGTGCAAAACTCTACTATTTAAGGGGTCGTACCGGTCGTTCAGCACGTATTAAAGAAAAGCTCACTAGTAAGTGCTAAATGACTACATATGATTGTTTAAATTACAAAACGCTCCTATCAGGGGCGTTTTTTTTGTCTAAAAATAAATAACCATGCCCTCATTCGATTTCGTTCTTTCATCTCCATTGGGTCCGTTAGGCCTGAAATTGTCCGCTCGAGGGGTTACGCAACTAGTTTATTGTCCGTTAAAACAGCCGTTGCGGATTCCCACCCAAGGTTTAGCTTTGGATTTGAGTCAACAACTGGAGGCTTATTTTAAACTTGAACTACAACAATTTGACATACCTTTGGATATTCACGGGACGCAATACCAAACTAAAGTATGGCAACAGGTGGCAGCAATTCCCTATGCACAGTCACTTACCTATGGTCAGATCGCTAAAACACTAGCGAGTGGGGCAAGAGCAGTAGGTAATGCTTGTCGTCATAATCCTGTGCCTTTACTGATTCCATGTCATCGCGTAGTGAGGGCTGATCAGATAGGGGGTTATTGTGGGCGAATTTCAGGTCTAGCGATGCAGCAGAAAGACTGGTTATTGCGACATGAGCTTGGTGTGCTAGTCTAATTAATTATTATTAACAATCCCAAGGGCGTTTATGTCTAATCAGAATATTACTGCAAGTGGAATTATGATGAGATTTTTGGTGGCATTGATCATAGTCTTTGCTGTCTATAATCCACATGGATGGTCCTACTATCATTGGATTGCTCAAGCTATGTTGGAAGAAACAACAGGGGGGTTGCCACTACTAATATTCGCGGGTGTGGTGTTATTGATCAGTTTCACAATTTATATTCGAGCGACCCTAAGATCGCTGGGTATGTTTGGACTTATTCTGGCTAGTGTTTTTTTCGCCACGCTGGTCTGGTTGTTAATTGATTCTGGGCTTGGCAGTGTAACTAATGCAGCTATTATGCAGGATATATTGTTGTTTATATTGGCTGCAGTGCTTGGCACAGGAATGTGTTGGTCACATATTCGTCGAAGATTGACCGGCCAATCAGATGTGGATGATGTTGATTAATATATCTCATTCGCACACATGTCAGACCCATTAATATAAATAGTTCGCAAAAATATCTCTATGTGGTATTGAAAAAAATCAATCATGTCACCATATAGCACACACACGTTATTTTAAAAGGTCCAACATAATGAGTGCAGAAAATAAAGAAACCTTGAAGTTTGAATCAGAAGTCAGTCAAGTTCTCCAATTAATGATTCACTCTCTCTATTCGAACAAAGAGATTTTTTTGAGAGAATTAATTTCTAATGCTTCCGATGCTTGTGACAAGCTAAGATTTGAATCGTTGGCAAATGAAAATCTACTCGCCAATGATGCTCAATTAAAAATACATATCGAATATGATAAGAATGCCCATACTCTGGTGATTCGCGATAATGGTATTGGTATGACTCGAGAAGAAGTGATTAACAATATTGGTACCATTGCAAAATCAGGGACAAAAGAATTTTTGCAAAACCTCACTGGCGATCAAGCTAAAGACTCAAATTTGATTGGTCAATTTGGTGTTGGTTTTTATTCTGCATTTATCGTAGCTGATAAAGTTGAACTTAAAACACGTAGCGCCAGAGTAAATTCTGATGAGGCGGTGTTGTGGAGCTCGCATGGTACTGGTGAATATGAATTAGAAACAGTTGATTTTGATCACAGAGGCACGGAGATAACTTTGCATCTTAAACAGGATGAGTATGATCTTTTATCAGGTTGGCGTTTGCGATCAATTATTAGCAAGTATTCTGATCACATCCCATTACCGATTGAGATGTTCAAAGAGGATGACAAGGGTGAGTTAACTGATGAGGTTGAGGTGATTAATAAAGCCTCAGCATTATGGACGCGGACCAAATCTGATATCAGTGATGAGGAGTACATAGAATTTTATAAGCACGTAGGGCATGACTTTGAGGACCCTTTAGCATGGTCACATAATCGGGTAGAGGGGAAGACTGAGTATACTTCCCTGTTATATGTGCCGAGTAAAGCGCCGTTTGATTTGTATGAACCTAATCAAACGCATGGGCTTAAATTGTATGTTCAGCGGGTCTTTATTATGGAAGATGCTGAAAAACTATTACCACGCTATTTGCGTTTTGCACGAGGCATCATAGATTCGAATGATTTACCGCTCAACGTCTCACGAGAAATATTACAAAGTAATAAAGTGATTGAATCCATTCGATCAGGCTCGGTGAAAAAATTACTTGGCTTGCTGGAAAAAATGGCAAAAAATGAAGCTGAAAAATATCAACAGTTCTGGTCTCAGTTTGGTCGAGTCATGAAAGAAGGCCCAGGTGAGGACTTCGCCAATAAAGAGCAAATTGCAAGTTTATTACGTTTTGCTTCTACTCATTCAGATCGAGAGGAACAAACAGTTTCTCTGGCTGATTACATCGAGCGTATGAGTAAAGAACAAGAGGCTATTTATTACATCACTGCAGACAACTTTAATGCTGCAAAAAATAGCCCGCACTTGGAAATTTTCCGCAAGAAGGGCATAGAAGTTTTATTGATGTCAGATCGTGTGGATGAGTGGTTAATGGGCTCTCTGAACGAATTCGAGGGTAAGACATTCATTTCTGTTGCAAAAGGTGAGCTTGATTTAGATAAATTCTCAGACAGTGATGAAAAAGAAGCGAAAAAGAAAACTGAGGAAGAAGCCAGCGATATTATCGAGCAGATAAAAAATAGTCTTGAAGGTAAAGTTGAGGATGTGAGAGTTTCGCATCGACTTACAACATCGCCTGCTTGTGTAGTGCTTAATGAGCAAGATATGGCTCTGTACATGCAACATCTCCTCAAGCAAGCTGGACAGGCTTTGCCGGATACTAAACCTGTGTTAGAAATCAATCCCCAGCATCCATTGGTGTTGAAAATGAAAGATGAAACCGATATGGATCAGGTAAAAGAATGGTCAATATTACTCTTTGAGCAGGCTATCCTGGCTGAGGGTGGGCAATTAGAAAATCCAGCAGAGTTTGTCACACGTCTGAATAAGATTATTGTCGACTTCGCTGCCTAGCTGTTTGTGGCGCTGTTGAAGTCGACATACATATGGATCATGAGAGTATGACAGAGGCCTCTCAGCATTGGTGGAACAAGCCATTGCAGGCGTTAACTCATGACCAATGGGAAGCGCTATGTGATGGTTGTGGTAAATGCTGTATGGCCAAGTTGCAAGATGAGGACACGCATAAAGTTTATTACACTAACGTCGCTTGCCAGCAATTTGATTCTCAAACATGTCGGTGTTCGGATTATGCTCATCGTGTCCAAAATGTGCCTGATTGTATTCAACTAACGGTTGAAAATTTACAAGCGTTTGATTATTTACCCAGTACCTGTGCTTACCGTTTGCGAGCGCATGGTCAAGCACTACCGGCTTGGCATCCATTAATTTCTGGTGATGCTGACAGTGTGCATTTAGCAGGCATGTCAGTACATAATAAGGTAGTCACAGCACAACAGGCCGGACCTCTAGAACATCATCTGTACGATTGGGATGATTCAGATTGATCACTAATATCAATGTCTATTAAAAGTGGGGTGTGGCTTTATGAGTAGTGATAGCTAATTTTTTTTAAACTTATGCAAGCTTTGATAAGAATTGACAAATGGTTATGGGCTGCACGTTTTTACAAAACCCGAAATATGGCGACTGAAGCTGTAGAGGGTGGTCGCGTGCATGTCAATAAACAGCGTGTAAAGCCCTCTTACCGTGTAAAAATAGATGATTGTATAAGTATTAATAAAGCAGGGCAGAGGCAAGATGTCGTCGTATTGGATGTCAGTGATAAAAGAACAGCTGCAAAAATTGCCCAAACGCTTTATAGCGAAACTGAAGAGAGTCGTGAGCGAAGAGATTTAGATCGTATGCAACGAAAAATATTAAACCAAGGGTTGCCACAATTTGATGCGCGACCAGACAAACATGCTAGGCGTAAAATTCGCTCTATGAAAGGTAAGAGTTAAGTATTGCGAGCAAACAAAAAATTAGAAAAAATTATTTTGAGTAGTGTTGTTGTATGTACTGGTCAACTAATGATTTGAAGTCTTCGGCGATATTCTCCCCACGCAAGGTGCAAGATTTCTCTCCATCAATATACACAGGCGCTACCGGTGCTTCTCCACTGCCGGGCAGACTGATGCCAATATTGGCATGTTTACTCTCACCAGGGCCGTTGACTACGCAGCCCATTACGGCAACAGATAAATTTTCTACTCCAGGATAAATGTTTTTCCATTTGGGCATGGAGTCTCTTAGATAGCTTTGAATATCATTTGCTAAATGTTGAAAGTAGTCACTGGTAGTGCGGCCACAGCCAGGACAAGAAGTCACGGCGGGGGTGAATGCACGCAACTCTAGAGATTGTAAAATCTCTTGCGCCACAAGAACTTCCTCGGTACGAGCTCCACCGGGTTGAGGCGTGAGAGAAATACGAATGGTATCGCCGATACCTTGCTGTAATAAAATAGCTATCGCAGCTGAGGAACTAACAATCCCTTTAATTCCCATACCTGCTTCCGTTAGGCCTAAATGCAAGGCGTAATCACAGCGTTGTGCTAATTCTTTATAAACACTGATTAGTTTAGGGCTGCTGCTGAGCTTGCATGAAATAATAATCTTATTATGAGCAAGACCTAACTGTTCCGCATACGCAGCACTCTCAAGCGCGGAACTGATCAGTGCCTCTTTTATCACTTCATCATATGAGGCGGGCTCAGATAATTTCTGATTGTTATCCATGTGTTGAGCGAGTACTTGTGGATCTAAGCTCCCCCAATTGACTCCAATGCGCACTGGTTTTTGATATTCAATCGCTGTTTCAATCATGGCGGCGAATTGGCTGTCACGTTTTTTTCCACGCCCCACATTGCCCGGATTGATCCGGTATTTATCTAACAGCTGAGCGCATTCCGGCACTTCCGTGAGCAACTTATGTCCATTAAAATGAAAGTCACCCACTAGAGGCACATCGATATTCATGCGCGCTAATTGCGCCTTGATCTTTGGAACCGCTTGAGCAGACTCAAGGTTGTTAACGGTAATACGTACAATTTCTGAACCACTCTGAGCTAATTCTGCAATTTGTGCTGCCGTGCGAATGACATCTGCAGTGTCAGTATTAGTCATGGATTGAACTACAATAGGAGAGTATCCACCGACGGTAACTTGACCAATTTGAACTGGAGTGGATCTGCGTTTCGAAATTAAATTGTCATCGGTCATAGAGAGTTAAAGTCTTTTAATAGAATTGATTAGGGTATAGTTTAACTAAATCAGTCACAGATATCGAAAATGGTTTAATCGTGGTTATGAAGCTTTGTCAGAAACAACATTCATTTCCAACTTCAGGACGTGGATTTGTTGAAATCACTGCTGAGTTACAAAAGGCAGTCGCTGATAGTGGAATACAAATAGGCCTTTGTCACTGTTACTTACATCATACGAGTGCTTCACTAGTGATTACTGAGAATGCCGATACTGATGTTTTGTCTGATCTTGAGGACTTTATGAGTCGTTTGGTCATAGATGGAGATCCTCGTTACTTACACCATGCAGAGGGTGGCGATGATATGCCCGCACATATTCGCTCCGTACTGACACAAACAGAGATTACCGTGCCTATTGTAAAAGGTCATTTAGAGTTAGGTATTTGGCAAGGGATATATTTATGGGAGCATCGTACACATCAGCATTTACGCACATTGACTCAGACTATCCAGGGGGAGTGAATGTTTAATCATGTTAGGTGTATCACTTTTGACCTGGACGATACGCTTTGGCCTGTTGCCCCTGTTATAGAGATGGCTGAACAGAAGCTCTATGATTGGTTGCATGCGCATTATCCGAAAATTACAGCTCAGTATAGTCATCATGAATTAACGCAACATAGACAACATTGGAGCCAAACCGTTCCTGAGCTGGCCCATGATGTGACCCAACTACGTTGGCGGCATCTTGCTGAGCTGGCCAATGAATTTAATTATACGCAAGAATTAGCAGATCAAGGTCTGGCTTTATTTCGTCAACATCGCAACCAAGTCACACCTTTTCAAGCTGTGGAGCCAGTTCTTTCAGTGCTGGAAAAGTCATATACTATTGGTGCAATAACCAATGGTAATGCGCAGCTAGAGCACACACCTTTAGCTAAATATTTTCAATTTTCAATCAGTGCTGCACAAATAGGGGCAAATAAACCCAGTTCGAGCTTATTCGAAGCCGCAGCTTTACATGCTAATGTTGATTTGGGACAAATAGTTCATATTGGCGATTCTGCAGAAGCAGATGTTATTGGTGCCAATAGCGCGGGATGTTGTTCGGTATGGTTTAATCCTTTGCGCCGTGCATGGCCAGGTGGGCAACACCCCCATGCGGTCATTCATTGTCTAAGTGAGTTACCTGCATTGGTTAAGTGTGGTTGTTGATGTGCCGTTATAAGCACATCATTATGATTCGCTGGTCGCCTGAATTAAATAAATAGAATGATTGGGTGCAGCTAAAGGTAATCAAATAAACAGTAATTAATAATTTAAAAGATGATATGGAGTAGAGCATGAGTGAGAAACAAGAAAAAACATTAGAAGAGCGAATGAAGGCGCTTGAATTGCTGCAACGTAACACTCGTATAGCAATCATCATCTTGGTTGGCTACTCCATTTATGATGTTGTCTCTATGGATAGCGGTTCTGACATTATATTTGCCCATAAAGTCAAAGCCCGTGAGTTTGAGTTAATCGATGGTCAAGGGACGGTCTTTGGTAATTGGCGCGTGTTCGGGAAAGAAAATATAGAAGCTGGTTTAATGATGGAAAATGGCACTGGTCAACAGGTCCGCATGACAGCTGAAGGTATTAGTCTAACTGAAGGTAGAGTGAATCCTTCATTGCGAGCACAGTTTGATGAGGAAGGTGTGCATTTATATGATAATGGATCAGTCGCACCGTCATTGAATTCATCTGAGTAAAAGGCCCTAGTTTTGGGGGTGATGATTTAAACTGTGCCAACACAGTGGCACTGCCAGAAAAGCACAACAGACTTTTTAGAATACACATGTCAATGTCTGTCACCAAGCTGCAACATTGTGACTGGATATCCCCCTCTCTTGAAAGAGAGGGGGGTTGATTAAAAGATAGTAATCCAGAACCAGAACGCAATAGACACGAACAATGTGAATAAGACTCCAGCACCGAAGAAAGAGCCACATAAAGAATGCGAATCTTTTGGTAACAATAAAGAACTAAATATCTCTTTATAAATTTTATTTATCATGTTGATCTCCTTGAGTGAAATTCACCCAAACACGATGCATAAGCTATGCCAAAAATTATTTACTGGTATTTTGCTTATACATGCTAAGAATTCACTAGGGATGGAGATCATGAAGGTTCGTTTTTGGTGCTATTTGTGCTTATGGTGCACATTAAAAAACCAAAAACACTCAATCATGTGTGCCATGTATTATTTATTGTTATGTCTAACCTTTCTTCCTTAGCGTCATTCTGTATCAATGCCAGAGAGGGCCTTCTTGAGTTCTTAGAACAGTTGATATCTTGTCTCCTTGAGATATCTTAGCCCCCTAATGCTTTAGCGGGGATGTTTTTATGCCATTTGCTGTATTTCTATAACGTCATCAGGTAACTCAATAACTTCCGGTGGTGCGATTCCATTGAAATGACATGACGTTGCTAAACTGTAAGCTCCAATGTTTTTAATAACAACAACGTCTCCAATTGAAAGCTCGGGAAGGCTTTCCGTGTCTCCAAAGCGGTCGACGCTGTCGCAAGTTGGACCTGCAAAAATAGCTTTCTGCGGATTACCTCCATCAGTATAAATCTCAAGTGAATAATCGATATGGTCATAAATTCTTCCAGATTGGGCGCCATATACACCATCATCTAGGTAGTACCACCAAACACCCTCTTGGCGCTTGGAGCGACCAATGACTTTTGAAACAAGAGTCATGGAGGGAGCTGAAATTGCTCTTCCCGGCTCTGCCATAACTTCAATATGATTGGGTACGCTTTTAAGGGCTTCTCTTATTGGCTCACAAAAAGCCACAAAGTCAATCTCGCAATTAGCATAGTCGGCAGGGAAGCCGCCACCAATATCAATTCTGCGTATATCAGCAATGCCTTTTTCGGCTGCAATTTTAGCGATATTGAGACATTCCAATAATGCTTCTTTATGCGTGGCTGCAGTCTGGGCTTGTGAGCCCACATGGAAACATAGGCCATCAATCGTAATACCCATTTGAGATGCAATATCTAAAATGCTTAGAGCATCTTCAGGCATGGCTCCAAATTTTCTTGATAAATCAATTGGGGCGTCAGGGGCAACGAAAGCTAGCCTTAGCATTACTTTTAAGTCATTTCTGTATGGTGCCAGCTTCCAGAGTTCGTCTAAATTGTCGACAACGAATGTTTCTATGCCAAGAGCAACTGATTGCTCAAGATCACTTATCATTTTGATTGGGTGAGTATGAATTATCTTGTTTACAGGTACCCCAAAACCAAGAAGTGTTTGAACTTCTGGTGTGCTAGCGGCGTCAAATGAGGCGCCTTCAAAAACTAGTGTTTTGAGCAGTGAGGGGTAGGGGTTTGATTTAACCGCATAAAAAAGCGAAACACCAGGCAAGGCATTTTGCAATGCATTCCAGGTTGACCTGACTTTATTGGGGTCAAAAATAAGCGCCGGTGAAATACCTTCAGACAGGCATAAGTACTGGTCAGCATCTGACCGAGAAAAAAGTGCTATTGACACGCTACGTCTCCAAATTGTTTGTCTTTCGTCGCTCAGACACGTCTAGACAAATAAAGACGCCGGGTCACTAACGTATAAAATTTACCTTATGTTACTGCTTTAAAATTAAGCCAGCGTATTTTCGTATAAAAAAGAAAAAACACAAGATTTTTTTAACCTCTGATATTAAAGAATGTGGCCTTTAATAGAGAAGTAGGTATCTAGAGTATAGGGTGGGTTATTGCTTGTCTTGCGCATTGTCTACCATACCTCATAGCAATGAATTAAAAACTCAAGCTAATCAGCATGTTGCATTAGGGTGGTATATGAAGCATGGCGCCCCGATGAGGATTCGAACCTCAGACCTTCCCCTTAGGAGGGGGACGCTCTATCCAGCTGAGCTATCGGGGCTTATTTATAAGTGAATGTTCCATTAGTCATATATTTAATAATCCCTTACTGATAGATGAATGTCTACTGCATGGCCTGAAGTTTTGTCTACCCCAAAAACATCACATAGGGAGGGCAAAAAAACTCACTGATGCGCTTCGTCAATTTTGTGGCTCAATCGTACAGGCACGAGAACCTTCTAAACGCCCTAACCCCATAACATTGCTATCAAAGCAGCAGCAGGCTTAGGAAAGACGACAGAGGCTATTGCTGAGCTTTGTGTAGGTCAGATTAAGTCAAAGCAAGCAATACATATTGAATACTATGTGCCTACACATAATCTATCTGCACAGTTAGTCAACGACATAGAGTCAGCATATAAAACTGCCAGTGAACGAATAAATAAAACGAAAAATAAGCCTGATATCAATGTCTCCATACTCAAAGGCGAGCTTTGGAAAGGTAATGAAAATGCTGGCTTAGTGCATCGTTCTCCAGAAGTTTCATCAGGCCAAGCACGATTGCTATTAACTATTGATTTTAATGACTAGACTGTTCGTGTTATCAATCTAGCGTCTCTGAAACACAAGTGTTCATTGCGTCAAAAAAAGAGTCAGACGCAATGAATAGAATCTGACTCTTAATGGTTAAGGTTAAAAGTACGAATATAGCTTAATTGTACTTGTTAACTGCGAGTAAAGTTAAAATGCGACTTGAGCACCTAGCATGTAGATGTTGGAATCAGCATCATCTACACTCCAAGAGGCATTATCTGAACCACCAGGATCTCCACCACTTAAGAAATTCAACGGCACATATCCATCGGTATGAATATACTCGGC
>Ga0181584_10001263_pt1 | contig 19102 bp, 10 predicted proteins | sample 071ome_30_FD_132462 | JGI IMG/M metagenome (GOLD analysis project Ga0181584, IMG submission 132462) | Coastal salt marsh microbial communities from the Groves Creek Marsh, Skidaway Island, Georgia - 071406AT metaG (megahit assembly) | ecosystem: Environmental > Aquatic > Marine > Intertidal... | reverse complement strand
TCCTCCTCCCCGTCGGCGCCGGCAGCACCGATCGGGCCGAGTATGGTCCCCCCCGCCAGGAGCAACCGCGCCCTCTCCACCCTCAAACGCTCCATCTCCTCCTCCCTCCGCTTCTCCGCCGCCGCCTTCTCCAGCTCCTCTTCCGTATTGTTCCAAGACCCCGCTCTATTGAACAGAAACACCGCAATCGCCACGACAAATACCCCCCAGTAGTATTTCTCCCACGTATTCAGCTCCCCGCCCCCCTGCATTTGCCGCCGCTCCCATGGAAACATAAAGCCCGACACGACGTCCTGCTGCTCCTTGTGCAGCCTCGCAGTCTCCGCGTCGATGATCTCCTCCTTCACAGACGCCGACGTCGTCGGCTCGCCGCTCGCCTTGCTCGAGCTGGCGGGAAACCGCGCCTTGCTCGCAGCCCGCTCGAGATCGCTCGGGAGCGATCCGGCGTACCGCCGTGATGATGCAGACGCCGACGCCGCCGCCGACGACGACGCGCCCGAGACGCGCACGAGGTCGCCCCACGGGGAGTGGGTCGCCGCTGACTGGGATGGGGATGCAACCCCGTCCAATTGACGCACGAGACCACATATCGCTCGCCTCCCGTGACTACGCAGTGCAGACATGATAAGATATGTGCTGGATGTGCAGACGAGGCCGTCGTGACTGTGACTGTGTGACTGAAAGCGAGTGAGCGGTTCAAAAAACTTTTCCCCGAGGAGATGTCGGCCTCTGCTGCTCGCCTCCTGTCGCCAGCACGGGCACGGGTACATTCGTGCAGTTCCAGGAGCTCCATATATACACCGCGCGTCTCGAGCTTCCCGCGGGAGCAGCAGCGAGCGCATCTGTTCGACCCGGGACGGAACCGATCACGACGCTCGGCAATGGGCGGGAGCAGCGACACGAACAACGACCGGTCGGCGACGTCGGCGTCGGCGTCGGCGTCCCTTCCGGAGCTCGTCCAGTACCGCGTCAACAAGCTCACCAAGTGGGTGGTCAGCGGGGCCGTGTTTGCCTCGCTGGTCGTCAGGCGGTTCGACTCGCTGACGCAGTTCTACATCATCGGTGGGGTCGTGACGGCCATCGTTTGCCGGGCGGCGAAATTTGCGATCAACATGTCGCGTCCCGATACAAGCTATCGGAAAGACCCCGGTATGCCGAGCTCGCACGCGAGCACGCTCGGCTTTCTTTCCGTGTTTCCGTACTTGATGATGATGTCGACGGCCAGCGGCGCGTGGCTGCTGCCGGTGGGCGGCGCGTTCTTGGCGTACCTGCGCGTTGCTCAGGGGTACCATACGTACCCGCAAGTCATCGTCGGGTGGATGCTCGGGTCGGCGATGGCCGTCGTGTGGCGGGAGGGTGGACGGGTGGCGCTCCCGGCGCTGACAGGGACGCCGGGCGGGCGGGCGGCCCTGGCTGGGGCCTGCCTGTTCTTCATGGGGCTGTTCACGGTCAAGAACGTCATGCGGTGGCGGAGACAGGACGGGGGAGAAGGAGGGAAGGAGACGTAGAGGTGCCGGTACCTTTAAGAAATGATGATGATGATCCCGAGACGGCCATTGGGCAATACGGGACTGCAGGTCTCTGTATTGGGATTCGGGGCGTCGCCGTTGGGCGGCGTCTTCCACGATGTCGACGCGGGCGAGGGAAAAAAGGCGGTCGAGTGGGTATTGACGACCATCGAGCCGGGACGGCTGGCACGCCCACCACCACCACCCGCACTCACGCACTCGCGCTTCGCGTTCGTTCGACAGGCTCGCCTTCCAGAGGGGAATCAACTTCTTCGACACGTCGCCGTTCTACGGGGACACCAAGTCGGAGGCGGCGCTGGGACGGGCGATCGCCGACCTTCCCCGCGCTGAGATCGTCGTGGCCACAAAGGTCGGGCGGTACGGCGCCGACACCTTTGATTTTTCGGCCGAACGGGTGACCAGGTGCGTATTTGACTCGGCCGGAAGACCACGTGCTGGCACGCCCAGACTCTTGTGCATCATACCCGCTCACCCACTCTCACGCTCAACGCTCCGCGCCACTCGCTCGGTTGGCTCAGGAGCGTCGACGAGAGTCTCGAGCGACTGGGCTTGGACTTTGTCGACCTGATCCAGTGTCACGATATGGAGTTTGTCAGTCTCGACCAGATTGTCAACGAGACGCTTCCGGCGCTGCTGGAGCTGAAGAAGCGGGGCAAGGTGCGGTTCATCGGCATCACGGGACTGCCGCTCAAGATCTTCAAGTACGTGCTGGATCGAGCACCGGCTGGGAGCGTGGACTGCGTGCTCAGCTACTGCCATTACACCATGCTGGACGACACCTTGGTCGAGCTGATCCCGTACCTGCAGTCGAAGAACGTCGGGATCATCAACGCGAGCCCGTTGTGTATGGGGCTCTTGACGCGGCGAGGGCCGCCAGGCTGGCACCCGGCGCCGGCCGAGGTCCTCCAGGCGGCCGCGGCCGCGACGAACGTGGCCGATGAGGCCGGGGTGGATATCGCGGACGTCGCCCTGCGGTTTTCTCTCAAGAACGATAAGATTGCGACGACGCTGGTCGGCATGTGCACGCCGCAGCAGGTGGAGGAGAACTGCAATGCGACGCTGATGGCGCTCCGGAAAGCGGGCGACGGAGATCAAGACGGAGTCGTGGTCGCGGACGTGGCGGCGCGGGTGACGGAGCTGTTCCGGCCCGTTCACAACGTCACGTGGCCCAGCGGATTGACAGAAAACAACTGACAGTATGTTTGATATGTAACGGAACCTTACAGGCGATCGTCAGAGGCCATCGCGGCGACCGCCTTTGACTCAGCGTCGACGACATCCTGCTGGGCCTGGGCCTGCCACATGTCGTAGTACAGTCCGTTCGACTGCATGAGCTGCTCGTGAGATCCCGACTCGCGCACGACGCCGTCAGCCAGGACGTAGATGCGGTCGCACTGCTGGATCGTGCTCAATCGGTGCGCGACAAAGACGCTGGTTCGGTTGACGGCCAGCTCCTCGAGGCTCCGCATGATGGCGATCTCCGTCGCGCTGTCCAGCGCGCTCGTCGCCTCGTCGGCGATGAGCATCCTCGGTTTCTTCAGGAACGCGCGCGCGATCGCGACCCGCTGCTTCTCGCCCCCGGACAGCTTGAGTCCGCGCTCGCCGACCGGCGTCGCCCACCCGTCGGGCATCCGGTCGACCGTCTCTGTCAGCTTGGCCGCACGCACCGCCTCCAGCACGTCGGCGGGGGACGCTTCCATGTTGCCATACGTCACGTTATGCAGCATGGTATCGTTGAAGAGCACCGTGTCCTGCGGCACGACGGCCACGCACTTGCGGAGCGACGAGCTCCGCAAATCGCGCAGGTCGACCCCGTCCACCTCGACCTTCCCGTTGATGGGATCGTACATCCGAACCAGCAGCCGCAAGAGCGTCGACTTGCCGCTCCCGCTCGGCCCTACGATGGCGATGCTCTCGCCTGGCTCGGCCGTGATGTCGACGCCCTTGAGCACCCGCCGGGTCGTCCCCGGGTACCTGAACTCGACGTCCTTCAGCTCGATCCGCACCGGCGCGCTCGTCTGTGGCAGCTCCTCGCCTCCTTCCGGCACCCTGGTATCGGTCCGCATGAGCGCAAACAGGTCTTCCATGTCCACGAGAGACTGTCGAAGCTCGCGATAGAACCACCCGAGGAACTGCAGCGGGGCCCAAAGCTGGAGCAGCAGGCCCTGAATCATGACCAAATCGCCCGTGGTCACCATCGGTTGCCGCACGGCCGCAACCAGGCACGCCGTCATCCCGACGGCCAACACGATCGCCTGACCGCAGTTCAGCGACGCGGACGCGACCTCGAGCCGCACCGTCGCCTTTTGATACAACGCGAGTGTCTCGTCGTACGTCTCGACCTCGTACCGCTCGGCGCCACTGAGCTTGACGGCCTCCACGTTGAGCAGCGCGTCCACCGCCCGACCGCTGATCTTGTTGTCCAAGTTCTTCACTTCCCTCCGGATCTTCGTCGACAGCATGGTTAGCCCGACGGTCCAAAGAAAGTAGGCCGCGAATGTCGCGACCACGATGCCCGAGATCCGCCAGTCGAACGACCTGTACAGGATGACGCACACGGCGACGAGCTCGATGAACGTCGGCATGAACGTGAAGACGACGGCGCGGAAGATCATCGCGATCGACCGCGACCCGCGCTCCAGCATCCTGCTCAGCGTCCCCGAATTCTTCGAGAGGTGGAAAAACAGATCCAGCCCGAGCACGTGCGACAGCGCATAAAAGCTTATCCGCCGACCGGCCAGCTGGGCCACCGGCGTGAAGACGATGGCCTGGCTCTCCTTGGCCAGGGAGTTCATCGCCCGCGCCACGCCGTGGAAGAATAGGGCGGCAGTTACGAGGGGAACGGTCGATGCGGCCGCCGATGCCGCCGTTGATAACGACAACGCGTCGACGGCCTGCTTGAAGTACAACGGAGCGAGCAGCCCGGCCGCCTTGGAGACGATGACCAGGCCGAACGCCAGCAGCATGCGCCAGACTAGCTGGGAGTCGACCAGAGCGAGCCGGCCGAGGAACGGGAGAACATCGACGAGCTCGCTCGAAGCGGGAATCTGGAACGTCGGGGAATGCAACGTCCGCGACGACGACGGCGTGCCGGCGATCAGTGGGGACATGAATTTGGCCGTCATCCGCTTGACGTTCGGGTGAACGTCTCCGTGTGCCTGTTCCTCTCGTGTCATGGCCTGGTGCAGGTCGTCGAGTGCTGGGTTGTGTTGTGCTGCTCGTGGGTGGTTTTTCAACCGCGAACTACAGCATCGTCGCCCCGTACCTCCTATCCGCCCGGGTGCCCGCATTGGGTACGAACGAGCTATATGCGTCATCTCGCGATGGACGTACATACGTACATATTGACCTAGGGGGGTCATCCCGTTTTTGTCCATCTGTGCCACCCATATATGCATCACTATATAAGCAGTTCGTGTTTTTGACGCGTGGGGGGCCCGGTCGACCTGGCGCATGGACCGCAAGGACGTCATCTTCAGACCGTTCTCGTTCGATGGGTCAGACCCAGCGACGACGACGACGACCCAGGGTGGTATCCGCGAGGCCCTGGCTCCTCTTGCCCCGACCATGGCCCTCTTCGCGCTCACCCTGTTCGACCGTGCTCTCACGGCACTGAACCCGTTCCATCGAGTGCCAGCGCCCCTCCTGGGTGTTGTCCTCGTGGTGGTCGTGGGGGTGTACCTTCGACACCGACGAGAAGCGACGTGGGAGCAGGTGGCGCGCTTCTTCCAACCGGCACAGTACTTTCTCACGCACCGGTACCTCGCCCTGTTCTACTCGCCCGCTTTGGTACTGCTACCCATGGCGTTGCCGCTCGAGAAGCTCACGATGCAGCTGGTGACGCGGGTCCTGTTCATCATCGTGATCGGGTGCCTGTTGACGGCGGTGACGACCGCTTTCCTGGTCAAGTCGATTCGGCGGTTGTCGCACAACGGACACAAGGTGCCCGATTCTGTCGAACAGGACGACGTGCGGTTCTCCGCGAGGTTCATCGTGGTGTGGCTCATGATCGGATGTGTCGGATCGGCACTGAGCTGGTGGTCTTGGCGATTCGTCGCGCTCTCCCAGATCGCCCTCAGCGTGGGCGTGTACTGCCTTTCTGTCCGGATACCGAGGCCTGCGAACCTGCTTCTAAATCCGATGGTGGTCATCGCGGTCGCGATGAACGCTCAAGCATTTCTACTGGGCCGAGTGCACGAGAACATGACGTACGGGGCCGCCATCGACGTCTATTCGAGGACCGTCCGGCCGGTCTTCTTCAGTCAACTCGGCCCCATCATCTTCTGCTTTGCCATCTCCGTTGTCCAACGATGGGATCTCGTCGTCGCACACAGGCTGGAACTCGCGTTGGGCTGCTTTGCCTCGGCTGCATTCACCGTCGTGTCCACCGCGTTCCTCTCGATCCCTCTCATCGACGACCCGCTCGTGACGAGATCCCTGCTGAGCCGTGGTATGACGGTGGCACTGGCGCTCGAGAACAACAAACTGCTCCAGGGCAGCGAGGCGATCACCGCTGCTGCGGTGGCATTGACGGCCGCGTTGGGCTCGATCATGATCAGGCCGCTCCTGACGGTCATGGGAGCAACTGACGTCATCGTCCGAGGCGTCACGGCAGCGGCCACGGCGCACGGGATGGGCGCCGCGGTCCTCGGCCAGACCGAACCGGACGCGCTTCCGTACGCTGGGTTGGCGTATGTCATCTGTGGCGTGAGTGGCGTCGTTTTTACCATGATGACGCAAAGTTTATTGTTGGAATGGACATCGGGGTAGTGATCAGCACTCGTTGTACACAAACGTTTTGAACTCCTCCAGCGCCGCCTTCCCGCGCATGTGCGCCATCAACTGGCCGTCCTTGATGCACAAGAACCGAGGAGAAGAATTCACCCCCAAACTCTTCGCCACATCCTTATGCCTGTCGATCGAACGAAGCGCGTAGTGAGAAAGCGCGTAGTGAGAAAGCGCGTAGTGAGAAAGCGCGTAGTGAGAAAGGCGCGGGCGCACGGTGGTCGAGGTAGAGGTCAATACGCACGGCAACGTCAATCCAAACTGCCAGAACCGCACGTTTCGTCCCTGAGACTGCAGCTCGACCTCCCAATCCTTCATTTGCGGCTTGGCAAGCTTGCACGGCATGCATTTGGCAGTGTACGCCACGATGACGTTGAGCGTCTCTGGTCCACGCTCGGCCAAGCTCGAGTAGAACGCGTCTGCGCTGGAGCCGTCGAGCTCCTCGAGATTCACGATCGGAATGTCCCGCGCGGCGATCGCATCGGGGTCTTGTGCCGACCGGAAGACGACGCTCGACCTGGGTGGTTTGCAACACCTGGGTGTTTTGAATTTGGCCTTGACACTCGATTGTGTGGGGAAAGAGAGGGCGGCTGCCCGCGTGCTCGCAAGCATTGGATATATATGGATGTACAAAAGACGAAGGAACGAGACAAACGAAGAAAACAGAGAGATCAACTGCGCTGTGGCCACAGCCATTGAGCGCCATGGCGCTCAGCCAGAAGATAACCCAATCCTCCCGGTCTATCCAACCGAGCAATCTTATTTCGTTCACGCTGTACACATAGACGATGAAGATGATTCAGCTTTCGACACAGGGGCGTCCGGCGATGGCCAGCGCGGTCCGTGGCGGCAGGCCGAGGACGAGGTTCACCAGCAGGACGAGCAAGTTCACGAGCGGGAACTCGGATTTGTCAGAGTTCAAAACCGGATTGAGCGAGCACCTCCAGAAGTCGATCGAGACGAAGACGTTCGCGGCGACGGATGCGGCTCCGGGCGCGGGCGCGGATCTGATCGAGGTCGCGCTGGAGGACTATGACGCCACCGTGGCCGACCTGAGCGGGGACGGAAAGGTGCTGGTGATGGACTTTTATACGCAGTGGTGCGGGCCTTGCAAGCTGATGAAGCCGACGCTGGTTGAGTGGAGCGAGAGCATGGCATCCCAGGGGGTGTCGTTCAGGACGTTTGAGGCGTCGAAGAAGAATGCTCCGGTGGGCAAGGCGCTTGGTATCAAGTCTGTGCCGACGCTGATCGTGTACAAGGACAATACCGAGGTGGCGCGGGTGGTGGGCAACAAGCTTCCGGCGCTGAAGGAGGCCATCGAGGCTGCTCTGGCCTAGGCGTCGTTCCTGACTTTCTGAATTCATGCATCTTGTCCCGTTAAAACACGCTATAGACAACCATCAGGTCTAAGTGATGATGGGAGGAACGGGCGCCGGCTCCCGCTTTTTGAAGCTGGGAATCAGGTTCTTGAAGAAGTGGTCGCGGCCGTCGGCCATCGACTGTGCCCGCGAGAGGCTTCCGGATCGTTGGGCGGTGGCCGGCGGCGCCTCTTCGCCCTGCCAGAAGAACAAACACATACTGTTTCGATCTCTTCTTCAGGTTCAGGACTCGTCCTCCCTGGTCGCCGTCGCCGCAACCGTCGCTGGGGCTTGGGTTTGGATTCGACTGGCTGACACACACGTGTGTTCTCTGTGTGTGCTTTGAGATCTGCTGCTGCTTGTGTTTTCCGTACGAACTCTGCAGGTGCTCCTTCTCCTCCGCAGGATCTCAGGCCTTCTTTAAAAGCTTAAAAAGCGCGGGAAATGCGCTGCCTCACTTCGACCTCAGGAGTTCGACCACGAACGCCACCACCTGCCCGCTGTCCACCCCCACCCCGACTTCCACCTCGGGCCGCCCCACCCACGCGTTCTCCCCGATCCACGGCCGTTCGAGGCGGTCGAGAATCGTCTGCCCGCGAGCCGGGCCGTCCTCGACCACGACGACCTTGCCGGCCCGCCACTCGAAGAGCTCGGGCCGGACGACGGCCGCAAACGCGGCCGCGTCGTGCAGAAAGATGCCCTCCATTCCATACGATTCTCGGTGATACTTGAGGTAGAACTGAGAGATGTCGTGCAGGAAATCGCCGTGTCGAGAGCCGCAGCCCTTGAGGCCGTCCAAGTCAGCCGTCGTCAGGACGCACTTGTGCGTCACGTCGAGGCCAATCACCTTGAGTTTCGGCCGCTCGATCCGACAGAATACCACATTTGCCGCCTCTGGATCGCCGTAGATGTTTGCCTCCGCGGCCGGATTGACGTTGCCGTTGACAGAGTAGGCCCCGCCGAGCACCACCACCCCCTTCAACTTGTCCTGCAGCCTCGCATCCAGCTGCAGCGCCAGCGCGAGGTTGGTCAGCGCGGCGAGACACAGCACGACAATCTCACCAGGGTGCTCGTTCGCCAGCCGCACGATGTGTTCCGCGGCCGACCCCGGGGACGCAGCGTCCTCGGTCTCTGTAAACGTCTGGTTCGTGTTGCCGAAGCCGTCCCGACCGTGGACGAAATCAGCGATGCGTTCCTTGGCAGCTCCGCATAGAGACGTCGCGCACCCCCGATAGACCGGGACGTCGGGCCGGCCGGCCTTCGTCCGGAGGAACAGGGCGTTGCGCGTCGCAATGTCGGTGGGCACGTTGCCAAAGATAGACGTCAGTGCGACAATGTCGACCTCCGGGCAGCTGAACGCCCCGAGGATGGCCTGCGAGTCGTCGATGCCCGGGTCCGTGTCGATGATGAGCTTGATGGGGGGCGAGGTCATCGCAGCTGTTGCTGGGTATTGGGTGAAAAAATGTGGTCTCCGGTAGGTCAGGTAGGTCAGGGTCGGTTCTCGTACAGCCGTGCGCGATAACGACGATCGCGTAAACGACGGCAGTGTCGGATACACTATACAGCGGTTATATATATGGCGGCACGCCCAGGGCAATGTGCGTTTCGAGAGGAGAGGAAAGGAGACTTTCTCTTTCTCGGCCGTGTCGTCGGTTCACTGTGGACTCTTCCTTTTTCGGCAATAATAGTCTTCTCTCTCCCTCTCTCTGTCTCTCAGCAGCTTCTCTCGAGGGCCTTGAGGGGATTGACGAAGAAGCAATAGTCCACGTCCGCGCCGCCTTCGGCAAACGGGGTGGCGGCCGCAAACAGTTCCCGGCCGCGCTCGGCATCGTTCTCCTCCTCCCAGATGCCCGCCTCTCGCTTGACGCCGACGCGATGCCCTGACGCGCAGCAGTGCAGCACTCCCCGGGTTACCAGGTCGGAGATGATCTCGCGCGCGAACTGGGGCGGCAGGATCTTGAGGGACGCGACGAGGTAGTCCCCGCGGATCCCTGGGATGCGCGACGTCAGGTCCACCAGTCGCAGCACCAGGCTCTCCCACAGCGGTCTGATGACCTTTCCTTCCGAGTTGATCCACGGGCGCAGCGGAACTTCCTGGCCGACGACGAGATGCTCGCTCCCCATGGCGTCGACGATGCGGGCCTCGCTGTAGCCGGCGAGGAGGCGCACCAGGCCGTACTGCTCGAGCAGTTCCTCGATCTTCTTGACGCTTTCCAAGTCGGCGCTGAGGTTATTGTGCTCCAGCAGCGACTGGAGGGTGCCGGCGGAGATGCCGTTGGCCCCGCCGTCGACCACCGCCTTGAGGATCGACTGCCCGGCGTCCACGCCCAGCACGCGCTTCACCTCCTTGTTGAACGCCGACTTGGCCTCCTTGCGCTTCTGGGAAGATTTGCCCACCTCGCCCGGTTCAAACTTGCGAGTGGAGGCCGGATTGTCCGCTCTCTTCGACTGGGCCGACCTGGCCGACTTGGTCGTCGGCTCGGGCGCCACAGGACCGCCGTTGATGACTCCGCCGTTGAGCGCGATCGACGCCATGTTCAGGTGAAGGCACTGGTTTCCGAGAACTTCGGGGTCTTCTTTATCCTCCTTGTTTCGCGATCTCTGCACGTCCGTCGGCACGCGGAGCACGAACGACGCCCCGCCCATGACGCCCAGGCTCAGCAGGGGGGCAAGCGAAAGCGGGTTGCGCTGCGCCGGGAGTGGCCACAGGATCCCGTCGTCCGTGGGCTCCAGCGCGGCGGCATTGTCCTCGTTCAGCATCATGGGAGAAAACGGTGGCTTGGTGCCCTCCTTGTAGAGCTCTGACAGGCACAGGGTCGGCTGCCCGTCGGGGAGCTCCCCGACGTCGATCAGGTTGTTGTGCTGCTGGCGGAGGTGCTTGATGGCGCCCTTCATGGTTTCGGGCGAGAAGCGCTTCCACTCGAACAGCGCCTTGATGGAGTCGATCGACTTGCCCATGAACTCGACCTCGTACAGGGACGAGAGGATAATGCTGATGGCCGACGTCACCTCCACGCTCGGCTCGGGCGCGGGGCCGCGGGCCTTCTCCGACTCCTTGCGGGCCTTATCCGCGTAGTTGCAGAGCCAGCGGAAGTATTCCAACGGATTGGAACCGTCCGGTGTCGCCTTGGACAGGCGGTCGAACCGAGACGACGGCGCCTCGCTGCCCTCGACCGGGCGCTCCGGGGCGGCCTGGACGACACGCTCGATGAGCCCCGCGATGGTCGAGGTGGACGCCATGTCGTCGTTGTCCCTGATCTCGAAGATGTCGGAAGATCCCTGGGCCTTCTTGGACGCGGCCTTGAGCAGCTTCAGCTGGGCCTGCGCCTCCCTCAGGGCCTTATTGGCCGCGTGCAGCCGCACCTGGGCGTCCGCGTCGTTCGGATCCGCGTCGGCGGCCGCGGCGGCCGCTTCCGTGGTGTCAGCGACCGCTTTTTTGGCTTTTTCCTCGGCTTTCTTGTGCCGGTCGAACACGTTGTTGGCCTCCAGCTTGATCTCCTCCATGAACTCCTTGACGGTGGCGTCGGCCATCAGCTTTTGAAGCCTGTTGTTGCACGACCCGGCCCTGATGCCTTGGGGAAGCTTCATCAGGGCAAATTTGACCTTCGCAGCACTGCCCTCGGAGGCTACCCAGCCGGCCCAGGCGCGCAACAGCTCGCGGTCCTCGCTCTCGAACCACTTGCGCTTCCTCGTCGGCGGCGGCTGGGTCTCGGGCTGCAGCAGGATGAACTGCTCCTCCTCCTCCTCCGGAAGCTCGTAATCCGTGCCCTTGCCGTGCGATCTGTTTTTGTGCCTGGACTTCGTCCTGTCCTTGCTCTTCCTGCCCGGACCCCCGCCCTTGGTCGAATTCTGCCCCTTGGGGCGCTGCGCGTCGGCCAGGGTGCGCACGCACGTCTCCATGTCGACGTCGAACTCCTCGGCCAGCCTCTTGAACTCGCCCGGGTTCCATCTGAACTTGTCGAAGTCGAAGTCTGACGCCGTGACCTTCGTCCTGAGCTTCTCGTAGTTGGATTGCTCGGTCATCTTGACGCGGCCGAGGTTCTTGTCGATCTTGACCTTGCTGACGGGCCAGGAGATCTGGCGCTCGGCCAGCTGCAGCTCCCTGAACTTGTGCTGCTGGACCTTCTTCATCGCGAACAAGTACTGCAGACTGTTCCAGTAGGCCTCGCGGATGTCCTGGTCTTTGAAGTCAAACTTGACCAGGTCCTCGCCTTCGGGCTCGCGGTTGTACCAGAGCACCTGGTGTCTGACCTCCGTACCCATGTAGTAGTACGTGATGTTCTTGTCGACGTTCTTGTCAATGTTTGAACCGCCGATTGAGATCATCCGGAGCACGCCAATCAGGAGGAGCTTCTTGAGCACCTCCTGCAGATGCCCTCGGGCCGCGTCAATGTCGGACTTCTCGGGCCCGGCCAGTGTCTGCAGCTCCTCGGGTGTCAGATCGGAAATGCGCTTGGAACATATGCTGTGGAGGAAGTCGGTTTGTGTGTCCCAATCATGTTCGGCTTCCCAAACCTTGAAATCGGTAGACGACCCGAGGGCGCTCAGGAACACGGGAACGGTCATCGAGCTCCAGATGTCCTCGAACACAAAGACACGCTTGTTGCTCTCGTCCGTCGGCTCAAAACGCGAGAACTCTTGAATGTGGTCCTCCTTTTGCAGCGGCAGCGTGCCGTCGGCGTGGCGCTTGGGTGGCGCGTACACGATCTGGTTGAGGTCCCGGCACTCTCTGTCGTTGACGACCCGCGCAAAGCTCTCCGTGACGTAGTTCTCTGGACGCTCATCGATGAGGGAGCAGATGAGCTCGGAGACATCTCGGCAGCGCAGCAGCTTGGACTGGTGGTACCCGTTGGCGACCTGGGCGTTGAACTTCTCGAAGCTCTTCTGCTTGGTGTCGGTGTCGACCTCGCCATCCACGGCGACGTCCTCCTCGTTCACTTGCCTCAAGTTCTTGGGATCCTCGTCGTCATCCTTCTTCCTCATGCGGTTTTTGAAGCTCTCGTGGTGAGCTTGGGTCACCTTCTTCATCATCTCTTCGTCCAGCTCCTTTCCGTGCGGCAGGAAGACGATCAGCTGGAACGCCTTGCCGTCCTTGGAAGGGACTCCCGCGGAGTCCCTCTTGATCACTTTCATCTCCACTGCTGCGTCGACGAGACGGTTGACAGTCTTTTGATCGATCTCCTTCGGCACCGGCCTGTTCCTTTTGATCGCCCACGCGGTCTCCTTGCTCAGCAGGAACGCCCCGGCCTGTTGGCTGAGGAAGAACCCCTTCTCGCGAATCTCTGTGCACAGCCACACGTAGCGGTGATTGAACAGCTCATTCCTGGCCAACTCCCGCCTGGGCATCGGAAACGGCGGCGCGAGAATCTCCTCCTCCTCCATCGCCGTGCTGTCCGGCTCCTCCTCCGCAACGTCGACCCCAAAGAACGTCCTGTGCGCCCGCTTGAACGAGTCTCTCACCGCCTGGCTGGGGACGTACGAAATTTGAGAGCTCTTTCCCACCGTCACCTTCTTCTTCTCGATGCCGCTGCTTCCATCCTCGCTCGACGAGAACCGCTCCGACAGCTCGTTGAACCGCGCCGAGTGCTTCTTCAGGTTGAGCCCCAGCGACGACGACATTTCCGCTGACGTCTTCCCAAACGTCCCTGACGTAACCAGATGATGCATCAACTGCTTGTCCAGCGACAGCTCCACGAACTGCTTGGTCGGCAGCCTCGGCGGCTTTTTCACCACCGTCGGCACCGCCGGCACGTGCGTCTCCTCCTCCAGCTCCTTAATCTTCTTGATGATGACCTTCATCGATTCCTTCTCCGCCGCTCCTTTGTCTTTGTCCTCCTTCCTCTTCATCAGCACCTTCTCCTCCCGAATCAGCCCCTCCTCGATCATCTTCTGCTTGAGCCGCCGCCACAGCTTGTGCCCAGCGGACCCGATGAACATACAAGACTTCTTCAGTGACGGCTCCTGCGTCCCGTTCGGGTTGTTCAGGAACCTGAGAATCTTGCGCATATACTGCTCGTCGTCCTCAAACTGAATGTCGCACCGCTTGCCGTCCACCTCGATCACCTTTGACTTCCCGCCTTCCATCTTCAGCCCCGCCTCCACCGCCGGCTTATACCTCGTCAAATACAACATCGACGTCTGCGTCGCCGCCCCGCCCCCGGAGACAGCCTTGAGCGTCACCTTCTTGTTGAAGATCTGCCCGCGCTCCGTCAGCACCTTGACCACGTACCCAAAGTTGTTCCCCTTTGACTCCATCTGCTTGGTCAGCGCCGACTGGGGCAACCCCGCGACACCCCACGTGGTCAGCTGCGCCAGCGACTTGATCTGCATCTCCGAGTAGGCGTTCCGCTGCACCCTGTTGGCATACACCCCCACGTACGCCTCCTGCGTCTCTTGGCTCGCCACCATCTTCACAGCGTCATCCAGAAGCTCCACATGATCCTCCTGCAGCTCCGACAGCGGCAACACCACGCGATCGGCACCATCAGGCGCGTACGTGAGAAAGTCGTGGGACTCTCGGAGCCGCTTCCAAACGATGTCCCACAGCGCCTTCGGGATCCGGGCGTCTGCAAACGCCTGCTTGACCGGAATGCCTGCAGAGCGAGCGAACGAACGAACGGTGGGTGAGCGCGGGTGGGTGCACGAAAGTGCGAGCGGGCAGACTCGCGAAAGAATTCGGGCGTGCTCCTAAATTTGAATTGCCCCCGTCGTCGTCACTCCCCGACGTACCGTTGTCGCCTGTGGCCGCGATGCGGTTCACAATGGCGTGATAGTAGTCGGCAGACATGGTTACGGTTACGTTTGGTTGACAGAGAGAGCCTCGGGTTTTTTTTCGCCTCTCATGCGCTACCTACTAGGTAGCGCATGGCGTAGGCTACGCCGAGATCCGCCGCGACCTCCGCCACGACCACCACCACCACCGCCGCCGCGACCACCGCCGCGACCGCCGCCCCGGCTGTCATCGCTACGCCGTCCTCCGCCTCCCCGAGACCCACGGCCGCCTCGATCACCTCCATTGTCACTACCCCTCGACCCGCCACCGCCCCTTGATCTGCCACCGCCCCTTGCCGCACTACCGCCCCTTGCCGCGCCACCACCGTCGGCCGTCCTCTTTGGCCGCATGTGCTCGGGCAAAACATGGCGGTCTGCGGACAACGAGTCCATCGCGGTGCCCTTTGCCAGGGCCTCTTCGATCCTCTTGGCGAGCACTGCGTCCTTCTTTGCGACCAGGCTCGTCACCTTGCCCTTTGCTCCGGCCCGACCCGTCCTCCCGGTGCGATGCAAATAATCCACCGGGTTCAGCGGGAAGTCAAAGTTCACGACGTGGTCCACGCGCCCGGGAATGTCGAGTCCGCGCGCCGCCAGATCGGTCGCAATCAGGATCGGCGGCCCCTCCTCGTCCCGGTTCTCTGAGAAAATCTTGATGGCTAACTTGCGCGCCTCAATCGGCACGTCGCCGTGATAGCACACGGTGGGGATTCCCCGCTCGCTGGCATAGTGCTCGAGCGCCCTGCAAGAGTCGAGCGTGTTGCAAAAAACCATCGTCCTGCTTGCCTTGGAGTAATCGCTGTCCAGGAGCTGGATGGCCATGTCGAGCTTCTCCGTCGCCGCCGGCAGGAACGTGTGCCTGCTGCCGCTCACGCCTTTGTGCAGCGAATCCGTCTCGATCGTCCGGATCTTGGGGAACGTCTCGTTCAGCAGCCGCTTCACCTGCTTGGTCATCGTCGCGCTCACGAGCACGCAACGCCCCCGTCGCGCCTTGTTCTGCACCGCCTTGAGGACCTCCATCACCTCAGGGCCAAACCCGCGGTCCATCATGGTGTCCGCCTCGTCCAGCACGATAAAGTCGACGTCCCCATAGTATAAGTTCCCCGCCCGCGCGTGCTGCACCACCCTGGCAGGCGTCCCGATGGCGACGTCCACCCCCTTTCCCAGCGCCGCCTTCTGCACCCCCATCGTCATGTCCGCGCCGCCCGTCAAAAGCACCGAACGACACTTGGCCACCTTGGTCAGCTGCCGCGTCACGCCGTAAATCTGCTCCACCAGCTCCCTGGTCGGCCCCAGCACCAACGCCCGGGGCCGCTTCGGCTTGACCGGCATGCCGTCGACCGCCTCGGCCTCTTTCAACGCATGCAAGATCGGCAGCATGTACGCCAGCGTCTTACCAGAGCCCGTGTGCGACGCGACCGCAAAATCACTGTGCCGGTCGTGGATGAGCGTCGGGATGACCATGCTCTGGATCTCGGTAGCTTCCTGGAAGCCGAGCGAATGAACAGACTCCAGTACCTCCGGGCTTAGGTCCAGCTCGTCGAACTGCTTGGCCTTGGTCATCGTGGTTGTCGCCGTGTTCCTCGCCAGGCACGGGAGCAGCGTTGTCGGTGATGTTGCCGGCACGCGGGAGAAGCACGACACGTACGCCTGCGTCGTCGGGCGTACCAGAGAGGACGTCATCGAACGAATGGAGAGCGAGGTCGTCAGGAGTGGGTGGAAGAGTCGTCGGTACATTCTGGTCCCCGTGCTGGTGGTTCTTGCATGGGTGAGTTCTTGCATGAAGCTGAAACGACGCAAGCAAGCCCCCTGCGACAACGGGACTGTGGGGGTCTCGGTCGTCGCTATGTTCGTTCCTGTGAACTGACTGGATATCAGAATGGGCGCTGTTGCGGGGAACTTGACCTAGTTTAACGACGACTCGTCCCCGCGGGGACCGGCCGGTCAAGACGAGTCCAGATCAATCCACTTTCAACGACGGCCGATCTCAGACACCATGGTGTTGGCGGAGCTCGGAGCGAGCATCACGAGCGCCCTGGCCAAGGCGACGAGGGCGAAATCGGTCGATTCGGAGCTTCTCGACTCGATTTTGAAGGAGATTTCGACGGCCCTGCTGAGTGCGGACGTCAACGTCAAGCTGGTGGCAACACTTCGGACAAATATCAAGAAGCGCGTCAACCTCGAGGAGCTGGGGTCCGGGCTGAACGTCGAGCGGGTGATCAACGAGGCCGTGTACCGAGAGCTGGTGGCCATCCTGGACCCTGGCGTCCCGAAGCGGAGCCCGAAGCGGGGCAAACAGAACGTGGTCATGTTCGTCGGGCTCCAGGGAGCGGGGAAGACGACGTCGGCGGCCAAATACGCGCACTACTACAAGAAAAAGGGGTTCAAACCGGCGCTCGTGTGCGCCGACACGTTCCGCGCGGGGGCCCTGGACCAGCTCAAGCAGAACGCGACCAAGGTGCAGATCCCGTACTACGGATCGTTCCAGGAGACAGATCCGGCCATCATTGCGGCTAACGGTGTCAAGCGGTTCCGGGAAGAGCGGCGAGACCTCATCATTGTGGATACCTCTGGGCGGCATCGGCAAGAGGATAGCTTGTTCGAGGAGATGCGGCAGGTCGCGACGGCGGTCAAGCCGGATATAGTCATTTTTGTCATGGACGGTTCAATCGGACAGGCGGCCTACGACCAGGCGAAGGCGTTCCACGACTCTGTGGACGTTGGGTCGGTCATCATCACCAAGCTCGACGGACACGCCAAGGGGGGAGGCGCGCTTTCCGCCGTGGTTGCCACCAAGTCGCCGATCGCTTTTATCGGTACTGGAGAGCATATGAACGAGTTCGATGAGTTCGACGCGGAGAAGTTCGTGGGGACGTTGATGGGCCGGGGGGACATCGGGGGCCTGATCAACAAGATCCGGGAAGTCGGTCCGCCCGAAGAGCAGCAGATGGAGATGATGGAGAAGGTAATGAAGGGGCAGTTCAGCCTGCGGATCATGTACAACCAGTTCGCTTCGATGATGAAGATGGGCGGCATGAGCTCGATGATGAGCATGCTGCCGGGTATGGCCAACGTGATACCGCCCAGCAGCGACAAGGAGACCCAGGCGCGGCTGAAACGGATGATGTGCATCATGGATAGTATGACGGATAAGGAACTGGACCATACGACTGGCCAGATGATCTCCGAGCGGTCGAGGATCGAGCGGTGGGCCAGGGGGTCGGGCACGACCGTCCCGGAGGTCGAGGTGCTGCTGGCAGAGTACAAAAAGCTGCAGGAAATGTTTGGAAAGTCGATGAAGCTGCCGAAGAACGCCAAGATGCCCAAGGGTGGCATGCAGAATCTCGGCAAGAACCCGCAAGCGGCCATGAAGATGGCCCAGTCGATGATGGGCGGCATGGGCGGCATGGCGAAGATGATGGAGCAGATGGGTGGCATGGAGGGCATGCAGAAGATGATGCAGCAGATGGGAATGCCCGGCATGCCCGGCATGCCGGGCGGGGGGATGGGAGGGGGAGGAATGCCGGGTGGCAGTATGACGGCGGCCCAACAGGCAAAGTTGAAGCAGATGATGAAGAAAATGTGATCATTCTGCACGTGTCTTACTCGGTATGCGTTGTACTTATGGTCATGCGTGAAAAGAAATGTGAACTAGCGATCGATCTTCTGCTCATCTGCTCTACTCTAGAGCAGAAGCCCGTCGGGCAGCGGCAGCGGCGTCCCGTCGGAAAGTCGACACTGGAAATGAATTGCCTCCAGAGATCGCGTCCCTTGGTCGTCGATACCCTCCGAACGGCTTGTTATGATGGCCAACAGGGCGCACTGCAGCCAACGGTAGATTTCCCACAAACGCAATGTGGTCAAACTGACTTCGAGTTCCCGAGCATCGCTATCGTCTAGCGCGCCGTCGTCAGAAACTCTCCGATTAAATCCGAGAACCCTGCTTCCTTGAGGCCGTTCCACAGCGCGTCGAGCTCTTGCGGGTCTTCGATGCCCAGGAGCTGGCCGACCATCTGCTCGCCGAGGGCGCCGTGCAGGTTCAGGCCGGATCTGAACTCGAGGTCCAGGCCGCCGTCGAGGAGCTTGTCCAGATCGGCACCTGCCAGCGAGTCGAGGAGCTCGTCGGTATCAACGCCCGCATCGGCAAGGCGCTGCGCGACAACGTCCAGGTCAAAGTCTCCGGCGACCGCCTCGAGCTGCTGGGTGACAGCCTTCTCCGCGGCCGTGGACAGCATCGTCTTGAACTCCTCCCGCGGCTTCTCTAGGCGCTTATTCCGTTCCGCAGCGACATCTTTCGCGCGCGTCAAGGACTCGGCGATCGTATTGGACAGCGTGCCCTTGAGGTCGAGCTTGGGGACCTCGAGCTTCCCCAAGGCTGCCTCCAGCTTGCTCCTGGCGCCCTCGAAGCCAGATCCGACGTTCTTCAAGAGGCTCTCCCGCTTCTCGGCACGCTTCTCGGCCCAGATCTCGGCGCTGTCACTGAGCTTGGCGGCCTTCGATCCGAGGGACGCCCTGAGCTCCTCGACAGTGTGATGACCGCGGAGACCGTCCAACGTCGGCAGATGCAGATCTGGTAGGGAGAGATCTGGGCGTTTGCCGTGCAGCGCAGGCAGCGTCGGCAGCGCAGGCAGCGTCGGCAGCGTCGGCAGCGTCGGCAGCGTC